>RCUJ01000215.1_pt1 | contig 33287 bp, 32 predicted proteins | sample 2166321 | NCBI WGS metagenome assembly RCUJ01 (sample SAMN09932808, study PRJNA488358) | compost metagenome | feature: garden; material: soil; isolation source: compost soil in an enriched community after 118 h of incubation | place: Germany: Experimental Botanical Garden Goettingen | collected... | reverse complement strand
TGCTCCTGATGATGAAAGTGCTATTGGAATTCATAACTCTACTGTCGAAGCCAAGAAGTTTTATGATTTGAATCTTTACATTCGATTGTTCTTTTGGTGGGTTGGAATATGTACCATAATAGCTGGAGTCGTTGGGGTAAGTAACATCATGATGATAATCGTAAAAGAGAGAACCAAAGAAATTGGGATTCGAAAAGCACTTGGGGCTTCGCCAATTTCAATTATTGGAATGATTTTGCAAGAGTCAATATTTATTACCACTATTTCAGGTTTTGTAGGACTGTTGACTGGATTAGCACTTTTAGAATTAATTGGTCCTCATGCCCAAAGTGAATATTTCGTGAATCCGCAAGTAGATTTTACTGTGGCCATATCAACCTTAATTGTTTTGGTGATTGCAGGCGCGATGGCGGGATTTGTTCCGGCTTACCGAGCAGCCAAAATTAGACCTATTGTAGCACTTAGAGACGAATAATTATGTTTGATAGAGAGAATTGGAACGAAATTTTAGAAGCTTTAACCGCTAATACCTTCCGCACGTTGCTTACGGCTTTTGGAGTGTTTTGGGGAATATTTATTTTGGTAATATTATTAGCTGCTTCAAATGGATTAGAGAATGGGGTCAAAAAAGGCTTTGATGGTATTGCGACAAATACGATGTTTATGTGGACGCAAACTACTTCAAAGGCTTACAAAGGCTTGCCTAAAACGAGACGGTATGATTTTAAAAATAGTGATGTTGATGCTTTAAAACAAAAATTTCCGGACTTATTATATGTTTCTCCACGCAATCAGTTGGGAGATTTTAATGGGGTAAGTAATGTAATCAGGGGAACCAAAACGGGTGCTTATACTATTTATGGTGATTATCCGGAATTGATCAAACAAGAGCAAATGGATATTGTTAAAGGACGTTTTGTCAACCAACAAGATATTCTTTTGAGACGTAAAGTAGCAATTATTGGTAACGGTGTTATCAATGAATTGTACATGAATGCCGAAGAAGTAATAGGTACTTATGTCAAAATAAATGGAGTCAATTTTATGGTTGTTGGGGTTTATAAATCAAAGTCCCAAAATAATGGTAATGCAGAATCGGCTCAAAAAAATATTTTCATTCCCTTTACCACTTTTCAACAAGCTTTTAATTTTGGGGATACGGTAGGTTGGATGGCGCTTACAGCAAATGATGATGCTTCGATTACGGCTCTTAAACCCGGAATTCTGGCCTTCATGCGTGAAAGACATTATATTCATCCAGATGATGAAAGAGCAGTTGGTAATTTTGACTTGTTTCAGGAGTTTCAAAAAGTGCAGGATCTGTTTCTTGTTCTTAAATTCATCGCCTATTTTGTCGGGACATTAGTATTGTTGTCAGGTATTATTGGGATTTCAAACATTATGCTTATCGTTGTAAAAGAACGAACCAAAGAAATAGGAATCCGAAGAGCATTGGGGGCAACGCCGGGTGCGATACGATCCCAAATATTATTAGAAGCCATTTCTCTGACCATAATAGCTGGTATGTTTGGGATAGCTGTAGCTACTGGATTACTGGCGATACTCAATATGGTTTTAGCATCTATGCCTACAGACGGGATGATGTTTATTAATCCGAGTGTTGATTTAGTAGTGGTTTTTATAGCCTTGCTAATCCTGATTGGCTCGGGTTTGTTAGCGGGATTTATCCCTGCGCAGACTGCCATAAATGTTAAACCTGTTGATGCATTAAGAACAGAATAAAATATCAATCAAAAAACAATAATAATCGAATAAAAAATTCAAGAAATGAAAAAAGGAGTAACCATAACTGTATTGATTTTAATAGCGCTAGTTTTTTTCGGAGCTTTATATTACCTGTACGCCAAAAATCAGGAATCTCCTGTAGTTTTTGAAACTGATAAAGTTGAAGTTAAAACTATTGTAAAAAGTACTATAGCTACCGGTAATATTGTACCGGATGAGGAAGTGTTGATTAAACCTAATATTTCGGGAATTATAGAAGCCGTCTATATTAAAGCCGGTGAAACGGTAAAAGCGGGTGATTTAATTGCCAAAATTAAAGTAGTTGCCAATGTTTCTAATTTGAGTAATTCGCAAAATCAAGTGAAAACTGCCAAAATTGAATTGGATAATCAAGAGAAAATGTACCAAAGACAAAAAACTTTGTTTGATAAAGGGGTGATTTCGGCCAATGATTTTGATGCGGCTCAATTGGCTTATAATCAAGCCAAACAAAACTATAATGCGTCTATACAAGGATTTGATATCGTAAAAACAGGAACAACTTCTGGACTGGGAAATTATGCAAACACTTTGATTCGTTCTACTGTAAATGGAATGGTACTGGATGTTCCGGTAAAAGTGGGGAATCAGGTAATTGAGAGTAATAATTTTAATGAAGGAACTACTATTGCAAGTGTTGCTGATATTGGAAGGATGATATTTGTGGGTAAAGTAGATGAATCTGAAGTAGGGAAAATCAAATTAAATATGCCTATTGAGATCACCATTGGTGCTATCGAGAACAAAAAATTTGATGCTGTTTTGACTTATATTGCCCCAAAAGGGAAAACGGAGAATGGAGCGATTCAATTTGAAATTAAAGCAACAATGACGAATCGAGACAATACTTTTATCAGAGCTGGATTGAGTGCTAATGCTTCTATCATATTGGAGAAAGCAGAAAAAGTTCAAGCGCTGAAAGAATCCTTGATTCAGTTTGATAAAAAAACACTGAAACCTTATGTTGAAGTACAGACCGGAACTCAAAAATTTGCAAGAAAAGATTTAGTCCTGGGAGTTAGTGACGGAATTTATGTAGAAGTGAAAAGTGGAATTAAAGCCTCAGATAAAATAAAAGTATGGAATCAAGGTTTGCTAAAAGAAGAGCCGAAAAAATAGAGGAGATTCATAAAAGAATTTTAGTTTAAAAAAATGTTAAATTTGTGTAGTACCTTTGCTACGCTTTCATTCAAAGTATATGAAAAAAAATAGTTGTATCAGTTTCGTTTTTATTTTGCTGTTCGGGCTGTCGGTTCAGGCGCAATCAAAAAAGTGGACTTTAGAAGAATGTGTAAAGTACGCGATAGATAATAATATTTCCATCAAACAAACCGAATTAGATTCTAAGACGGCAGAAATTGATAAAAAAGGTGCAATAGGGAGTTTTATTCCTTCATTCAATTCTAATGCCTCGCACTCGTGGAATGTGGGTTTAAATACAGATCCGACAACAAACGTTAAACGTAATCAGACGACTCAATATACTTCGATAGGCGCTGGTGTTGGTTTCGATATTTATAAAGGGATGCAAAATCAAAATGCTCTTCGAAAAGCAAATCTTTCTATTGTTGCAGCGAAGTATCAATTGACAAAAATGCAGGAAGATGTCGCGCTGAATGTTGCTAATGCATTCTTGCAAGTGCTTTTTAATAAAGAAAATTTAAAAGTACAACAGGAGCAATTGGCTATTAATCAGAAACAATTATTGCGTTCAGAAGAATTGGTGAAAGCAGGTTCAGTTCCCAGAGGTGATTTGTTGGATATAAAAGCCACTGTAGCCTCAAACAATCAAAATGTTATCGCAGCAGAAAATAATTTGTTGATTTCAAAATTAAGTTTAGCTCAATTATTACAACTAAAAGAATTTTATGATTTTGATGTAACGGATGACACTACAGCCAAAGACGAAAACAACATATTAGCTCAAACTCCACTTGCTATTTATGAAAAAGCAAAAGAGGAGCGAACTGAATTGAAAATTGCTAAAACCAATCTGGAAATTGCCCAAAAGAACGTGGCTATCGCAAAAGGAGGTTTTCAACCGACATTACAAGGTTTTTACAATTTTAACAGTACGGTTTCTTATGCCGATACTTATACCATGGTAGATGGAGCACTTGTGCCGCAAGCCGCACGTCCGTTTGGAGAACAGTTTAATGATAATAAAGGTCAAGCTTTTGGAGCACAATTATCAATTCCTATCTTTAATGGATTTTCTGCAAGAAACAACGTAGAGCGTTCCAAAGTTAGTTTAGAGAAATCAAAAATCGCTGTAGAACAACAAGAATTGGATTTGCAAAGAAACGTATATACGGCTTTTACGGATGCTAAAGGTGCAATGAATGCGCATGAATCTTCAATTGTAGCATTAGAATCCAGACAAGAAGCTTATAATTATGCGAAAGAAAAATATGCAGTGGGTTTAATGAATTCGTTTGATTTTAATCAGTCACAAACCTTGCTTACTAATGCACAATCAGAAGTTCTTAGAACCAAATATGATTATATCTTTAAAATAAAAATATTAGAATTCTATTTTGGAATTCCGATTATCAAAAACTAATTTATTATGTCAAAAAAAACAATTTATATCTTAATCGGATCAGCATTAGTAATTGTTGCTTTATTGGTAACACTTTCAAAATCGGGAGTTATCGGAAATAAAGATAAAGGCAAAGAGGTTGAAATTGCCAAAGTTGATGCTACAACAATTGTTGAAACTGTTTCTGCTACTGGAAAAATTCAACCGGAGATTGAAGTAAAAATTGCTTCTATGGTTTCCGGCGAAATTATTGAATTGCCAATAAAAGAAGGTCAGGTGGTTAAGAAAGGAGATTTATTGGTTAAGATAAACCCAGATTTATATACATCCGGTTTGAACAGAAGTGTGGCCAATTTATCAGGCTCTAAATCGGCTTTGAATCAAGCTGATGCTTCATTCAACGAAGCAAAAACAAGTTACGAAAGAAACAAAGTGTTGTTTGGGAAAGGAATAATCTCCAAATCAGATTGGGATAAGGCAGTAGCTTCTTTTGAGGTCGCTAAGGCAAACAAACAAACTGCTTATTTTAATGTACAGAGTGCTTCAGCTTCTGTAATTGAAGCTAGAGATAATCTTGGGAGAACAACCATTTATGCACCTGCAGATGGAACTATTTCGGTTCTTAATGTAGAACTGGGAGAACGTGTGTTAGGGACCCAACAAATGGCAGGAACTGAACTCCTCAGAGTTGCTAATTTGAACAATATGGAAGTGGAAGTGGATGTGAATGAGAATGATATTGTGAAAATTAAAGTTGGCGACGAGGCCAATGTAGAAGTAGACGCTTATTTAAAGAAGCAATTTAAGGGAGTTGTTACGAGTATTTCAAATTCGGCAAGTTCTACTTTGACTGCGGATCAGGTAACTAATTTTAAGGTAAAAGTGAGGATTGTGAAAGAATCCTATATGGATCTATTGGAAGGCCAGCCGGCTACTTACTCTCCTTTCAGACCAGGTATGACAGCAACGGTTGATATTATTACCAAAACAAAAAAGAATGTTTTGTCGGTGCCAATAAGTTCAGTGGTTATGAAGTCAGATACGGCTGCAGTTAAGGAAATTAAAGTAGACGATCCGCAATCTGAAGAGAATAAAGCAAAACCTAAAAGTGATAAAAAATTTGAATGTGTATTTGTTAAAGTAGGAGATAAAGCAAAAATCAGAATCATAAAAACAGGTATTCAGGACGATACAAACATTGAGGTTTTGACAGGTCTAAAAAAAGGAGATATTGTTATCACGGGACCTTATACCACGGTATCAAAGGAATTGAATTCAGGGGATAAAGTGATGGTAAAAACGGAGAAGGATATTAAAAAGTAAGTAGGTCGAATAATTTTAATTTCGATTGAAGCTTTAAAACTATAAAATTTAAATTATTTTGTCTTACATATTAAATTTAGAGACCGCGACTAAAAACTGTTCTGTTGCTCTTGCAAAAGAAGGAAAAACGATTGTATACAAAGAAATTGCAGACGAAGGCTATTCCCATGCCGAACGTCTGCATGTTTTTATAGAGGAAGTTATAAAAGATGCTGGGATTTCTTTGAATGATTTAGCTGCTATTGCAGTAAGTCAAGGTCCCGGTTCTTATACTGGATTGAGAATAGGTGTCTCTGCTGCAAAGGGTTTGTGCTACGCATTAGGCATTCCTTTGATTGCCGTTGATACTTTGCAAATATTGGCGTCTCAGGCAAATGTTTCTGATGGGTTGATTGTTCCTATGCTAGATGCCCGAAGAATGGAAGTGTATAGTGCTATTTTTACTCCTGATTTCGAGAATCAACGAGTTACTAAGGCCGAAGTAATCACTGAAGATTCATTTGATGATTTCCAGGAAAAGCTATATTTCGTTGGTGATTGTGCTGAAAAATGCAGGTCGGTTCTGACTAAGGAAAATTTTGTTTTTTTGGAAGATATAAAGTTTCCATCAGCCAAAGAGATGAGCTCGTTAAGTTTTTTAAAGTACAAAAAAAGCGACACTGTTGACGTCGCTTATTTTGAACCTTATTATTTGAAAGATTTTATGATTACAACTTCAAAGAAGTAATCATGATTTAGTCTTAGAAAATTCTTTTACAAAAGGTTGTATAATAATTCCGGCACTATCAAATGCCAATTTACAATTCTCTAAGGTTTCAGAGAAAACAGCACCATAATCTTCATTATTTGCCCACGGTCTTACAGCAAGCTGTATGGCATTATCAGTGAGGTTTTTTACTGAAACTTCTGCTGCAGGTGTCTGAAGTATTTTAGGGTTGTTTTTTAGGACCTCTGTGATAATATCTTTCGCTTTCTTGATATCGGTATCATAAGAGATGGCAATCGTTAAATCAGCTCTTCTAAATCCTTGTAGGGAGTAATTAATAATGGTGCCATTCGATAAAGATCCGTTTGGGACAAAGATAGTTTGATTGTTTCCAGTGATTAGTTTGGTTACAAATATTTGTATTTCACTAACTACACCGGTAACTCCTTGTGCTTCGATAGTGTCCCCAACTTTAAACGGTTTGAATAGTATTATCAGCATTCCCCCGGCAAAATTAGATAAGGATCCCTGTAGTGATAAGCCCACAGCAAGTCCCATGGCACCAAGAATTGCCACAAATGAAGAAGTTTCTATGCCTAGTTTTGAGATGAAAGTCACAAATAATAGTCCCCTTAAAACCCACAACAAAATATCGGCAAGGAATTTAGTTAATGTTGGGTCCAGTTGTCTTTTAATCATGATTCTTCTAATGAATCTATTGATAAGGCGAATGACGTAAAGGCCTACAAAAAGGATGGTGAATGCGGAGATTACTTTTGGAGAATAGTCAATCAATAATTCGACGAAAGTATTGGCGTAAACAGTTAACTGATCTGGGTTCAAGTACATTTTTAAAATAATAAAAAACCCTCTCTCAAGAGAAGGTTTGTGGTTGTTTGGCAAAGATATAAATTAAATTTTTTTCTTAAAATTAATTGGGATCTTCTACTGTTTTTTTTACTGGTTCTTCTAAGTTTTTAGTGTCGGTTTCAGCAGAATCTATCGTTTTAATTTCAACTTCTTCGATTAGAATTTCTGTTTTTTCAGAAGTTGCCACTGTATCACTTTTTAGGTTTTCTAATACTCCGCCTAAAATTTCACCTGCTTTATCAGAATATTCATCTAGTGCTTCTTTGGCTTGCTCAACATATTCTTCTGCTTTCTCTATAATTGGAGCGGCGGCTTCTTTTACTTTTTCGATTGTTTCTTCAGTGACTTTTTCGGCTTTTTCCAGATAAGGGGTTGAAGCTATTTTTGCTTCTTCTGCGGCAATTTCTGCTTTATTGGCAATTTCGTTGGCAGTTTCTTTGGCAGAATCAAATAAATTTTTAAAAAATGATGATAGTCCCATAGTGTTTTTACAGTTTGATTAGTATACAATGATAGACAAATTTTTTCAGTATTGCTTTATTAAATTATTAATAATTTCCTGAAAATCAGATAGTGGTAAGAAAGTGTTGATTTTTGGATGTGGTGTTCATGTGGTTTTTTTAGCCCAGATAGTAGTGGAAATCCTTTTTATTTTTTCTTTAAAAATAAAAAGATTGAAACGGATAGCTGGAAATAGCTTCTGAAAATAAAAAAAGCGTCTCTGATGAAACGCTTGAAATTAATGTATTCAAATTAATCTATTCGAGTTCGAAAGTTAATTTTAAAGTGACTCTGTATTCTGTAATCTTACCATCATTTACGGCAGCACTATGATCTTTAACATATACAGAACGTATGTTTTTTAAAGATTGTGATGCCTTGGCAACTCCTTTCCGAGTTGCGTCTTCCCAGCTAATTTCTGAATTAGCCAATACTTCAATTACTTTTAAGACCGACATGATTTCTATTTGTTAAATTAGATATTAAAGGTACTTGATTTGAAAGTTTTAGAATTAAATCAAGTATTTTTTAATTTAACATTAACATTGTCAGTTTGTTAAGTGTTTATGCGTTTATCGCTTCAACTTTAATGCTTTCATCATTTAACATGCTTTTTAACATGTTTTCAATCCCGCTTTTTAAAGTAAATGTAGAAGAAGGGCATCCGCTGCAAGCACCTTGTAAAATTACTTTTACGGTTTTGTCTGTTTCATTGTAAGAGTCAAAAGCAATATTTCCACCATCGGCAGCAACGGCCGGTTTTACATATTCTTCTAAGATATTGATGATTTGTTGCGAGGTGACATCTAAATTGTCAAACTCTTGTGTTTTATTATTTTCTTCAATAGTAGCTGCTTGAATAAAATTTTCATCTAATACAGTTCCTCCGTTTTCAATGTATTGTTTAATAAAACTTCTTAATTCTAATGTGATTTCCTGCCAGTCATTGATATCGTATTTAGTTACGGAGATGTAATTCTCGTCAATGAAAATTTCTTTCACATAAGGAAATTTGAACAATTCTTTTGCTAATGGAGAAGAACCGGTTTGATCAATATTTTTATATTCTACCGCAGTTTTAGTCAACATTCTGCTTACAACAAATTTTAAAGCCGCAGGATTTGGAGTAGTTTCTCCGTAAACTGTAATAGGTTGTTTTTTTGTTTTGTTTTCTTGTTCGGCAATTATGATTCCGCCATTAGTGACAAAAATTTCTATTTGTTCTGCAACAGCATCTTTTACATCATCCCATTCTACGATACTGAATTTTTCGATAGCGATGAAATTTCCCGAGATGTAAACTGTTTTTACAAAAGGCAGGTAAAAAAGTTGTTGGGCAAGCGGGGAAGTTTTTGCCTCATCTATATTTTTAAATTCAAAACTTTCATTTTGAGTTATAAAGTCAGGGAATTCAAATTTTAATATAGTTGGGTTTTGGGTCTCTTTTATAATAATTTTTGTCATGATCAATTGTATTTTTTTGCAAATTTAGTGAAGTTATTTTCTATGAATAACTATATTTGGTTTTTAATGTAATAAATTAACTTTATTTTAGTTATGTAAGGGATTATTTGTTTTTTTATTTAACCCGAATTGTTATTTTAGCCCATATCTTACTATAAAACTGCCCCAATGTATATCAAAATTAAATTTTTAGTTGCTCTTTTTTTTATTAGTCTTTATTCTTTTTCTCAGGAAGGAATTCCAGTTTATTCAGATTATTTATCAGATAATTATTATTTAGTTCATCCTTCAATGGCCGGAGCTGCAAATTGTGCTAAGTTGCGATTAACAGGCCGTAAGCAATGGTTTAACCAAGATGAAGCGCCAGAGTTGCAAACCTTAAGTTTTAATGGAAGGATTGGAGATAAATCAGGTGCTGGTATTATTCTTTTTAATGATAAAAACGGATATCACTCTCAAAAAGGAGTTAAATTAACCTACGCTTACCATCTAATGTTTTCCAGAGATGAGATTGATTTAAATCAGTTATCTTTCGGTATCAGTGGAGGAGTGATTCAAAGTCAATTGGATGAGTCGGAGTTTTCTGGATTTGACCCTATTGTTTTTGGACAAGTTCAAGAGGATTCTTATTTCAATGTTGATTTTGGATTTTCGTATAATTATTTAAATTTCTATGCTCATGCCACTGTTCAGGGAGCTATTGAAACCAGACGTGAAATTTACACTGAATTTGAAAGTGATAATCTAAGAAAGTTTCTTTTAAGTGCCGGTTATGTTTTTGGAGATAAGGACAAAATACTATGGGAGCCTTCCATTTTATTTCAATTAATTGATCAAACCAAAGAAAAATCAATTGACCTGAATTTAAAAGCCTATAAAGAGTTGGATTTTGGAAGAATTTGGGGAGGTTTGTCCTATAGAAGAAGTTTTGATGGTGCAGAATACATCAATGGAACTGAAGTTTCAACTCAAAAATTGCAATATATCACTCCTATTGTAGGGATTAATTTTAATAAATTTATGTTTGCCTATACCTATTCAAGTGTATCGGGCGACGTAAAATTTGATAATGGGGCGTATCATCAGATAACTTTGGGGATTGATTTGTTTTGTCGACCAGAGAAATACGAATGTAATTGTCCAGCTATTAATTAATTATAATTGCAAAACTCATGTTGATAAAATCGGTTAACGGAATTGCCCCATCAATACCTGAAGATTGTTATGTGGCTGAAAATGCAACCATTGTTGGTGATGTAACTTTTGGAAGTTCGTGTAGTGTGTGGTTTAATGCAGTTATTAGGGGAGACGTAAACTTTATCACAATCGGAAATAAAGTAAATATCCAAGATGGTGCAGTTATTCATTGTACCTATCAAAAGCATCCCACAATTATTGGTAATAATGTTTCTATTGGACACAACGCCATTGTGCATGGATGTACAATTCATGATAATGTGTTAATAGGAATGGGTGCTATTGTAATGGATAATTGTGTGATAGAAAGTAATTCTATTATTGCGGCAGGAGCTGTAATTACACAGAACACTGTCGTGTCATCAGGGAGTATTTATGCGGGTGTACCTGCTAAAAAAGTGAAAGACATCAACCAATCTGATTTTGCCGGAGAAATCGAGCGCATATCAAATAATTATGTGATGTATTCCAGTTGGTTTAAGGAAGAATAGGTTTTACGTTCCTGTAAGCTATAAATTGATCTTTTCGAAAAAAGCAGTCTTATAACTCTCACTGATAGGTATTCTTTTTTCGGTAATTATAACTTTATTTTTCTGAATAGATTTAACATGTTTTATGTTGATGATATATGATCGGTGAATCCTTGCAAATCCTTTCGATGAAAGTAAGTTTTCCAGTTTAATGAGGCTTATCAACGTTAAGGTGTATTTATTGTCTGTTGTGTGTATTTTTACATAATCTTTCAAACCTTCAATATATAAAATATCCGAAAAATTCAATTTTACATTTTCGTATTCAGCCCGAACAAACATAAAATCCTGATCAATTTCAGGGATGGAAACCGGATTGTTGTTTAAAGGTAAATGTTGTGGATTAAAAATTTGTTGCGCTCTTAAAACCGACTTTAAAAAGCGGTGAAACGGAATCGGTTTTACCAGATAGTCCACTGCACCAAGATTAAACCCTTCTACGGCGTAATTTGAATACGCAGTCGTAAATATGATTAGTGGTTTTTTTTCGATAGCATTAATAAAATCAATGCCCGAAAAATGAGGCATCTCAATGTCCAGAAAAATCAAATCAACATTAGAGTGATTAATTATTGATATAGCATCTATGGCATTGGTAAAGGTATTTACTAATTCGAGAGTATCAACTTTACTGACAAACTCTTTTAGTAAATCAACAGCTAATGGTTCATCATCTATTATTACACATTTCATTTGTTTACTATTAAAAATTCGATTTTATATTGGTATAGGACTCGAGGCAAAAGTATTTGTAAACGGAAGATTTATGTTGTAAAATTTCGTTAAAAAGTGCTGATTCCATTTTTTGTTTTTTTAGTCTTAATATGTGTTAAAAGACAAGTTAATGAATTGTTGTCTGTAGCCCATCCAGTTCTAAATTCAAATGAACTTTGTAAAATTGGTTCTCCTCGGTTATTGTCAGTTTATGCGCGTTTGGGTAAAGAAGAGTCAGACGATTTTCGATATTCGTCATGCCAATCCCTGAGTTTTCTGGATCTTTTGTTTGATTTTCTACTTTGTTTTCTACCCAGAAATCCAGAATGTTATCTTCTATAGTTATTTTTATTTTGACATAAGCAGCACCTTTATAATCCGTACCATATTTGAACGCATTTTCGATGAATGAAATTAATAGTAAGGGCTCAATGAATTTATTTTTTGTTTCACCATGAATATTGATAGTGATATTTTCAATATTATTCAATCGCAGTTTTTGCAGTTCAATATAGTTTTGAATGTAATTGATCTCTTTCTCTAACAAAACAAATTTATTGTCGGTTTCATAAAGCATATACCGCATTAATTCAGACAAGGTAACTATGGCATCTGGGACTAAATCGGATTTTTTATGAGCTAACGAGTAAATACTGTTGAGAGAGTTGAATAAAAAATGTGGATTGGTCTGTTTCCTTAAATAAATTAGTTCTGTATTCGTTCTGTGGGTTTCAGCGATTAATTTGTTTTGTTCATTGTTGTAGAATTCGGATAATGTTCGAATAATAGTACTGACAGCTGCAATTAATACATAGAAAAAAGAACCCGCTATTTTAAAATAGAAAGGCTGTTTTTTCTTAAAAAGGGGATTTCGTAATATTTCTTTTCCCGAGGGATCCATCATTCGTGGAGGTCTCATTTCCTGGAATTCCGGTATGAAATATTGAACACGAATGATCATGAAAATAATAATGAGTACAATGAGAACCACAAAATAGGGCCAGTATTTTTTTTGCAAAAGCAAAGCAGGTACTAAATAATAGAAATTGAAATAAAACAAAATAATTCCGGTAAGCCATTGCATATAAAAGTCAGCGTTGATTCGAAACGGACTTTCATAAAATTGGATTAATGATGTAATAACGAAGAAACTCCAGATAATACCATGAAATAGTATTTTGTTGGAATGGTTATTTCTCAATGGAGCTAAGTTCATTTATGTTTTTATATTTAATACAATTAAATCTTTTTTGGTTACTGTTGGAGACAAATCGTCTTTCAATTTTTGTAATACCAGGTTTCCAATTTTTAAAGCGTCTTCTTTTGTTTTAAAGCTTTTTATTTCGCTAATAACCGGTATAATCGTTTGTTTAATGATTATCTTTTCTTGGTTAACTATAACATAACCCCATCCGGTAGTAGTTTTGAAAGCATGAATTGAGAGATTTTTATTTTTATGACAACTCATGATTAGTATCAGTCCTAGCAAAAGTAACAATGTATTTTTCACTAACCCAAAAGAGAAATTCTTCTGGATGGTTTTCCAGAAGAATTTGAGTTTTATATTAGTTATCATCGTCATCTTGTTCTTCTAAAGGTTTAAATTCCCATGAATCATCAAAATAAGAGGTTCCGGTTCTTCCAAGCATAACAAAGCCTCTTTCATTAATTGAAAATCCTATTGCATCCGTTCTCGCAGAACCTTCGAGTGGTGTTTTTTCTTCCCAGATATCTGTTGCAGGATTGTATTCCCAAATCGTTTTTGAACTCTCGCCACAAGCAATGTACCCTAAACCATTTATAGAAAATCCTGATGCATTAGAACGAGTAATTGCATAATCGTCATGATCATCTTCATCATCATCTAAATCTCTTTTTCTGGTCCAAACATCAGTTGCAGGATCAAATTCCCAAAAGTCGACTTGATAAGAGCCACTATTGATTCCAGTTCCTAAATAGGCTTTGTCGTCAATTATGAATACTGTTGCATTTCGTCTTTTATTTCCACTAAAACCGTTCACTTGTGTCCATGTATTATCGGTTTGGTTGTACTGATAGAAATCTTTCAAGTAGTTTCCGTCATAACCGGTACCAAAATAGGCTTTGCCTCCCACCTGAAATCCAACGGCGGAATAGCGTGCTGTACCTGCAAAATCAGCTTTTTGCTCCCAAGTGTTAGTACTTGGATTGTATTCGTAAAAATCTTTTAATTTGTTTGTTCCATCGTACCCCAGTCCCACATAACCTTTACCGTTCAATTCAAATCCTGAAGCAGAACTTCTTTTTACACCGGTGAAATCGGCTTTTTGCTCCCAATAGTCTCCAGTTGAGTTGTATGCCCAAAGGTCGTTCAGATATTCATCACCTGTATAACCTGTAGTCACATACGCGTAAGCGCCAATAACAAAGCTGGTTGCGCTGGATCTTGCTGGCCCGTCAAATGAAGATTTTTTAACCCAATTGCCGAGGATTTCTTCATCTTCGTCATTGCTGCAACTAACAGAAATTAGACCTATAATAAGTGTTGTGAATAATATTCCTTTTTTGAAACGATTCATAATATAGAGTGTTTATTAATATTTGTATTTTATGCCAATATTTAAGATGTAGCCGTTATTTATGTTGAAATCAAAATTTGTATTTCCATCGCTGTTTTCTAATGTGTATTTTTTATTAAAATCGTATCCTCCTTTTAGATTGACGTACCAATTAGTGTCCATATTTCTTTCGTATTCTAATAATGAAGTCATCTGAGAGAAGCTGGCTTTAGATGCTGTATTATCGTTTTCTATACCTCGCGGATAATCTAAATTGTAATATTTTCCATTGAAGCTATTGGTTATGCTGAATTTATTTCGAATGTTATTTGAATAGGATACAATCGAGTTCGGAAAACCAATTTCCATGTATGAATTTCCATTAATTTGATGATAGAAAGAGAAAGTAGGTAAGATTTCAGGTTTGCCGAAAACAGTTGTTCTTCCTATTCCTATGTTTACTTTGTTTTTGGCATTTAATTCATGACTGATTCCGAGACTACCTAAAATAGAAAGGTCTTCGAAATCAATATTTTTTTCATAATTGAAGCTAGGTGTGATTTCAAAATTCAATTTTGTTTTGCCGGTCAGTTGATGTGTTAATTCAAAAGTATTCTCAAAACTGTTAAACTGATTCAGATTATTTTGTAAACCATAATTTTCTATTTGATATGTAATGTCGGTTTTACTGTATTCAAATGTGTTTGTTATTTTGGTTTTTGCATTTATGTTTCCAAAAACACTAAGACCAACCCCAGTTTCATTAATTGTTATTTCTTCTGTAGGTTTTGTTTTGATATTCCATTCTAGGGAAAAACCATTTTGGCCTAGGACGCTATAAATTGGTATCATAAACAGGAGTGTTGTAAAAGTCTTTATTCTCATTATTTAATTATTGGTCCAAAAGTATAGGTCTTGGCTATTTTAAAAAAAGAAGATATATAAGTGAGCTGTTTATATAGACAAACAGGCAAATAATAAGGGTGAATCATTAATCTTTGTTCCAATAGTGATCATAGATAATTTATCGCTTTTTATAGATAGAATAGGGACGACGGTATATGTTATTATGCCTTCTAAAAAGGGGTCTTATATATTTGCGCAAAAAATAATTATGTACAAGATTTTCTTAGTGTTCTTTTTTGGTTTGAGTTTAATCTCATGCAATTCTGATGCTGATGCGGGTGAATTTGTTGTTGGGGCCGATTATTTAGCGCTCAGTAATAAAGTAATTTTGATAGATACGGTTACCGTTGAGGTAGGGACAATTAATTTTGATTCCTTGGTTACATCGAATCAAAGCAGAATTTTGGTAGGGAATTACGATGATCCTGTTTTTGGCAAAGTGAAATCAGACAGTTATTTCCAATTATCAGCTTCAAATTACGCACTATACAATTTAAGTTCGGATACAGATGCTACCAATTATGTTTTTGATTCTATTGCCATGATTTTGAAGTATGACAACTATTTTTATGGAGATACAACAAAAGTTCAGTCACTTAGTATTCATCGCTTGACGCAAAAAGTAAAACCTGTTTCTGACGATGAGGATAATGTCAGTTTCTACAATAATTCTACATTGAGTTATGATTCGCAAAGTTTGGGTAGCATCACTTATGTACCGTATCCCAAAGGGAAGGATTCTATTAATATAAAAATGGATAATGATTTCGGGAAGGATCTTTTTTTAAAATTAAAAAACCGGGAGTTAACAAATCTAGACGAGTTTACTTCCTATTTGAAAGGATTTGTACTTAAATCTACTTCAGAGAATTCTTCTTCGGTAATTGGATTTAATTCGTCGAGTGTGGTTCGTTTGTATTATTCCAAATATCAGGATGATTCCGAAACATCACTGGTTAAGAATTTTTCAATTTTAGATGCTACGAAGCAATTCAATAGTATATCGTTAGACAGGACTGGCACAATCATTCAGGATTTACCCGTGTCTACCAGTAAATTATCAAGTTTACAAACTGGGAATAAGGCCTTTATTCAATCGGGTACCGGTATGGCCTGTCGTATTGATTTTCCTAATATTAAGCAATTACGATACATTGCCGAGAAAGGGGCTATTGTAGATGCCGAATTAATAGTAAGACCAGTCAACAATTCCTATTCTGATTCTTATCCTTTGGTCGACTCTTTACAGGTTTTTGTCAGTGATAAATTAAATAGAATCAGAGGGTCGTTATATAATTCGGAAGGGAATGTGATTTATGGTATTCTTAATAAAGCGACCGATGAATTCAATGAAAATGTTGGGTATACAATTCCTCTTGGCGCTTTTTTACAAAGCGAAATGATTAAACAATCTGATACCAGGTATTCTTTAATTCTTACTCTTCCCAGTATTTCCAAAGCAGTTGACAGGCTGGTTTTGGGTGATCAAAAAAATGCCGAAAATAAGGTGCAGTTGAAAATTTATTACATTACTTATTAGATGAAAAATAAAATAATAGTTACAGGTTTGTTGGTCTTTATGACGATGACTTCCTTTTCTCAAAGTATCTCCAGTTCTCCTTATTCTCTTTACGGTTTAGGAAGTTTGTATGAATCTGATTTTGGATTAATTCCTGCTATTGGTTCATCCGGGATGGCATTGCCTTCAGATAGATTTATCAATAATCTTAATCCGGCTTCTTTAGCATTTATGTATAGCAATCATTTTTTGTTTGATGTTGGAGGTAAAGCGATCTTGACCAGCTATGAAGATGATTCCAAAAAGGAAAACAGGAATAATTTTCAGTTTTCCCATATTGCATTTGCTTTTCCTATAACGGCAAAATCTGCCTTTAGTATGGCATTAAAACCATATTCGAGTTCGACTTTCAAAATATCGAATTTGTCTTTACCAATTCAAGATAGTCAGGAGAGTTATACATTGGATGTTTCGGGCTCAGGAGGATTAAATGACTTTGATGTCTCGTATGGCTATCGACTAAATAAAAAACTGGCCTTGGGGCTTTCAACTTCCTTCCTTTTCGGAAATACTACCGATGACAGAAATTATACAATTGCCAATTCAGTGACTAACATTTTTAAAAAAACATATTATAGTGGAGTAAGACCTGTTCTTGGAGCCCAATATATTGTGGATTCTACTTTTACTTTAGGAATGAAATTTAAATCACCAACAAGAATTCGTGCTTCTAAAGAGCAAACGGTTAGTTCAGTGAACAATTCGGGTACGATCGTGGTGGAGTCTGAACTTCAGTCTGACACAGATGATTATTATATGCCTTTGGAAATTGGTGTTGGATTAAGTAAGGTTTTTAAAAATAATTTAAATCTGACTTTTGATTATGAAAAAGGATTATGGAATAGCACCAATCAGTCTGAATTGTACGGTACTTTTGTAAATCAAGATAAGTTTGCTTTAGGTTTTTCATACAAAAAGCTTAAATTCAACAGGAGTTATTTTGACAGAATCCGATATGCCGCGGGGCTTAATTATGATACAGGTTATCTTGAAATTGACAATCAGAAATTTGATAATAAATCTATTTCAATAGGTTTGTCACTTCCAATTGATAATACATTTTCAGCTCTGAATGTTACCTATTCCTATGGGCAAAAAGGAAGGATAAGTAATAGTCTCATTAAGGAAAACTATCATAAGTTGTCGCTTAATTTGTGCTTGGATGGCATTTGGTTTGTTAAACGTAAAATAGAATAAATCAGAAATCGATCTCTTCAATCGTGTATTTGTTTTCCAAAATTTCGGATAACACTTTGGGGTCAGAATTGGTATAGAAAACTGGGGTGCTTTCTTTAGCGGTTGATAAACCTACTTTCTCTCTTAAGATGTTTTGAGTCTGTTTGGCGACTGCCTGACCAGAATCTATAATTTGAATGTGCGGAGGAAGTATTTTTTTAATTTGCGGAATCAGATAAGGATAATGGCTGCATCCTAAAACTAAGTAATCTATGTTTGCTTCTATCATTGGTGTCAGATAGGAGTGAAGCAGTTGTGACATTTCAGGAGAATCTATCTGACCGCTTTCAATTAATTGCACTAATCCATGACCTACTTGTTCGATGATTTTGGTATCCTGAAACATTTCAGTGGTTTTATTGAATAGTTCACTGTTTAATGTTCCTTGTGTGGCAAGAATTCCTATTATTTGGGTTCTGGAATTAGTGGCGGCCGGTTTTATAGCTGGTTCGATTCCGATAAAGGGAACATTGTATTTAGCCCTTAATTCATGTATAGCATTGGTGGTTGCGGTATTGCAGGCAATTACGATTAACTTGCAATTCATTTTAAGCAGAAAATCGGTGTTTTTCATACTTAAAGCAATGATCTCCTGTTTGGTTTTTTGTCCATAGGGAGCATTTTTGCTGTCGGCCAGATAGATGGTTTTTTCGTTAGGAAGGAGCTGATGAATTTCTTTCCAAATCGATGTTCCCCCAATTCCGGAGTCAAAAATTCCTATAGGTTGATTATTATTCATAGTAACAAAGTTAAACGCTAGAAATTAAATATCCTAAAAAATTATATGATGACAAAAAAAAACTGCTCGATCCTAAGTTTTGGATGAGCAGTTTTTTTTAAGGTAGTTGTATACTAGAAACCTAAATCTTTTTTCACGTCAACAGTCAAGTTTGGACCGTCAGCAAGTAAAAGACTTGAACCATCAAGTACATATTGGAATCCTTTTGCTTTTCCTACTTTTTGAATAGAAGCTCTAACTTTTTCCATTAGTGGTTTTACGATATCAGATTCTTTTTGTTGTAATTCTTTTTGAGCATTGTCTCTAAAGTCAACAATTCTTTTTTGCATGTCTTGAACTTCTTTAGAACGTTCTCCGTTTACAGCGTCTGTAACAGTTGCAGCCTCAGCTTCGTATTTTTTTAGTTTTGCTTGGTATTCTTCAACCATTTTTTTATAATCGGCATCATAAGTAGTGCTCAATTTTTCCAGTTGTTTTTGAGCATCTAACATTGCTGGCATTTTTGACATAATTTCACTTACGTCAACGTGAGCTGTTTTTGCTTGAGCATTAATAGTTTGGGATGCTCCTAAAACAAGTATTGCAGCAATTAGTAAAGTTTTGATTTGTTTCATCGTGTTTAAAATATTTATTTATTAATTATTGTTTTGTATCTTCTTTTAATTGTTCTTCTTTCAGTTTTTCTTCTTTTAATTTTTCTTCATTTGCTTTTTTAAGAGCTTCTCTTTCTTCGAGTGTTTTTTTCTTTTTCTCTTCTAATGCTTTTTTACGCTCTTCAATAATTTTTTTTCTCTCTTCAAGTGTTTTTGCTCTTGCGTCAGCTTGCTCTTTCTTTGCTTGTTCTGAAGCTGTTTTTGCAGTATCACTTTCCGGAGTAACTACTGTCGAATTAGCTGTTTTAGAATCCTCTGCTGTTTTTGCTGTGGCAGAAACCGTGCCATTTTTTTTAGCTTCTCTTTCTGCTAAAATTTGCTTCCTTCTGTCTTCGAATTCTTTTTTCTTTTGTTCCTGAAGCAATTTTCTTTCTTCAAGAATTAGGTCCCTTGCAGCTTTCTTTGCATCTAAGGCTTTTTGTCTCTCTGCTAACGTTGGATTTTCATCTAATGCGTCTTCTGCATTTTCTTTAGCCTCTTCTTCCTTTAATTGTTTTTTAGTTAGCTGTTCTCTTTTGTCTATTCGATTTAAAATACGTAGAACCTGATCGCTAATGTCAAATCTTTTTGCTGCAAAAAGCATGGTGAAATCCGAGGATTTATCAAATATGAAATCATATTTTTTTGTTTCTGCAATATCCTGAACGGCTGTAAATACTTGATCTTGGATTGGTTTTGCTAATGCTGATTTTTGAGTCATTAAATCCCCATAAGCACCAAACCTTTTCTGCTGATAGTCCAATCTTTCATTTTCAAGAAACTTGATTTCAGTTTCTCTTTCATCAATAAGTTCTTTAGTAAGTAAGGGACTTTCTGCTTTTAATGCCTCTTTTAGTTTATCTATTTCATTTTTTTTAGCTTCAATTTCTTGTTTCCATTTTTGTGCCTTTTGATCTAACTGGGTTTGGGCTTCTTTATAATCGGGTACATTTTCTAAAATGTATTCCATATCGATGTAACCTACTTTGGTTCCCCTTGTTTGTGCCTGAGTTATAGTTCCTGTAATGGCGGCTAAAAATAGAAATAAAAATTGTTTTCTCATAACTTTAATGTATTAGAAAAATCTGTTTCAAATTTTAAAACTGTTGCCCAATGATAAAGTGGGTTTCCCAACCGTTTGGAGTAGACGATCTTGTGTTTGGTCCTGTTGGTAATCCGTCAAATCCATAACCGAAATCAATTCCCAATAATCCAAAGGCAGGCATAAATACACGTAAGCCAGCTCCTGCAGAGCGATTTAATGAAAATGGGTTGTAATTTTTTAAAGTGTCAAAAGATGAACCGGCCTCTAAAAATGCCAACGCATAAATCGATGCTGATGCTTTTAATGTTATCGGATAGCGCATTTCTAATGAGAATTTGTTGAATACAGTGGCTCCAATTGGTTCTCCTGCACTGTTTACCGGTGTCAAAGAGTTATTTGGATACCCTCTTAATTGGATCGTTTCCCTTCCATCCATAGAGTAATTTGCTAATCCATCTCCTCCTAAATAGAATCTTTCAAAAGGAACAATACCTCTGTCTTGGTTGTATGCGCCTAAAAATCCAAATTCTGATAAAGTTCGGAGTACTAATTTACCATAAATTTTTGTATACCAATCTGCTTTGAATTTTATTTTATAATATTCCAACCAGTTAAACTTCTTTTGATCCACTAAAGCAGGATCTGCTGCTGCATCCTGATAATTAGCAACACTATTTGGATATGGATTTGAAGAAGTAGGAATAGCTTCTAAATAATCACCCGCGTTTACCTGAACTCCATTTGAGCCTGTGTAGGTTGATCCTTGGTACACATATTTATATTCTTCTTGATTTTCCAGATCTGCATAATCAACTCCATTCATCAAAGAATAAGGAGGTGTTAATTTTGCTGTTACACTAAATTCAGAACCGTATGTTGGAAAAATTGGATTTACCCCTTTATTGCTTCTTGTTAAACCTACTGTATATGCTAAGTTTCTTGACGCACCATTTCCAAATGAAAATAAGCCTGTATAATAATTGTGCAAATCATAATGTTGGTAACTTATGGATTGTGATAGCACAAAATAATCATCTGGTTCAGTAAGTCTTTTAGCTATTCCTGCAGATAAAGTCAAGATGTTAAAACTTTTACTTTTGTCAACTTCACGAGTTACATAATTGTTGTCATATTGCTGACTATAGGATATAGATGAACTGAATTGTACCGGTTTTTTTCCTCCAAACCATGGTTCCGAAAAGGATAAACTGTAGGTTTGAAAGTACGTACTGGCCTGTAATCGTAAAGACACTTTTTGACCATCTCCCATAGGTAATGGTTTGTAAGCTTCTTTGTTAAACATATTTCTGGCCGAAAAGTTATTAAAGGACAGTCCAAGTGTACCGATGAATCCACCTCCGCCATAACCACCCTGAAGTTCTATTTGGCTGGAACCTTTTTCTACTAAATTGTACTCTATATCAACGGTTCCTGCGCCAGCGTCTACATTTTTAAATTTTGGATCAATTGCCTCAGGGTCAAAAAATCCTAACTGACCTATCTCACGAATAGTTCTTACCAGTTCTTCTTTGCTGTATTTTTCGCCTGGTTTTGTTCTTAATTCCCTGTAGATAACATGGTCATTTGTTTTGTCATTTCCAACTACAGTAATTTTGTTGAAATAGGCTATTGGACCTTCGGTAACTCTAATTTCAAAATCAATAGTGTCGTTGGCTGTTTTTACTTCAACTGCATTGATATTAGAAAATAAATAACCATTGTTTTGATACAAATTCGTTATGTCTTCACCATCTGGTTTTGATTTATCGGCAATTCGTTTCTCCAGTAAAACACCATTGTAGATGTCACCTTTTTTAACGCCTAAAACCCTGCCTAAACCTTCATCAGAATATACTGTGTTGCCTAAGAATTTAATGTCACCAAAATAGTATCTGTTTCCTTCATTAACCTTTATTTTGATTGCTAAAGAGTTTTTTTCTTTGTTGTAAGCTACTGAATCTGAAAGTATCACAGCGTCTCTGTATCCTTTTTCTTTGTATGCTTCAACTACTTTTTCTAAATCAGCTTTGTATTTGTCTTTAATGAATTTAGACGCTTTTAATACACGGAAGAAATTCTTCTGTTTGGTGTCTTTCATTGCGCTTCTCAGGTTTTCATCCGTGAGTTTTTCATTTCCTTCAAAATCAATTTTATCAATTTTTACTTTTGTACCCTTGTCAACGGTAACAAGCATATTTACCTGATTTACAGTTGATGTGTCAGCAACGGTGTTGATATTGACTTTGGTATTGTAAAAACCGTCTTTCTTGTATTTATTCTCGATATAGTTTTTTGTAGTCGTAATTAAGTTTTCATTTACGACTTTATTTTTGGTAAGGTTGTTGTCCTTTATTAATCCTTCTACTTTACTTTTCTTGATGCCAACAAATTTTACCTCGTTTAGTTTAGGTAATTCTTCCAGATTTAAATCCAGATAAATACTGTCATTTTCTACCCTATTTACATAAAATGAAATTTCATTGAAAAGTCCTAGTTTACCTAATTTCTTGATGGCGTTGCTTATTTGTTCTCCAGGGATTGTGATTTCCTGACCTTTTTCAAGACCTGAAAAAGTGATAACGGTTTGTGTATTGAAACTTATCTTGCCAATAACATCTACGTTGGCAAGAATGTATTTTTTTCCTTGGTCGAAAGGAACTCTGTCTTGGGCTTTAATTTGAGAAAAACTTCCAAAAATCAATAGGGTAAGGACTATTTTTATGCTTTTATGTAACACTAAAAAATTATTTAATTTGTTCACTTGTTTTTCCAAATCTACGTTCTCTTTTCTGATAACTAACGATAGCCTCATATAAATCTTGTTCTTTAAAGTCTGGCCACAAGATGTCAGTAAAATATAATTCTGCATAGGCGATTTGCCATAGCAAAAAATTACTTATTCTATGTTCTCCACTGGTTCGTATTAATAAATCTACCTCTGGTAAATTTTGCGTGTAAAGATGCTCATTTATAATTGAATCGTCAATAGACTCTAATGAAATTATATTATTTTTAACTTTATCGCTGATGTTTCTGACAGCATTTACAATTTCTTCCCTTGAACCGTAACTTAAGGCTAGGGTTAGGGTTAAGCGGGTATTGTTTTTGGTTTTGTTCATAACATCCTGAAGCTCTTTTTGCGCTGATTTAGGTAATTTTTCTAAATTACCTATAGCATTCAATTTGATGTTATTGTTTTCTAATGTTGTGAGTTCCTTTTTTAAAGAGTTGATTAACACTCTCATTAAAGTTTCAACCTCAAGTTTGGGTCTGTTCCAGTTCTCGGTTGAAAATGCATAAAGTGTAAGGTATTCTATTCCTAATTTAGCACTTGCTTCAATGATTGTTTTTACGGATTTTGTTCCGTTTTCGTGACCAAAAGCTCTTAAAAAGCCTTTTTGTTTTGCCCAACGACCATTGCCATCCATGATAATGGCCAGATGTTTAGGTAATTTGGTCGTGTCTATAGTGTTTAGTAAATCCATTTTTTTATTCTGCGCAATAACAAGGTGTGTTGCCAAAGGTGTACGTTAAGGTAAGGCCTGAAAAAACATACCAGTCATTATTATTTAAATTTCCAAATTGTAAGTTTTCTAAATTATCATTTGTTGGGTTGCTTCCATCGATATCATCTGCAAAAGTATATCGTGCTCCAACTTCTAATCCAATAACAAAATTGGGGGTAATATTTGATTTTACACCCACTATCATTGGTATTGCTACAGTTCCGTTTTTAGAATCTGATTTTGTTACTCCATTTTCGATATATAAAGCATCATAGTTTACGTAACTTAATCCTGAAAATACATAAGGAGTGGTTTTATTTTTTGATTCGTGAAGATTAAATTCGAAAAAATTAAATTCAAGACCGGCGGCAAGTTCCTTTATGTTGTTTTCAAATTGATAACCTCTCAGGTTTCTTCCAGCTTCTTTTGAATCAAGGTCGTTAGCTGTTATTTTTGATTGAGTATAAGAAAATCGGTAAGCATGTCTAGGGCTTTTATTCCATTTGTAAACTATTCCCAGTGCTGGTTCGTTTGGTGCTATATAAGCGGTTGATCCAACATCTCCAATATAGTTACTTCCACCAATAAAAACACCAAACTCATGAATTTGAGCATTGAGAGTTATTAAAGGGAATAAACATAATAATAAATTAAAAATTTTATTCATTTTACTGAGAATTGCGTGCAAATATAATAATTATCAATGCCAATCAATACCCATTATCTTAAATGTGATGTTTTTTGAATTATGGGTGCCGATTATTTAGATTAAATGGGATTCGATACTAGCAAAACGGGAAAAACAGGAAGAATCGTATAGAAAGATTTTAAATATTAATCTAGTTTCTTTTGTCTTCTCCCCAAAGTAATTTGTTTCGGAGTGTTTTTAAAAATGTTTCTTCCGGGATTTCGACCATATTGATATGAAAAGGGGTTTTTTTAATTATCAATATGGATTCATTTTTTACAGAGGCAATTCTGGAATCCAAAGAAACTAAGTATTGGTCATCTCTACCGGAAACACGTAATCTGATTTCAGTTTCGTCTGGAATTACAAGTGGTCTGGCGTTTAGATTATGGGGAGCAATGGGGGTTATGACTAAACTTTTTACATCTGGTGTCAAAATAGGGCCGCCGCAACTCAAAGAATAGCCGGTTGATCCTGTCGGAGTAGAAACAATAAGACCATCAGCCCAATACGAGTTTAAAAATTCATCATTCAGATAGGTTTCAATGGTAATCATCGAAGTGGTATCTTTTCGACTGACCGAAATTTCATTCATGGCAAAATTGATGTCGTCAAAAGCTTCATTTTCGGGTGAGCAAGTCAAACTCAATAAAGAACGTTCAGAGATAGTGAATTTTTTCTCGATTATAAACTGCATGAACTCCTCAATGTTTTCTTTTTGGACTGTCGCTAAGAATCCTAATCTGCCGGCATTTATTCCTAAAATAGGAACTCCGGAATCCCGAACTAATGTAGCGGCTCTCAAAATTGTTCCGTCACCACCTATGCTTATAAGCATGTCAAAACTTTCGTTGAGTTCTTTGTGTGATGAGAATGTTTTGTATTCTTCGTGGATGATTCCTTTTTCATTAAGCATTTTTAAAAATTCTGCTTCAATGATCATCTCGACATTGTTCTTATTGAAAAAAACAAAAATATCTTTTATAATTGGTTCTGTACTTACAAGATAATACTGGCCGTATATAGCTACTTTCATTTGTGGTTTATTGGTTAACTGTTCAATTGTTTATCTGTCAAAGGTGACAAACGATCAAACTAGATGTTTAGGTATTTGTCCAAATAATCGGAACGTTCCTTTAAATTGTTAATGTAATTGTCTTCGTGATGTTCCGATACAATCTCATAATTATACCTTCTGAAAGTTTGGATTATTTCATTCATGGCACCCAGACTTACTTTTATCGTGATTTCAATACTTTCGGTATCAGAATCCGATACGAATAAACCTAAAACTTTCCCATTATTGCTTTCTATGATTTGGGTAATTTGGCTCATCGAATAATCTAAAATTGCTTTTTTTACAATAATTATTCCTCCAGGTTCTTTTAAAAAGGGAGTTTCATGAAAAAATTTCATGATGTCGGCTATTTCATAATACCCTACATACTTATTGTTCTCATCTAAAACAGGAACTATATTCGTTTGGTTTTTAGCAAAAACTTCTAAAACATCCAGCCAGATTAAACTTGTTCTGGCAAAAAAATGTTCGAGCGTATATTTGTAATCGCCAACTTTTTTATCGGTGTCAAAAGTTTCTAAATCATCAGCAGAGATGCTTCCAATATAGATTCCCTCTTCAACAACAGGGAAATGTGAAAAGTTTAAATCAATAAAAAAGTCTTGAGCAGCCGCAATAGTTTCCTGGCTGTCAATGGCTCTAAAATCGTTGGTAATATAGTTCGAAATCTCTGTCATAAATCAATCCTCAATATTTGATGCAAAATAATCAAAAAAAGGCAAAAACTCCTAAGTTTTACTTTGTATTTTTGTCTCAATAAAATAGTTTTTCCAAAATCAATATTAGTTTCTATGACAAAGTTAAGTGTAAATATCAATAAAATTGCAACTTTACGAAATGCCCGCGGCGGAAATGTTCCCGATTTATTAAAAGTAGCAACAGATATTCAAAAATTTGGCGGACAGGGAATCACCATTCATCCCCGACCTGACGAGCGTCACATTCGTTATCAGGACGCCCGTGATTTAAAAGCCATTGTTTACACCGAGTATAATATCGAAGGGAATCCGGAGAAAAGTTTTATGGATTTAGTTCTGGAAGTAAAACCTACACAAGTAACCCTTGTTCCCGATGCAGTGGATGCCATCACATCAAATGCGGGTTGGAATACCATAAAGCATGCAGATTATTTAACCGAAATAGTTCAGGAATTCCAAAGAAACGGTATTCGAACGTCCATTTTTGTTGATCCGGTTCTAGAAATGATTGAAGGAGCCAAGAAAATTGGAACCGACAGAATTGAATTGTATACAGAATCCTATGCCCATCAATATGGTTTGGGTAATAAAAAAGGGATCGAACCGTATGTTCAATCAGCAATTTTGGCCAATGAACTCGAATTAGGAATCAATGCCGGGCACGATTTGAGTCTGGATAATATTCAGTTTTTCAAACAAAATATTCCGGGATTACTCGAAGTTTCCATTGGGCACGCCCTTATTTCCGAAGCCATTTATTTAGGTCTGGAAAATGTAATCAATATGTATTTGCAAAAATTAAAATAATTATGGCGTGACCACAATCCCGATAGCTATCGGGAGTGCGATGCGGTACAAGTCCTCACAAAACTCCATTTCATTTTGTTCCGGGCTTTTCACTGCTATCCCTCACGCTCCAAACACAACAGCTTCATGCTTTATTCAAAAATAGAAGGTTCAGGGAAACCACTTTTAATTATTCACGGATTTCTAGGTATGTCCGACAATTGGAAAACACTGGGAGCACAATTCGCGTCCGATGGTTTTCAGGTTCATTTGCTCGACTTGCGCAATCACGGACGAAGTTTTCATTCGGATGAGTTTAGTTATGAATTAATGGTTCAAGATGTATTTGAATACTGCCAGTTTCATAAATTAGAAAAAATTGATATTATCGGGCATTCCATGGGAGGGAAAATCGCAATGCTTTTTGAAACCATGCATCCGGAATTAATTGACAAAGTGATAGTGGCGGATATAGGCCCGAAGTTTTATGCCCCACATCATCAGGATATTTTGGCAGGATTAAATGCCGTCGATTTTTCTAAAAAATCAAGTCGTAATGAAGTCGAGGAAATCTTGTCTGCTTATATTCGGGATTTTGGTACCAGACAATTTTTAATGAAAAATTTGTATTGGAAAGAACCGGGACAATTAGCATTCCGATTTAATTTAGATGTTTTTAATAAAAAAATTGACCAAATAGGAAAAGAATTGGCTGCCGATCTGATTTCTGAAAAGCCGACGCTTTTTATCCGAGGAGGAAATTCCAATTATATTTTGGACAGTGATTTTGAAAAGATAAAACATCATTTTCCAAATGCAACACTTGAAACAATCCCTAATGTTGGGCATTGGCTTCATGCCGAAAATCCGACCATGTTTTACGAGTTGAGCAGTTCTTTTTTAAAGACAAATTAAAATTTATTAGATTTTTTACTACATTTAATAAATTTTAAAAACAGTTACTTATGAAATTATTAATTAGAATTCTTCTCACGGCTGGCTTGGTTTTGCTTATATCTAATTTTATGCCCGGTGTACATGTTGACGGATTTACAACATCTATTATTGTGGCCTTAGTTCTTGGGTTGCTGAATATATTTATAAAGCCTATAATGGTGTTGCTTACTTTGCCTTTTACCATTGTGACTTTTGGCTTATTTTTATTAGTTATCAATGCCTTGATTATATTACTGTGTACGAAAATTGTTGGCGGATTTGTGGTAGATTCTTTTTGGACTGCATTGCTTTTTAGTGTTATTTTGTCTATTTCACAGTCTATTTTGTATGGAATAATTGGAGATAAAAAATAAAAACAGTTGTTGCTGATTTTCAATTAACAGTTTTATAACTAAGGTAAAATCTTTCGTTTTGTATCTTTATACTTTTGAAAGAATTAAGAATGACCAAACAGGTTTATATATTGCTTCTTGTTTTATTTGGTGTCTTTATGGTGCCAAATAAAATAGTTGCATGTGGTACTCAAACCGAAAAATCATGTTGCAGTAAAAAATCTTCTTCGGAAACGGACAATTGTAATAGGGAGAACCATTCAAAAAATAAAAAGAACAACAGTTGCAATGGAAAATGCAATCATTCCAATTGTAGTTTTTCAACAACACACTTCGGAATAATTCCTCCTTTTAATTCCGATTTAAAACCAATCTTCGTTTGGTCTGAGAAACAAAGATTTCATTATTCAGTAAATACCGTTTCTTCAGTATTTCTTTCCATTTGGGCTATTCCTAAAATAGGGTAAATTATTTTTTTGACAGCCATAAAAAGGTCTGGTTTAAAGTATATAAAAGCACTTAAAAAACACACATTTTATCGATAATTGCAATTTGATTTTGGCTATGGCTATTTCATTTTGCGCACGATTAATTAAAATTATTTAAACAATGAAATCAAGATTAAAAATAATGTTGATAGCATTTACAATAGTGTTATCATTCACATCCTGTAATGCAAAAACAAACGATACAAAAACAGAATTATCTGATGATTCATCTATAAATGGACGGCAAGAAGTTTCACAATTAAAAGCGGTTTTTGATAATTATTTTTTGTTAAAAGATGCCTTAGTGAAAACAGACAGCAAAAACGCATCTGTAATAGCAAAAGATTTAGCCTCATCATTAAATGCCGTAAAAATGGAAACCTTAAAAACCGAAGAGCACTTAGTTTGGATGAAAGTAATGAAAGATTTGAAAGAAGATGTTAAGAATATTTCTGAAACGGAGGATATAAAGCGCCAACGGGATTCTTTTGCAAGGCTTTCAAAAAATATGTACTCCTTAATAAAAGTATCAAAAGTAACCGAGCCGGTTTATTATATTAATTGCCCAATGTTTAATGGTGGCAAAGGGGCTAATTGGTTAAGTAAAGAAAATGAAATTAAAAATCCCTATTATGGTTCCCAAATGTTAAGTTGCGGAAAAACAATAGAAAAGATACAATAAGTATGAAGCTGTATATTAGAAATATGGTGTGTGATCGTTGTAAGATGGTTGTGAAATCCGAATTAGAAAACATTGGGGTTTTTCCTGTCTCGGTTGCATTAGGTGAAGTGGAATTAAGTGAAGATTTCAAAGACAATGAGAAGCAAGATTTTGTAAAAAAGCTGCAATCACATGGGTTTGAATTGTTAGAAGATAAGACAACGATAACCGTCGAAAGAATTAAATGCCTCATTGTTGATTTGGTTCATCATCAGGATATGGAATTAAAAACGAATTTGTCAAACTATTTGTCCGAGCAATTATTACAGGATTATAACACATTGAGTAATTTGTTTTCTGATATTCAAGGTACAACGATTGAACATTATTTTATTTCACAGAAGATTGAAAAGGTAAAAGAGTTGTTACTGTATGATGAGTTAACCTTAAGCGAAATTGCAATTAAATTAAATTATAGCGATGTGGCGCATTTGAGTAATCAATTTAAAAAAATAACAGGTTTTGCTCCTTCTCATTTCAAAAGATTGAAAGAAAACAGGAGGGTGCAAATTGATGGTTTGTAAATTTTACAAATCATTTACAAAATTTTACAATACCCAAAAAACAGAGGTGATGTACCTTTGAGTCGTTAAAATGAATCTTTAGTTTTAATATTTAAATGAATAAAAAAATGAAAAAAATACTTATCGTACTAAGCGTATTCTTAGCAGTAAATACAATGGTTTCAGCTCAGGAAACAACTAAACCTGCTCAAAAAGAAGTTAAAAAAACAATGTACACCTGTCCAATGCATCCAAAAGAAATGAGTAGTAAAGAAGGTGAATGTGGCAAGTGTGGGATGAAAATGGTTAAAACAACAGAAGTAAAGTATGACCATGCAGTTAAAGGAAGTCAGGCAAGTAAAAAAGTTGTTACTAAATATGTTTGTGTAAAGGATGGACAAACTTCAGATAAGCCTGGTAAATGCCCTAAATGCGGAACGCCAATGAAAGAAGCTGGAAAGATGACCTATTCTTGCCCGATGCATCCAAAGGAACTGAGCGATAAACCTGGTAAATGTCCAAAATGCGGAATGGCCATGACCCCGAAAGATTCGGTTAAAAAGGAAGAAAATTACAAACATTAATCACCTATTTAAATCGGTTCCGTAAATTTTATAGAACCGATTTTTAATTTATGAAATCGCCACTAACAAGCTGTTTGTTGCAAGCAAACACTAATAAATATAAGGTGATATCATTTATGACTGCTACAAAATAAATTATGCATTTATGAAACATGAATATACAATAACCGGAATGAGCTGTGACGGATGTCGTTCTAAGGTCGAAAAAACATTAAACGCCATTGAAGGAGTTGAAGCAAACGTTTCGTTACAGCCACCAGTTGCCGTTTTAACAATGGAAAATCATATTCCAACTGCTCAATTGCAAGAAGCTTTAACTGCAGCTGGAAAATATACAATAACAAATAATACTCATGGTGATTCAAATGAGTCAGTAGAGGAGCCAATTGTAAAGTCATGCTGTGGAAATCCTGCCCATGATCATAAAGTTACAGTGGTCATGCCAAGCAGTGCTCAGGGAAAGTACTATTGTCCCATGCATTGTGAAGGGGAGAAGGTGTATGATAAACCGGGAAGTTGTCCGGTATGCGGAATGAATTTAGAAAAAGTTCCCGAATTGAGTGTTGCAAAAATAATGTATACCTGTCCTATGCATCCTGAAGTAATCAAGGAAGGTCCCGGATCCTGCCCAATTTGCGGAATGGATTTAGTCCCTATCGAACCAACTGACAGTGAAGAAAACAAGGTGTACAAAGACTTGTTGCAAAAAATGAAAATAGCAGTTCTCTGTACAGTTCCTGTTTTCTTAATTGCCATGATTGAAATGATGCACAACAATCCGTTATTGAAAATAATGGATGTCGAGAAATGGAATTGGGTGCAATTGTTATTGTCGCTTCCGGTAGTTTTCTATGCCGGCTGGATGTTTTTTGTGCGAGCATGGAAATCTATAGTTACATGGAATCTCAATATGTTTACACTGATTGGTATTGGAACGGGTATCGCCTTTTTGTTCAGTATTGTCGGGATGTTTTTTCCAGATGTTTTTCCGGATGAGTTTAGAACGGCCCACGGAACGATTGGACTCTATTTTGAAGCGGCAACGGTTATATTAACATTGGTTTTGCTGGGTCAGTTACTCGAAGCACGAGCGCACAGTCAAACCAGTGGTGCCATAAAAGAATTGTTGAAGTTGGCGCCAACTGAAGCGGTTTTGGTTGTCGATGGAAAAGATAAAGTGATTTCGATTCATGACATCAAGAAAGGAGATTTACTGCGAGTGAAACCGGGAGATAAAATTCCAGTAGATGGGAAAATCACCGATGGGCAAAGCACCATTGATGAATCGATGATTACCGGGGAACCCATTCCTGTTGACAAGAAAATAGGAGATAGTGTCAGTTCGGGAACGATAAACGGAAATAAATCCTTTGTGATGATTGCTGAGAAAGTGGGTTCGGAAACCTTGCTTTCGCAAATTATACAAATGGTGAATAATGCCAGCAGGTCTAAAGCACCTATTCAGAAATTGGCGGATAAAATTGCTAAATATTTTGTTCCCGTTGTAGTTCTTACCTCTGTAGTTACTTTTTTTGTTTGGGCAAAATTCGGTCCGGAACCGGCAATGGTTTATGGATTCATCAACGCTATTGCGGTATTGATTATAGCTTGTCCTTGTGCGCTGGGATTAGCCACGCCTATGTCAGTAATGGTAGGTGTTGGTAAAGGGGCACAGTCGGGTGTTTTGATAAAAAACGCTGAAGCACTGGAAAGCATGAATAAAGTGAATGTTTTGATTACCGATAAAACAGGGACAATCACAGAAGGAAAACCTTCTGTTGAAAAAGTCTATTCATTGCAAAATAATGAAAATGGACTATTGCAAAACATCGCTTCCTTAAATCAGTACAGCGAGCATCCATTGGCACAGGCCGTAGTAAATTTTGCGAAAGCAAAGAATATTTCATTAATAGAAGTTAAGGATTTTGAGGCGGTTGCCGGTCAAGGAGTTGTTGGAACGGTAAACAATGAAAAAGTAGCGCTTGGTAACAAAAAATTAATGGAGCAAGTGGATGTTGTTGTTTCGGATGAATTAGAAAACAAGATTATCGCCGAGCAAAAACTTGGAAAAACAGTTTCTTATATCGCTGTTGACGGAATTGCCGTCGGATTTGTTTCTATTTCGGATGCTATAAAAACAACCAGCGTCGAAGCCATAAAAGAATTAATGCGTCAGGGAGTTGAAGTGATCATGCTGACCGGCGATAATGACAACACCGCAAAAGCAGTGGCAGCAACTTTGAACTTAAGTTCATATAAAGCCAGTTGTTTACCGGAAGACAAACTCAAAGAAATTAAGCGATTGCAAGAAGAAGGAAAAATTGTCGCCATGGCGGGTGACGGAATAAATGACGCTCCGGCTTTGGCTCAAGCCGATATTGGAATCGCTATGGGAACCGGAACCGATGTTGCAATTGAAAGTGCTAAAATTACCTTGGTAAAAGGCGATTTGCAAGGAATAGTGAAAGCGAAGAATTTAAGTCATGCGGTGATGAAAAATATCAAGCAAAATTTATTTTTTGCTTTCTTTTATAATGTGTTGGGAATTCCAATTGCTGCGGGGCTTTTGTATCCGTTTTTTGGAATTTTGCTTTCGCCAATGATTGCTGCTTTAGCTATGAGTTTCAGCTCTGTTTCTGT
>RCUJ01000211.1_pt1 | contig 33998 bp, 25 predicted proteins | sample 2166321 | NCBI WGS metagenome assembly RCUJ01 (sample SAMN09932808, study PRJNA488358) | compost metagenome | feature: garden; material: soil; isolation source: compost soil in an enriched community after 118 h of incubation | place: Germany: Experimental Botanical Garden Goettingen | collected... | reverse complement strand
TCGCCCGGAACCTCCAGGTTCTTCACGCGCTTGTTCACGCCCACGATCGTGTTCAGGCTGTACAGCGGCAGTTCCAGCGCCTGGTCGGCGACATATGCGGCGATCTCCTGCAGCATGGCTTCGCGCTTCTTCACGTCATAGACCGTGCGCTGCGCTTCCAGCATGCCATTGAGCTTGGCGTCGTTGTCGTACGGATTCCACTTCTGGCCCGTGTGATACATCAGGTAGGCCGTGTTGTCGTAGTCGTACGTCCAGCCGCCCCATTGGTTCTGCCACATCTCGCCCGTCTTGCCGCCGGGGATGATGTCGTTGAGCAGCACGCCGGTTTCGTAGGGCTTGATGGTGGCGCGCACGCCCACGCCTTGCAGATAGCCGGACACCGCCTGGGCCACTTCGCGGAAGTTCGAATCGCTGCCGCGCACGTCGATCTGCACCGTGGCGCCCGGCTTCACGCCGGCGGCGGCCAGCAGCTTCTTGGCTTCGGCGGGGTTGAAGGGCAGGGGCTTCTGTTCCGGGTTGAAACCGAACGATTGCGGGCCCTGGAAGCTGGCGATGGTCTTGGCCTGGCCCAGCAGCAACTGCTTGACGATGGCGTCGCGGTCGACGGCCATGATCAGCGCGCGGCGTACGTCGCGGCTTTGCGTGATGCCGTTCTTGGTGTTGTAGCGCAGCGCGAAGGCCACCGGGCCGCCGGTGGAGATGACGTCGGCATTGCCCGACTTCTTCACGGTCTCGATCAGGCCCAGCGGGATCAGCGTGGCGATGTCGATGCGGCCGGCCTGCAGCTCGGCGACCTGCGTGCCGGGCTCGCCGATGAACCGGTACACCACCTTGTCCAGCTTGGGCTTGCCGCCCCAGTACTCGTCGTTGCGCGCGAGCGTCACGTTGACCTTGGGCTGGTAGCTTTCAAACTTGAACGGGCCGGTGCCGACCGGGTTCGTATTGAAGTTGTCCTCGCCCTTTTCCTTGATGTACTTGGGCGGCACGATCATCGCGCCATAGCCGGCCAGCTTGGTCAGCAGAACGGGATCGGGCTGCTTCAGGATGAAGTCCACCGTGTACTCGTCCACCACCTTGATCTCGCCGATCGAGTCGTAGTTCGACTTTTGCGGACCCTTGGCGCCTTCCGCGCCCAACAGGCGATCAAACGTGAACTTCACGGCTTCGGCGTTGAAGGGCTCGCCGTTATGGAACTTGACGCCTTCGCGCAGCTTGAAGCGCAGGCGCTTGTTGTCGTCCAGGTACTCCCAGCTGGTGGCCAGGCCCGGCTGCAGCTTCAGGTCGGCGCCGCGCATGGTCAGGCCGTCGTACAGGTTGCCGCCCACCGAACCCCAGAAGGTCACGAAGGTGTCGATGGGATCCCAGCTTCCCGGATCCTGGTTGATGGCGACGCTGAGCGTGCCCGCCGCGTGCGCGGACGAGACAACGGCGGGCAGCGCGCCGCCCAGCGCCAAGGTCAGGGCGGTGGCGGTGAAGGTGGTGCGTAGGAATTGCATGTTCGCCTCCAGGGACGGAAATCGGGGGTGCCGACGGATGAAAGGGTTCAGGCTGCCCGGGCCACCAGATGGCCGGGCGCGAATTCGGTCAGGGGAATGATCGCGGGTTCATCGCCCACCCGGCGCACCGGACTGGGGATTTCGCCTTCGATCAGGGACGTGTCGATATGGCGGCCGGGTTCGGCCACGGGCACGGCGGCCAGCAGCTTGCGGGTATACGCGTGCTGCGGCGATTCGAAGATCTGCCGGCGCGTGCCCAGCTCGACGATCTGGCCCAGGTACAGCACCGCGACGCGATGGCTCACCTTTTCCACCACCGCCATGTCGTGGGTGATGAACAGATAGGACAGGCCGCGGTCCTTCTGCAGGTCCATCAGCAGGTTCAGGATCTGCGCCTGGATGGACACGTCCAGTGCCGACACGGATTCGTCCGCGATGATCAGCTTCGGGTTGCTGGCCAGCGCGCGCGCAATGCATACGCGCTGGCGCTGGCCGCCCGAGAATTCGTGCGGATAGCGCTTGGCATGCTCGGGCTTCAGGCCCACCTGTTCCAGCAGTTCGCCCACGCGGCGGGCAATCGCGTCCTCGCCCGACAGCAGGCCGTGCGTGCGGATCGGTTCCGCAACGCTGAACGCCACCGTCTTGCGCGGATCCAGCGACGCGTAAGGGTCCTGGAAAATGTATTGGATTTCCTGGCGCAGGCGCTGACGGCCGGCGTTGTCCATCGAAAAAACGTCCTGGCCGTTGTAGCGGACCGCGCCGGAGGTCGGCGCCACGAGCTGCTGCAAGGTCTTGCCGATGGTGGACTTGCCGCTGCCCGATTCACCAACCAGCGCCAGCGTTTCGCCGGGATAGACGTCGAAGCTCACTTCCTCCACCGCGTGGACGCGATGCGTCGCGCGGCCGAACAGGTTGTGGCCGACGTCAAAGCGCGTGGTCAGCTTGTCCACGCGCAGCACGGGCTCGTCATAGCTCGCCGTGTCCTGCTCGCGGGTTTCACCCACCTCGCGCAGCGTGTCGCCTTCCAGCACCGTCTGCGGCGTGCGCAGCGGCAGGTCGCGGCCCGTCAGGCTGCCCAGGCGCGGCACCGCGGCCAGCAACGCGCGCGTGTAAGGATGCTTGGGCGCGTTGAAGATCTCGTCGACGCTGCCTTGTTCGACCTTCTTGCCGCGCAGCATCACCACCACGTCGTCGGCCATCTCCGCCACCACGCCCATGTCATGCGTGATGAAGATGACGGCCGTGCCCAGGTCGCGCTGCAATTCGCGGATGGTGTTCAGGATCTGCGCCTGGATGGTGACGTCCAGCGCAGTGGTGGGCTCGTCCGCGATCAGCAGGCGCGGCTGGCACGACAGCGCCATCGCGATCATCACGCGCTGGCGCATGCCGCCCGACAGTTGGTGCGGATAGCGGTCCAGCAGTTGCGCCGCGTCCGGCAGACGCACTTTTTCAAGCAGCTTGCGAGCCGATTGGCGGGCCGCCGATCGCGATAGCTGCTGGTGCAGCATGATGGCTTCGACAATCTGGTCGCCGATCGTGAACACCGGATTCAGCGACGTCATCGGCTCCTGGAAGATCATCGCGATGTCGTTGCCGCGGATCGCGCGCATCTGCTCGTCGGTGGCGGCGGTCAGGTCGACCTCGCGGTCGGCGCTGTCGCGAAACAGGATCTGTCCGGTCGCGATGCGGCCGCTGGTGTAGTCGGTCAGGCGCATGATGGCCATGGACGTGACCGACTTGCCCGAGCCGGACTCGCCGACGATGGCCAGCGTCCTGCCGGGCCGAACCTCGAAATCCAGGTTGTCGACGGCGCGGAACACGCCACTTTCCGTGTTGAAGTCGACCGAAACGCCGCGCACGGACAGCAGCGGGACGGAAGAGGAAACAGTAGTGCTAGACAACGTGGATTCTCACAGCGAGGTGGCGGCGCGGGCGGCCTGGTCGTACAGGCCCGAGAGCGCGCGCAGGGTATTGGCCAGTTGATGGCTGGCGTCATCCGCGGCGGGGGAGTCGATGAACGGCTTCACGAGGCATTGTTCGCGGACTTCGGCGTAGCGCTGGATCGCGGCCGCGCCGGCGTCGGTCGTGGTGTAGACCACTTCCTTGCCGGTCTTGGCGCTTTGCACCACGCCCAGGCGCTCCAGCTTCTTGAGCGAATAGTTCACCAGATGGGTGTCTTCGACATTCAGCGTAAAGCAGATGTCGGCCAGCTTCTTGCCGCGGCCGCGATGGAACACATGGTTGAGCACCAGGATGTCCAGCGACGTCAATTCGGGCAGCCCCGCGCAGGCCATGCACCGCACCATCCAGCGGTTGAACGCATGGGACGCGATGATCAGGCCGAATTCGACTTCGGACAGTTCTGGCGCGGACGAGGCCAGATGGGAAGAGGAAACGATGGCGTCCCGGACGGAAACAGGCATGTGTGAGGCAGATAGGGACGGATCAGCGACAAAACGTTGGCGAATTATTGACGATTTGTTTGTATGCAGGCATTCGGGATAACCCCTGAATGCACTCGGCGGGTTCGGATTGTCGGAGCGGCCGGAACAGCCGGGAATCCGGGCGGCGTCGATGTCGGTTTATTGCGTTGCGTAAATTCCACTATTCGGAAGAAGAATATCTTCTCTCAACTGACGCGCTACCTCTGTCAAATATCAAAAATCCCATCTAAAGTCGCCTGTATACAAAAGATATATATTGTAATCAACGATTTCTTTCCGCAAAATTCCAAAAAATTGAACTCAACGGAGAGGGGCGCACTGGCGGCACGACTGTCTGCGTCAAGCGGGTATGAAAGGATTTTGGCGGGGGATCGCGGTGTGGATTTGCGCGGGGGCGGCTGGCGTCCCCGTGATGTCGGAGGCGCAACCGGTGCCGGACGCGGTCTTGCGCGCCACCGACATCCAGCGCCGCCAGGAACAGGAGGTGGATGCGCAGCGCGCCCGCGCGGCGGCGCGTCCGGATGTGTTGTCGCCTGCCGCGCCGCAGCAAGCTGGCGGTGCTGGGCCAATGCGTGGGCGGCCTGGGGTTGCGCGCGTTGCAGGAATACCTGATCGGCATGCTGGTCGACGACGGCCTGGTCACCGCCCGCGTCGTGGTGCCGGAGCAATCGCTGGCGGCCGGCACCCTGACGCTGCGCTATTTGCCGGGCCGCATATCGGCCGTCAACGGCGAGGGCACGATAGGCTGGTGGCGCACGGCCCTGCCCACGGGTCCTGGCGGAGAACTGAATCAGCGCGACCTGGATCAGGCGCTTGAGAACGTGCGCCGGCTGGGCAGCCAGGCCGACGCTGTGATCGACATCGCGCCAGGCCCGCAGCCGGGCGACTCCGACATCATCGTGCGTCCGGGCACGGGCAAGCGCTGGCATGGTTACCTGGGCGGCGACAACGGCGGGATGGACACCGTTGGCAAGTACCAGCTCAACGCCGGCCTGACGCTGGATTCCCCGCTGTTCCTGTACGACCAGTTGTCGGTGTCCTGGAACAGCAACGCGCACTGGCGCGATGCGGAATCGCACACGCGCGCCGCCTCCATCAACTACAGCATTCCCTTCGGCTACTGGGCGTTCTTCGCGGGCGCCAGCAGATCCACCTACCGCCAGACCGTGGCCGGTTTCGAGGAACCCATCCTTTACGGCGGCACCACCAAACAGATCCAGGCGGGCGTGTCGGTCGTGCCCTATCGTGGCACCGCCTACAAGGGCAACCTGGCGTTCACCCTGCTGCGCAAGCGCACCGAAAGCACACTGAACGACATCCCCATCGATGTCCAGCGCCGCGACGTTACGGGTTACGAGATCAGCTACGGACATCGCCACTATGTGGGCCAGGCAGTGCTGGACATCGGCGGCGGCGTGCGCGGCACGCTGCCGCAGTTCTCCGACCAGCCCGGCTATGTCTACGGCGACCCGGACTGGAACGGCCGCAGCACCATCCTCACCGCCAACGCCGGCCTTTACCTGCCGTTCAAGGTGGCGGAGCAGCCCTTCGCCTATCAGGCCAACTGGCAGATCCAGCACGCCAAGACGGCCATCGTGCCGGCGGACTACTTCACCATCGGCAACCGCTACGCCGTGCGCGGCTTTGACGGGCAGGTGACGTTGGCCGCCGAAGACGGCTGGACGCTGCGCAACGATCTTTCGCTGGATCTCGAGCGCGTGACGGGCGTCCCGGGCCAGCAGCTTTACACCGGCGTGGACGTGGGGCGCGTCGGCGGGCCGTCCGCGGCGTACCTCTCCGGGCGGACCCTCGTCGGCGCCGTCGCGGGGCTGCGCGGCCGGTTCTCCCTGCCGTACATCAATGCCAGCTACGACCTGTCCGCCGGCTGGCCGCTGAAAAAGCCCGAGTCTCTGCAGACCGCATCCACCGTCTTCGCGATGGCCGTGATGTTCGAGTTCTGAATCCGTTATTGCCTACCTGGTGCGCATGATGTCCAAGCTTCGTTCGTTGATTGTCTGGTCCGTGGTCTTCACCCAATTGTGGACGCCGGTGCTGGCGCAGACCCTGCCGATTTCGGTGGACAAGAGCGTGCCCGGGCAAAAGCCGACGGTGGGCGTCAGCAACGGCGTGCCGGTCATCAACATCGCGCCGCCGTCGGCGGGGGGCGTCTCCAACAACCGCTACACGCAGTTCAACGTGGGCCCGTCGGGCGTGGTGCTGAACAACAGCGGCGGCGCAAGCCAGACTCAGCTTGCCGGACAGGTGGCGGGCAACGTCATGCTGGGCAACCAGCGCGCCGCCACCATCTTGAACCAGGTCACCGCGCCCAACCCCTCGCAACTGATGGGCATGCTGGAAGTCGCGGGCAACCGGGCCAATGTCATCGTTGCCAACCCGGCCGGCATCACGTGCAACGGCTGCGGATTCTTGAACGCGGGCCGCGCCACCTTGACCACCGGGCGGCCGCAAGTCGGGCCCGACGGAAGCATCGCGCTGGACGTGGCCGCGGGCAAGATCCGCGTCGAAGGTGAAGGCCTGTACGGGGCCAACGTCAGCCAGGTCGATCTGATCGCGCGGTCGCTGGAGATCAACGCCGGCGTCTGGGCGGACCGGCTCACGATGACGGCGGGCGCGGCGCGCGTGGACTACGCGACGGGCGCCGTATCGGCCCAGGCGGGAGACGGGGCCGCGCCCGCGGTGGCGCTGGATACCGCCGCCCTGGGCGGCATGTACGCCAACAGCATCCGGCTGATCGGCACCGAGGCCGGCGTGGGCGTGAACGTGGGCGGCAACCTGGTGGCCCTGACGGGCGACCTGCAGGTCAGCGCTGCGGGCGACGTGCGCATCGCGCCCAGCGCCACCATGCAGGCGGCACGCGATCTGCGGCTGACGGCAGGGCGTGACCTGGCCGTGGATGGCGCGGCGCAGGCTGCGGGCGCCGTGGCGCTCGCGGCGGGCCGCAACGTCGAGATCAAGGGCGCGGTCGGCGCCGGCGGGCCGGTGGATGTGGACGCCGCGGGCGACGCGACCGTCGCCGCGCAAGGCGCATTGCAGGCCCAGGGCGCGCTGCGCATCGCGGCGGGGCAGGATCTGTTGCTGGGCGGATCCTTGCTGATGGGCGGCCAGGACGTGCGCGTGGAGTCCGGGCGCAATGTGCGGATCGGCGGCAATGCGTCCACGCCCGGCACGACGCCGCCGGCCACCGGCGGCTCGGGCTCGGCGGCCGGCGGAACTTCGTCGGGCGGCGCGGGGTCGGGCAGCGCTTCGGGCGCGGGCGGTACTTCCACGGACGGCACGGCATCGGCCGCATCCGGCGGCGCCGGTCAGGCCGGCGCCGATTCCAGCGGTCTGGTCACGGCCCGGGGCGGCATCGCCCTGAGGGCCGGCCGCGACATGACGCTGCCCGCGCAGGTGACGGCGGCCGGCGCGCTGCATGCGCAGGCCGGCGCGGACCTGACCACGGGCGCAACCGCCCAGTTGCAGTCGGGCGGACCGGCGACGATACGCGCCGGCGCGGACCTGCGCGTGGGCGGCTTGGTCGGCGCGCGCGGCGACGTGTCGCTGATGGCGGGCCGCGACGCCCTGGTGTCCGGCAAGGGCGCGGCCACCGGCCGCCTTGCCATGGACGCCGGGGGCGACCTGCGCCTTGAGGCGCCCGCGCAATGGGATGCCGAAGGCGCCGCGGCCGCGAAAGCGGGCGGTGACATGGCGCTGGCCGGCGTGCTGCGCGCCAACGGCGACACGGTAATCACGGCCGGCGGCAAGCTGGCGATCGACGGCGCCGTCTCGGCCGCTTCCGGCGGCATGAATGCCTCTGCGGGCGGCGATGTATCCGTGGGCGCGCAGGCGCAGGTGGCCGCGGCCGGACCCGTCGGCCTGAACGCGGGAGGCAACCTGCAAAGCTTCGGCAAGGTCACGTCGCTGAAAGACCTGTCGCTGCAGGCGGCTCGCAACCTTGCGCTGGACGGCGAGACGCTCGCCACCGGCGATCTGCGGTTGCAGGCGGGCGAAGTTCTGGCGGCGTCTTCCGCGTCGCGGCTTCAAGCAGACGGTTCGGTGATGGCTGCCGCGGGCAACGCATCGCTGGCAGGCCTGCTCATCGCGGGCCAGTCCGCGCAAGTGAACACGCGGGACGGCCTGCGCGTGGACGGCACGTTGCTGGCTGACGCGGGCACGCTCAAGGCCATCAGCGGCGGCGACGTGACGCTGGGAAGCGCCAGCGTGCTGCAGGCGGGCCGGCAGCTCGACGCGCAGGCGGGCGGCAAGCTGCTTGCGGACGGCACCATCTCAGGTGAAACAGACATCCGGGTTTCCGCGGGGACCAACGCCGAACTGAATGGCAAGACGGTCGCCAACGGCGCCCTGCGTGCCGAAGCGGGCGCGGACCTGACCATCGGACAGGCAGGCCTGGCGCAGGGCAGCGGCATGTTGTTCCTGGGCGCGGGCCAGGACCTGCGTGTGGCGGGTACGGCCGGCACCGCGGACATGGGGCAGGGGGGCGACGGCTTCCTGCAGGCCCAGGCGGCGCGAGACATCTTCGTGACCGGCATCGTGACGGCAGGCACGCCTGCCAGCCTGTCCGCAACGCGCGACCTCGGCATCGACGGCACGGTGACGGCGCTGGGGGGTGGACTCACGGCCGACGCCGGCGATCAGTTGCGCGTCGGCGCAACCGGCCGCATGCAGGCCGCGCAGAACCTGATTGCCCGCTCGGGTGGAGACCTGGACTCTGACGGTGTCTTAGTCGCGGGCGGCGGCCTTGCGCTGACGGCCACGGGCGATGCTCGTCTGGGCGGCACCGCGGCCGCGCTGGGCGACGCCGCCGCGGGCAACCTGCTACTGGGCGCACGCGATGTGACGGTCAAGCAGGGCGGGCAGTTGCAGGCCGCGGGGACACTGACGGCGCAAGCCCAGCGTGATCTTGTTGCCGCCGGCAGGCTGGCCTCGGTAGAGGACATGATGCTGGCCGCCGCGCGCGATGCGCGCGTGGACGGCACGGCGGCCAGCGATACGAACCTGTCGCTCACCGGCCGCAACGTGGCCGTGGGCGCGGCGGGCCTGGCGCAAGCCGCCGGCACGCTCACCGCCACGGCGCAAGGCACGCTGCTCGCCGTGGGTAGCATGTTGGCGGGCGTCACGCAGACGCTCACGGCCGGCGACGACATGACCGTGGACGGCACCGTCGCGGCATTGCAAGGCGACCTGACGCTGGAAACCCTGCGGGGCAATCTGGTCCTGGGCACCGCGTCGAACCAGCAGGCGGGCGGGATGCTGGCCGCCACCGCCGGCGGTGCGCTGCAGGCCTTGGGATCGGCGGCCGCCGGGCAAGGCCTGACGCTGCGCGCGGGCACGGACGCCACGCTGGGCGGCATCGCCGCCGCGCGGGCAGGCAACGTCACCGCCACCGCCAACCGGAATCTGACGACCACCGCCGACGGCCGAATTCAGGCCGCCGACGCCATTGACCTCGAGTCTGGCGGCGCGCTGCAGAATGCCGGCATCCTGTCGGCCGCGGGCGCGGCCACGCTGCTGGCCCGAACCTCCCTCAATAATTCGGGTTCGGTGCTGGCGGGCGGCGACTCCCTCAATAATTCGGGTTCGGTGCTGGCGGGCGGCGACGTCAACGCCACCGCGCTGGGCGCGCTGACCAACGCCGGCCGCTTCATCGCGGGCGTCGACGAAGACGGCGCGCTCAGCCTGCCGGGCAGCGTCAAGCTGACCGCCGCCTTCATCACCCATCCGGGCATCAGCGCGGCCGGCAAAGACATGACCTTGTTCGCGGACGGCATGGACCTGTCCGCCGGCAACCTGTCGTCCATCGGCAAACTCGCGCTGACCTCGCCCGGCGACATCGCCACGCGCAACGCCGTCCTCCACGGCGGCACCCTCGACATCGCCGCCGCCAACCTGCGCAACCAGGGCGGCAAGCTGACGTCTGCCGGCGACGCCGTGCTGACACTGGGCGCCGAACTCGACAACACCACCGGACTGATCGCCGCCGCCGGCAATATGCAGATCGAAGCGGCCCGCGTCGGCAACGCCGCCGGCACGCTGGCGGGTGGGGACCTGACCCTGGCCGCAGCCGGCGCTGTCGACAACCGCGGCGGCCTGATCCAGGCCGACGAAACCCTGACCCTGAACGCCGCCAGCCTGGACAACAGCGCCACGCTGACCGCCGCCGCAGCGCCGCCCAAGGGCGTGCTGGGCAAGCTGGTCACCATCGTCGCCGACCGCGTCAACAACCAGGGCGGCTCCATCAGTGCCGGCCAGGACCTCGCGATCACATCACCACCGGGGAACTGGACAACGCGGGCGGCGAAGTCGCCGCCCAGCGCTACGCGACGGTAGACGCCGCGCTGCTCAAGAACAGCCAGGGCAAGGTGATGGCCGGCGAACGCCTCGCCATCATGATCCAGGCCCTGCAGGGGCTCGGCGCCCTGCAGTCCGCGCAGGACCTGTCCTTCACCTACACGGGGTCGCTCAACCAGACCGGCGACATTGCAGCGGGCCGCGATCTGAGCATGTCCGTCGGCGGCGCCATGGACAACAGCGCCACGGTCAGCGCTGGCCGCGACCTGACCATCTCGGCCGCCTCGCTCAACAACCAGGCCAGCGGCGAGCTGCTGGCCGGGCGCAACAACACCATCAATGTCACCAACGGCCTGACGAACTCCGGCCTCATCGACGGCGGAGCGACCAACATCAACGCACGCCGCGTCGACAACTTCGGGCGCATCTACGGCAACACCATTTCGATCCGCGCGGGCGAGCTGGTCAACGGCGCGGGCCCGGGCGGCGGCGCCGTCATTGCAGCGCGCGGCGACCTGGACCTGGGCGTGGGATCGCTGGTGAACCGCGACCACGCGCTGATCTACGCGGGCGCCGATCTGCGCATCGGCGGCATGCTGGACGCCAACCGCAAAGCCATCGGCCAGGCCGTGTCGCTGCTGAATGCGTCAGCCACTGTCGAGGCAGCGGGGAATGCGGCGATCTCGGCCGCGTCGCTGCAGAACGTCAACACCAACTTCGTCAGCCAGACGCTGCCGGTCCTGACGGTCCCCAAGCTGTATGTGACCCCGGCCGGGTCGACGGACATGTACGACATGGAGACCAACTGGTTCTGCGACCAGGTAACGCCAATGTGCGGCAAGGTTCCCGAATGGTTGAACGACGATCCGGAGCGCCGCTTCCTGTTGCCGTCGGACAGGTATCCGGCATCGCGGCTGAAGCTGCGCGTCGCCAGGCGTACGAAGATGCCTACACAGCATTCAAGGCCCAGCATCTCGAACTGGACCAGCGCATCCGCGAGTTCAACGCCGACTTCGACAACCGCCTCGTAGGCACCTTCACCTACTACCAGGTTGACGAAACCGTCACCGAAACCCGCACCGTCTCATCAGACCCCGCCAAGATCCTGTCGGGCGGCTCCATGACGCTTACCGGCACCGTCACCAACGACAAGAGCCAGATCGCCGCGGGCGGCACCCTGTCCGTCGCCGGCCCCGCCATCAACAATATCGGCGCCGGCGGTGAGCGGATCATTACCCGCATCGGCACCCTTACCGTCACCCAGGCACGCGACCGCGACCGCAAGGACACCACCAGCGCCTACACGCAAACCCTGGCCGCAGAATCCATCGAACTGCCCGTCGGCACCTCCGGCGGCAACGTGTCTGTTTCGCTCAGCGGCGGCGCACCCGGCGCCAGCGGCGCCACTGCGCCCGGCCCCGTCCTGATCGCCAGCATCGGCTTGCCCGGCGGCAACGTCGTGCGCACGGTCTCCAACCCGGCAACCATCCCGGACAGCCAGCTCTTCGCCGTCAACGGCACGCCCGACGCGCCCTACGTCGTTGCCACCGACCCGCGCTTTGTCGGCAACCGCCCCACGGTCTCCAGCGACTACCTGTTCGACCTGCTGCAGCAGCCCGGCGCACCCGTCGGCAACAGCGGCGCCTCCGGATCCGTCAACGCCGGCCTCGGCAACCGACTCGGCGGCCTGAACGCCCTGATCCCCGCCGGCGCAAAATTCCTCACACCGTCCGGCCAGCCCCGTCGCCTGGGCGACGGCTTCTACGAACAGAAACTTGTCGCCGACCAGATCCTGGCTACCTCCGGCCAGCGCTTCCTGGAAGGTTTCGGCGACAACGACAGCCAGTACAAGGCATTGCTCGCCAACGGCGCGCAGTTCGCGCTGGACAACGGCATCAAGCTGGGCGCCGCGCTGACCGAAGCGCAGCAACGCCAGCTCACCACCGACCTGGTCTGGCTGGTCGAGCAGACCGTCACGCTGCCCGACGGCAGCACCGAGACCGTGCTGGTGCCGCAGGTCTACCTGCTGGTGCGTGAAGGCGATCTGAAGGGCGACGGCACCCTCATGGCCGGCCGCGACGTCAAGCTTGCGGCCGACGGCGACATCAACAACAGCGGCACCATCGGCGCGCGCGACGCCACCGTCATGACCGCCGCCAACATCGTCAACCAGGCCGGCGGCCTGATCCAGGGCGCCGTCGTCGACCTTGCGGCGCGCGAAGACCTGACCAATCTGGTGTCGCTGATCAAGGGCGACTACGTCGCCCTGTCGGCGGGACGCGACATCGCGCTGACCTCGACCGCGGCTACGGAGAACAACGGCGCCACATGGGGTTCGTACGTCTCCGGCGTATCGCGCGTGGACGCGGGCAACCTCAGCATGCAGGCAGGACGCGATCTCAACCTGACGGCGGCGCAAGTCACGGTCAAGGACGACGCGCGTCTGCAGGCGGGCCGTGACATCAACCTCGCCACGCTTGAAGAAAGCCACGGCGAGTCGCTGGCGCGGAACAAGAAGAACCGCCACGACCTGAGCACCAGCACTGAAATCGGTTCGGTGATCGCGGCGGGTGGAAACCTTACGCTGATCGCCGGGCAGGATGTGAATGCGCGCGCGGCGGATGTCACGGCGGGGAAGCAGCTTGCCGTGGGCGCCGGCCGAGACATCAACCTGACGGCGGGCGTGGAGACCGGTTCGGCTTACGACGAAACGCACTACAAGACCAGTGGGTTTATGTCGTCGAAGACGACGCACACGATCACATCCAGCGACTGGGCAACGGCCAAGGGTTCGAACTTCACGGGCGACACGGTTGCGCTCATGGCAGGACGCGACCTGACCGTGCAAGGATCCAACGTCATTGGCGATAACGACGTATTGCTGATGGCAAACCGCGATATCACCATCGCGGCGGCGGCCGAATCGTACAAGGACTATCAGTACGAAAAGGTGACGCGATCGGGCCTGGGCGGCGGTGGCGGCTTCAACATCGGCTATAGCAAGCAAGCCCGAACCGATTGGATGAAGGGCGAGAGCGGCGGCTATTCCAGCAGCACCGTAGGTAGCGTCGGTGGCAATGTGACCATCGACGCCGGGCGCGACGTGGGCGTGTTTGCCAGCAACGTGCTGGCGCAGGACGGCGATATCTCGATAGCCGGCCGCAATGTGGCCATCGTTGCCGGGGTGGGTGAGGCCCGCCAGCACGAATATCACGAGTTGAAGCAGTCCGGGATCACCATAGGCGTAGCTGGTGGCGTGCTGGGCGCGGCCCAACAAATACACGGCACGCTCAAGCAGGCAGGCGAAGCCAAGAGCGGCCGCTTGGCGGCGGTCAAGGTGGGGCAGGCGGCGTACCAAGCCGTGCAGGCCGATCGCATGATGGATGCAGCGAAAGGTTCCGAGGCGACGACAGCCCAAAAGGAAGCCGCAAGCGCCCAAATCCAGATCAGCATGGGGGCCAGCAAATCGGTCAGCGAAACGAAGCGCACGCAAGAGACGGCATTCGGCTCATCCGTCATGGCGGGCGGCAACGTCTCGATCGTCGCGCTGGGCGAGCGTGGCGTGGCCGGCTCGGGCAACCTGTCGATCATTGGAAGCGATGTCAGTGGTAAGAACGTGCTGCTGGCGGCAACGAACGACCTCTTTCTGCTGAGCCAGGCACAAACGGCAACGGAAGTCTCCACCAACAAGAACAGCGGCTGGAAGGTCGGCGTGGGCATCGGCGTATCCGACAGTGGCAGCGGTGGTGGCATCAACATCTTCGCGAGCGGATACGCGGGAAAAGGCAACGCCAACGGCAACGGCACGACCTACCGGGAAACCCAGGTCAGCGCACAGGACAACCTGACGCTGATCTCGGGTCGGGACACCGTGCTGATGGGCGCCCAGGCGCGCGCCGACAGCATCCGCGCCGACATCGGCCGCAATCTGACGATCGCCAGCGAACAGGACACGGACCGCTACAACGCCAAGCAAAGCCAGATCAACGCGGGCGGCAGCTTCAGTTTCGGCTCCATGTCCGGCAGCGCCTATATCGGCGCCAGCACGGGCAAGACCAAGTCGAACTACGACAGCGTGGCCGAACAGTCCGGGCTGTACGCCGGGACGGGCGGCTTCGATATCTACGTCGGCAAGCACACGCAGTTGGACGGCGGGGTGATCGCGAGCGACGCGGCGGCGGCCAAGAACAAGCTGTCGACAGAGACCTTTGGCTATACGGACCTGCAGAACAAGGCCGAATACAAGTCCACCACCGTCGGCGTGAACCTGGGCATGTCGGGCGCGTTCGACGTCGCCAACAAGGGCGGCGCAAACGCCATCGGCCCGTCGGGCTTGAGCTTTGCCCAGACCAGCGGAAGCGATTCGGGCACGACGTACGCCGCGGTTGCGCCGGGCACGATCGAGGTGCGCTCGGACAAGGATACCGGTCGGGATAGTACGGCGGGCTTGAGCCGGGACACTGCGGGCGCCAATGGCAGCATCGGGCAGATCTTCGACAAGGACAAAGTCCGCGAGCAACTGGAGTTCCAGCAGGCGTTCGGCCAGCTGGGGATGCAGATTGCGGGGGATGTGCTGAAGGATCTGAAGAAGGATAACCCCGATCTTTGGGGGGGAGGCAAAGCAGGCGCGATTGCAATGCATGCCGCAATCGCGGGGATTGGTGCGGCGTTGGGAGGTGGGAACGTAGCGGGTGCGATTGGGGGGACTATTGCTGGTGATCTGGCGAGCAATTTAGTCCAAGACCAGATCGCTCAAGCGGTGGCGGGTTTGCCTGAAGGTATGCGCGACCAGGTGTCGAAGGTGATCACCAACGTTGTGGCGAGCGCGGCTGGAGGGGCCGTCGGGGGACTTAGTGGGGCGGGTGGCGCTTCGATTGCCGACATGTATAACCGGCAATTGCATCCAGAAGAAAGGGAGTTGGCGAGAAAAATCGTGGACCAAGTTCGAGCGCGCGGAGGAAATATTTCGGTAGAGTATGTTGAAGACCAGATGCGGCAGATGTCTGTGGTGGTCGATGGGAAGACGTTTTTTGGGGTTCCCGACGTGCAAATTGGAAGTGTGGTGCAGACTGACTCTGGAGCGGTTTGGTTTAACGATCAAGGTGCGGGTGTTTACGTGCAAAAAACAGCAAAGCCAGACTTTGCAGTTCAAGGGTTGATTTTGGACTTAATAAATAGCAGTGAAGTGCCGAATCTTGTTCACTATCTTCCGACACCGATGCTTCGTGATACCGGTTCGCGTATGGGATATGTCCCGAGCGATGGTGCGTTGGGTAAATATTGTGTCACTGCAGAGTGTGCTGCGGGCCTGGCTCCTAATATGACGCTACTAGGACATTTTCATCAGGCTATGCAAGCGGCCGATAATGCTGCCTTAGTATCGACTTGGGCTGGCAAGGTTGCGGCTAACGCGACGTTGGCGGGCAATTCTCCGGTAGCAGCCGGAGCTTCCTCAGTAGGATTGGCTGCAAGTCTATTCGAACAAATGGTTCGACCAAACTACAATAAAGCGCTAAATGATTCGTTGGTTGATGGCGTTGTTGGACTCGCATCTGATCGTGTTCCCATACTATCTCCAGTATTTACAGAGACAGGGGATTGGGTTAAGGGTAATAATTATTTTGGTTATCCAGTTTTTAAATAGATACTTATATGTTAATTAAAAATGGAAATTTTCATCCTGTTGTTCGGTTTGTCCTCGTTGTGGGCGGGATTGGGATTGCCTACTTGGGGGCATGGCTGGCATCTTACTGGGTAGGGCTTCTTGGGGTAGTGATTTGCGGCATTGGTGGATACGCTTCCAAAGCTAGTGCCGTCGGGATAAAGCCGTTTCAAGAAAGTGTCAAAAAAAATAAACACAGATAAATATGACCGGCTCTGAGAATTTCGTATCACTGGCTATTTGAAAAAATAGCTTCCAACGCGAGAAGGAAGCGAGATGAAGAAGGTAAGGTACAACGAAGAGCAGATTGTGCGGATATTGCGCGAGGCCGACCGAGATCCGGTGGCCGAAATGGCCAAGCGGCATAGCGTGAGCGAGCAGAGCATCTATGGCTGGGGCAAGCGGTTCGGGGAGTTTGGCGTGGACGAGGTGCGCCGGCTCAAGGAAGTCGAGACCGAGAACGCGCGGCTGCGCAAGTTGCTGGTCGGGCGGGACCTGCAGATCGAGGTGATGAAGGAGGTCAATCGCCGAAAGTCGTGAGCGTACAGGTTTGGCGGCAGCGGGCCCGTCTGGCTTGTCGCTGGGGGTGTCCTAGCGCCGGGCCTGTACGCTGTATGAGGTGTCCCGTTCGGGGTTGCATATGAGCCAATTAAGGCGAGCTGCCCGATCCCACGAAGCGGTACGCTGAGTAGGGATTGTTCTTTCTAGGAGACCTCTAAGGAGCACCGTCACGCTGATTGGCATCGATCTGGGCAAGCGTAGCTTCCATGTACACGGGCAGGACGTGACCGGCCGGATAGTTTTTCGCAAGAAGTGCTCCCGTCGTCAGACGCTGGCATTGTTGAGCAATGTGCCGAGCAGCACGGTGGTGATGGAAGCCTGCGCGGGCGCGCATGGGCTCAAAGCGGTAGGTGATTGGAGGCTTGCGTTTTTGGTAAAAAAGTATATTTTCTTTCTAGTGTTTTTCCTGTTACTATTTTTTTTGGGCGGGATATTATTTTATTTTTTATTAATCCCTATATTGACGATGATGTCTACGGGAGTGTATGAATTTCCCTCTCTAGATAGAATTATTTCACATGGAAAATTCATGGTAATTGTCTCTCCCATCTGTGCGGCCGCAGTTACCCTGCTTTTGAAGCGTTGATAAATAAAATGGCCTAATCTGAAATAGTCATGAATACTGGAGTGGGGATAATATTAATAGGTTTGGCATCGATGTTTATTTCGTGGTTGATTTTTGGAAAAAAGGAGTGTGAAACTAGACGGGATAAATTTATTTTTTGGTTGAAGTCAACCTTGGTGGCGACCGTAGTTTTAATGATTTGGTTGTTGCACTGCAATCCCGATTTTGGTGTTTATTATGCTGCATTGATTTCTTTTTGTTGTGGGGGGTTTATGAACTTATGCCGATCATATGTAGGTCTAATGATCCCGTAGGGGGATTGAAATTAAGGTGTCAGGTCGCATTTTCTGCGATCAGGGAATGTGTGATTTTAACTCGGCTACTTTGAGAGGGCGCGTGATTGCGGGGTTCGAATTCAATCAAATTGGACGGTTATGTTCCAGTTAAAAATAACGGCCGTCCTGGTGGCTCTGCTGCTCTCTTCAGGCTGCTCATTCATTACCGGCTCACCGCCCAAGGCGTTGTCAAGAAATCCCGAGCCACAGGAAATGATCAGCCCTGTGCTCATCTACACCTCCAATTGCGATTTCCAAAAGAAGATCGACGGCATTGGCCTCATAGGCGCCCGAACCGCCTATCCAGCGGCTTATGCCGGAGAGGCAGTATGTAAAGCGTTGAATGCCGAACTTCCGGGCGCGATGGATGCGGTTGGCGTCAAGGCAAAATTCAAGCTGCGCGAAGTAGATCCCAAGACCGCCAGACCGTTGACTATGAAAGAGGACGCTCGGGCCGTTGGCGCCAAGTACGTGATTGCATTGGGTGAACCCGGTGGATTTGACGGCTATCAGCAGTACGGACCTTCCGTGGGGCTTCATATCCGTCTTTATGACGCAGAGTCAGGCGAATACCGTGGATGGGCTGAAGTGGAGTATCCGATTTCGTTGCGCGATTTCTCCAGTCGGGGACCAGCGGTGGAGGGGCAACGGATAGGGGCCGATATCGCGAATACGCTGGCTCGCACGATGCTGAAACGCTGCACCGAAGCGTATCCCTATCAATGCGCCAAGGTTGGGACATTTCGCCTGGCAGAGCCAAGGGACGCGTACGGAAAGTGAGCGGTTGCTGCGGTTGGGCGAAAATTCGCTTATCGATCTAGCTGCCTAAATCAGGCGCGGGATTGGGGGCATTTGGCTCTGAAACGACGAATTCGGTGGTTAATATTCTATTCAACTCGGTAAGGCAGCGATAAACTCGGGGATCTCGCCTGGGTTTTGAAAAACGCGCCCGCAGTTGCTGCCGCCAAGCAGATCGCGGCGAACCATATCGAGGCTGTTTCTGGCGTGCGCGATGGGACGGTTTCGCAGATGCCCGATGGGTCTAAGGGCGAGACTGCGCGTATTGTGAGGAACGCAGAGGTACTGGCCGCGGATGAGAAGACGGTGCTGGTGCGGCAGAATCCGGTTACGGGGGAGTATGAGGCTGTTGGCGGCAATTTAGCGAACAGCGGTGCAAAAGGAACTGGGGCTGATGTTGATAATGCTGCACACAACGTCGCTAAATTTTCTCAGATGAAGCTTGATCTTAAGACGACGGAGTCGACCAATACGATTGTTGATAGTCTGCGAAAAACAGGACAGCTCCCTGATTATTATGTGAATAAGACACAAGCAGCCGAGCAAGGTTGGCAGCCAGGAAAGGCTTTGAGCAATAGTGTGCCGAATGGGCAGATAGGCGGGAATGTCTTTCATAATACAACTAATGTGCTGCCGTCAGCTCCCGGCAGAACTTGGTTTGAGGCTGATATTGGGATAAATAATATTATGTCGCGTAGTAATCAAGCTGGAACAAGGTTGCTTTATTCTAATGATGGGTTGTTATATATAACGACGGATCACTACAAATCTGTGGCTCCTATCGGTACTTGGAAATAGGGTTGGTCTATGGAAGTGAATTTTGATGGTTGTAGGATTGTCACTGAGCAAGATTTTCACCACCATCTTGCGATGGCTTTAGGTGTTCAAAAATTCTATGGATATAATTTGGATGCTTTGTGGGATTTGCTTAGTGCAAATGTTGAGCGGCCACTAGTATTGAGGTGGAACGACCACGAGGCATCTAGGCGGAGTATGGGGTGTGATTTTGATAGAGTTGTACAAGTGCTAGAGAGAGTGAGGTTGCAAGATGAGTGTTTTGGATGGGTAGAAAAATTCTCTTATATTCTTGATTAATTGATTTCTTGATGTTGTGTGGGAATATCCGGTTTGGTGACGCCCTTTCCTTAAGTGGACAATGCTGCTACGGCAGGATCCGGTTACGGGAAAATATGAGGCCCACTGGCTCGAGGGCTGGTATAACCGTCAACGCCTACATTCGGCAAACGAATGGCTTGCTCCTGTTTCATAAGAGAATTCCCGCCTCGCTGCATGGCTTGATGTACGCGGAAACGAGGGGGGCAAGATGTTTGATGATTTTGATGTAAGAAATATTTCTTTGAGAATAGCTAATAAGCCAGGAAATAGATAATTTGTTGCTTGACCTGCCCCCGCCGACCTGGAAAGCAAGTGGGGTTCCCAGGGGACGTATAGCCAAATGACAACGGTCATTCTGGGCGCGGCCAGGGGCAATGTGACCGGAGGTGCAAGTCAGTTTGTCCAGGCGGCCGCCGTCAACTACCTGCAGACCTTGGGCGCCGCGCAGATCAACGAATTGAGCGGCTTGTTGGGCGGAGAAGGTTCCGTTGGGCATTCGGCGCTGCATGCGTTGCTGGGTTGCGCAGGGGCAGGCGCGGCATGGATGGGGCCAGCGGCAAGGATCTGTCTCCTGAAGAAGCGCAAGCGCGTGTCAACCTGATAAGCAGCATCGTCGCAGGTATTGCCGGGGCGATTGATCCCACCGCTGCGGTATCGGCAGGGCTTGCGGCGCGTAATAGCTGCAATTTACGCAGGCTTGCTTGAAGACCATAAAGCTGCGCATGAGGAACTGAGCGCAAGGCTCAGCGCCTGGAGCGAGCCGTCTATGCCGGGATCTTCCGTCTTCCGGATCCAGCTGAAGCGAAGTAGTGCGTCACGGCGGCCAATTATCCAAATTGGTCGCCCGCCGCATGCTGGGCCATCCGCCACCCCTGTGCATTCCAAGACAATGCATGGGTGGGCGAGATCCCCTCCAGAAACTGCGCATCATGCGACACCACCACCACCGCACCCGGAAACCCCGCCAGCGCCTCCTCCAGCGCCTGCGCTGACGCAATATCCAGGTGATTCGTCGGCTCATCCAGCAACAGCAACTGCGCCGGTTCCTTGCGCCACAGCGCGCACGCCAATGCGGCCTTAATGCGCTCCCCACCGCTCAATGTCGCAGCGGGCGCGTTGACCAATGCAGGGCCCAGGCCCAGCAGCGCCAATCGGCTGCGCATTTCGCCGTCGGGCAATGCGGCGCCCAGCGCGTGCAGCGTTTCCAGCAGGGATTTGTCGTCCGGGATGCCGGACGCCCGCTGGTCCAGCATGGCTGTCGGTACGCGGACGTCGCAGGTGCCTGCGCTGGGCGTCACGTCCCCCGACAGCATCGACAGCAGCGTGCTTTTGCCGCAGCCGTTCGGCCCGTGGATGGCCAGCCGAAATGGGCCGGATAGCGTCAGCGTCAGCGGGGGAGCCCCCAAGGGGTAGGGCGGTATCGCGTCTTCCAGGTGCAGGACGCGCCGGCCCTGCGGTATGGCGGTGTCGGGCAGCGCCAGGGCGACGGCGCTTGCGGGAAGGATCCGGGCGGCGGCTTGCTTGACGGCGTCGTCCAGGGCAGTGCTGGCCTGCTGGCGGCGCAGGCGTTCGCGGCCGGCGTGGCCCTCGGCGTTGGCTTTTTTCATACCCAGCAGGATCGCCGCCTGGTTCGTGTCCCGCGCCTGGCGCGCATTGCGCGCGTTGCGTTGTTGCTGGCTATCGTGCTGCTGGCGCAATGCGCGCTGGCCAGCGGCGCGTTCGTTGCGGGCGTGTTCCAGGGCAGCTTGCGCAGCGGCGCCTTGCAGGTCGCGCTGGGCGCGATAGGTGCTGTAGTTGCCGGCGTGGCCAGTGAGCGCGCCGCGTTCCAGTTCGACGATGTGGGACATCGCGTCAAGCAAAGTCCTGTCGTGGCTGACGACGATCAGGCCGCCGCGCCAGGCGCGGATCTGTTCCATGAGCCAGGCGCGGGCGCGCGCGTCCAGGTGGTTGCTGGGTTCGTCCAGCAGCAGGGCATCGGGGCGATGCAGCAGGACGCCGGCGAGCGCGACGCGGGTTAGTTCCCCGCCGCTGGCGCCGGCGGCGGGGTGGTCGGGCGACCACGCGGGCAGGGCCGCGCCGGCAAGCATGCGGGCCCAGTCGTCGCGGATGCGCCAGTGGCCGTCCGCCAGGTCGAAGTCGGTCTGGCGCGTGCTTCCGGCTTCGATGCGGGACAAGGCGTGCAGGATGGGCGCGATGCCGGCGACGTCTGCCAGTGTGGTGTCGGGAGTTTGGGGCAGGGACTGGGGGACGTAGGCGATGCGGCCGTGGCGATGGATGCGGCCGGATTGCGTGGCCAGTTCTCCGTGCGCCAGGCGCAGCAACAGGGACTTGCCCGCGCCGTTGCGGCCGATCAGGCCGTGGCGGGCGGTAATGAAGTCGTGGCTGACATCGTCGAGCAAGAGGCGGCCGTCGGGCAGCGCATGGCTGACGTGGCGCAGGCTGAGGAAAACAGCCGTGTCCTGTGGCTGAGGGGGCGTGTGCGCCGCTGCGGGCGCGCGGGAAGACTGGGCCATATGAAGCTCTCCGGAGGCGATGAGACGCGTTGCGCGTGGCGCAAGCGGTGATCAAAGGGGGGAGGGCTTAGAGAATCATGGCCGGTCGGGGCTCCGCGTTGAGGATGAATGGTGGATTCGAACGATACGGCGGCAGGAAAGTTCCCGGCGCGCGGATCGCTGGGTGTTGCAGAAGGCGGCTTGAAGCGCCTCAGTCCTCCAGCAGCCGAAGATCCGGCGGCCGGTTTTCAATAATCGCTTCCATGCTGAAGAACCCCGTCACCGTCGACAGTTCAAAATCCGTGATCAGCTTCTGATAGAAGCGGTCGTACCCCGCCATGCCGCGGCAGACCACCTTGATCAGGTAGTCCCAGTCTCCGCCGATGCGATAGAACTCCGTCACCTCCGGCAGGCGCTCCACGTGCTGGCGAAACCCATCTGCCCAGGCCTTCGCGTGGTGGCTGGTTCGGATCATCACAAATACCGTCAGATCCAGCCCCAGCGCAACCAGGCTGACCTCGGCCCGCGTGCCCCGGATGATGCCGCAGGCGTTCAGGCGTTGAAGCCTGCGCCAGCACGCGTTTTGCGACAGGCCGACACGGTCCGCAAGTTCGCGCTGGGACAGCGTGCCGTCTTTTTGCAGGCAGGAGATGATGCTTAGATCAAGTTTGTCTATTTTTTCCATTGATTCGATCATATGACCCGTTTTAATGAGCTAATAGCAAAAAAACGGTGATGTTTCATCCGGGCTTCCATCGTATGATATTTGCGAATAGTTCGGAACACACACGCCATGAATACGTTTACCGCCGCGGCTCCGGTACTGGCCTCGGCCACGCCCTTGCAGCAATTCCAAGACAGCCTGAAAGCGCCGGATATCGTCACGGCGCTCGCCGAAGGACTGATAGGGAAGGATGCCTGCATAGACGGACCATTTGGCGCCAAGCCTCTGGTCTACGCCGACTACGTCGCGTCCGGCAGGGCGCTGATGCAGGTGGAACGCTTTGTTCTTGAACAAGTGCTTCCGTATTACGCCAACTCGCATACCGAGGCCTCCTATTGCGGGGGCTTCATCACGCGTCTGCGCCGGGAGGCGCGCGCCGCGATCGCGCGGTGTTGCGGCGCTGGCGACGAGCACGCCGTGATCTTCGCGGGGTCCGGCGCAACCGCGGGTATCAACCGGCTGGTGCATCTTTTTGGCGTGGACGCGGCGCTTGCCGCGGGCAGGCAGGTTCGCGTGGTGATTGGTCCCTACGAACATCATTCGAACATTCTGCCGTGGCGCGAATGCGGCGCCGAGATCATTGAATTGGAAGAAAGCCCCGAAGGCGGGCCCAATCTGGTTCAACTGGCCGCCGCGCTGAAGGCGCCGGCAGATACGCTGGTGATCTGTGCGCTGTCCGCGGCCTCGAATGTGACCGGCATTGTCGCGGATGTTCCCGCCATTACCCGGCTGGTCAATAGCGCGGGCGCGAAGATGTTGTGGGACTATGCCGGCGGCGCGCCGTATCTGCCGGTGGCGATGTCGCCGGCAGCCGATGCGCGGATCGACGCCATCGTGTTCTCGCCGCACAAATTCATTGGCGGCCCCGGCGCATCGGGCGTGCTGATCGTGCGCCGCGATGCGGTTGTCGCTACCACCCCAACGTGGCCTGGCGGCGGGACCGTCAAGTTCGTTTCTCCCGCTGGCCACGACTACAGCAGCAGCCTGGAATCCAGGGAGGAAGCGGGCACGCCCAATGTCGTCGGTGACATCCGCGCGGCGTTGGCTCTGCTGGTGAAGGAAGCCTTGGGCGCGGACTTCATGGAACAGCGCAATGCGCACTTTGTTCAGCGCGCGTTTGCGGCGTGGCAAGGCGCGGAAGGACTTGAACTGCTGGGTTCCGCGACAGCCAAGCGCCTGCCGATCTTCTCGTTCCGCGTGCGTGACGGCAAGGGCGGTTTTGTGCACCAGCAACTGGTGACCCGCATGTTGAGCGACCGGTTCGGCATCCAGGCCCGCGGCGGTTGCGCATGCGCAGGGCCCTACGTCCACCGCCTGCTGGACATCGACGATGCCCGATCGCTGCAGATGCGTCAGGCCATTCTTGAGGGCCGCGAGATCGAAAAGCCCGGCTTCGTCAGGCTGAACTTCAGTGTGCTGCTGCCGGATGCCAAGGCGGATTTCATCCTGGAATCGGTGCTTGCGCTGGCGGCGGACGCCACCGGTTTCGAACACCTGTACGGCTTCGATCCAAGCCGCGCCATTTTCTACCCGCACGGCGCGGACAAGAAAGCCGCCTGAGGCGTCAAACGCGGGGGCCGGGCACCGTCAGGGCCTGGTTTGTCCAGCCCCCGCGTGCCATCCCGCCGCTCAATCCTTCATGTGCAGGCCGCAGGTCCGGATCCACGACGCCTTCATGCCGGTGAGGTCCTCCGACGCGTCGGTCAACGTGCGCACGACCTGATCCGAAAACTGCACGCCCTTGCGCCGGCAGGCTTCGAAGTCATCGCTGAGCGCAAAGCGCGCGTCCAGCAGATCCAGGCGGCCCTGGCACAGTTCGCGGTTCAACTGCAGTTCATTGGCGGCCTCACGGGTGCGCTGGACGTCCTGCGCGCGCTTGATGCGAGCCAGCGAGGCGTCGACCTGGGCGACGCAGTCTTCGGCGTGCGCCGGCGCGCTGGCGCAAGCGGCGATGATCAAAAGGGCGGCGAAGGGCCGGTGCGGTGTTGCTGCCATGCGGAGAAGCCTTGGTAATGCATTGGGAACGGCTTGCATCATAACTGCCGCGAAATCGGCCCGGGCGCGCGGCCCTGGATGATCAGCCACTAAGCAAGTCAAGCTTCCAGCGGCGCCACGGCGGCGCCCTGGATCTTGTGGCGCGCCAGCGCTTCGGCGACAAAGCCGGATTTTTTCATGGCTTCGACAAAGGCGGACAGGTAGGCGCCGGCCTTGTCGCCGCGGCTCTTGGGCACGCCCATGGCCTGGCGGATGAGCATGAAGTGGCCGTCCAGCAGGCGTAGCCCCCCCAGGCGTTTCGCATCGGCTTCCAACTGCTGCTTCACGCCCGCGGCTACCTCCATGTTCTCTTGCAGGAAGGTGTCGACGACGGCGGGCGAGGAGGGGGCCCGGAAGATCTCGGCTTGCTTGAGTTCGCGCGTCAGGTACAGGTCATAGGCGCTGCCCTTGCCGACCACCACGCGCAGCCCCTTGCGGTCGACGTCGTCGATGCTGGCGACCGGCGAGTCCTGGCGCACCAGATAGGCGCCTTCGATGACGACATAGGGCGCGGTGAAGGCGATCTGCTCTCCGCGCAGCGGGTCGATGGCGAAGAAGCCCACGTCGGCCTGTTCGGCCGCGACCGCGTTCACGGATTCGGCCGCGGTCTTCCATACGACGAGTTCCAGCTTGACGTCCAGGCGGCGCGCGAGTTCCGCGGCCAGATCCACCGACACGCCGCCCGGCTGGCCGGTGGCGGGGTCGGTGTTGGCCAGAATGGGGTTGCCCAGGTTGATGGACGCGCGCAGCGCGCCGGTCGGGGCGAAAGCGGAGAGCAGCTCGTGATCGGTCTTCATGGCTTCCTTTCTTGAGGGAGCGCCGCGCCGCAGGGCACGGACGGTTCCGAAAGAATAGCCGCAAGCGCCGGCGCCGCGCGATGCCTTATTGCGCGCGGCGCAGAATGTAGTGCGACGCCATCGGGCCGGTGGGGCGCGTGCCGTCCCGGTACAGCATGGTCACCTGGTTCTCGCCGACGAACCATCGCTGGCTGTCGCCCGCTGCGTCCAGCCGGATGGTGCTGCCGTCGGACTCCCAACTGAAGGTGCCCTCCACGATCTCGGGCTGCGGCTGGCGGTCCACGTACTGGGTCAGCTTTTCGTAGCGACCGTCCTTCATCAGCGTCAGGCGGGTGCGGATGCCGGGGCAGTCCGCGCAGGGCAGGGTGCCTTCGTAGCTGCCCGGCCAGTCGAGCGAGTTGCGCGAGGTGTGGCCGTCGATGGGCACGGACCGGGCGGTGATGGGCTTGGAAGGCGCGCAGCCCGCCAGCAGGGCAAGCGTCAGGGCGCAGGTCAGGGTGGTTTTCATCATGGCGAGCTCCTGTGGGGCAGACAGACAGCGTTCACGATACGGACAGTAACGGGCGCATGCTGAAACTGGATGTAAAGCCCTGGGCGATCCGGCGGGGCTATCTTGCCCGGCCGCGCCTGCGCTAAGCTCGGCGTTTTCGTGCCGGCGCGGCGATGGGCGCTGCCGCCGCATCTGGACAGGGGCGATCAGCATGAAGGGCGAACACCACTACGACGTGACGGTGGACTGGACCGGCAATACCGGCAGCGGCACGTCCAGCTATGCGGCGTATTCCCGCGACCACCTGATCCAGGCGGCGGGCAAGCCGGATGTGCCGGGTTCCTCCGATCCGGCATTTCGCGGGGATCCGGCGCGCTGGAATCCCGAAGACATGCTGGTGGCGTCGCTGTCCGCCTGCCACAAGCTCTGGTATCTGCATTTTTGCGCCGTCGAAGGCGTGACGGTGGAGGCGTACCGGGATGAGGCGCAGGGCGTCATGGTCGAAGACCGCGAGCGGGGCGGTGCGTTTTCGCAGGTCACGCTGCGGCCCCACGTCACCATCCGCGCCGGCGGCGACGCCGCGCTGGCCCAGGCGCTGCACGAGCGCGCGCATCATTTCTGCTTCATCGCGAATTCCGTGAACTTCCCGGTGCGGTGCGAGCCCCGCATCATTACCGCTGCCTGAGCCTCGCCGCCGGGCCGGCGCCGCCAGGCCGAGGCTAAGTTACGAGAGTGCGGGCGCCGTTGTGCGCCGCCGCCATTTAACCGAACGACCGATGCCGACGACCTTTCCCGACGGGGCTTTGCGGATCCTGGGTTTTGCGCGCATCCAGGCCACGGTTCTGGATTCCAACGTGGCTTCCGGCGTGCGGGCCGGCCGGGTTTGCCGGTAGACTCGCTGCTATCAGCCTAACGGGAACCCCATGACTTCCGCCTTGCTTGTGATCGACGTCCAGCGCGCGCTGTTTGAAACATCGCCGCCGCCCTTTGACGCCGCCGCCGTCCTGACCCGCATCAATGCGCTGGCCGACCGCGCCCGGGCGGCCGGCGCGCCGGTCATCTACGTGCAGCACGAAAGCCCGGGCACGATGATGGCGCATGGCGGATCCGGCTGGGACCTGGACACGCGCCTGACGCCGGCCGAAGGAGACATCCGGATCCGCAAGACCACGCCCGATTCCTTTCTGCGCACCGGGCTGGCGCAGGTGCTGGCCGACGCCGGCGCGACGCAGCTCGTGGTGTGCGGCTACGCCACCGAATTCTGCGTGGACACCACGGTGCGGCGCGCGGCGGGGCTGGGCCTGCCCGTCACGCTGGCCGCCGATGCCCACACCACGCACGACAAGCCCCATGCCAGCGGCGCACGGATCCGGGACCACCACAACGCTACGCTGCCGGCCATTTCCAGCTTCGGCGTCAAGATCGCCGCCGTGCCCGCGGCGGAAATCTACGCCAGCGGCCAGGCGCACGAATCCTGATGGATCCTGAACTGCTTTCCCTGCTGGTGACCCGTGAAATGCCCTTTGGCAAGTACAAGGGGCGGCTGATAGCCGACCTGCCCGGGCGGTATCTGGCGTGGTTCGCGCGCGAGGGCTTTCCGCCCGGCGAACTGGGGCGCCTGCTGGCCTTGATGCATGAACTGGACCACAACGGCCTGTCTACGCTGCTGGATCCGTTGCGCAAGTCCCGCAGGGCCCCCTAGGCGCCCCGCGCGAAACGGCGGGAAACAACTGGTCCGGATTGTGTAGCGTCTTGGCACGGCCGCCGGCGGCGGCTAAGGCTACGATAGTGCGGCGCGTTCCGGCGCGGGCCATCGGCTTCGCGTTCGCCCGCTTGCTCATCGAAGAGAGGTTGCCATGCATAAACACCACGTCTCCGCATTCCTGCTTGCCGCCCTGTGCGCGGCCGGCGCCGCCCAGGCGCAGAACGCCGCGCCTCCCGGGCAGGAAATGCAGTTTCCCAGTACCCGCTCCAAGGACGGCAGCCTCTCGCCGCCTTCGACGCTGCGCATGACGGTCTCGCCCGAAGCCGGGTCGCGGCCCGTCGCGGTCGAGGATTCCCCAGAAAGCCGGGCGCAGTTTGTCCGCTGCCGCCAGGTATCTGACCGCGCGGCCGTGGACAATGCCCAGATGCAGGCCGGTTTGGCGCAATGCCTGAAGGAACTGGAGCAGCGCCGTCAACAATAGGGCGCAGGCCGGGGAGGGGGCTGGATTACATGCGGGCGGAGCCGAAGCGAGTACACTTGTCCGCCGTTTTGCTTTCAGCCCAGAATTCTCCATGATTTCCACCGCATGCGGCGTCGACTTCGGCACGTCCAACTCCACCGTAGGCTGGAGCCGCCCCGACCAGCGCGCGCTCCTCGCCTTGGAAGACGGCAAGACCACCTTGCCGTCGGCCATTTTCTTTCATGACGAGGACGCCGAGGTCAGCTATGGCCGCGCGGCCATCTCCGACTATCTGGCGGGCTACGACGGGCGCTTGATGCGTTCGATGAAAAGCTTGCTGGGCAGTTCGCTGATCGACGGCTCGACGGAAATCCAGGGCCGTTCGATTCCGTTCCGCGTGTTGCTGACGCGCTTCATCGGGGAATTGAAGCAGCGCGCCGAGCAGGCCGCTGGCCGCGGTTTCACGCGCGCCGTGCTGGGCCGGCCGGTGTTCTTCGTGGATGACAACCCTGCCGCCGACCAGACGGCCCAGGACACACTGGGCGAGATCGCGCGCAGCGTGGGGTTCACCGATATCGAATTCCAGTTCGAGCCCCTGGCCGCCGCCTTCGACTACGAATCCCAGATCGACCGCGAAGAGCTGGTGCTGGTCATCGACATCGGCGGCGGCACGTCGGACTTCTCTCTGATCCGCCTGGGGCCGGGGCGGGCCGCCAAGCCGGACCGCAGGGACGACATTCTTGCCTATGGCGGGGTGCATATCGGCGGCGTGGATTTCGACAAGCAATTGAGCCTGGGGCATGTCATGCCGCTGCTCGGCCTGGGCAGCCAGCTACGCAGCGGCAAGGACGTGCCGTCGACGCAGTACGGCAACCTGGCCTGCTGGCACACCATCAACCAGGCCTACACGCGCAAGGCCGCCGAGCACTTCGCCTATATCCGCGCCGAAGCCGGCGACCGCGAGAAAATCGACCTTCTGCTCAACCTGGTCAAGGAACGCGCGGGTCACTGGGTGGCGGTGCAGGTGGAAGAGGCCAAGATCGCCCTGTCCGAGGCGCCTGCCGCGCGCATCGACCTGTCGCGCGTCGCGCCCGAGCTGGGCGTGGAAGTGACGCGCCCCTCGTTCGACGCCTGCGTGGGCCGCCTGATCGAAAAAGTCGAAGCGACCGTGGGCCAACTGCTGCGCGACGCCGGTGTGGCGACGGCGGATGTGGACACGGTGTTCTTCACCGGCGGCTCCAGCCGCGTGCCGCGTCTGCGCGAAACCGTGTCGGCGCTGGTGCCGACCGCGCGCAGTGTGGAAGGCGACCTCTTCGGCAGCATCGGCGCGGGCCTGGCGCTGGACGCGGTGCGCAAGTTCGGCTGAGCGGGCCGGATCCCGGCGGGGCAATGGTAAGCTGCAATGCGTGCCCGAGGCGGCCCGCCGCCTGTCCGTTTCAACAGATCAAGACGCCCTCATGACCCGCCCCATCGATTCCCATCTTGTCGAAACGCTGGTAACCAGCGAAGCGTCGTACGACGGCAGCTTCCTGAAGATCCGCCGCGATACCGTCAGCTTGCCCAACGGCAACACCGGCATCCGTGAATACGTGGTGCATCCGGGCGCCGTGGTGGTCATTCCGCTGCTGGATGACGGCCGGGTCTTGCTGGAACGGCAGTTCCGCTATCCCATCGGCCGCGTCATGACCGAGTTTCCCGCCGGCAAGCTCGATCCGGGCGAAGATCCGCTGGTCTGCGCCAAGCGCGAGCTGCTTGAAGAAACGGGCTACACCGCCGACCAATGGGCGCATGCCGGGGGGCTGCACCTGGCCATCGCCTATTCCACCGAAATCATCCACATCTTCTTCGCGCGCGGCCTGCGCGCGGGGCCGCGCCAGCTCGATCAGGACGAATTTCTGGACGTGATCAGCGCGCAGCCCGCCGACCTGATAGACGCATGCAGCAAGGGCGAAGTCACCGACGCCAAGACGCTGACCTGCGTGCTATGGATGCAGAACGTGCTGTCCGGCGCCTGGAAGCTGGACTGGCGGAACAACGCCGCCTGAGGCGGCTTGCGCAAGCCCGCGTCAGGCCATGCCCGCGTATCCCGTTCTTGTCCAGCCATCCGGTCTGCGCTTTGACGCCGAGACCGGCACGCCGCTGCTGCTGGCGGCGCAAACGGCGGGCATCAAGCTGCCCAGTTCCTGCCGCAACGGCACCTGCCGCGCCTGCATGTGCCTGATGCTGGAAGGCTCGGTGGTGTATGGGATCGAATGGCCGGGGTTGTCGCGCGACGAAAAGGAAGAAGGCTGGATCCTGCCCTGCGTGGCGCAGGCCGTATCCCCGCTGGAAATCCAGGCGCCGCACGCGGCGCCCATCGACACCACCCCCGCGCCGGTTCGTCCGCTTACCGGAGCCAGACGCTAAGCGCGTGCCCGGGCAGGAGCGCGGCTGCCATGCCTGCCGCCATGCCAAGCACCATGCCGCCGAAGGGCGGCGCGTCCACCGAAAGCGCCGCGGCGATGCCCAGCCGCGCGCCCAGGATCATGCCGACGGCCATCAGCACGGCGCAGATCGCGCGCGCCGCCAGAGGCGGCGCCGCGCCTTGCGTTCGGGGCCACGGCAGCAGGGCCGCCAGCGCCATCGCGGCACTGCTAACAGGCATCAGCGTTGCATGCCGCCACGCCAGTTCCGCCAGGCTGCCCGGTGCGCCGCATCCGCTGACCAGCAGCGCGGCCGGAATGCGCCAGGCGTCGACCAGCAGGCCGGCGGCCATGGCCGCCGTGCAGGCCAGCCATAGGCCCGCCGTGCCGGCCGCGGACGGCAAGCAACGCCTAGCCGTGGCCGGGGCAGGCTTTTCGGGCCTCGACGTCGTAACGGTCATGGTGGCGCACCCAGTCGCCCAGGTCGAAGTGGGGGCCGTTCTCGTTGCGGCCCAGCGGAGCAAGGTCCAGGTAGTTGTAGGCGCCCGCCAGACGTTCCACCCCGCGCTCGAAGGTCGAGTAGGTGTGGAAGATCTCGCCATCGGGATCGCGGAAGAACGCGCTTGCGCCCGGCCGTTCCTCGACGTCTCCGTCGGCCTTGGGCAAGGAAGCGCACAGGTCGAAGTTGAAGTCGCAGCCCTCGGACGAGTACCAATCGAAGTTCCAGCCCATGCGCTGTTTGAACGCGGCCAGCTTGGGATAAGGCGCGCGCGACACCGCGACCACGGAAATGTCATGGTGGCGCAAATGCATCAGGGCGCCCTCCAGGTGGTCGGCCAGGAACGAACAACCCACGCAGCCTTCCTCCCAGTCGGGACTGAACATGAAGTGATAGAGGATGAGCTGGCGCTTGCCCTGGAACAGGTCGGCCAGGCCGTGCGGGCCGCTGGCGTCCAGGAACTGGTAGGCCTTGTCCACCTTGACCCAGGGCAGGGCCAGGCGCTCGCGCGCCAGCGCGTCCTGGGCATGGGTCAGCGCTTTTTCGCGGCTCAGCAGGGCCTCGCGCGCGGCGTTCCATTGGTGGCGGGATACGACAGGGTGATCGGTTTGCATCGTACGACTCCTTGGCGTGGCGGGCCTGGCGGCCCGGACAGGGCGCGAACGGCCGCGATTCAGGCCAGACCCGCCAGATGATCCGCAAGCCGGTCCATCGCGCCCGACCAGCCATGTTCATGGCCGTCTCGCGTGGCTTGATCGACGAACGGGGTCTGCAGGAAGGCAAGGTCGGTGCCGGTGCCCGCAGCGGTGAATTCAAGGGTGATCAGGGAGGTCTCTTCGGGCGTGTCGCGCCAGGCCCACGTGAAGACGAGCCGGCGCTGCGGCTCCACTTCCTGGTAGCGTCCGCTGGCATAGTGTTCCCGCCCGTCCTCGGTTGCGAAGCCGATGTGGTAGGCGCCGCCCGCGCGTACGTCCGTTTCGGCCAGCAGCACGCGCCGGGTTCCGGCCGGGCCGAACCAGCGCGTCAGCGCTTGCGGGTCCGTCCAGGCGCGCCAGACGCGTTCGACGGGGGCGTCGAAGCGTCGCTGGAGCCGGAGTTCGATGGGGGCATCGGAGGTGGGGTTTCGGTCTGCCATGGGTGGATTTCCTCTTCGTGATAGAGATACCGCGCCAGCGAATCGAGCTGCCCGTTCCAGAACCTTTCATAGCGGGCAAGCCAGTCGGACGCGGCGCGCATGGGTTCGGGCGACAGCGTGCAGCTCACGACCCGCCCGTCCTTGGCCCGGGCGATCAGGCCGGCGTCTTCCAGCACCCGCAGGTGCTTCATGAAGGCGGGCAGGGACATGGCGTGGGGCCGGGCCAGCGTGCTGACAGACGCGGCGCCCTGCTCCAGGTCGGCCAGCACCCGGCGCCGCGTGCCATCCGCCAGCGCCGAAAAAATGCCATCGAGTGTGTCGTCGTTAAAGTTAACCATAAGGTTAAGTTTTAGGCCGCAACTCCTGCCATGTCAAGATGGAGGAATCGGGAATTTCCCTAGGGGGCGAACGAAGCGCGCGCGGCGGCGGCCGCCGCGCTTACTTGCCGCGCGGCTTGATGATGTCGCAGGCCGCGGCCCCCTCGCTGGCCTGCGCGCCATCGCCCAGCAGGGCGCGCACGCCGCAGATCGATCCGAACATGCGCTTGCTGTCGTGCCCCACGCCGCCCACTTCGAAGCTGGCATGGCGCAGGACGACGGGCTTGGCGCCGCGCGCGGCCAGTACGTGCTCGTACTGCACATAGCCCGTGCCGCGGGCCAGGCGGGTGGCGCCCTGGGCCTCGGCGCCGCAGGCCTTGTCCAGCAGGCGGTGTTCCGGGTTGTTGTCGGCGCCGCCCAGCAGGTAGATGACGTCGCGCGCCGCGTAGCGCACGAAGAGCCTGGAATCGTCCGTTTCCCGGGCGTACGCGGGCAGCTTGTCCGTGCCGTACTTGTATTGGTTGTAAGTGGGGCAGATGCCGCGTTCGTAGGGCGCATAGCCCTTGCCGTCGGCGCGCGGCCGTTCGTTCGTCAGGTACAGGTACGAGGACGGGTTGGCGATGACGTAGCGCAGCGCCAGCCCGTCGCGGCGCAGCAGGCCGTCGATGTTGTTCAGCACCGCGTAGCGATGCACGAGCTGCGCGCCGCCGGAGTGTCCCGCCAGCACGATGCCCGCCAGGGATGCCAGGCGCTTGCGGTCGTCCAGGCTGCGCAGCAGGTCGTCGAGCACCTGGAACGAGCTGACCGGCGCGGGCCGGCCGGCCGCCTGGATGCTGTCCTCGCCGTCTTCCCAGCTGGCCTTGCGCCAGGCCGCCATGCCGCCGAAGCCCGAGTCGATCGATCCCGGAAAGCGCGGCGCCAGGATCAGCGTGTCGCGTGCCCGGCCGGCGTTGCCGGCCACCAGGGCGGCGGCGGTTTCGTAATAGTGGTCGGCATCGCGCTTGACGCCGTGGACGACGATGAGCACCTGCTTGATGGTGCGCAGATCGTCCTTGGCCAGGTCGCGGTTGGCGTAGACCGGCATCTTGTACCGGTGGCCGGGCTTGCCGAGCTCGACCGTCTGCCAGCGCAGGGGCGCCGCGCGCTTGGGCGAGGGCTCGGCTTCATCGTAGTTGTAGGGATCGGGCAGCGGTGTCTGGGCGTGCGCGCCCAGGGGCGTCAGCATGGCCGTCATGGCCAGTGGCGCCGCCAGGCGGCGCGCCACGCGCAGCGCGCAGGCACGCCATGCCTGGGACGAAGCGGTTGCAGACGCGCGGCGCATGGCGCGGCTGCCGTTCAGCAGCTCTCGTGTCCCAGCAGTTGCTTCAACGCGGGCAGGTCCAGGATGCGGACCTCGCGCTGGTTGATCTTGATCAGGCCGTCGCGGGCAAAGCGCGAAAACAGCCGGCTGACCGTTTCGAGCGTCAGGCCCAGGTAGTTGCCGATTTCTTCGCGGCTCATGCGCAGCACGAACTCGGTGGACGAATAGCCCAGCGAGGCATAGCGCTGCGACAGGTTCAGCAGGAAGGCCGCCAGGCGCTGCTCGGAGCGCATCGAACCCAGCGACGCCAGCATCTGGTGCGAACGGGTGATCTCGCGGCTCATGAGGCGGCGGAAT
>RCUJ01000210.1_pt1 | contig 34053 bp, 35 predicted proteins | sample 2166321 | NCBI WGS metagenome assembly RCUJ01 (sample SAMN09932808, study PRJNA488358) | compost metagenome | feature: garden; material: soil; isolation source: compost soil in an enriched community after 118 h of incubation | place: Germany: Experimental Botanical Garden Goettingen | collected... | reverse complement strand
ATAGTAGCGGTATTCCTTAGTCACTTCAGCAGGGATCTCGTAGTACCTGTTGGCGCCCAGTGGGTTGCGTAGGTCCGCAGCAATGGAGTGAAGTCGATCCCACGTTAAGTCGTCCATCGAACCTTCCAAGAACCAAGCCGTAGGACTAGAGTAATTGGCGTGGTTAAACGGTGCGATGCCATAAGCTTCCACTTTACGTGGTTGCGGTAGTTTCGCTTTAACGTACGTAGGATTGGCCTCGCTGGGTCTGATCGCAGTAGACCAGTCTAGCCGGGTGCCCCAACTGTGGTCAAAGACTTGTAATGCGGTACCTGAGTTGACCGTAGAGGGACCAGAATGGCTAAAGGTGAAACCGTAGTCCCCATCGGTAACCATGGGTGGGATGACGTTGGTGTATGGTGTACCGTTGATGGTCACGACACCACTGGCATCCACAGCCGACCAGTCGCTAGGTAAGGTGGCTTCATCCAATGGGATCGCGGTGACCTTAATTGGACCCAGACGATTACATGGCGTGTCGTCTTGGGTATCTGTCAGGAAATAGAAATCCGTGAAGTACAGAGGACCCCCGCCATACCAGTAAGGACCGTTCATGCGACCGACTTCGACTTGGTGACCGATGGTTAGAGGCACACTAGTGTACTGGGCGTATTGTGCCCCATCTACCCAACACGTCAGAGTACTGTTCACCCAGTCGATACACCACTCAATGTAGTGTTCGCCGTTTGGTAGGTTATTGAGCTTGATCAGCGCATACCCTGCAACACGAAGTAGGTCTATACTGGCGTCAACGGGCGACATCGCCTTGTAAACTCGGAAGCCACCGTACCACTTGGTTTTCGGTGACTCTGCACCATACAACGCACCAAAGGTGTTGGACACAATCCAATGGAGGCGGAAGTTGGTGTTGCTCTCGGCGAAGTTACAACCGAACCAGTTACGACCGAGGTGGTTGTAGATACCGAATCTCGCTGTCTCCCCAGACGTGTAGGCGACGGTAAAGGTAAAAGGATACCCTTCTTCATCAAACCATTTCTGAATCGTAGCAATTGGGGTATTGACAGCGTAGTCGACTCGAAGAGCGAACTGATCGAATCCAAAGATATTCTTGATGGCCATAAAAAACCGAACCTCATGGAAAAGGACTCGGCCCTTTAGGGGGCCGAGGTACATTAAAACTCTGGAAGGTCTTGTACAGCAAACCGTTCACTCAGAGTCGGTAGACTAAAGCCACCCAAGTCTTGTACAGTGAATTCGCCGTTAAGCGGAACACTGAGACCGTAGCGGTATCGTTCACCTGGAATGAAATACAAACTGCTTGGTGCGATCGTAATGAAGAAGTCCCCACTTGGTTCTAAGGGGAGATCTAATACGTCCGATGTGGTGAGGTTCAAACCCCACAAAGCGTTGACGCTAGCCAACGTGTCCCAGACAGAATCCATTCCGGTATGGTCAAACGGTTTAGGATCACCCTTAAGGATGGTCTTAACCGAGAACCGTGGGTAGTACACGTCCACCGTACCGGAGTGATTCGATCCCGGTAGAGCACGTAGCGTCAGTCGAGTGTTGTATTTACCCGGCAGATTAACTGCGGTAGGGTTCTCGAAAGTTACCTGTGCTTCAGTGAACTTGGTGTTGTTGTACTCGTTGATCTTGGTCAGCAACTTAGGCCAAGCGTTACCTGTAAAAGCTGGAGGACGAACCTCCAGCTCTAGGTATTCAACTTGGAACGCTCGTAGTGAAAGTGGGTCACGGGACAAACTAATCATCTGTCCCTGAATACGACGAACCGAAGCTGGAGTCTTTTCAATCTCGAGGAATTCGAGACCAACAGCCCTGACGCTCAGTGGATCTTTGGCTGAAGTAAGAATCTGACCTTGAACACGACGCAGTGACACGGGCGCTTTCTCGATCTCCAAGAACTCAAGACCGACCGCCCTTACGTTCAACTGGTCAGTAGCCATGGTTAGCCCCCAGACTTGGAGTTAACCAAGATTTCCAATAGATCCAGTTTCGCAGGTGTCCACGGAGTACCGTCCAAGGAGCGGTTGTACACGCCGAGGCGGTCAGCCGAAGAACCCGTCCGTGGGGTAGAGGCGTTCGCTGAGGTATTAACTTGCTCCAGCAGTGTCTCACCCTGTTTAAGCTGTGTGACGATGCTGGTTGTGGTACCCGTGTCTCGGAAGAACCAATCACGGATAGACACCGCTTGAATGTCCCAGGTGTTAACCGGCGTAGCAAACCCGATCTTACCTACCGATTCATCAGCACCGGTGCGGATCACCGGGGTGGTTGGGGTGTTGAGTGTCTTGGTATTCAAGGCATCAACCGCCGTACCGCTGGTTACAGACCAACCCGCAGGGAGTTCAACCGCATTCACCGGCAGGGCTTTAACGCGCACTGGACCCAGACGGCGAGACAGAGTAGTGTCCCCTTCGATGTCGGAAGTGTCTTTCACAAAGTAAAAGTCGTTCCACGTCTGTAGGGTGGCAGTACTGTCCTGACCCATGTAGACTGTAATGTCACGTAGGGTATCCATGACGGTGGCGTTTGGTAGCACGACGTCGGGTTGTCTTACGCCATCCAACCAAGTCATCAATACTTGGTTTGGAGCATCAATGCACCATTCGACGTACACTTCGTTAAGCTGCTGAGCGGTTGTACCGAGAGCACTGAACAAAATAGGACTGAGGTCAGTCACTGAGCTGGTGGAGTAGGCAAACCGGAACCGCAGGAGTGGTTGCGACGTCGTCGCTGCGAGCTTCGGTTGGAAACGGAACCCACCCCAGTGTTTCACACGCTTAAGCTCAGCCGGGCTGCTCAGTTGTGAAAGGGCGTACAGCAGGTTAACGCCGCCAGCGGGGGCGTACAGTCGAGTGCGACCGTTAACCACCTCTGGTTGGAAGTTAACGGCCACGGAAGCCACCAACCCTTTACCCGATGTCAACAATTGGTTACCGTTGGTAACTACAGTCGGGTATCCTTCAAAGCCAATCATTTCCAAAATGGCCATTATACCGCTCCCGTTTTAGACTTGAACGCTAGACTAAGTGCGTCGATGTTGTCCGCTGTCCATTCGGTACCGTCTGGTGCTTTATGGGCCTCGTAGACCACAACGCTATGACGAATCAAAGTGTCCAGCGAGTACACGTAGTCCGGGAGCTGTGTAGCCCCTTGTCGCGTATTGACGATCAATCGGTTTTCAGAACCCCCGTCACGCAGGGCAGATACTTTCAGTTGTACCTTGAGAATCTTTTCGCCGTTGATCACTGGTTTCTTAATGCCGATTGTGGCTTCACTTTCGGTAATCGACGTACGTACCACACCGCCGGTTTGGTCGATTCTGGCGTTATCCCAACTGTTGTCACTATCCAACAAGTCCCCAGGAGTAATCAGCACCTCGTCCGGGTCGGCGAAGAACTGGAGTCCGGCCACTTGAAAGTAGTTAGCCGCGCCAATGCTGTTGGCATCTGTAAAGACCGCGCGGTAGTACAGATACGTACCTCGGTTGGCTTTTGGAATTACGTGGTTGTGGATACTACTGGCCGCTACCAGTGCCGTACCAACAGCCCGCGTATCCAACACCGTCCACTGCACACCATCCATCGACCCTTCGATTGTCCACGCACTTGGGTAGAAACAGGCGGTGGATGAAGAGCGTCGTTGTTGAACAACTCCGATCTTGACAGGCTTAGCCATCTTCATGGTGAAGATCACAGGGGAAGGTACTGTTGGTCGAGTGACGTTGAACTCTACTCCAGAGGTGGGTGAGTAGATGTGGTAGGTGGCTTGTCCTGAGCGAGGCCCAGGTGTACAGGTGTAATCGAACCCTGCGTAGGGAGTGGCGCTGAAGTTCGGATACGGTCGTCTGAAAGTTTCCGTACTCACGGTAAGGGAGCCGTAATCTGGAGGAATGAACGACCAATCTTGGGGAAGCACCAAGTCTTCTGTCGACAAAGGTGCCACACGAACAGCACCCAAACGAGTACACGGTGTGTCGTCACCCGTATCAATCACTGAGTAGATGTCAGTGAACCAGAGGTTACCGTATTGGTAATAACTAGGTCCTTGGGTAAACCCGAGCCAGAGCTTAGTGGTATCTGGCAACACAGCAGTAGCGACGTCGGTTAGTGGGTTACCATCGACCCACCGTTGGATGGTGTTCGCTACCGGATCAATGCAGATCTCATAGTAAGCTTCACCAAGGACCAACTCGCTGAAGCCAAAAATTCGAGTGTTGTTGTAGGTCAATAAGTGACCCGAAGCGGGTTGATTGACTGGCCCTGGGTTGTACAACCGAAACCCTAGGTAGCACTTCTTCATATCCGGGTTAGGACCAAACCAGTCCTTGAAAGTCATTCCGAAACGACCATCCAAGCCACTGTTAGAAGAGTACGCGGTACCGATCTGCAACCAGTTACGATTCTTGTACAGAGCAAACAAGAATTGGTTGGTAATGTACTGCTCAGTAAGCAGGGGGATACCTTCGGCAGCGAACGTGTTATTCAGTCCACCAATACCGATGTTAGTCGTCCCAGAGGGTTCGATGTGATCGAACCCAAACATTTGTACGATAGCCATAACACTTACTCCTCAGTCGGAGCGACCGGCGGTTCTACTGGCGCTGGAACATTGTACTGGATGTAGATACGACCCACAGGCGCCAGCGAACCATCTGGGAACTGAAGCATCAGTACGTGAGTGTACTTGGAGTTGGTCGGGTAATCGCGACTGTTAGGACCATTGTAGAAGGCCACAGCACCATTGAGGTTGTACTCGAGGGTTTCGCCTGCCCCGATCCACTGATCTTTACCGACTTTGCGATCGTACGCATGGAAGATTGCAGCCAGCGACTCGCTGGTTGGAGACTCGAGAGTCTGACCGGACAGGATCGACTGGAGGAACTCGTGTTCAGGCGAGAAGTCGACGCTGAAGAAATAACTTTTCCAAATAATTGGTACTGCCATGATCAAGTCCACCCAATGTCGACGTTAGTGATAGCCAGTGAGATCGGTGGCAGGTCCGTAAAGTTCAAGACGCAGCTACCGACCCAACCGTGTGATAAAGGCTTTGCCACCAGAGACACAGAGTAATCACCCTGTGCGTTAACCACTACCGGTGCGTCTGACAGATCGTCAGTCGTGAACAGGATACCGATTTGATCAGCAATCCAAGGCAGCAGTTCGTAGAGTGTCCCCAGAGGTGGCATCCGAGGAACCGTGTACATCAGACCCGGTAGTTCTTGCAACCGTAGACGGTCGTAAGTAATTACCTGAGTCCCGCGATACGCATACGTTGGTAACGCAGTGATTCGAATTTTGGTTTCAGGCAGTGCACCACTGCCGGTTGTCGCTGGTTTCCCAATGATCAAACCGGCGTAGTCCAATACCACTTTCGATTCACGGTTCAACGTGGATACGATGTCGCGTTTTGCCCCTTGAATAAGTGACATAACGAAACCTCTTAAACGTTGTAGTGAAGAAGCAACTTACCGCAGAACCAACTGTCTGCCGCCGCAGTGATCATCAGCACTCGGTTGTACTTCGCCGAGTTAGCCTCGATAGCGGTGTCTGCTGGGATCGTGACCTTAGTTAGGATCAAGCCAGCCAAACCATACTCCGCAGTGTGTGACTTGGTGAGGTCAAAGGGAATTCCCGTATACGCTACCAACTTGTTGATCAGTGCTTTCTGGTGACCGTTAGCGCTGCTCAGGGTGTTCGAAACAGCCAGTTGGTTGATGGATGAGATCTGACCTGAGTAATCAACCCCGTAGCCCTGGAAGGTCATCAGAGGTTTGCCCTGAACCAACCCCACGTCCCACTTCAGTCCTGGTGGCTTATAGGAACCCATGATCTCATTGATCGTACGCTTACCCATCAACCAACGGAAGAAGACCGTTCCTTTATACAGCAAGGAGTTCGGTTGAATGGACATCTGTTGGAGGGTGCCGACGCTACCACGGTTTGCAGTAGGGATGTCGTCTACGGTTAAAGCCAACCCGTACTTCTTGTTGACTTCTTCGCAGAATTGGGTAGGGGTCAAGAGGGAGTTTGAAGTCCACTGATCCAGTTCCAGTACCGCGTTGGCGAACATCTTACCCAGATCCAAGCGGCGATACGTTAGGACCCGCTTACCGATGTAGAACGATGACTCAGTTGCGTAAATCGAGACTGACGTGTCTTGGATCTCACCAGCCCCCGGAGTCCGAACCACAGGTGTACCGAAGCGAGAGTTGATGATGTCTCGTTCTTCGACCAACCCAGGGTTAGCTTCGTTGACCAGTTGAAGGAATACGTCAGCCTGGGCTTTGTTGTATTTAAACATCAATAATCCACCCATGTGTAGCCCCCGGTCTTGCCGGGGGCTTTATGCTCAGACTGCGTCAGGATCGACTGGGTCATTGTAGTGGAGGTAGAACACACCCGGTGGAGTAGTGACGTCCGCGCGCATCATGATACCTACCACGTACTTGTACGATGGGTTGGTTGGCAGACCAGGGTCATTCAGGCCGGTGTAGACCACTTGTGCATCGCCAAGATCATACGTGACCTTAGTTTTGTCGATAGTCCACAGCGCCTTACCCGAACCAGTATCCATGGCTTTAACTGCCGCCAAGAAATCGGCGTTAGTTGCCAAGCTCAAGACATCAGCATCGTTCAAGGCGTCCAACAGATCCTTGTAGATCGTCCAGTCGTAGCCGTAGAAATACATCAATGCTGAACCTTGAGCACCGTCGCCAGTCACAGGGTAGTTTACACCCGGTAGCGCCAGCGTAGTCAGGTGATCACCCAGGATAGCCGAACCAGAGTTCGATACCAGCTCAACTTCACCGTACCAACCCAGCGCATCAGGTTTTGCACGGATGGTGAAGTGGTTGTCCTGACCTTCGACTTGAACGATCGGATCATCGTAGACGTCAGCCGGGGTGATCACGAGGCCAAAACGCAGGAACAGCGGTTTGATCAGGTCGTGGATCGAGGTTGGTTGGTAGCACTTGATTCGGAAGTCGTACAGCTTCTTCAAATCGGCCAGATTCAGGCGGTCGTAACAGATCACCTGACTGTCTTTGTAGATAGAAGCTTCAGTGGCCTTGATACGGATCACAGTGTTGCGATCCACCAGACCCTCACGCCACGTCCCTGCAATCGGAGCGGGGGTACCAAACGTGAGGTCAGAGACTTTCAAGGGTGAGCTGTTAGTAGCATTGATGTAGTCCACCAAGCTCTGTTGGCTGTTGCGGTAAATAGACATTACAGTCTCCCTTAAGTCTCGACGTTGTAGTGGAGGTAGACGCGACCCGTACCCCATTCACAGTCATCAGGTAAGTCGAACGTTACCATGCGGTTGTAGAACTCGGAGTTCGCTTCCGGGTAGTTCGCGTTCGGCAGGTTGACCCGTACTGGGAGGAGACCTTCCAAGTTGAACGGAATGGTTTTGTAGTTGGTCGTCGAACCAGTCTGATTGAAGTTGAACTGGTAGTCAGCACCCTTAGCAGTTAGCTTGGCGTTGATCAAGTTCTTGAGGGCGTTCAAGATAGGGTGAATCGAGCTGTTGATGTAACCGAACGGGTAGCCACTGATGTAACTGTGCTCGAGCGTAACTTTATCGGTTGTGAAGTCAGCATCGAACAGGGTTTGGGTTACGAACTTCTTACGGACGTTACCCTCAGCGAAGTTGTTGCCACCTGGGTACAGACGACCGACGATAGTGTCAACTGGCAACAGAGATTGCAGAGTCTGCTCACCGTTAGTCCATTTGAACGACACCGACCCGATGTAGGCCCACGAAGTGGCCTTCGCAGTCAGTGAGAACAAGTCGCCACGCACACCGTTGTAAGTGTTCAGTGAGAAGTCGTTGAACTGCGACTGTTCCAACACGATACCGTACTTAGCTGAGTACTGTGGAAGCAGGTTGTATAGCGTGGTGACTTCAGTACCGTTCAGTACCTTGGAGTTGGTGAACCACTGTTCCACTTCTGGAACCATGTTGCGGAAAATGTACGACAACGTCAAACGACGATAAGTCAGTACAACGTTACCGACGTACGGTGAGGATGGTTTCGAACTCACGCGGATCTTGGTGTTGTGTCCGTTCGGCAATACAGCGATTACCTCTGGGACACCGAACTCGAAGTCCACTTCGGTGATGGGAAACGGAAGTTGCGGATTGCCTTCGTTGATCAAGTCGATCAACATTGCTTTGGCTGTTTTGGTAATGATAGCCATTAGTCAAACCCTTGATGAATGATCAGACTTACCAGTCGAGATCGTAATGGAAATAGATAGGGCCGAGTACTCCGTTAACAGAATACGACTGCACCATTACCCGTTCGAAGTTTGGGTTAGCTTCCGGTACCGATGAAGTGGGAAGATCCACCACAGCACTGTTAGGCCACGCCACTAAGCCAGCTTTGGCACCGATACCTTGAACGATACCGAAGTCAGCCCAGCGTCCCGTTTTAGGGTCGATCTGAAGCTGGTCTTTAAAAGCTGTGAAGTCGAAGTTGTAGGTAGACATCAACCCGGACTTACGCGTCTTGATCACCTTCATGTCGTGAGGATGATTCAACAGCGCCAACAGTCGAACAATGACAGTAGAACCCAGGGCTGGATTACCATACGTCAAGTTGACTGTAACCGTCCCCGTCCAGTTGAACGATTGGTCTTTAACCACCAGCTCAAACGAGTAGTCCGTCTCCAACTCAGTGAAGGTTGGGAAGACGATGTTATCCACGTCAGCCGGTTCCAACCACATTCCGTACAGGGCGTTGACCTTAGCCAACAGAGCGTGTACGTCAGTGAAGTCCAGACCACGGAACTCGGGTGTTACGCCTTCAAACAGAGTCGACAAGTCGATCCGTTCGTAGAACACCTGAGTGATACCACGGTAGCCATGGTTATCAATACCGGAGACAGAGATGGCTGTGTTGCGAGTGTCGGTTCCGTCATGAACCACCGGTAGACCCAGTTCGATGTTCTGGAGGGTTGCCTCGTAGAACATGTCCGGGTTGTCGAGGTTAATCTGGTCAACGATTCTTTGTCTGGCGTCCATCGTTCACCTCACATTAAACCGTGTCTTCAGGGACAGGGTCGTTGAAGTGGATGATCAAGTCGCCAGCGATACCGGATGCAGTGCCGTGATCCAGTCTGATCTGAATCCCGTACTTGTAATCGGTGTTGAAGATACCTTTGTCGACAGTCAGACCGGCGAAAAGGATTTGTGCTCCACCCAGACTGAACACTCCAGGACCTGAAGTCAACCATGCGTCACCGGTCACGGCAACCAACACGTCTTTAAGGACGGCGTTAGGTACAGAACCCGCTTGGATGGCAGCCAGTACAGTGTGGTGTTCAGTGAAGTCACGCCAGTAGCTGTAGAACTGAGCGAACGGAACAGTCGGGTACTCAGTCGGATATTTCAGACCCGGCAGAGCGGTAACTGTCAAGTGGTTCTCGAGGTTGATCTCACCTTCAGAAACCTGAATGGTGGTTTCACCTTGCCAACCAATCGAACCCGGAGCAGCCGTCAGGGTGATGGTTTTGAAGTCGACCATGTCCACTGCTTGAGTGAGCAGCAAGTCTTCTTCGAGTATGTTCAAACCGAACCGTGAGTTCAACGACGGAATCAGTTTGTGAGAGTTGTCCACGTCCGCTGGTGCTTTCAGAGACAGCGACACCAAAGTCGCCAAGTCTTCCAGCTTCAAGCGGTTGTAGAAGATGTCTACAGACTCTTGGTAGGCCGCTGCGATGTTATTCGCAGTCACGGTCACCTGAGTGTTGTAAACGGCGCTAGAGCCCTGTGGGGGCGTTGCAGGGATAGGGTTGGAGAAGTCATAGTCCTCGATAACGAGTTCAATGCCGTTCGCCTCACCGATTGCCGCTAGCAACGTCTCCCGTGGATCTGGATAAAGAGAAGCTGTTGACATGAGTGCGATCCCAATCAGATAGTGTTGTAGTGGAAGTAAGCGGTGCCGCTATACCCGTTCGTCCGCAGACCGGTTTGTACGATCACACGTTGGAACTCTGGGTTAGCTTTCGCCACCTGACTGGTAGCGTAGTCGACCAGCGTACCTGTCTCAATAGCACCACCAGGATTCTGTGGCCACAGTTCAATGTTGAACAGCTCAGCCAGTTTATCTTGGAATGCTTGGTGGGTGTACCACTGACCTCGGTAGTTTGCCCACCAAGGGATGACCCGCATGACGTCTTTGAGGATCGTAAAGTCTTGACCCCACGTCAACAAGCCTGCACTCGTAAAGCCTTCCAGAATCGGATCTGGGTGATTCAGTTCCAAGATCTCGCGGTTAGGCACGAAGTCCGACAGAAGCACGATCTTACGGTTGAACAGGACACGGGTAAAGCCAACGAACGCTTTAGAACCCGGTAGAGCACGCAGCTCCAGAGTAACTTGGTCGCCTTGACCCAACAGTCGCAAGTCTGCGTTCACCAAGTCTTTCTCAGTGAAGTTGGTACCCAAGGCACGGTTCAGTTCAGGCAAGAGTCGATAGAGACTGGACTTACCCAACGCTGAGAATTCTGCACGGTAGTCCCCTTGAAAGAGAGTACCAATGTCGAGACGGTTGTAAACAATCTCAACCTGTCCATCGTAGTCGACTTGATCGACACCACGGACGTTTACTTTCGTGTTACCGGCGGGGTTGTCGAGTAGGATGCTAGGCTTACCGAAGATCAAATTCTCCGCAGTAAACGGCTTCGCAACAGGGTTCGCGGTGTTGATAATCTCGCGCACCAAACCTTCCGGCGTCGTAATGTAGTGCGGCATGAAAGCCTACTCCTTTGCTACGAAACCTTTTACAGACGAATATGAAAGGAAACCCAGAGGGCTAAAACCCTCCAGGTTTCCTCAGCCGTCAGTTTTTAACGCTTACGACTTACACCTACATTAAGCAGGCATTGCGAACACCAGACCGTTCAGCTCTTTGTTGGTGATAGCGACGTCGATGTCGATGTCAGCAGGCTGGATCTTCACGGTAACGTTGCCACGGTAGGCAAACGACGTGGCGCTGGCGTAGATGATGAAGTCTTCACCGTCCAGGATGTCTTCCTGCGGAGGAATGACGTGGTCGTTACGCAGGTCAGACAGTTCGAGCTGAGAACCGAAGGTCTCGTTGAACTTGGCCAGGATCGACGCGATGTCAACCACGCCTTCGATCTGGAGGATGATGCCTTCCGCTACTTCAGGAACAGCAGCGAACTCAGCGAGGTCGATACGGTTGTAGAAAACAGTGGTGGTACCTTTGAAGCCCTTGTTCGGAACGCCGTTGATTACCAGCTCGGTGTTCTTGACCGGGGTCTCGCCAGTGGCAGCGATAGGCTCGCCAAAGGTGATCTTGTCGGCGGCGAACTTCAGAAGCGGGTAGTCGTCGTTCAGCATTGCGATTACTTGGTCTTTACCAAGCATCGAAACATCATAAGACTGTGCCATTTGGCGTTACCTTTAGTACTAAAAGTTAGAGGAATTAACGAATCCATTCTACCGGTCAGTCCGTAAAGAATTACGCACCGTCACACTATAGGTGGTTCGTTTTAAGCCGGTGGAGCTGCAAATTTCAACACCAAGCCCGAGAGGACTTTATTGCTGATAGCGGTTGCCAAATCAATGCCTGTGGATTCAACCAACAGTTCGATCGAGCCACGGTAAGCCAACGAAGTAGTGGAGGCTTTAAGTTCCACCACAGCTTCGTCATCGAATTCAGGATAGACAATCGACGTGTCGATGTCGATCAGTTCCAGAGCGGAACCGTAGAACTTGTTGAAGGCTTCCATGAGTTTCGCTGGGGTGAGCGGAGTATCGACTTCGATACCTGATGGATCTCCCAGCGTTTCAAAATCAGCCAAGTCAATCCGATCGTACTCAACCGTCACTTCCCCGATTGGGTAGCGGTTAGGTTTTGCAATCAACTGGATTCTGGTATTGGCTGGGTTCTCCATCTCCGCTTGTTCTTCAACGGGGATGACTGACGGCGCACCAAATTGGACGTCGTCAAGAGTCAGTGTCAACGAGTTGGTTTCGTTGATCAGCGCGATTAACTGCGCCGAGGATTTCATTCCAATGTGATACATGACTGGACGCCTGCATGGTTGGATAGGGTTTGCCGAAGTTCTCGACCCGTCAAATGATAAGTCTTTTCAAACAGGCAAACCCTTTATGGCCATTACACCAAATGTAGGGCTACTGTAATAGAACCGCCCACATACAGCAAGTTGCCGTCGGCAGGGGCTACAGTTACAGTGCCGTCGGTAGCATCGACTGGGATGTTGAGGTCTGTCCAGTCAACAGCCTCTTTAATGATGCGCAGGGCAGCCGCCACTTTGGTCAGGACTTCGTCTACGGAATCCCCTGCACTCACATCAACAACCGTAGGGGTTGGGATCTCTTGAGAAGCCAGTGTCGCACGGTCGTATGTGTAGGTAAGGCTACCGGAGTAACCGTGACCTTCGATACCGGTCAGGGTGATCTCAGTATTGTCAGTGGTCTCACCAGTAGGGTCACTGGCAGGACCTGAGGTAATACGATCAACGGACAACAGTGTCCCGTTCTTTTCATTTACCAGAGCCAGTACGTTAGCCAGTGGGCTTACGGTCAGGTTGATTTTCATTACAATTCCCCTCGTAGAAGATGGCATAAAAGCCGGGGTTGCCCCCGGCCCTTATGTTGCAACTAAACCTTAGGCTTCAGCTTCGAAGCCGTCCAGGTCAGTTACTGGGGTAGCGGTGGCCAGACTGATGTCTTCCAGGCTCAGAACCACGACGCGAACGCCGGTGTACAGGAGGCTGGTAGCTTTGGCAGTCAGGGTAACCGAACCGTCGGTGGACTCATCAACAGGCGCGGTGAAAGCGCTGATGTCGAATTCACCAGCGACCAGACCCAGAGCAGCAACGACTTTAGCCACAGATTCAGCTTGATCGTCGTCAACCAGGGTATCGACCTTGGCAGGAGCGGTGGACGCAACAGCGTCGGTAGCAAGGCTACGACGGGTGTAAGCGTAGGTCTGGGTGCCGGTGTAGTCGGCGATTGCAGTGAGGGTTACTTCGGTGTTACGACCGGCAGTACCGGCAACAACACTCGGAGCACCAACGGTAACTTGGGCTTCAGTCAGTACTTGACCGACGTTGGCACCATTCACCAGGTCCAGGATGTTCTGGATGGCACTTTTAGCAGCATTGACTTTCATGGTGTACTCCGACTATCTCTTGAGCAAACACAATGTCTACTCATAGTATTGTCCTATAAAAGAATACGTAAGTCGTCGAAACACTTATGATTATAGGTGCACCCTTTCATTGGCCGTTCACAGGAGTCTCAACGTGATTGTTGATCATACCCTAACCCCTTTGCAAAACGTCATTAACCTGATCAACGAAACCAACGGTACGACTTTTACCGCCGATGATTTCGTGTTGTCAGAGCTGACTCAGACCGACCTCACCGGCGACATCACGGTGAAGAACTCCACCATCCTCGTTACCTGTACTCTGAACAACGAGTTCTACGGTAACCAGACTTTGGCCTACCGTCGTCTCTACATTCAAGAGATCGTTAAGTCCGACCAGTACGCTCTGCAAGATGGTGACACACTGGACTCCATTCGCGAGATGGTCGCCACTCGTTACAAGATGATTGCTGACGAACTGGAATGGGATCAACCTACTCTGGATGTTGCTCCAGGTGAAACCAAGCCGTACGTCCTGCGTGCCAAAGTTGGCAGCATGTGCTACATCGGTGAGCTGGAAATCCACATCAGCAAAAGCTAAGCGCATAACGAGGGAGGCCTTGGGCCTCCCTCTATGCCGTCTCACAGGAAACGTTCTTCCAACACTTCAATAACCTTCGGGAGGTTCTCGATGATCGGGAGTGTTGCATCCAGAATCAACGAAGTCTCAGGCATGGACTGGAACCGCTTCAGGAAGCCCTCGCGGACATCGTGATGGTAGTCAATGCCTTTCTCTTCAATCCGATCCTTGCGACGTTCTTCGTCGGTTTGACGCTTGAACGATTCAGTAGGACAGATGTCGAGGTAGATCACCAAGTCAGGACGGAAGCCTTTCAAGGTCATCTCTTCAACAGCCAGGTAGTCCGACTCCGATACGTTACCGGCGTAGAACTGCATTGCGTAAGACGAATCGACGAAACGATCCATCAGCACAATGTTCCCCAGCTCCAAGTTCGGCACGATGAAGTTGTGGACGTTCTGATGACGCAAGGCCATGAAGGTGAACAGCTCAGACAACGGATGGTAGATTTCAGTCCGCTTCTTGAGCAACACTTGTCGCAGCTCTACCCCTACCTCAGTGCCACCTGGTTCGTTCGAGTTCACGATCGTATTGGGGACACGTTCCTCCAGCCATGCTTTAACAGCACGCAGCATCGACGACTTACCACTGAAGTCGATACCTTCGAAGGAAATGAAGAACGGCTTAACTTTCATCGTCATTGTCGGTTTCCAGAAACAGGGTCAGTGAAGAGTTCGAGGTGAAGCGCCTCGATGACATCCCTTCGCCTTTCAAGTGGATAAAGTCTTGTACTTGGGTGACAACACCGAACAGAATCTTCGTAGTGTTATCGTTTTCATAGAGGTACTGAACCGGCATCCCCGGATAGATCTTCGAGCCTTTGGAATGTTCCCACACCGTTTGAACGATCTGACCCTTACGAGACGAGATCTTCGACAGTGCAGACATCAAGTTACCCGAGACTTGTTTCGCTGCTTGCACAACGTGGTTCAGTCCACTCTCGGCCTCTTTGAACAGAATCTCAGTGACGTTCTTACCGCGAGCCAAAGTCGTGATGTTGTCCTTGGTCGCACCAAAGCTTTCGAAGATAGACTTAGCATCCGTAAACCGGAGACCGTTACCTTCGTTAACTTGACGAGCGTTGGACGTGTCAATCGACCGTGTGCCGCCAGTGGTAATGATGATCAACTGGTTAGCTGTCTCACGGAACGTTCGTTCAATGCCCGGCATCCGGTTCTCAGGGATGTTGATCACCGTCAGACCTTTAGGGGAGTCTTCAAAACGTTGCGTGTTGAACAGGGGCCATACATACCAAGAGCCTTGGTGTAGATAAAAACCGATCTCGCTGTTGTAGATGCCACCACACTTGTCTTGTAAGTAACTCGGTAGCGCCATCAGGGGAGTACCATGTGGTACCACGATGTGGTTACGCTTCTCGGTGTTGTCGGCTGGCACACAGTCCACAACCTCGATCTTCACACCACGTTCCGTCGGCATCTCCTTGGCCTCTTTGGTCAGGATTGTCTGCAAGACATCCAGAGGAGTGCAGTTCTTGAACACCCCACCAGTAGCCACAGACCTGAGCCATTCAGACGCAGCATCCACTAACTGGAACTGGACTTTAGCCACACCACCCAAGTCACCCAGCTCAGCGGTATCTAGCAAAGGTGAACTGGATTCCTTAGCGTGACCTCGTGGGTCCATCAGGGTAGCTGTGTAGGTCATGGTGTCGACCTCACCGTCTGGATTGACAGCGTCTTCCACTTCCCCGATGTACTGACGTTGGATGATGGCCTTGATGTTGGTTTTCCATGGATAGACTTTCTTAGTCAGCGTACCCATACCGAAGACCACTTCCAGGATCACCACGTCTGCCACGTTGGAACCGAAGTCCCGCACGATGTCCAAAGACACCATCTTCAGCGGGTCAACCTCAGAACCATCCGGCATCCTGAACTTTACACTGTAGTCGTAATGAACGGACTTAGATCCCTGTTGGGTGATCTTCGTAACCTCGTTCATTATAGTACTGGTTTCTAACATCAGACGGCCCCTCCACGACGATTAACTTCACGAGCAATGACCTGAGCCATTGGACTGTGTTCTGTTGGGACTTCGCTCTGTATTTGTTCCTCGGTCTTGAGATTCCGAGAAACAGTAGCACGGCGGTTGAGACGATCCAAACTACGGAACAGTCGAGAGCCGCTGACCTGAGTGGTCATGTGTTGACGTGCCATTGGGTAGATCTCTTTGGCAAACTGATCCAGCATCCGAAGATCGTTTACTGGAACGTCATCACGACGATTAGGGTCTTTGGTGACCTCATCCGTCCAATCGTTGATGTGCTCAACGACCCACTGGTAGATCTGCTTAGACTCTTCTGGATGTACCAGAGAGATCGAAGCCCCGTCAGCCATGTGTTGGGCCATCTGAGCAACAGTCAGGTTGGCTTTCACCGTAGCTTGGTAGGTCTGGGCGTCGATGTCAGCATCACCTGAGGTGTACAGCCCAAACTTTTCGACGTACTCCTGAGAGTACAGATACATCGCAGGGATCATGCACTCCACAAAGTAGTTGAAGATTTTGTAAGCGGCTGAGTGATGCGACTGTTCCATCATGGTTAGTAGTCTCGCAAAGCAGTTTTGATGAGGATGAACAGAATTGGAATGTAGTAGAACCGTTCCAAGTTGTTCCAACGTTTAGCCGTCTGCACCAGGTTGAGCAAACTTGGCTTGTGCATCGACTCACCACCCAAAGCACAGAGAGTCAGGTGTTCAAGTTTTGACAACCCGACCGACTCGTCTTCATAAAACGCCTGTGACAGCACGTAGAAGTCGCCTTTGTTAACTGGGTGGATGTCTGGCAGGGACTCAATGCCCACAGGAGCCTCTGTGGGGCTGTAGTGGAAGCCTTTCAGCTCTTTGCTGACCAACACACGGCGTAGCTCTTTATTGCGCGCTATGCCCGGCAGGAGGCGTCCTGGAACCAGAGGGTCTTGAACCGAGTACTGGGTGTCTACCACAGTGAGGGTTGAGTTGTCGAGTGGGTACACGACGTCTTGAATCCCGCTGTAATAGATGCCGTCAAACATCGCCGCCTCTTTAAACAACGAAGACGGGGACAGACCAGCTTTCTGGAAGCACAGTTCTTTGATGTCTGGGTTCAAGTGAGTCAGACACGTCCAGAGGTTGTTCTCCTTGTACCGTACGTTACCATCAACGTTCAGTGCTCGGATCTTCATGATCGTGTTACTTGCTGAGTTGTCCAGGATCGACAGGACACCCAACACCATGAATGGATCGTACGTCACGTTAACTTGGTTCGGTACAATCAACGTCTGGTACTCAACGTTGAAGAAGTCAGCCAGGTACTGGAACAACAGGTTGTTATAACCGGCGTTCAGTTGAGCGATCTGGTCGAAGTCACTCGACGCCATGACCGGGTTCTGACCATGGTGAATGAAGTCACGAACAAACGTACTGTCCTTAACAACCTTCTTCGCCAAGTCATCTTTGTACTCGGTGGTCAGGTAGTCACGGAGCATGTAGTCGATCTGGTAGCAAGTGTCCTTGAAGATCGCTTTCTTTTCAGTCCGCGTTACTGTCAGAACACCTACACGACCGTCACCAATGTCAGCGAGGAAGATGTCCCCGTTGTTTGGCTTGACCCCAGGGTACATCATAGCCGAACCCGTAACGATCGCATTACGGTTGTTGTCGTCTTGCTGGTAACCCAGTTCACCCTGAACTTTCAACTCCAGATGGCGAATCAACCGATACTGCTGGTAGACGGCTTTCTGGTTCAGTTGGAGGTCAGAGGTTTCACTGTCAGTATCGAGTACCTGTTGGTAGTAATCGACTGTCCAGCTAGCGCCTTCAATGTGGGTCAGTAGACTTGACATCGGAATGTAGCGGCTGTCCACTACAGCGTTGCGAACCTCAGCAGGTAACGCTACTGGTTCAACCGGCACTTCCTTAGGCGGGACAGTGGGTTTAGCATCCAAGATTGGCATTTACTTGTCCTTTCTAGCAATGATGCCGGTGGCACCTACTGTAAACATACGACGCGATTTATCGAGCCGACCTTTATTGATCAAATCCCAAAGCCAATCGCCCGGAATCACTTTACCCCCAACGATCGGCACCTTAGAGATGTCCACCTTCGGGTACAGGGTTTTGATCAACTCTAAAGCGAACTCAGGATCTTTGCGGATACGGTCGATGGCATCCTTCGTGAGAATGCTCAAGTCCGTCACCAGACACAAACGTAGGTGCTGTAGATCACGCAGTGTCAGGTCATACGAACTACGGACGTTCAAGTCAGCATCCATCAACACCGAACCGTCTGGCATCGGTTTATCCCAACGGTAAAGTTGGAAGTGAAACACTGAGTGACTGTGTCGACTAATGAACGGGGCCTCTTTAATAAGGAACCGTAACGCCGCAGGGGAGAACTCAAAGTCACCGAGGTTGCGTAAACTGACCATGTCGCGTGGATCGTTTTCATCCACACCGAGCAACAACTCCAGCACTGGACTGGTACGAGGTGCAACCCAGTTAGGCATCCAGTCATCGAACTTAGGAATCCGATTACGGGCTAATGGCTGAAGACGCTCTTTGTACAAACGAGTGTAGTAATCGTACAGGAAGCGTTCGTTAGACGGGCGACGTGCACGATTGGCCAACTCGTAAACAGGCACAGAAGGACGGAAACGTTCTTCCACCATCTGGTTGTGAATAGCCACTGGGTAGTGAGCCATCACTGCGACTACCTTGTCGTACATAAAGGTGTAGTCGAAACCGGTTTCCCAAGGAGCACCCTCCGCAGCCTTAGCACCCTTCTCGGGTTGAGCCACAAAGTTAAAGCCTCCTACGATGCCTGCCTGACGTTCTGCAATCGCCAACAGGGGTTGGGTTCCTGCTTGTGTCCGAAGCGTTGTAGCACGCCCTGAGATGTGTTCCTGCACCCATTGTTCCAGAGGCTCTCCGTAACCTGCTACAGCTTCACGCATTTGGTGAAGTTGGTAAAGGATCACCGCAATGGAGTCAGGGATTGGGTAGTGGTAATCCAACTCATGTAACAGCTCAGCACGCCCTTGCGAGGAACGTACACGGAATTCGTCACGCCACTTCTCAGCTTGGGTACTGTCCTGAGCACGGTAACGGAACGAGATGGTTACTTCACAAGAAACGTAGACAGGCTTAACGAACACATCCAACTTCTGATCGTAGAAGACAAACTGAACGTTGTCTTTCTTTACCGCTGTGGTAAGCGTACGGTCTTCGATGTATTGTTCGTCAGCTTCGATGTTCACACGACCATTGAACGGGAACTTGTTCTGGATACCGTTATCAGTCATCGTTGTTTGAGGTTGGAACTGAGCCTCCGCTTTACCGAAGAACTCAAAGCCAGTATCAGGAGGAAGCCTCATGATCTCAATCAACTGTTTCGCTACCTGAGTAATGGCTGGGCGAGTAATCGAGGTATACGTTTCTGGAAGTTCAACAACGATGTTAGGCATGTCAAAGCTCCAGTAAATGATCATAAGATAAACGGCATAAAGCCCGAGGCCGAAACCCCGGACTCTATTTAGCTATCGGTCGGTAAGAGACCCATCGTAGCTTTGATCTCAGTCACTACTTTATCGGTAGCCAGACGCACTGTGCGCTTGTGTAGGGAGTGAAGTGCGTGAGAGATACCCAACAGTGCTTGTGCGTTCTCCTCGCTCTTGTACGGACCTTCTTGACAACCTAACAGGCGGTGTTCGCAGATTGCCAGTAGGGCTTCAATAGTTACCCCGTTAAAACCTTCTGCTGGATTACCTTGTTGGAAGAAGATCTCTACCTCCTCTAAGGAATCTACATACATTCGATCATTGTAGCTGGGATTTGTACGGAGATCGAAGTTACTGATCTCGTAGTGGTGACAATCACCTCCAGGACCCGGTCGGTCCTTCACGGTTATCACAAGGTTGTTAGGATCATCGGAGGACACTACGTGTCTGCTTAATTGCATATAAAAACCCTTAGACAGAATGACAGAGCATTTTAAAGACATTAGATACAACGAGGGAGTAAGAAAAAACCAAAAAAAAAAAACACTACTGAACAAGCTAGTGTTTTTCTGTGGTGTTACTTACTCGGCAACGAAGCCACGGTTCACGCCAGGAGCGTCACCGAGGATTTCGTCGAGCACTGCACCGAACTGCAACGCTGCCACTTGGTGAGGATTCAGTGGGTTCAGTTGACCCACGTTGAGTTCAGCAGTCAACACTTGGCCGCTCAGGATCAGCACGCGATCGTGACCATTCGGAATCAGACCGAAGTTCATCGGTGGGATGCCGGAGCCGTAGTAGCCACCCATCATCATGTGGGGTTGACGCATGTATTGCGGTTGAGCTTGTGGTTGCTGGAACTGCTCTTGCTGAGCTTTAACCATGGCCAGGGTGATCGGGTCCAACAGCAGAGTGTAACCTTTGCCTTCTTGCAGCAGAGCGCCGAAGTCAACGTCGATCTCGTTAACAGCAGCCACCACGCGTTCGAATGGAACTTGGATAGCGCGTTTGTCGAACACTTGACCGTGAACCAGGTTGGCCATAGGAACGATCAGTACTTTCTTTGCGTCAGTCATTGCATACTCTCTTGAGTGAGGATTGGTGAGGGGTATTTCAGTTACGGTAGCCAGGCGGCACACCGAGACGCTTGGTACGAATCCAACGGTTCACGAAAGACCGCTGAATCCAACCAAACACGTAGTTCACAGCGAACAGCGGAATCAATGTCATGGCACCGAAGTAGCCAGCGACAATCATGAACACCGCAGTACCCGCTGTGAACTTATAGCGATTAGGACAGGTGAGGACCAAGAACTTCAAACCACGGTCATCGTTCTTGCGTTCGAACAGGTAGATGTTGCGAACTACCAACACGAAGCCGATGATGAACCAAGCGTAGATACTGCCTGTGATGATACCCATGTTACAGTGCCCCTTTGTAGATAGCATCAAACACTGGATACAGCTTCTCATCAACATTGAACTCAACGTTGTGCATTACAGAAGGGCGCATCTTTTTCATGGTGTTGGTCAGAGCACCCAGACCACGCAGCAGCTCAGCAGTCAGCTCACGAGTAGCGAAGTACTCATTGAACGGAATGCCTTCGATGTGGATTACATCGTTAACGATAGTGTGGTTTACAACAGTAACAGTTGGAGCGAATTCTTCAGTGCGGATGGTGATCATGGTACGTTCCTTCTAAGGATTTAAGATTAGGGTATTGCGGTCTTACTTCAACAGCGCCATTGCGTCAGCCAGTTTCTGGTCAGCGCTACGGTTGTCTTTCTCTTGAGCCTTCAACAGCTCTTCGGATTGCTTCAGGGTTTCACGACCTTTAGCCAAGTGGTTAGCGAGGTTAGGGTTGTGTACACCGTATTGAACATTGTTCATTGCAATTACTCCAGAGATTATTCTAGTCTATTCACTAAAGTAATATATACTTGAGATTTTTTTAATTCAGATTACACGGGGCATAAAAGCCCACCCCGAAGAGTGGGCTTTTATTAAGTCGACTGTTTAGTCAGACGGAAGAATTACTTCTTGTCGTCTTTCTTTTTGTCGTCTTTCTTGGCGTCGGTGCCTTTGCTCGACAGTGCGCGCTCGACCAGGGTCAGGGCAGCACGGACGGCGCTGAAACCAGCGTTGTTGACTTGCAGCAGCGGACGGGTCAGGTCTTTGGTAGCTTTACGCATACCCATGTTGACCTTGGCCTGGGACCAGGCTTTGCCCAGCTTGCCAGTTTCGGCAGCTTTCACGAAGGTCTCGGTTTGAGCCAGAGCCTTGTCGCGAGCGGTTTCCAGCTTGGACAGGTACTGACCTTTGGCAACCAGAGTACCGACGATGCGGTCGCAGTGATCCAGCATCTCTTTCAGAGGCACGGAACCATTGACGTCGGCTTCAACGCCTTCGTTGGTGCTGTGCTTCTTACGGCCCAGGGTCAGGGAGACCTTGGTGCTGTCTTCGCCAGCAGGACCTTGATCAGCAGAGCTGGTGAAGTAGTAGCCGCCCAGCGCTTCTTTCGAACGACCGGTGATCTTGGCAGCAACAACAGCGAACTCGCCGTCAGCTTTCTCGACCGCAGCGTTGATAGCCGATTCTTCCAGAGCGCCCTGGGTTTTCGGATCAGCCAGGAGAGCACCCCAGTGTTGGTAGTACTTCTCGGAAGCGTTGACCATGTCGCTCCAGCCGTCTTCGATCATCGGCAGCAGCAGGCTGAAGCCTTTGTTGATCGAGGCCAGGTCGGACTTGCCCTGATAGTTCAGGATGTCCGGCGAAGGAACTTTGACCTTGCCGCCTTTGATGTCGTGACCTTCCGACTTCAGCTTGGCCTGGAGTGCGTCAACGCGCGACTTCAGCTTCTTGGCACCGCCGATCAGCTTGGCGAAGAAGTTCTTGACCGCAGCGATGGCTTTCATCACGGCGTTCTTGATGGCTTGCCAGATCTTCTTGACGGTTTCCTTGATGCCTTCCATCGAAATGGTGGTGGCAGCAGCTTGGCCGCTTGCGCCGCCGAAGGATTCCAGCGAAGGAGTGATGGCGCTGACGTCCAGACCCAGGCGACGGGTGTAGCCGTTCACGGCGTGGTGCATGAACAGAGCGGCTTGAGGGTTCAGGCCACCGTCTTCCATGCAGGCTTCCATGGAAGCGCAGATGCTTTCCAGGCCTTCGGAGATTTCGCCCAGCTCGACAACGTCGTCGGAACCCTGTTCGGATTCGGCGAAGGCTTCGGCAGTTTCAGCGATTTCTTGTTCAACGGTGTCGTCCGGGCTAACAACCAGCTCGGTGTCAAACAGGGCGTCGTCTTCCATTGAGACGAACAGGGCTTTCAAAGAAGTAGACATCAGGAGAACTCCATAAACAATTGTTTGATGCAATGATTGCACATGTGCATAACATACACACATTCAAGGGTAAAGCTTAAACGAACTTACCGGCAAGCGCTCTGACGTCGATGGTCGTGTCAGTATTGGTTCGCTTGTTGCGCACTTCGCCAAACATAATGTAAAGCGAAACTACGAGGTCATTCAAACCACCAGGACGGGAAACCCAAGTCGCCACTACAGTGCTGTCGGCTGAACCCACAGCTTGCATGAAGTCTTGGATGTCTTTGCTCGAACCGCGATCACGATAATCGTTGTTCGGTTGGTGGTTCTCCAAAAGCAGCGCTAACCAGTTCTGGACAGATACCCGGCGACGACCCGTTTGGATGTATCGCAGTGTGTCGATCAGAAACTCATAGTTATATCCGTACAAAAACGGATTGTTCTTTTGAGTGTTGACAAACAGCGGGAAATTACTGAAGCAGTTCATTGCCACTTGCAGCACACGCTTCTGAAACGACCAACCGTTGTGGTTGACCGTCCGTTGCATCATCTGGTCATAGATAGCGTTAATGTCACCGCTACCTGTAACACGAATGATGTCGCCACGCGGCGAAGGAGCAATGAATCCACGGGGATACAGATCACCGAAGACTCGACTAGTCATTGTAGCCCTCCTCCATTTCCGCGATCTTCTTGTTCAACTTCTGAACACGACCCTCGGTGTAGGCGATCTCCTGCTCCAGACGGGCGTCTGGTTGCCCACCGTCCTTCAAAGCCAGCAGACGGTATTCCAGAGCCCGCTTCTCTTCCACAGCGGCCTTGTAGCGGCTTACTTGCCACTCGGCGATCGACATGCGGATGTAATAGATCGGGTTCAGACGCACCGGGATGATGCCGAAGTGGAACGGGTCGGTCTTGGTGGTACCGATGGTCGCTTCAACAGCAGGGATGTCATCAGGAGCCACAACCATATCTGGTACGGCACCGAACGAGCTTTGCATCTTGTGCGTGTTGATCGACAGGATAGCCAGGCACTTGGCGTAGTTATCACGGTTGTCCCAGATCCAACGCTCTTCAGCTTTGGACATTGCTTTCGGCAGACGGAAAGGACTGTTGTCGCTATCCTGTTCTTCGCTGAGGCTCCACAGCAACAGACGACGAGCGTAGCGGCTAGAGAAGCTAGCTACTTCGAGGTACTGGAGAATGTTGGCACGCAGGAAGCTGATCGAAGACGAACCGACGTCTTTGGCGAAAGCCTTGTCGATCATCTTACCCAGGACTTCGAGCTTCTCTTCCATGGTGTTCAGCACTTGCCAACTTACAGTCAGATAGTTACCGGACGCCTTCTCGATCGTAGCGATCTTCAGGAAGTTCTTGTCGTAGTTCAGGGCCTGTTTGCTTTTCAGCTTACCGACGCGATAGAACTCGGAAGCTTCACGCAGTGGAGGCAACGTGATCTCTTTGATCTCGTTACGAACCACTTGGAGTTCCTCAGTCAGACGACCTTTTTCAAAAGTCGGCAACATGAGGGAGATGAATTTTTGCAACTTCATAGCACACCCCTGGGGTTAGATAGACGGGCTGTTGCCCAGTTGGTAGGCCTTGAGGATCTCGGCGACGTCTGGACCTTTGCCTTTGTTAGACACGGCCAGTTCTTTCACGCTGAGTTCGGTAGGGATGGCCAGACTGCGGTGATAGAAAGTTACAACTTCCCAATCAGGATCGACCACGGCCAGGATCATGCAGTAGGTTTCTTTGAAGATCTTCTCGCGAGTGCGGAAGTCCTTCAGACGACCACCGACAGTACGCTCCAGTTCTTTCGCGCTGGAGGCGGACATAACGATCAAGTTCGACGCAGTAGCGACCGAAGGCTGACCAGAGAAGATGGCAGAAACGCTGTTGCCAGCACGGCGCTTACGAATTTCTTCGTACAGACCGGTTGGGTCTTTGGCCAAGGTTTTCTTGTGGGAGTCGATCAGATCTTGACACAGCAACAGGTCACGAACGAATTCGAGTTGACCAGCACGCCATGCGTGGAAGCGTTCTTTGACAGAGATGTTCTTGCTGCCAACGCTTAAGATATGAACCAGCTCCTTAGAGCCAATGCCGCTACAGATGAGGCGGACGTTGATTGGGAAGGTTGCACGATTACCCTCGGACTCGATTTGTACTTCGAGCATTTTACCGACGGAGAGGTTCGTCAACTCGCCCAACATTTTGACGGTGTCACGTCCAGGACTTGCGGTGGTGACTGGTGCTACATCTTTGTCACCGACGCTTTCCAGACTGGCATTCAAAGTACCGAGACCATCAGAACGACCAGGCACAGGCAGACGGAAACGATACGCTTCTGCCGACTCCATGCTGACGACAGTAGCCACGCCGTTGGAGACGCCGTTGATGACGTTGTCTGCTACGTTGCGCTTTGGGTTGAGTTTGTCGAGTAGGCGAATTACGTCTACGGCACCGACGTTAACCGACAGAGCGATCGCTTGCAGGTAGTAACCACTGAACAACGAAGTCAGTGATTGCATGACGTCACCGGCATACGGCAGACTGGTAATCTTCTCGTCCATCAGAACAATGGGTTCGACACGAGTCGGTTGGGTGTACTCGATCAACGAGCCGGACTTCGCAGCCCGCATCGTGTCCGTCAGTTTGCTGGCCATATTAAGGCCAGTCACAATGTCATTCATCATTTCTGATAATCCCTCGAAGGTGACTTATGGCTAAAACTATCAAAGACGTGTTAAGCGTCATTCAAAAATCAGGTGGGTTTGGCGCACTGGACCAAGCTGCAATCAACAACATGAAGGGCATCAACCACCGAGGCTACGGCAACCCGCTACCGGGCAACAAAGATAACTACGGTCTGACGTTCTTTACACGCCCTAACCTGAACTTGTCATACGATAATATCGCAAGTCGCCGTATTCTCACACCTTTGCTCGACGGCGATGGCTTGGCGTCCAACACTTATCAGCGAGCAATTCGCATGACCCTTGATCCGTATCTCGGAGACCCGGCGATGTACAAAACCGGTGATCCGAATCGTGGTCTTAAGATGTTGACTACTGACCTGATTGACCAGAAGAATGCGTTCATCCCACTGTTGACGAACAACCTACTTTCAATCAGTGGTTGGCCAGACTTGCAGGTTGAAACATTCACCTCCACGCCGGGCAACTATCAAGAGTCATGGAGCATGGTTGACAGTGCTTCACGCTTCTTCGAGACGTATGAACTGCAAGCCAACTTCAGAAACATTGAAGGCGATCCGATCTCTGCGATGTTCTCTGCTTGGTTACACTATATGTCAGGGGTTTATGAGGGATCTATGGTTCCTTATCCAAACAATCTGGCTGAGCGACGCATTGATTACCAGACGCGCATTTACCGGCTCGTACTCGACCCATCCCGTCGTTACGTTCAAAAGATTGCGGCGTGTGGTGCAGCCTTCCCCGTGAACTCACCGTTGGGTAACTCGTTCAACTATTCGATGGAAGGACTCCCGTATAACGGAGACAATGATCAAATCTCGATTCGCTTCAAAGCGATGGGTGCTGACTACTTGGACCCCATCACCATTCAAGAGTTTAACGCTGTGGTACAGATCTTCAATCCTCAGATGAAAGGGGATGACTCTGACCGTAGTAAAACGTACCGTAAAGCTGAGTACGAAGAACTCAAAGCGTACAACTACCAAGGCTATCCGCGTATCGACCCAGAGTCACATGAACTCCAGTGGTGGATTGACAAGAACCAAGGTGACAAGACAGCAGCCGGTGTGAAAGCAGCAACCCAAGGCATCGACTACTCACAACTCACTTCCCTATTGAAAGGTTAAACGATGACTACCTCAGTCACAGACTTGATGGCGCAGATTGACGCCGTTCGCTTCAACCCTTCGGCTATCCATCAGCTCTCGCTGAAGATTCTGGAGGAAGTCCGTAACGGTGAACGCGTGGTAGTTGACCCGACTAACCCGTTCATGTTCTTGCTCGAAACCAGTGCAGTAAACGTGGCTGCTGCGATGGCTGCTAACGAAGCTAACACCCGGAAACAATACGGGGTGATGGCGCTGACTGAAGACGAGATCTACCACCATATGTCCGACAAGGACTACTTGGATCGGTTTGCTAAACCGTCTCGTACTACTATTACGATTCTGGTGAGTCGTGAAGAGATCATGGCCCGTGCGGTACCGACTGGTCAGGGTGGGATGAAGAAGCTGGTGATCCCTCGCCACAGTGAATTCACAGTCGCTGGTTATCAGTTCACCATGCAGTACCCGATTGAGATGCGGGTTATGGCGAACGGTGGTTTGCAGATCATCCATGACGTGTCTCGTCAGTCCCCGTTAATGAACCTGTCGTCTAACGTGGTGGACTACGCGTTGGCCAACATCGACGGTACGATCTACCTGATGATCAAGGCTCCGGTCTTGCAGATGAAGATCGACGTCAAGTATCCGAAGATGACCTCAGCGGCGGTGTTCGATACTCGGTATGACTTCAGCGGTAAGTTTCACTATGCCCGTGTCTACCAAGCGAATGCGACTGGCGAATGGGTGGAGATGAAGACCACTCACAGCGACCAAGTCTTTGACCCACTGACTCCCACCGCAGTGCTCCGAGTTTATGACGGCAAACTACGAGTAAGTATCCCCCTGATCTATCAATCGGCTGGACTGATTGACTCTGAGTTGCGGGTAGAGATCTATTCGACAGCAGGGCCTTTGAATCTGATCCTGAACAACTACGAACCCGGTGCTTACACCGCTCGTTGGGTGGATCTGGATGCAGACGATGCGGGTAAGTTCTCTGCTCCTCTGGCTCAGTTGAATGCGATCTCTGTGTTCTCTGACTCGGTGGTGGTCGGTGGTGAGGAAGCACTGTCCTTCGATGCTTTGCGTGAACGTGTTCTGATGAACAGTCTGGGGGCACAACAGCTTCCGATCACCAATGCTCAAGCGACTTCGAAGTTGGCGAACTTGGGCTACAACCTGACCGTCAACTTGGATACCGTGACCAATCGTCAGTTCTTGGCGACACGCATCCTCCCTCCTCCGACTGATGGTTCTGTGATCTCTGGTGTGGCTTCGACTGTTGCTACTTACCAGGCTTCGTTTGATGACCTCAAGCAACACCCTGACATTCGCGACAACGGTCAACGACTGACGATCACACCTAAGGTACTCTTCGAGGGTAATAACGGTCTGTATCAAGTCGTACCGCGTCCTGCGGTTAATGCATTGCTCGGTCTGCGTGGTAGTGACTCGTTTATCTCCACGATCGAGGAATCGAAGTACTTGGCGTCCCCATTCTACTACGTGTGGGACATCAACGACGACCTGTTCGATTGCCGGATGTATCACCTTGACTCTCCTGAGATCGACTCCAAAGTGTTTGTTCAAGAGAACGATACGACTGGGTTGGTTGTGGCCACTGCGATGCAGGGGTTGGAGAAGATTGATGAAGGCTACCGGTTGGTTATCAAGACCAAGTCGAGTGAAGAATGGAAAGGACTGCGTGACGATCAAGTCTACGTACAACTGGCCTTCCAAGCTCAAGGTGAGACCACTCGTGCGTATCTGAACGGTACTCTGATTGGTCGTGATGTGGATACTCAGGAACGGATCTACGAGTTCTTGATTCACACCAACTACGACTTGAACGACGACAACGGTCTGGTCATCACCAACTTCAATATCTTTGGCGTGGTGCAGAACTGTCCGATTGATCTGGCTGCAACCTTCGACCTGTTCTACGTTGTGTCGGACTACTACTACCTCGACATGAAGAGTTCCGACATCGACAACATCGCTGGCCAAGCACTGTTGCCAGATGGTTCCGTCGGGATGATTCACGAGCAGTTGAACATTCATCTGGGTCACACGCTGTCGACCTTCTGGATGAACAACCGCTCTGTAGTCGGAACTGCTGAGTACCTCGTACACCCTGTTGACGTGTACGCCACTTACGCCGAGAACGTTTACGAGCGTGATCCCGTTACCAACACCATCAAGGTACAGATGGTGGACGGGAATGCGGTCTTCAACATCCTACATCGTGCTGGGGACTTTATCCTCGACGCACAGGGTCAGAAGACCTACAAGTTCCGTAAGGACGAAGTGGTACTTGAAGGTGGGAAGCCTGTCATTGCAAACCCTCGTGGAATGCTGCGACAAACGGATCTGTTCTTGATGGACGGACTGTACTACTTCGCTACTGACCCAACGGCTCTGGCTTACGCAGCTTCTGTACCGAACACGATTGTGGATTGGTTGGAGCAGGACATCGAACCTATCTCCCAGAACCTGCTTGAGCAAACCGAACTGTTCTTCCACCCACAGATCACTTCCGGTAACACGGACGCTCTGGTGTTGGAAGGGTACGAGATCGAGTTGGAAACTGAACAAGCCTTAACGGTTAAGTACTACATGACCGACGCTGGCTACAAGAACGCTGAACTGCGCACTAGTTTGACCGCCACTGCTATTGAAGTCATCAACAATGCCTTTGCTAGTCCCTCTGTGGTGGTTAAAGACATTGCCAGTAAGATCCAGTCGGCTGCGGGTGATGACGTTATCACCGTGTCCGTACAAGGTCTGGGTGGCGGTGTTCCTGGTTACGACATTGTTACTCTCACGAATCAGTCTGCACGTCTGGGCGTCAAGAAGAAACTCTTGAGTCTGGCGGATGGATCGTACACCGTGGAAGATGATGTTGATGTTCTGTTCCTGAAGCACCGCGAAAGTTGACGGCATAGAGAGGCTCCCGCAAAGGAGCCTCTCTTTATGCCCTTACTTCTTGTTGAGTTCGCGAAGCTTGTCTTTGACTTTGGAGTCATCGGAGCTTACGATCGTAGCAACCATTGCAGAGTGGACATTCCCCGCCGCACGGTTAGCCAGTTCAACCAGCTTGTTACGCTGTGAAATAATGCGACCCGTCAGTCCGTAGAACATCCGAACCACGTCCAACATCTTACGCAGGGAGCTGATGCACTTGCGCAGAGCGCGATCTACATCAACACCTACGTTCTTGTTGAACGACATCTTCTCGAGACGCTTGATCTCACTCTCGAGTTGTTCCAGTTGCTTCTCTGGCTTGAGCTTACCAAGAGGGCAGCTCTCTACCTTGAAGCCTGCGATGTCTGCAACGGCTTTGTCACCGCTGAAGCCCGCCGTAGCCGGTTGACCCAACAGACTGGAGATGTGGTCATTGACCTCACGCATGTCAGCCTGGTAGTTCACCGGTTGGGTGGTTACACGCAAGATCGGGATGAACAGGTTACGGATGGCGACGTCGTCTTCGTGGATCTCGATGTCGTTGAGGGTCGACATAACGCGAGCAGCGGCCATGTGGTCACCACCGTTGTCCTTACGACCTTCCTTCTCGATCAAGGAGATCATCAAATGCATCTTCTTGATGATGTCAGCGAAGGTTTTCTCTGCACCGCCCAGCGTACGAGTCATCGCACCACCAGTCATGACGTCACGCAACATGGGGTTCCACATTGCAGCCATCTCGGTGTAGATCGGGTCAACGCGTTGAGCTTTACGTTCAGCAAAGTCTGCCTTCATTGCTGGAGTCAGCAGCTTCTCGATCTGCTCGTTACGTTTGATGGTTTCATTCAACTGCTCACCAGCTTTAATAGCCGAACCAGTTGAACGATCGTTTCCTTTAAACAGGGAGACAATCCAACCAATGATCTTGGCGAACAGCAAAGCCACAGCAGCAACCGCAGCACCAATCAAACCAATGGCGCCCGCCGACATCGCTTCCATTGCGATTTGGTAGTTGGTGTGAGTTGGGTTCTTGGTGAACGAGTTCAGCTTCACGTCAGCAGGCAGGTAGTGCATGGCTGGGCGAATCATCTTCTGCGAAACACCGTTGGCAGAACGCATGTCGTTGATAACCATCTCGATGTCGAGGGCTACTGACTCCAGGGAGGCAAGTTGCTCTTCTTCGTCGAGGGTGTCTGGGGCTTCGGGTAAGCCCTTAGCAGTATCTCCGAAAGTCATGGCGAACTCCATCAGAACACGCTGTTAGCTTTGAACGCTTCGACGAGGTCCTGGTTTTCGTACACGACACGGTACTGCTGACCGAGCTGACAGTGGACAGGATCGGTGATCTCGCCGCACAGCACCAGGTTCTTCAGCAGGCTGGACACCGCTGGGTGAGTCGATTCGTGTACCAGACGGTAACGAGCGATCCACAGCTTGAAGATCAACTCTTCCACGACGTCCATTTCGATGACGTGTTCTTCGTTGACTTTGTTCAGGGCGGCGCCAATGTTGGCACGCAGGGTGTTACGGTACCAGCTTTCTGGGCTTGGCAGTTGGCTGGTTGGCAGCGGCAACTGGGTAGCCAAAGCATCAGCAACCATCAGGCTGGTGACTTTGCTACGGTCAGAGAACTGAACCTTACCCCAATCCAGTTGGTTCTGGATAACGGTAGCGATCGGTTTAATGTCAAGCATGGGTGGCCCCTATTAAAATTTCAGGTTGGTGAGTTTTTCAGCGGTCACGAACAATTGGTTGTTCACCATCTTCTCGAGTTCAACTTGGAACTGGAGTTGCTGGTATTGACGACGACCACCAGGCAGGACGGAGGTGTAGAACATCTCCATCAGGGTACGCTTGTCGTCAATGTTCTTGAGCAAGGCATCAATTGCTTCGATGTCATCTACCCAAGCTTTACGCTGAGGGGCAGGGACCGACTTGTCTTTCAGACCGGCAACCAACTCACGACGCATACGGGACAAACGAGCACCCGGTTCATCGTAGAGTTTCATCGCAGGGTTGATCAACAGTACGAGGAAGATCAGGCCGAAGGTTGGCAGGATCAGTACGAAGAACAACAGAACGCGAATCAGGGTTGCGAACAGGTGCACCGCAGTCGACTGATACGAAGGACCACCACCGTAGTGACGATGGATCTTGTCCAGACCAGTGGCGAGGTAGCGACCAGCACCCTGACGGATGGCGTATTGGTCAGCCAGTGCTTCAGTGGCGGTGATGTCGTACACGGCTGAGCCAGTAGAGGACTTGGCGTTCAGAATGGCCTTACGCAAGACTACAGTCTGGAACACTTCTTTACTGGTGCAGCGTACCAGAGCTTCTGGGTCTTCCAGGTCGATGTCCAACGCTTTACACGTTTCATCCACGATCTGCGTACGTTTGATCAGGTCGTCAGACTTGAAGAACGCTTGGGTGGCTGCGTGCAAAATTACGTTGGTCGTTAAGGTATGACCGAGGAACTCGTAATACGTGAACAGGTGACCGATCTCGTGAAGGAAGATCGCAGCACGTTCTTCGTCACACATCAGCTTGGTGTCAACCAGCCCTTTGTGGACATAGACTTGGTGTTCGATTTCCGAGAAGATCCCGCCGACCTTACCGTGTTGGAGATCAACCCAACCTTTAATGATGTCGCTGCGTTTGGACTTGATGAACTTCTTCACATCAGTGTTGTCGATGTGTGGCTTCCACCAGTCGTAGATCAACGGGTTGTTCTTGTCCACCATCGGCGGAATGACGTAGGCGTTGATGTCGTTGGACTTGTCCAGGTTGAATTTGATTTTCAGCCCGGTGTGCTTTTTGACGATTGCTTCGAACCCAACCTCGGCGACGTTCTTAGGATTGGGATCATTCAGATCACGCAATCGGTCGAAAGCCAACACCAGGTCCTTGAAGAACATCTCGTTTTGTACTTGAATGGCCTCGAGGCCAATAGATAGTCGTTTGCTGGATAACATGTCAGCTCCATGGGCGGCAGGTTGGGCTGTTAAAAAAGATGACTCATAATGATAGTATGGGCTAAACCGGACTAAAGGAAATCGCGGTGACTGATCAGAATTATAGCGAAGCGGACATTGTCGGGGTTGAGTGTAAACATGCGGTGTATTGCACACCAAATGACCGTGACGATCGTGACGATGCAATCTTCGTTAAGGAGGTTGTGCACCTCAAGGATGGTCGTCAAATCCCTCGGACACACCTCGAAGTAAACTACAAACGCAGCTTCTATATGGAGCGCAACAAGAACTATAAAGAGAAGAAGACTCAACAGAAACTCAGTCGGTTACAGCAGTTCACTTGTACCCAGCGTAACCTGATGGGGTCGATCTCTCGGGCGTTAGGTTACAAGCCTCAGGGCGGTCTTCGGACTATTGCTCGGAACCCTTTCTTGTACGGTGCGGACATCTCTACTCCGACACTGCTCAAGCAAGACTACCGTGAACGTTTCCCTAACGGTATCAGTCCTAACAAGGTAGCGGTGTTCGACATCGAGACTGACGTTGTGAACGGTACTGGTGACATGCCGATCTGTATGTCCTTGACGTTTAAGGACAAGGTGTATCTGGCTGCGTTGAAGAGCTGGGTCGGCACTAACCCGAACTACATCGCTGAGGTTCATGCGGCTGCCAAGAAGTACATTGGCGATCACATGGAAGCACGGAACATTACACTGGAAGTCGAGATCCTCGATACTCCCGGTCAGATGGTCGTGGAAACCTTCAAGCGTGCTCACCTCTGGATGCCAGACTTTGTAACTGTTTGGAACATCAACTTCGACTTGCCAAAATGCTTGAAGGTGTTGAAGGACGAAGGCATTGATCCGGCTCAGGTGTTCTCTGACCCATCGGTTCCTGAGAAGTACAAGTTCTTCAAATATAAAGAAGGCAATGCTACCAAGGTTACGGCTACTGGGCGTGTGGACTCCATTCACCCGGCTGAGCGTTGGCACACTGCGGAATGCCCTGCAAGCTTCTTCCTGATCGACTCCATGTGCGTCTACAAGCGCATTCGGATGGCGAAACAGAACGAACCTTCGTATGGCCTTGATGCGGTCATGAAGAAGAACCTGAAGAACCTGGGTAAGCTCAAGTTCACAGAAGCTGATGCATACTCCGGTCTGCAATGGCACATCTTCATGCAAGAGCACTATAAGGTCGAATACTCGGTCTACAACATCTTCGACTGCATCGGTGTGGAGATGCTGGATGAGAAGATCAAAGACTTGCAGTTGGTTATCACAACGCAGTCCAAGGCTTCTGAGTACACGATCTATAACTCGCAACCTCGCCGTCTGGTAGACGACTACTATTTCTTCTGTCGTGAACGTGGCTTCATTGTCGCGTCGTGTTCGGATGAGATGGTACACGAACTGGATCAGTACGTCACAGACATGAAAGGTTGGATTGTTACCCTACCTTCTCACCAGTGTGTGGACAACGGACTGGACATTGTCGAAGAGATGCCAAACGTTCGGACGTACATTCGTTCTCACGTAGCTGACTTGGACATTGTGTCGACGTATCCAAACGTACAGGTGATCCTGAACATCTCGCGTGAGACCACTCGTCGTGAGCTGTACAAGATTGCGGGTTGCCCTGAGCGCATTCAACGGATGG
>RCUJ01000208.1_pt1 | contig 34260 bp, 33 predicted proteins | sample 2166321 | NCBI WGS metagenome assembly RCUJ01 (sample SAMN09932808, study PRJNA488358) | compost metagenome | feature: garden; material: soil; isolation source: compost soil in an enriched community after 118 h of incubation | place: Germany: Experimental Botanical Garden Goettingen | collected... | reverse complement strand
ACAATTTGTGAATTTACAATTAATGAATCTGAATTGGATTCCATCAAAAAAAAGATTTCTAAAATAGCTAATACTTTTACGCCTTTCGAAGTGTCTTTAAATCACTTTGATTCTTTTCCGAATGCTGCCACTTTTTTTATTGGAGTAAATGAAGATTCTAAAAACAATCTTGTTCCAATTATGAAAAAGATTCATGAAACTCTAAAGTCTTTAAAACTCAAAAAAAGTGACGAACCGCATATGTCTATCGGCAGAAGATTAACTCCCGAAAATCTTAAAATAGCTTCTGAACTTTTTACTACAATCGATCTTCAATTTGAATGCAATGAAATTGTTTTAAGAGAATTTGATCCCAAAGTGAAACAGTTTTTTGTCATTGATGCTTTTCCTTTTGGAAGCAATCCAGAACCTGAATTTGTGCAGGGAAGTTTATTTTAACCGCAAAGAGCGCAAAGATATACGCAAAGTTCACAAAGATTTTACACAAAGCTTTGCGAACTTTGCGTTTTCTATAGATTGTCTAAATCAAAAAAACTTGCGCTCTTTGCGTTTAAGCTGACAAAGCTTATTTTTTTGTATATTTGAATTTCGCAATTCACAAATATGAAATCCTTAGATTCATTTTACCAAGATATTACCGAAGGCTCAATTGTTGATCCCACTTCATTATTGCCAAATGATATTCAGAAAGAAATTGGGCATTTTAATGTTTTCGATATTAAAGAACTTCTCGAGCGTATGAAAGGAAAGCCTGGAATGCCTTACGACAGAAGAGCTTATTACAAAATAAGTTTAATCAGAGGTCACAACAAAGCAGAATATGCAGATAAAGTAATCGAAATTGAAAAACAGGGATTGTTATTTGCAACACCAAAAATTCCGTACAATTACTTGCCACAAGACACCAATCAAGGCGGGCAGTTTTGTGTTTTTACTAGTGAATTTTTATCTAAAAGCAAAAGCGGAATCGATCTGGATGAACTACCAATCTTTGCTTCAGACGGATATCCAATCTTTCAACTTTCAGATGAAGAAGTGGCAGAAGTTGAATTGATTTTCAACAAAATACAAAAAGAAATTAATTCCGATTACATTTATAAATATGATTTAATTCGAAATTATGTAGCAGAATTAATTCACTTCGGACAAAAATTACAGCCTATTACTGCATTGTATTCTAAGCACAATTCAGCAGCAAGAGTTTCTTCTTTATTTGCAGAATTATTAGAAAGACAATTTCCAATAGAGTCTCCAAATCAGCGGTTAGAATTGAGAACCGCAAAAGATTTTGCCGAAAGATTATCTGTTCATGTGAATCATTTAAATAAAGTTCTAAAGGAAAACACCGGAAAAACTACAACAGAATTAATCAGCAACCGACTAACAAACGAAGCCAAAATACTTTTAAAACAAACCGATTGGAATATTTCTGAAATCGCCTATTCACTTGGTTTTGAAGAATTAGCGCATTTTTCTAATTTCTTTAAAAAACAAACTTCTTTTACGCCGATTGCTTTCAGGAGTTAGTTGTTTTGTTTCATGTTTCATGTTTCAGGTTTCAGGTTTTACAAGTCGTAACCATACTGTTTGTCATCCCGAGGAACGAGGGATCTCCGCAAGAAACTCCACAAGTTTTGGAATTTGGAATTTTAAAAAATTGGAATTTCACTATTGTGATTTGAATTTCGCAAACATCTATTTGATATTTACAACCTCCCGACTCTACTTCGCTCCTACCTTTGTCTCATCAAATTAAAAGAACGAAAAGATGAATTTATCAAACAACAAAATCTTAATAACTGGCGGTGCGAGCGGTATCGGACTTGGACTTGCCGAAAGATTTATTCAGGAAAACAATACCGTGATTATTTGCGGAAGAAGAGAATCGGTTTTAAACGACGTAAAAGCCAAATTTCCTTCTATTATTACTAAAGTATGCGACTTGTCTCTAGAACAGGAACGAATCGCTCTTTACGATTGGATTGCAGCGAATCATCCTGATTTAAATGTATTAATCAATAATGCGGGAATTCAAAAATGGGTTTCAGTTACCGATGCAGATTTTTATGAAAGCATGAAAACTGAAATCAGTACTAACATTGAAGCACCGTTACATTTAACTTCATTATTTATTCAGTTGCCATCTCTCAAAACCGTAATGAATGTAACTTCCGGATTGGCTTTTTCTCCTTTTGCAAAAGTTCCAGTTTATTCGGCTACAAAAGCATTTTTCCGTTCGTTTACGCTTTCGCTTCGTCATTTATTAAAAGAAAAAAATATTGAAGTAGTGGAAATTATTCCTCCTGCATTAAACACCGATTTAGGCGGAGCTGGTCTTCACGACGCACATCCAAGTGTAAGCAGTTTTATAGAATCTATTTTCAAACAATTAAAAGAAGGAAAACAAGAACTGACGTTCGGCACAAGCGAAACCAGATTAAATGCAAGCGCAGAAGAGTTGAGAAATCATTTTAATGCAATGCATTCCTCTTAATTGTTAATTATGAATGGTGAATTGTTAATTGAAAAAGACAAAAAACATTTGACATCTCACCATTCATCATTAATAACTTACCATTAACAACTCACAATTAACAATTATAAAAAATGGCAGTAAATACAAAAATAGCTCTAGTTACAGGTGGTAGCAGAGGTTTAGGGAAAAATATGGCAATTGCAATTGCAAAAAAAGGACTTGACGTAATCATTACGTATAACAGTAAAAAAGAAGAAGCCGACGCTGTAGTTTCAGAGATTGAAAGTTTAGGACAAAAAGCAGCTTCTTTACAATTAAACGTTGCTGAATCGAGCACTTTTGATTCTTTCTTTAAAGAAGTAGAATCAACACTAAAAAACATTTTTAAAACAGACAAATTCGACTTTTTGGTAAACAACGCTGGAATCGGAATTCACAATTCATTTGTTGGAACATCTGAAGCTGAATTTGACCAATTAACTAATATTCAATTCAAAGGTCCGTTTTTCTTAACGCAAAAAGGATTAAATGTAATGAATGATGGCGGTGGAATTGTAAACATTTCTACAGGTTTAGCAAGATTTTCGTTCCCTGGTTATGCGGCATATGCTTCTATGAAAGGCGCAATGGAAACTTTGACTAAATATCAGGCAAAAGAATTGGGTTCAAGAAAGATTAGAGCCAATATAGTGGCGCCTGGTGCTATCGAAACCGATTTTGGAGGTGGAGTTGTTCGCGATAATGAACAAATGAACCAGCAAATTGCTTCTGTAACTGCTTTAGGAAGAGTTGGTCTTCCTGATGATATTGGCGGTGTAGTTGCCTTTTTATGTACCGAAGATGCAAAATGGGTAAATGCACAACGAATCGAAGTTTCTGGCGGAATGATGCTTTAATATAGTTGATGGTTAGTGTCACTTCATAACTCATAACTCATAACTCATAACTCATAACTCATAACTCATAACTCATAACTCACAACTATTACAAAAACAAAACCCGATAAGCACTCAAAACTTATCGGGTTTGTCATTTCAAATAATATTTGAATTAGTAAACGTTTTAATTTTTTTCTACAGAGACATTAAAACCTCCCTCTGCGTCAAAAACAATATCGTAAAATTTGGTGTCTTTTGTTACGCCAACTTCATAAGTCGTCTTGTTTTTATTATCTACTACTTTTGCAATTTCCTGAATTGCTTTCGCTTTATAATTCTTTTTTAAATACGACTGTGCTTTTATCGGAAGATCTCTAAACGGAATCTGCAATTCAAAAGCTTTCATGTTCCCTAAATTATCATAAATCGCAACTGCTTTGGTTGTATCGTTTACATTATATCTCGCTTCAAATCGAATTTCGTCTGCATCGTCTCCAACATATTCTTCAGACCAGACTGGCACTTTTCCCGGATATTCTCTCTCAAAAGCAAATCGAACCTTTTCTGGGGGCGTGATTTCCTTTTTCATATTCGTTCCTTCCTGTGCAATTAAAAAACTACTGCATAAAAAAGTAAAAGACAAAAACACGTTTTTCATAGTTTCATTTTTTAGAATTAAACTTTAGCAACGTATTAAAATTAATAATTTTTCTCTTACGATAACATGAAGAAATTAACATTTTTTATCAGCAGAAAAAAACCTTTGAAATCAAAGGTTTCCATTACAATTCGAGCTTTTTTAATCGGTCTGTTAGTTCTCTTTTATATGTAATTCCAATGGGGATTCTTTCGTTTTTAATGACCACAAAATCTTTTTCAGTTGCATCAATTTTATCCAGCGCCACAATATAAGATTTATGAATGCGCATAAAACTCTTTTCGGGAAGACATTTTTCAAACTCTGTAGTGGTAATCGAAGCCAGATACGTTCTTTTCATTGTGTGAAGTTTCACGTAATTACCAAAACTCTGCGCGTATAAAAGCTGATCCAATTCAATATCCATCAAATAGCCATCTACTTTTACACTTACTGAATTTACGGTTTCTTCCGCTTTTTGTTTCACGCTTTCGGTTGCAAAAAAACGGTCAATTGCCTTTAGAAATCTTGGAAAATAGATTGGCTTTAGCAAATAATCAATTACGCCGTAATCATAACTTTCAAGCGCAAATTCAGAATACGCTGTAGTCAGAATTGTTTTTGGATGCGTTGGAAGAATTTTAAGCAATTCCATTCCAGAAATTTCAGGCATATTGATATCCAAAAACATTAAATCGACTGGGTTTTCTCTAAGATAATTCATCGCTTCGATTCCATTATAACCTTGAAAAACCAATTCTAACTGCGGATTCTGTTTGATATAATTAGCCAAAACATAATGCGCCGCTGGTTCATCATCTACAATAATGCATCTTTTTGTTTCTCTCATCCTACAAACTTTTTAAGTTGTATTTCTAAATCTACAATGTAAGTCTGTTTATCGTCTTTTACATCTAATTTATAATCTTTTCCATAAATTAAATTCAAACGTTCAATGGTGTTTTTCAAGCCAATTTTGGTCGAAATCACATCGTTTTTCTTCGGAATTGAATTGGCAACATGAAGATGCAGCAATCCTTTTTCAACAGAAATCGTGATTTTTACAAAGCATTTTTCGATAGCGCAGGTTCCGTGTTTAAAGGCATTTTCAATAAATGCAATTAAAAGCATTGGAGAAATTTTATACGCATTTTCGTTATCAACATTACTTTCAAAAGTAATATCACAACGGTAACCAACACGTTCTTTTTCTAGCTGCACATAACTGTTTATAAACTCCAGTTCATCTTCTAAAGATACGCATTGTTTGCTGTTGCTTTCCAACTGATAACGCATTAACTGCGAAACCTTCATAATTAAATCGGGCGTTCTATCTGGAAACTGAAGACTAATTCCGTAAAGCGTATTAAATGTATTGAACAAAAAATGCGGATTTAATTGTCCTTTCAAAGAATTTAATTGCATTTGATTGAACAATAAAGCCGCATCGGTCTGTTTTCTGTGAATACGATAAAACTTAAAGACAATTATCGGACTCAGAATGCAGACCAAAGTCCCTAAAACGCTCGCCAAATGGTACGTATAACTTCTCTGATGCGAGTTTTGATATAAATGGCAGTTGGCAAACATATCCATTCTTGTGATTTCATATAAAATGACAGAAAATACAAAAACTCCAAAAAGCGTTAAAATGATATAGGTAAAAGGTTTGTTTGCTTTGAATAAAATCGGGAGGAGAAAAAAGCGGTTAAATTGAGCATGCATGTATAAAATGCAATAGAAAAATATACCCATTAAGATTGAAACGAAGGAACTAAACAGCATCCAATCATTTTTTAGGGTATATATTGTAAAGGAGAAAAGGACAACGGCAACCTCCTGCCACCATTTGTTATCCAGTATGTTATCAATTCTTTTGTTCATTCTTAATTTTGAAATAGTTTACAAAGTACGAACAAATATTTAATTATTTTTTTCAAAAAATGACCAATTCAATTCGTCATTTACTAGTGCAGTACATCACTTAACCTGACTTTTATCAGTATAAGAGAAATAAATTTGTTTCATCAAAAACATTTTATCCACCTTGAGTTTATGTATTTCAAAAAAATTACCTTATTATTTTTCTTGATTTTTGCCTCAATCGGTTATGCTCAAACCCTATCTTTAAAAGAAGCAATAAAGGTAGGTCTTGAAAACTACGGTTCTATCCGGGCAAAAAACAATTACACCAATGCATCAAAAGAGACTCTCAAACAATCTCGCCGTGATTATCTGCCAAACCTGAATTTATCAGCACAGCAGGATTACGGAACTGTAAACGGACAAAACGGACCGCTTTATGGTTTTGGAGGTTTAGGAGTTGCTTCATCAGGACTTCCGTTGCCAGAACAAAACTGGAATTCGGCTTTTGGCGCACTTTATTTAGTCAATATGAACTGGGACTTTTTCACTTTCGGAAAAACACAGGAAAAAATCAATTTATCTAAAATTGATGTTCAGGCTAAAGAAAAAGATTTGCAGCAGGAGAAATTCCAACAGGAAATCAAAATTTCGGCTGCTTATTTAAATTTATTGGCAAGTCAGAGATTGCTAATTTCACAGCAAAAAAACTTAGACCGCGCAGAAGTCTTCAAAAAGACAGCCGTTGCGAGAGTTAAAAACGGATTATTGGCTGGAGTGGATTCTACATTGGCTACAGCCGAAGTTTCTAAAGCAAAAATCGCTTTAAACTTAGCCAGAAACTTTGTTAAAGAACAAAACAATAAATTAGTCGATTTAATGGGCGTTGCCCCTCAGGATTTCGTTACCGATACGCTTTTTGTGACTCAGATTCCAAAAGAATTGGTAACCAAAGAAACTGCTACAGACAGCCTTCACCCATTGTTACAATTCTATAAAACTAAAATCGATTACAGCAATCAGCAGGTTAAATTGTACAAACGTTTTTATTATCCAACTATGAGCGCTTTTGGAGTTTTACAAACCAGAGCTTCAGGATTTGATAATTCGTATGCAACCAATCAAAATGCTTTTACGAGAAATTATTGGGATGGCGTAAATCCAGATCGTACCAATTATTTGGTTGGAGTTGGAATTACATGGAATTTAACCACGCCTTTCCGTTCAAGCAAACAAGTAAGCGCTCAGAAATTTGTTTCTCAGGCTTTGCAGGAAGAGTACAATCAGGCCGATAGAGAATTGAAATCGCAGCTGACATTTGCCGAAGATAAGATCAAAATTACTTTGGAAAATTATGCCGAAGCGCCAATTCAGGTCGATGCTGCAAAAAGAGCTTACATTCAGAAATCGACATTGTACAAAAATGGTTTAACTGATTTGACTGATTTGACTCAAACCATGTTTACGCTAAATCGCGCTGAAATCGATCGAGATATTGTCAATAATAATGTGTGGCAATCGTACTTATTAAAAGTCGCTGCAACAGGAAATTTTGACTTATTTATAAATGAATTTTAATTATAAATCCTAATGAATTTAATACGTTTTGCACTCCGCAAACCCATTTCCATTTTAGTATTGGTTGCGGGTCTATTTTTCTTCGGAATTGGTGCCATCAAAGACATTAAGGTAGATATTCTGCCAAAAATGAATTTGCCGGTTATCTATATTGCGCATCCGTTTGGAGGTTACACGCCAGATCAGATGGAAGCTTATTTTGCCAAAAACTACGTAAACGTTTTACCTTTCTCGAACGGTATCAAATCAGTAGAAACCAAAAATATTCAAGGGTTAATGATTATGAAATTAACCTATTATGAAGGTACAAACATGGCTCAGGCTGCTGCCGAGTTAAGTGCGCTTTCCAACAGAATTCAAGCGGCTTTTCCTCCGGGAACACAGCCTCCGTTTATCATTCGTTTTGATGCTTCTTCACTTCCAATTGGGCAATTGGTTTTGAGCAGTAAAATACGTTCAAACAACGAACTGCAGGATTTAGCCAACGTTTATGTTCGTGCTTCGTTTACTGCAATTCCAGGATTATTATCTCCAGCTCCTTTCGGCGGAAGCCCAAGAACAATTGAGGTAAACGTAGATCCAGATTTATTGCGTTCTCATAATATGACGCCAGACCAAATCGTAGATGCGATTCGTTTGAACAACCAAACTGCTCCTTCTGGAAACGTGCGTATGGGCGACAAAAACTATATTACGCCAACGAATAATACAATTAAAGAAGTTAAAGATTTTGAACAGATTCCGTTATTCAAAGGCGGAGTTCAGAACTTAAAATTGGGCGATGTTGCCTCTGTAAAAGACGGTGCCGATATTACGGCAGGTTATGCTTTGGTAAACGGAAAACGTTCGGTTTACATTAGTATTGCAAAAGCGGGAGACGCTTCTACTTGGGATGTGGTTCAGAAATTGAAAAAAGAATTGCCTAAAATTCAAAGTACACTTCCTGAAGATGTAAACATTACGTACGAATTTGACCAATCGGTTTATGTAATCAACTCGGTTAAAAGTTTGATTACTGAGGGAATTATCGGTGCGGTTCTAACGGGATTAATGGTTTTATTATTCTTAGGTGACCGTCGCGCGGCTTTAATCGTAATTATGACGATTCCGATTTCGATTATTTCTGGAGTTTTATTCCTGAAATTATTCGGACAGACGATCAACTTAATGTCTCTTTCAGGATTGGCTCTTGCAATTGGTATTTTGGTGGATGAAAGTACGGTAACGATCGAAAATATTCACCAGCATCTCGACATGGGAAAACCCAAGGCACTCGCCATTTGGGATGCCTGTCAGGAAATTGCGTTACCTAAATTATTGATCCTACTTTGTATTCTAGCCGTATTTGCGCCAGCATTTACCATGGTGGGTATACCAGGAGCGTTGTTCTTGCCTTTGGCTTTAGCAATTGGTTTCTCAATGGTTATTTCGTTTTTACTGTCTCAGACTTTTGTACCTGTAATGGCGAACTGGATGATGAAAGGACACGCCAAACACGAACACGAACCAAATATTACAGACGATGAAGCAGAGTTTAACGCCTGCGGATTAACGCCTGAATCTGAGCAAAATTTAATTGGGCAGAAAAAAGATTTGGTCGAAAGAGAAGATTTCAACAATGATGGAAAAATAAGCGGTTTCGAAAAATTCAGAAATCGTTTCATGCGAACTTTAGATCGTTTGTTTGTTCATAAAAAAATAACGACTGTGACCTATTTGGTTGGAGCAACACTTTTAGCCATTCTATTGATCAATTTTATCGGAAAAGATGTTTTCCCTAGAACCAATTCAAGTCAGTTTCAATTGAGAATGAGAGCAACAGATGGAACTCGTTTAGAAAGAACCGAAGAACAAGCTAGAATTGTTTTAAACGAATTGGAGAAAATGGTAGGTAAAGATCATATCGGAATCACATCTGTATATGTGGGTCAGCATCCTTCTCTATTCTCGATCAACCCGATTTATCTTTTCATGGCAGGTTCTCACGAAGCGGTTTTCCAAGTGAGTTTAAAAGACTATCATGAAGATATGGACGATTTTAAAGATGAGTTTAGAGCGAGACTTAAAAAAGTATTGCCAGACACTAAACTTTCTTTTGAGCCAATCGAATTGACGGATAAAGTTTTAAGCCAAGGTTCTCCTACTCCAATTGAGATTCGAGTGGCAGGAAAAGACAAAAAACGAAACGAATTATACGCGACTCAAATTGTAGATAAACTAAAAGGAATTTCATATTTCAGAGACGTACAAATCGGTCAGCCAATTCATTATCCAGCCATGAATATTGATATTGACAGAACTCGCGCTGCCGAATTAGGAGTTGATATGAATGATATTTCTCGTTCGCTTGTAGCTTCGACCTCATCTTCTCGTTACACAGAAAAAAATAACTGGGTAGACGAAAAAGCAGGATTATCGTATTCTGTTCAGGTTCAAGTGCCTTTAAACAAAATGAAAAGCAAAACCGATATTGGAGAAATTCCAGTATTGAAAAATTCGCTTCGTCCTGTTTTAAGTGACGTTGCCAAAATTACACCGGGCTTTGTAAGCGGTGAAAATGACAATTTAGGGGCCATGCCGTACATTACCGTTACTGCAAACATCTATCAAACCGATTTGGGGACGGCTTCAAAAGATGTGAGCAAAACAATTAGTTCTTTGGGCGAATTGCCTCGTGGTTTGTTTATCACGCCAATCGGACTAAGTACTGTACTGACAGAGACATTAAGCAGCTTGCAAACAGGATTATTGGTCGCTGTGTTTGTAATCTTCTTAATGCTGGCCGCTAATTTCCAGTCGTTCAAAGTTTCTCTGGTTATTTTAACCACAGTTCCTGCCGTAGTTTTAGGCGCTTTATTAATGCTGACTATTACAGGTTCTACGCTTAACTTGCAATCGTATATGGGAATCATCATGTCTGTCGGGGTTTCTATTGCCAACGCCGTTCTTTTGGTTACGAATGCCGAACAGCTCAGAAAAATAAACGGAAATGCCTTAGAATCTGCGCGTGAAGCTGCCGCGTTGCGTCTTCGTCCGATTATCATGACTTCAGTTGCGATGATTGCGGGAATGTTACCAATGGCAATCGGTCACGGCGAAGGAGGTGATCAGGTTTCTCCGTTAGGAAGAGCGGTTATCGGCGGATTATTATTTTCTACTTTTGCCGTATTATTAATCCTTCCGCAGATATTTGCGTGGGCACAAGAAAAAACATCGACACAATCTGTTTCTTTAGATCCTGAAGACGAAGAAAGCATCCATTATATCTCATCAATAAGTAAGTCGAAAGTTGGAAAGTCATAAATCGTTGAGTGTAATTTTTTTTTAACACATAGAAACATAGATTTTAGTTTTAAATAAAAAAAGGTAAAAGAGAAAACTAGTTTTCACACATAGTCCCGATAGCTATCGGGATGTATTTTAAAAAGTGAAACGCCTTTTATGTACAAAGAAAAGCTATGTATCTATGTGTTAAAATAATTACTCCCAAAGAATTAAAAATATATTCATTATATAAAACCAAAAAATGAACACTAAAATTATAAAATATAGCCCGCTGTTTCTAGCAGCAGTATTTTTCCTTAACAGCTGTAATTCTAAAAAAGAAGAACCTGTTAAAGCAGAAATAGAACCTAAAGTTGAAACTTTCCTTTTAGCAAAAGAAAAACTGACAACAGAATTGCGTTTACCAGCCGAATTAACAGGTTTCCAACAAGTTGATTTGTACGCAAAAGTGAGCAGTTTTGTAAAATTATTGAAAGTTGATATTGGTACCAAAGTAAAAAAAGGACAACTTTTGATTGTATTAGAAGCACCAGAAATCAGTTCGCAATTGGCTGCAGCCGAATCGAGACTGAAATCTATGGAAGCGATTTACGCAACGAGCAAAAGTACTTATAACCGTTTGTATGAAACGAGCAAAGTTGAAGGAACAATTTCTAAAAACGATTTAGAAATGGCAAGCGGTAAAAAGAATTCTGATTACGCACAATACCAAGCAGCAATTGCAGCGCATAAAGAAATCTCGATTATGAGAGGCTATCTGGAAATTCGTGCTCCTTTTGATGGCGTTGTAGCAGCTAGAAATGTGAATTTAGGAACATTTGTTGGCCCAGCAGGAAAAGGATCTGATTTGCCTTTATTAACGATTCAGGAGCAAAGCAAATTGCGTTTGGCGGTTTCTGTTCCAGAATTGTACACAGGATATTTACACCCAGGCGACGAAATGAGTTTTAATGTAAAATCGTTACCAGAAACTTTTACTGCCAAAATTACCAGAATGTCTGGCGCTTTAGATTTAAAACTGCGTTCTGAAAGAGTTGAAATGGACGTACACAACACCAAAGGAAATTTATTACCTGGAATGGTTGCCGAAGTTTTATTACCGCTTAACGCGAAAGACAGCACATTTGTAGTACCAAAATCGGCGGTGGTGAATTCTGCAGAAGGTTTATATGTAGTGAAAGTAGTAAACCACAAAGCCACAAGAGTTGACATTAAAAAAGGAAGAGAAATCGAAGATAAAATTGAAATTTTCGGTGATTTGACTCCAAACGATAAACTGGTAAAAATTGCCAGCGAAGAAACTAAGGAAGGCGATGTCATAAACGAATAATACCGATTATGTATTCAATACAGTCTAATAAAAATTAGACTGTTTTCATACTATATCGGCATTAATAACCTGCGTTTTAGTCTTCAATTTAGTGATTACCAAAAACTGTACGCATTCTTAGGAATGCAAATTTAAAAATTTGCCTAAAAGGGCAGTTCTTCTTTAATTGGAGGACTGTCCTTTTTATTTTAATTCAATTGCGATAATTTTTAATACATTTCTGTAAACTATGAGTTCTTTATTCTCTAAAATTATTTATTTTGAATGTCCTATTCTAAAAAATTTTGAATCTAAATTAATAATTTAACAATCGTGTTAAAGATTTAATTTTTAATGGTTATCAAGCCATTATAAATTCTCTTGTAATTTTTTATTAAGATTTGACTTTTCTAAAATACCATTTTTAATCGAATTATTTAAAAGCTCTTTTAAAGTTGCTTTTGTTAAAATTTTAAAACGATCATTTCTTAGACAATCAATTATGATATCCTTAACTTTACCTAAGCTACTATATGTTAATTCATCTATATCCCAATGATTTTTTTTATAGGCTCCTATTACAGTATCACCATCAGTGTTTTTTAGACTTAAAGCTTTTTCAGCGATTATTTTCTGATCAAAATAAACTATATGGATTGTACTTAAATTTTCTTGTTTACTACCTGTTATTAATGCTAAAATAGCTTTGTTTAAATCCTCGAGGTCATCAATTAACCAAGTAGACAATTCATTGTTAAAAGTTTTTAAACATAAAGTCATTGCATCAGCAGGAGCATCATCTTCATTCAAATAATCAAAAACATCCCACTTAGATCTGTTAATTCTTCTAACTAAGTAGGCCATAATTCTTTGAAATATCTTTAATAACTTGATTTCTGTAATCATTTAGCCATTGTTGTTGTATATCAAGTTGAGATAAAACATTGAAACTATTTAATGACCCCCAATTTTCGAAAGCCCTCATTCCCAGCTCTTTGATTTCCACATTTTTATTGCATAGTGCTGAAGTTGCTATCAATATACCTAAAGACGAAATTTGCTCTTCTTTTAAGTTACCTATTAATCTTAGAATATTCATATGAATTTTTTCATCCGTAAAATATTTCACATAAAAACTGTTTAGCCAATTTAATGTTATTGATGAATTTTCATTTAACAATTCTAAAAACAATTTTTCTGCCGGACTTGAATAATCCAAACTTATTTCCTCACTTTTTAAAAGTGAAATAAATATAGGTTCAATTTTATCTTCTATATAGTTAAGTCTACGCTTGTTAATATAGTTTTCATTATTTTCTCTAACAACATTACTATTAGATATAATAAAATCATTATAATATGAAACAACAAATGAGTTTTGATCCTTTATTGGTTTAATACCATTTTTATTATTCACCTCAGTATTAACTATTTTACTTGGCAAATCATTTGTATTCTCAAAGATATAATTCATTACTAACATTCCTTTAAAATTATTTAAAAGTTAACAAATTTTGCTCGTCAATAGTTTTATACATTTCATTTGCTTTTTCTAAAAATGAAACAACATTGTCTAACTCAAATCTGTTTGTGTTATTTTCTTGTAAAGTATTTATATCTATTGTAACATGCAATCCTTCAAATGCAGTGGTTGTATTGTTATTTACTAAGTTTGCATTTATCCAATTAATATTATTTGATATATTAAAAATTTCAGGCATCCCAAGCTCTATTAATTTTCTAGTTACAATTTTATTTGTCCATTCAATTGGAGGATCTGCTTTAAAAAAATCAATTGGTACATTTAATTTATCAAAAGTAGTCTTTGAATCAATTTTATTTACCAAACTTTGGACTACAAAACCAAGACGAGTATGTTTTTTTGGAAATTTACTGTTTATAATAGTAAGAAATTCTACCGCTTTATTTATAAATTCATCAGTATTAAATTCACTTATTTGATTAATATCTTCTGAATAATCTATCTCAATATTAAGTGAATTGAATTTAATGTTCCATTTTTTATCTAAAGAAGAAAGTCCCAATCGATTTATAGTATTTTGCTTTAAGTCTTTATCATTAAGATTAAAACTCATTTCTTGATATTGATTTGGAAAAATTTAATATTTTCAGGATTTGGTAAAATATCTTCATAATTTCCAAAAGCAAGAAGTTGGTATTTAAAACCTTTTGATATCATTAATGATGGACTTTTATAATTTAAGGCACTAAAGTATTAAATTTAATTATTGAATATGTATTAATCCTATTAAATTTAATATTTATTTTAGAATTCATAATACTTAACAAACTATGCAAGTTCTATTTTTGAATTCTTTTAAAGTTTTTTAATTTTAACGATAATAAAAAGCTATCATATTAATTTTGTTGAAAACCTCAATTTAAATCGAGGTTTTCACATTTTTTTAATCTCTACTCCTCATTCAAATAAGGATTCAAAATCTCCGCCAATTCATTGAGCCAATAATAATTGTCTTCAAAATTGGTTAGTCCAATTTGGAGGGTTTCGTGTTGTCGCATTACGCCGAGAGCTAAAATGCAATTTACTTGTCTTAATATTTTAACCATATTGTCTCGAGAAAGTCCCAGCGGGACGAAATATTTATAGAAAACAATTTTTCCCATTTTAAAAGAACCCCAGCGGGGTGAAATCTCATAACGTATGTCGCTCCGCTGGAGCTTTTGGTTCAGCACATTTTATGAATCTATAAATATTTCATTCCTCCGGAATTTTCTTTTCCAGATTTAAAAACCACATTATAATTAAAAGAATCAATTGCCTCCATCTTTAGATGGAGATTTACTAGATCACCACAAAGACGGCTTTAGCCAAAATGCGTATTTTGGCTAAAGCCTTGCTTCTATAAACACTATCAAATCCCCTAGTTGAAACTAGGGGCAATTCATTACCAATCTTTGTAGAGCTACTTGTGGAGATTTGCTTCGCCTGTTCGCTATCGCTCGAGTTTCCTTAGGCCAAATAACAAGATTGTAAAAAAAACCAACAATTCTAAACCCAAATCTCTACAAAAATATTCCTATTTTTGAATACAAAATATCACAAACTTTAATATGATTAACAGCATTAGTGATTGGGAAGAAAAACAAAAAGGTTATTTGGTTGTATCTGTATTGTGTCTCATTTTTGGAGCTTACTTTTTTATCAAAGTCATTAGCGGAAGTTATAACATAGAACAGTCAGATCTTGAAGTTTATGAAAACCTGATCATTTCGAACGCTCCTAAATTCAAAGAAAGAAAAGGAAAAAGAAGCAAAAAATGGATAGAATTTAACTGCATTAATAATCAAAGTACTTTTGAAATTACTGGTGATGACTATAGTTGTGTTAATAAAGAAGAACTTCTAAATGAAATAAAAACTGGAGATACCATCTCAGTTGCTATTTTAAAATATGATTTGGATGATTTCAATACGCAAAATTCTTGTGGAATTCATTCGCTCATAAAAAATGATAAAGACTATCTCGATCTTAGATGCAGAAATGAAGAAGACACTGGAGGAGGAAAAAGAGTTTTTCTGATTTTGTTTTCGATCACTATTTTGACAGCCATTGTATATGCTCTTCCTAAAAAACCTAAACTTTTTGATAAAGTCGATCCTATACTGATAGTTGGAATTGGATCAATACTACTTGCTTTCATTCTTAATTTGATTACACTAGAATTATAGCACACGAATAAAAAATCAAAAAACATTGAAACAAAACCTTGATCCATAAGATCGAGGTTTTTACATTTTATTGAAATCTTTGCCTCAAGTCGACATAAGAATTGAAAGCTTCACTCCAGTTATTAAGTTAAAAACCTTATTTTAGTATAAAAAAAACTTTTAGGGGTAATATTGATAAAATTTGCGGTTTTAAATTTACCGACCTCGAGACAAATTAAATACCACTTCTTATGCCAATAACAAAAAAAATTGTAGAATTAACGTCCAAAAATTACAACACTAATATTAGTATTTTGGGCGATTATGAGAATAGTAACAATACTTCAATTCTGGACGATAACAATGGAACAATCTTAGTTGTTGCAGATAGAGATCAATTCTATTTCAAAGATCAGCACCGCAATCTCTGGCTTTCAGTTCTAGATCCCTTTCATATAGATGGAAAACAGTACCATCCCGAACTTGGAGATTCTTATACGCTCAATCATGGCGTTCAATATAGTTTTACAACAAAAGAGGCAATTGTAGAAATGGCTTCCCATTATTTTGAAAAGCATGCAGATTAATGTTGTGAAGTGAGAAAAACAATTTCTTTAAATGCATAACTTTATAAAATCTTAGCTCCCGATTGCGATCGGAATTGTGCATAAAAATCAAAAACAGATGATTGATATTAAGACGTTTGAAGAGGCAGAAGATCTAAAGCATCCTAGACGTGTATTAAAATATGTGCTGCTATTTTGTACATCGGGCGAAATAGCGCTTTCGGTGGATGAAAACGAATATCTAATTACCAAAAATTCGGTCTTGACGATAACGTCTGGTCAAATCCATTTTATAAAAAACAGCAAGAATGCAACAGGATTTGTTCTCGAATTTACGTATGATTTTTTCTGTAAAAATGATAATGACATCGAACTCTTTTTTCACAACAGTTTGTTCTGTCATTTTGCAATGAATGAAGTGATAAAGGTAGATGACGACAAATTGGTTGTCGATGCTTTACATCTTATTCAGCAGGAAATTGCTCAAAAACCGTATCAATACCTCATCTCTATTCATTCTAGAATACAATTGATTTTAATCGAAATCAATCGATCAAAAATTAAATTGGGAGAAGAAATCTACAAACCAGACGCTTTGTTTCTTCATTTTCTGGAAGCCATTCGCGGTAATTTTGACAAAAATCTTTCTGTAAATGAAATCGCCAATTTAATTGGCACAACCGAAGCCAAACTAAACGAACTCTCTAAACTGCATTGCAACAAAACTGCCCAAAACATCATTTTTGGACTGATTATTTCTGAAGCAAAACGTTTGTTTACGTACGAGAAATTATCGGTAAAAGAAACCGCTTATGCTTTGGGCTTTAATGATCCTTTTTATTTCTCGAACTTCTTCAAAAAACACACAAATATTTCACCTAAATCCTATAAAGAGAAAGTTGTGCAATTGTAGTCGTTTTCCAAGGTTTTTGATTTTGTTGAGAAAATTGCTCGCAATCCCGATAGCTATCGGGAGCAGAGTCGCAAAGTTTTAACAATAAAGCTTAAAGAAAATGCTTTGCGACTCTGCGACTTTGCGAGATTAAAAAAAATGAACTTTGTTTTTATTCCAAACAATTGTAATCAAAAGTATAATTACATGCTTTTCCTAGGATTCTCTATTCTTTAAAAAGTACCGCTGCCTGATCTTTGTATCTGATTAATTACTAACAAAATAGTTTATGAAAAGATATCAGGATTATGCCATTTTGCTTTTACGAATCGCAATGGCAATTGGATTTTTGTCTGCGGTTTCAAGTCGGTTGGGTTTGCTTGGGAAACAATCTTCAGGTTGGGAAAATTTTCTGGCTTACGCCGAACAAGTAAATTCTTTTTTACCTAAAAGTTTCATCCCGTCAATTGCAATTGCCAGCACTTTTCTGGAAACCTTATTTGCCGTTTTATTGCTGATTGGATATCAGACCAGAAAAACTGCTCTCGGCGCTTCTATCTTGACTTTTCTATTTGCGCTGGCAATGACTTATTCCTTCGGAATAAAAGATCCTCTTGATTATTCTGTGTTTGTCTTTTCCATAGGCGCTTTTCTCTTAGCCACCGCAGACAAATACCGATGGAGTTTAGACGAATATCTTTTAAAAATCAAATAACTCCTTTGGTTTACAAAAAAATCTAACACATAGAAACATAGATTATAAAATATTAGAAAAAAGGCAATTAAAAAAATCTAGATTTTTACACATAGCTATGTTTACTAATGTAAGTGAAACGCCTTTATAAGTTTACAAAATCTATGTTTCTATGTGTTGAAAATAATTACTCAATAACTTAACTAATTAAATTTAAATACATATGGAAACTAAAATCACAAAAAGCAATGAATTAGACTGGAAACCTCTTCAAGAAGAAGGTGTAAAAACAGACGGAATTTATGCTAAAGTTTTACGCTTTGATACAACCACAAACCGTCCTCCTACTTTTCTTTTAAAGTTTGAACCAGGTGCTTCTTATCCAAATCACGTACATCCAGCGGGCGAAGAAATCTACGTTCTAGAAGGAGAAGTACGCTCTGGAAAAGACGAACTAAAAGCAGGTGATTATTTATATATGCCACCTGGAAGTACGCATTCTGTATTTTCTAGAACTGGATGCACACTTTTGTTTATGATTCCAGAAGAGGTTGTTATATTGAAGTAAACAACATATTCAGTAGTCTATTGCACAGCTGCGCAAAGTCAGATACATTTGCGTAGCTCTTACCAGACATTACGAAAGATTTTTTACCTCAAATCCTTTTTTATAACCAAATACTTTAAATCTGTTTTACCAGCATTGCTAATTCCGTGTTCTGCATTTGGCGGACAATAGAAACTGGTATTTGGGCCCGCTGTTACGGTTTTTCCGTCAAGGAAGAATTCGGCAGTTCCTTCTAAGATATAGAAAAATTCTTCTTCAGGGTGGTGATGCGGCGCATGTGTCGATTTTCTAGGTTCGACAATACTCATTTTTAAAGTGTTTTCTTGAGTGAAATCTTTATTGGCAAACCAATATTGGTAACCTACTTTTGTTTTGGTGGCTTTGTTTATATCAAAATGATTGACACAGTTTTCGATTGTGTATTGTGGAGCTGCGGTTTCTTTTTTTGTTTCCTGCGAAAAGGTTTGTTGGAAAAATAAGACTGCAATTGTGGTTTTTAAGATGGTCAGGGTTTTCATTTTTTTTTGTTGTAATGTTACGAAAAAAAATGAATACAGGTAGTTGCATTCATGTTTTTGTCATCCTGAGGAACGAAGGATCACACTAAGAATTGCGCAATCAGAATTGACAATCTTTGTGGAGCTACTTGCGGAGATCCCTCCTTTCGTCGGGATTGACAAACTAAATGGAAATTCCAATCTTTGTCGATTTACGAGTATAATCCTTTGTTCCTCAGGATGACAAACTCAATGTTAAAATTATATTCTACAAAAGTCCCAGCGGGACGAAATATTTATAGAAACATTAATTCCATTTTTTTAAAGCCTCAGCGAGGTGAAATATTTTTTCGCATTTATATAATTAATATGTCGCTCCGCTGGAGCTTTTTCTCTACTGAGAATCGAATTATCTATAAATATTTCATTCCTCTGGAATTTTTACATAAAGAAAATCCTTAGTGTCAACTTTGACAAAGTTCTAATGAAAAAATACATGTTCTCTTCTAGCCCCGATCGAAATGACATCCTTTTGTGGTGGGGTTCACCACAAAAGATATAATGTAGAGCGGGACAAATGGTCTTATAAACCGAAAATGTTCTGCTTCCTAAAAAAAATAAAAGCAAAAACATCAGTAAAATCAAGCCTTTTCAAACCATCTATGGCACGATAAGAAAATATTATGATAAAAATATTTTGAAATTCGAAAATCCGCCATACATTTGCCTAACAGTGTTAAACGATTTAATACTTGAATACAATGGCTAGCAAAGATCGAATTTTAAGACAAAAAGAAGAGACAAGGAACAATATCCTTGGCGCTGCTTATGATATCGTAAAAGATGAAGGCTGGAATGGTTTGAGTATGCGTAAAATTGCCGACAGAATCGAATATACTGCTCCTATTATTTATGAATATTTCTCGAATAAAGAAGCAATATTGGAAGAACTGACAGGCAAAGGTTTTTTAAAACTGGCAAAAGAGTTACAGACTGCAAAAGACAAGTTTGAAAAACCCGAAGATCAGTTAGAAGCCATGTGGATGACTTATTGGGATTTCGCTTTTACTAATACTGAAATGTATCAACTTATGTTTGGTGTTCAAATGACTTGCTGTGCACAGCGATGTTCGGCTCAGGAAGCACCTTACAAATTGTTCACTGGTGTCATTGCTGAAATTATGAAAGACAGCAATCCTAGTGAAGATATCATAAAACAAAAGTACTTCACTTTCTTTTCTGTTATTCATGGTTTAATCGCCATCAACATCATTAACAAAAGTGATATTTTAGAAACAATAAATGCTCAAATTTTGAAGGATGCTATTACTGGTATCATCAAATCTATACAATAAAAAAATTTTCAATTTTACTTAACAGTGTAAAATGATTTAAACGGGATAACATAGAATCCTTTTTTTTATAACTTTCGCTTAACACTGTTAGAAAATTTAATAAAGGTAATAAAAGCTCTTTTTTTAGACTTTTACTTAACATCGTTAGATAATTTAATACTGATTTTGAATAAAATTGGAAAGGTATAACTGTATAGAAATTTGCGCTCTTTTACTTAACAATGTTAGATAATTTAATTCAATTAAATATGAATCCCGAGAATGCCAGAATGCCAAAGAATTTTATCCGAGAAAATGTTCAACCAATTAAAACCACTATGAAAATGAAAAATGTAATTATAACCAGTTTTATTCTGGCCTTAGTATTAAGCAGCTGTGGCGACAAAAATCAAGCGCCTACTGCTCCACCACCACCGGTTTTACCAGTTTTAGCTATCACGAGTGCCAACACAACTACTGATGCTGAATATCCTGCTTCTATACAAGGAACTGTAGATGTTGAAATTCGTCCACAAGTAAGCGGAAATCTAGAAAGAGTTTTTGTTGACGAAGGTGCTTATGTAAGCAAAGGACAAACTTTATTCAAAATCAATGAGCGTCCGTTTCGTGAGCAGTTAAACAATGCTTTGGCAAGTCTTCACGCAGCTGAAGCGGCTTTGATCAATGCAAATTTAGAAGTAGATAAATTGACTCCGCTAGTTCAGAACAAAGTAGTTTCTGATTATCAGTTAAAAACAGCTAAAGCTTCTCAAAAAATTGCTGCTGCAAATATTGAACAAGCAAAAGCAATGGTAGGTTCTGCTAAAATTAATTTAGGATACACCAACGTAACTGCTCCAGTGAGCGGATACATTGGAAGACTGCCAAAAAAACAAGGAAGTTTAGTTTCTGCTACAGATGTTGAGCCTTTAACTACTTTATCTGATGTTCACGAAGTATTTGCTTATTTCTCTTTGGGTGAAACAGATTTCATCAACTTTAAAGAGCAATATAAAGGAAGTTCACTTGGTGATAAAATCAAAAAATTGCCTCCGGTTACTTTGATCTTGGCTGATAACAACGCTTATCCGCAAACAGGAAAAATCGATATGGTTGACGGTCAGTTTGATAAAACTACAGGTGCCATCACAATTAGAGCAACTTTCCCAAATGCAAACGGAACGCTTCGTTCTGGAAACACAGGAAAAATCCGTTTAGGATTACAGCACGACGATGCAATTTTAGTTCCGCAAGCGGCTACAGTTGAAATGCAAGACAAAGTATTTGTTTTCACTGTAGGTAAAGACAACAAAGTGACTAAAATGCCTATTGTAGTTGTGGGTAAAAGCGGTACCAACTATTTAATTAAAGAAGGTGTAAAAACGGGTGACCAAATCGTGTTAAGCGGTATTGACAAACTTCAGGACGGGCAAGCGATTCAGCCTGAAAAATCAACTAAAGTTGCCGAAGTAACTAACAAAAAATAATCAGAAGAAATAATGTTCAAAATATTTATACAAAGACCTGTACTGGCAACCGTAATCTCCATTTTATTGGTGATCCTGGGTGTACTTGGACTTACAAAATTGCCTTTACAACAGTTTCCTGATATTGCGCCTCCATCGGTTTTGGTAACGGCGGTATATCCGGGAGCCAACGCAGAAACGGTTTTACGTTCTGTGGCACCTTCTATCGAAGAATCTATAAATGGTGTAGAAAACATGACTTACATGAGTTCTACAGCCAGTAACGACGGTACTTTGGCGATTACAGTTTTCTTTAAACTGGGTACAGATGCCGATCAAGCTGCAGTAAACGTGCAAAACCGTGTTGCTCAAGCAACAAGCCAGCTTCCTGCCGAAGTTGTACAGCAAGGTATTGTTACAGCGAAACAACAAAACAGTTTCATCATGGCAATTGGTATGTATACCGATGATGAAGCTAAATACGATCAGACGTTTGTTGCCAACTATGCGCAAATCAATATTATTCCAGAATTAAAACGTATTCCGGGTGTAGGTTCTGCCAGTATTTTTGGCGGTGTAAAAGATTACTCTATGCGTGTTTGGTTAAACCCAACACAGATGTCAACTTATAAAGTGACGCCAAGCGAAGTTATGGGCGCTATTCAAGACAAAAGTTTGGAAGCGGCTCCAGGTAAATTTGGAGAGCGAAGCAAAGAAGTTTTTGAATACGTTATTAAATACAAAGGGAAATTAACTAAACCAGAAGATTATGAAAATATTGCTATACGTTCTAATGCAGATGGTTCAGTACTTCGCTTAAAAGATGTAGCGAGAGTTGAATTGGGTGCGTACTCTTACAACAGTTTAACTCGTTTAAATGGTAAAAAAGGAATTGTAATTGGGGTTATTCAGTTAGCTGGATCTAACTCAAATGATATTCAGATTGCCATTAACAAAATGATGGAAAAGGCTTCTAAAGATTTTCCTAAAGGCATAAAACACAATATTTTCTATAGTACAAAAGTATCTCTTGACCAATCTATCGAACAGGTTCAACATACGTTAATAGAAGCTTTTATACTGGTATTTATTGTGGTATTTATCTTCTTGCAAGATTTTAGATCAACATTAATCCCGGCTATTGCTGTACCTGTAGCAATTTTAGGAACGTTCTTCTTCATGCAGTTATTCGGATTTTCGATCAACCTTTTAACGCTTTTCGCTTTAATTCTGGCGATTGGTATTGTGGTGGATGATGCGATTGTCGTCGTCGAAGCCGTGCATGCGAAAATGGAGCACAAACATCTGTCTCCAAAAGTAGCCACACATGAAGCAATGCACGAAATAACGGGTGCTATTATCTCGATTACGCTGGTAATGGCTGCTGTATTCCTGCCGGTTGGTTTTATGGAAGGCTCAACAGGAGTTTTCTATCGTCAGTTTGCCTTTACAATGGCAATTGCAATTGTAATTTCGGCTGTAAATGCCTTAACATTGAGTCCGGCGCTTGCGGCATTATTCTTAAAAGATAATCATGGAGCACACGGTCACGATGCACCTCATGAGAAAAAAGGATTTAAAGAGAAATTCTTTACCGCTTTCAACAGCAGTTTTGAATCGTTGACAAATCGTTACGTTGGCGGACTTAAATTCTTAATCAGAAGAAAATGGCTGAGTTTAGGAGGTTTGGCTTTAATCACTTTAGCAACTGTAGTGATGGTAAAAACAACTCCAGCAGGGTTTATTCCAACAGAAGATCAAGGATTTATTGCGATTGCAGTAAATACGCCATCTGGAACATCATTGGACGGAACTCAAAAAGTAATGACTGAAGCTGAGAATACTTTAAAAGCATTAGACGCTTCAAGATTCGTTACAGCGATTTCAGGTTTCAACTTATTGACCAACTCTACAAGTCCATCATCTGCAGTAGTTTTCGTATTGCTTAAACCAAACGAAGAACGAGGCGAAGTAAAAAATATTGACGAAATCATGAATCAGGTTCGTGGTAAACTGGGAGAGATTTCAGGCGGAAGTTTCTTCGTATTCAGTTTCCCAACTGTTCCTGGATTTAGTAACGTTGAGGCTTTAGATTTAGTGCTGCAAGATAAAACGGGAGGAAAACTCGATAAATTCAGTGGCATTTCTCAAAACTTTATCGGCGAATTAATGAAACGTCCGGAAATTGCAGTTGCTTTTACTTCTTTCAAAGCTGATTATCCTCAATTGCAATTGGAAGTTAACGACGAAAAAGCAAATCAATTGGGCGTAAATGTAAAAGACATTCTGCAAACCATGCAGGCTTATTTTGGTAGCGCGCAGGCATCTGATTTCAACAGATTTGGTAAATACTACCGTGTGGTTGTTCAGGCCGATATCGAAGACAGAGCCGATCCAACCGCAATTGACAGAGTTTTTGTAAAAAACAAAACAGGCGAAATGGTGCCAATAAATACTTTAGTTAAGCTGACTCGTATTTATGGTTCAGAAACCGCTTCTAGATATAATTTATTTAACTCAATTTCTATTAATGCCATTCCGAAACCAGGATTTAGTTCGGGAGATGCCATTAAAGCCATTGAAGAAGTAGCAAAACAACAATTGCCTGCAGGTTACGGGTTTGAATTCTCGGGCCAAACTCGTGAGGAGATTTCGTCAGGAGGTCAATCGGCTACAATTTTCTTACTGTGTTTGATATTCATTTATTTCCTACTTGCTGCACAGTATGAGAGTTATATCCTTCCTCTAGCGGTTATTTTATCAATTCCTGCAGGTATTTTTGGAGTATTCGTTGCTATTGGTTTAACTGGAATTGAAAACAATATTTACGTACAAGTTGCTCTTGTCATGCTGATCGGGCTTCTCGCCAAAAACGCCATCTTGATTGTGGAGTTTGCGGCACAGCGAAGAAGATCTGGACAAGGTTTAGTAGCAGCTTCTATCATGGCAGCAAAATTACGTTTGCGACCAATTATCATGACGTCTCTTGCTTTTGTGGTAGGTTTAGTGCCCATGATGAGTGCCAAAGGTCCATCAGCACAAGGTAACCACTCCATCAGTATTGGGGCAGCTGGAGGTATGCTTTCAGGAGTAATTCTAGGTTTGTTTATCATTCCTGTTTTATTCATCATCTTCCAGCATTTACAAGAAAAAGTGAGCGGGAAACCAATTGCTGTAATTCATAACGAAGAAAAATAATAAATGGAAAACTATATCACAACCATTCTTGTCGCCATCATATTTGGCATCGGATATATATCGTACAGAATCTCAAGAGATCTAGAAACTAGAAAAGATACTTGTACAGAGATATAATCTGTTGAGAAAAAAATAAACACATAGAAACATAGTCCCGATAGCTATCGGGATTGTGTGAAAAAAGAGATTAGAAAAAACTAGTTTCCACACATAGAACTATGTGTATTTAAGCAAGTGAAACGCCTTTTTAAATCTACAATCCCGATAGCTATCGGGAATGTTTCTATGTGTTTCAAAAAATTACACCTAATAGGGTTAAAGGAATTTTAATAAAAAAACAATGAAAAATCATATAACCAAAATCGTGACCTTCGCCATTCTGATCACGACTTTAATATCCTGTAAAGTCTCAAAGGATATTGAAACCCCAAAAGATGCATTTCCTGAGAATTTCAGGAATGCATCGGTTTCGAGTGATACAACCAGTATTGCCGATGTGGAGTGGAAAAATTTCTTTACAGAAAAAGATGTTATCAAATTAATTGACAGCGCCGTTGCGAGAAACAACGATTTACAGATTGCCGAAAAGAACATCGAAATTGCTCAATACCGTTTTACACAGTCAAAATGGGGAAATGTGCCTCAGGTTAACTTATTTGTAAACGCAAGTACTAGCAATCCGTCGGACAATAGTTTTACGGGATTGAACTTAAATCAGGCCATTGGTGCCAAACATATTGACGACTATTCTGCTGGAGCTTCTCTTTCTTGGGAGGCTGATATTTGGGGAAAGATCAGAAACCAAAAGAAAGGGGCTTACGCAGGATATCTTCAATCTGAAGAAGTAAAAAAAGCATTGCAGACCAATATTGTCGCTAATGTTTCTAGAGGATATTATAATCTTTTGATGCTGGATGCGCAATTGGATATTGCCAGACAAAATCTTCGTTTAAATGATAGTACAACCAATATTATCAAATTAAAATACGATGCGGGTCAGGTAACCACTTTGGCGATTCAACAATCGGAAGCACAGAAATTAAACTCAGCACAATTGATTCCGTTATTGGAACAAAACATTGCAATTCAAGAAAACGCTTTGAGTGTTTTAACAGGTTCGTTTCCTGATTCTAAAGAAAGAACAATTCGTTTAAGTGCGATCGAAGTTAAAAACAATAACGCAATCGGAATTCCGTCTTCATTAGTAAGCAGAAGACCTGATGTAAAAAGTGCCGAATTGGCTCTTAAAGTTGCCAACGCAAACGTAGGAATCACAAAAGCAGATTTATACCCAGCGCTCCGAATTACGGCTCAAGGCGGTGTAAACTCTTTTGAAACCAGCAATTGGTTCAACATTCCAGCTTCTTTGTTCGGAACTGTTGCAGGAGGTTTAACACAACCGCTTTTGAACAACAAAAGACTTAAAACGCAATATAATATCGCTGTCGCGGAAAGAGAAAAAGCTGTTTTAAGCTTTAGACAATCGGTTTTGGTTGCCGTAAGCGAAGTTTCGGATGCTTTGGTTAAAGTGGAGAAATTACAGCAGCAGGAAACTTTCTTAAAAGAAAAAGTAAAAACATTGCAACAAGCAATTAAAAATGCCAACTTGTTATTCAAAAATGGTATGGCAGAATATCTTGAAGTTTTAACGGCACAGGCAAATTTATTGCAAAGCGAATTGGAACTTGCCGATATCAAAAGACAACAACTTACAGCTAATACAGATTTGTACCGCGCTTTGGGCGGAGGCTGGAAATAATACCTGTTACATTACCCGTTAATTATTTATTTTTTGAGATGAAAACGCTGTGGAACTTAGGTTTCATGGCGTTTTTTATTTTTCTTAAATTTGCCACGAAGACACTAAGCCACGAAGTTTTTTTTTATCTAGCTAAAGCGCTGAGTTTTTTGTCGCACGCAGATTTTATAAATTAAGCAGATTTATTCTCACTTCTTGTCCTTCTGAGCATCCCAAATATCTAATGTAAATTCTCCTTCGTCGAAAAGACAAAATAAAACTTATTTTTCTTACTTTTGAACAAGAAAACTGAATGTTTATAAGCCTTTACGCCACAATAACAATTAACAAATTTAAACTAATGAAGAAAATAGCATGTTTAGCACTTTTAGCTTTACTATTTACAAATTGCAAACAAAACAATTCTCAACAAGAATTGGAATCAACAAAATCTCCGGCTGATACTGTTGCTGTAGCCAAAGAAGAAATAAAAGAAGAGAATCTAGAAGAAGGAGATTGCAAGGATATAGAAGTAGAAATGGGGTCTGGGAGAGAATGTATTCTAAAAGATACTGATCTAAATCAGGTTTATTTAAATATCATAAAAAACAAAGAAGTAGATGAATCAGAATATTATTTAACTACTCTTCCAACTGAAAAAAAATCTATTGAAGTAAACAAAGAAGGATTAATCTCTATTGATTATGAAATCAGTAAAGACAAAGTAGCGATTACGATGAACTATGCGGGCGGTGTAACCGAAGTAACGCTAGAAAAAATAGATAATACCGTTAAAAGAAGCATTTATCATTATGCTGATTAAGCTCAAAAACGATACAAATAATTACAATTTAAAACCGCTAAAAGCCTTGAGTTTTTTGGCGGTTTTTAGTTTTTTGCTTCGAAGCCGCTTAGGCTCATAGTTTTTTTGTTTGCCACGAATTTCACGAATTTTCACGAATTTATTTTCTTTCTTGAAATAATTATAAAAATAATTCGTGAAAATTCGTGAAATTCGTGGCAGTAAACTTTGTGTCTTTGTCCCGATAACCATTGGGATTGTGGCAAAACAAAACCAATCTATGACTTTCAATCCAGAAATATACCTCAACAATCTAAAATTATATTTCGAAAGTTACGCTCCTATCTCTGAACAGTCATGGAAATTGATTGAAGGCTTGACAGATTTTCAGACTATCAAAAAAGGAGAAATACTACTAGAAAATGGGGAGATCTGCAAAAATATGTATTTTATTGCTAAAGGAATTTTACGAACTTTTATTACCGATGAGCAAGGAAATTTCTATAACAAAAACCTTTTTTTCGAAAACAGGCTTGCATGCTCTAAAGTTTCATCAATGCTGCAAACTCCTTCCGACTTTACCATCGAAGCGTTAGAAGACTGTATTTTAATCCAACTTAATTACAAAAAATACATACAGTTGATTACCGAAAATGATGATCTTAAAAACTTCTACATTGCATACTTGGAAAAAAACTGGATTATCGAAAAAGAACAAAGGGAAGTGGCGCTAGTAATGCAAAATGCAACAGAAAGATATCTTAATCTTCTTGAGACGCATCCAACAATCGCCGATCGTGTTCCATTATTGCATATTGCTTCGCATTTGGGAATTACACCAACACAGTTAAGCAGAATCAGAAAAAGTCTGGAAAAAGATTTGTAAATCAACATATGTAAAGGTTTTTCTAAAAGACCAGATTTATATTTGCTTTATAATTAAAACTAGTCATAAAAATGAACCATATAAATCTTATCAAAGACAATATTGACAATCTGACAACTCTTTGGAAAACCGCAGCAACACCTCTCCTTTCCTACCATCAAAATGATTTTTTAGAATTTTCTCAAATAAAAAATGCAGGCTGGCCAAATAGATTATGGTTTAGAGAAGATATTGAAGAAAAAGATCTTCAGCAGATTCAGGAAACCATTAAAAAAAATCCGGGTTTGGTGGTTCCGTATTGGGATATTTTTGGAAGCAATTCAAATGAAATCTTCGAGAAAAACGGGTTTTCAATTCGCAATCAGCTTGCTGCTATGGCTTTGAAACTTGATGAAAAATTCACGACTCAAAACATCCTAACTTTTAAACGAGTTTTAAATGAAGTAGATGCCAAAACTTGGACAGACATTTATCCATTGTCTTTTAATTATGTCATAAGTAAAGAAACCGTGGTACAGAATTATGAGAATGTAAAATACTTTCTGGTTCATTTTGAAGAAAAACCTATAGGAACACTGGCACTTTTTCAAACAGAAAACATAATGGGAATTCACGGTGTCGGTGTTATTCCTGAAATGCGCAAAAGAGGTTACGCCGAAGAAATCATGAAATTTGCCATCAACGAAGCCATTGATGCCGATTGTGAGTATGCGCAACTGCAAGCTTCGGCTTTAGGAAAAGGCATTTACACAAGATTAGGTTTTGAGGATTTGTTTACGATTACGAATTACCAACTGGGTTAAATTCCAAATTTTAAAATCCAAATTCCAATTAATCAGGTAATTAATTCTCTCGCAATCCCGATACTTATCGGGATTGCGAGAACTATTTTCAATCTAAAATCTACACTCTAAAATCTAAAATCAAAATCTTGTCCAAAATGCCCCTAAAATAGTCATAAATAGGTATTTCATGAAAAAATAAGAACAGTACATTTGTAATACATTAACTAATAACTATTTAAAAACAAATACCCAATGAAGACAACAAAAATTATTTTTTGGACTACTACTATTCTTATTTTTCTATTTGAAGGCGTTATGCCAGCTTTAACTTCACAGACCGAATTAGCAAAAGAAGGAATCAGACACTTGGGTTATCCTGAGTATTTTGGAAATGCATTGGTCGTGTTCAAAATTCTTGGAGTTTTAGCCTTAATTATTCCGCAAGTCCCTGGACGAATCAAAGAATGGGCTTATGCCGGATTTGCATTCGATTTTATATTTGCCTCAATAAGTCATTTTGCGGTTGACGGAATTGGTTTTCAATCTTTCTTTCCTTTAATTGTTTTTGCAGTTTTAATTGTATCGTATGTAACATATCATAGAATACAGCGTTATAAAAACATAGCGCTCTAAAAATCAAAACTTTATGATTATTGAAGTTTTTAAAACAAATGTTCAGGAAGAATCTCAATGTCAAGTTATCATTGAGAAGCTTCTTGAGCATTTTCCAAACAGCTCGATCAACTTCGATTTAGAAGATTGTGACAAAATTCTTCGTATTCATGCCCCCTCCATTTCGAATACAAAAATTATTGCCGTTTTAAATTCGCACGGTTATTTCTGCGAAGCGCTTCCTTAAAAATTAACACTTCTCAAATACCTGACTTATAGCTTTTTAATATTTTTTATTGTATATTTGAAGGAGTATCATTTCCCCTAATTCTATAAATTTAATTTCGCCAGATAATATACTGAGGTTTTCGTTAACCAATCGGTAAACATCTGCTATCGAGTTTTCAATTTTTAAAATTAAAAAAAATGAAGGGCGCTATTCAAAATACCATACTGGAAACCTACAGTAAATTAGGCGAGTTAATTTCCTCTTTTTCAGAAGAAGAAATCAATACTGTCCCATTTGAAGGAAGCTGGACCGCTGGACAAACTGTGCAGCATATTGTTCTAGCTTGTTCAGGTCTTACCATGCTATTTGCCGGAAAAACCGAAAAAACCACTAGAGAACCCGACGAAAATGTAAAAGGACTTGACTCGATCTTTTTAGATTATACTACCAAATACCAATCACCCGAAAACATAAAACCTCCTGCTATTGATTATGAAAAAGGCACTTTGCTGGCTTCTGTCAAGAAAATACAAAATGATTTATATGAAGCAGCAGAAACTTACGATTTAACGCTTACTTGTCTGGAAGCTAAAATACCTGGATTTGAAAATTTCACGATTTACGAATGGCTTCATTTTGCTATTGTACATACGCAGAGACATACTCATCAGCTAAAATCGATTTACGAACATATTAAAAAACAATAGATCAATTTAACTCAAAATTAATTTTATGAGATCAAAAGTTAAGACCATTGTTTCATCTGGTTTAGTTGCGGGAACATTAGACATTACTGCCGCTATTTTAATTTATGCAGGAATACTCCATAAAACAACAGCCGAAAAAATTTTGCAGTCTATTGCTAGCGGAATTTTTAAAAAAGAAGCATATACGGGAGGAGCAGAAATGACTTTTGCAGGTTTGGGACTTCATTTCTTAATTGCATTTATTTTTGCTTGGTTTTATTTTAAAATTTTTCCCTACATCCCATTTTTCAAAATAAACACTTTACTCTCGGGAGTATCCTATGGTTTCTTTATATGGGTTATAATGAATCTTGTAGTTCTGCCGATTGTATTTCCTGTCCTACCTGAAAAAAAACTAGATTTTCCGCTTTTGCTTTCCATATTGATTGTAATCTGCTGTGTCGGAATTCCGATAGCTTTTATAACACGAAAATATTATGCAAAATGGTATTGAGAATAAAGTGACAAAGTAACAAAGTTATAACGGTTTTATTTAGAATATCTTGAACCTTTGCTTCTTTGAACCTTTGCACATCAAAAAAACTAGACTACACGCCCCTTTCACTATTATTTGACAGCCTTACAGAATTACCATGTTTATGCTTTTGAGTTAATTTTTTAATGGATTGAATTAATCCTCGCTTTTATCTCAAAGTAATTTTAAATAAAATTCATACTTACTAGGAAAGACATGGCTATGTCAATTATATGGTTTTTCTAACAAGAACTGCCTTTTTTGACGGCCAACTATATATTTATTATGGCGCTGCCGATGATAAGATTGCGGTGGCATCTTTGAACTTGAACGAGTTATTAACCGAGCTAAAAAAGAATTCTCATGAAAACAATATCAAATAAATCAAAAATCGTTTTTTTATCTACTTTTCCGCCTACGCAATGTGGCATAGCAACTTATACGCAAGACACTATCAAAGGAATTACAGATGTTTATGGTAAATCTATAAAATGCGAAATATGCGAACTGGTTACAGAGCCCATTGAAGAGCCAACACAGGCATTTACTTTAAACACAAAAAATAGAGAAGAATATGCTAAAGTTGCTGAGGAAATTAATCAGGATGAAACTGTAAAACTAGTTCACATCCAGCATGAATTTGGTTTGTTTTCAGGAAATTACGGAGACCATCTTTTAGATTTTCTAAATGTTATTAAAGCCCCTGTCACCTATACTTTTCACAGCGTGATTCCGAATCCGAATGACGAATTGAGAACGTTTGTACGACTGCTGCTAAGCTATAGCAATTCGGTTTTTGTAATGACTAATAAATCTAAAGAAATTCTAACTAACGACTACGGCATCAATGAAGAAATAATTACTTGCGTACCTCACGGAACACACATTGTAATATATGAAACTCCAGAACAGGCAAAAGAAAAATTAAATATTCAAGACAGATTAGTACTTTCAACTTTCGGACTTTTGGGCGAAGGTAAAAACATAGAAACGGGCTTACAAGCTTTGCCAAAAATTATCGAAAAAGCGCCAAATGCTTTATATCTGATTATTGGCAAAACACATCCAAATTTAATAAAAGATGGTGTTGATGCTTATCGCGACAAATTGCAAAGTCTGGTAAAAGAACTAAATCTTCAAGATAATGTTCATTTTGTCAATAAATATTTAGATACAGAAGAACTTTTAGAATATCTAAAAGCAACAGACATTTATATGTTTACCTCAAAAGATCCGAATCAAGCGGTAAGTGGCACTTTTGCGTATGCCATGAGTTGCGCATGTCCAATTGTAGCTTCAAAAATTCCGCATACTAGAGAAGTGCTAACTGCAGATTCTGGGATTCTGTGTGATATTGGAGATTCAAACCAATTTGCAGCCGCTGCGATCAAATTGATCGAAGATGAAAATTTAAGACACGAAATGGCAATTAGTTCATTTACCAAAATGAGAGCTACTTCATGGGAAAACGTAGGAATCACACAAATGAATACCTATCAAAAACTAATTAAAAATCCATCCGAAATTAAATATAGCTATCCTCCTATCCAATTAAAACATATCAAAAAACTAACAACCGAAATAGGAATTATTCAGTTCAGCAAAATTTCTATTCCAGATTTAGAATCAGGTTATACTTTAGATGATAATGCAAGAGCTTTAATTGCGTTCTGCATGCATTATAAACTGACTCAAGACAAAGATGATTTGGCGTATATTTTAATCTATTTAGATTTTATTCAGAGATGCCAAAAGCCAAAAGGAGATTTTATCAATTATGTCGATCAAGAAAACCGCGAACATATTGAGCAAAATGCCGAGGTAAATTTAGAAGATTCCAATGCTAGAGCCATTTGGGCATTAGGAACTGTAGTTTCAATGTCAGATATTCTTCCAGAAGCGATTACCAAAAAAGCGACGAGATGTTTATTAAATTCCTTAAAATGGACAGAGACTATTCAGTCGCCACGTTCAATTGGTTTTGCAACAAAAGGCTTGTATTTATACCATTCTACCATTCCGAATTTGTATGTCGCAGCAATCATCAATAAACTAAATGCAAAACTGCTTGCCAATTATGAAGACACTGCAACAGAAGACTGGCAATGGTTTGAAAATTATCTGACTTACGGAAATGGTATTCTTCCAGAATCAATGCTCTATGCTTACTTAATTACCAATAAACCAGTTTATAAAAAAGTGGCGCTGGATTCCTTAGATTTCTTAATTTCTAAAACGTTTGTTGACGGAAACTTTAAAGCTATTTCAAACCAAAGCTGGCATCATAAAGGCTCAGAACCAGATCAATATGGCGAACAGCCTATTGATGTTACGTACACTATTCAAACTTTAAATGCATTTTATAATGCCTTTAAAACTCCAGAATATAAAAAGAAAATGAAAGCTGCATTCAACTGGTTTTTAGGCAAAAATCATTTGAACCAAATTATGTACAATCCTGTAAGTGGTGGCGGTTATGACGGACTTGAAAAACATAATGTAAACCTAAATCAAGGTGCAGAATCGACTGTTTGCTATTTAACAGCAAGACTGCTAATGGAAAAATTAGCTTTATCGCAATCACGCGTTATTCCGTTAATGAAATCTCGAAGCGGTATTGCCATAAATTTATAAGAAAAGAAATTGAAGCTAACCAAATACTTCACTTTTAAACCCTGAAAATCCCTTTCTTAATGAAAGGGATTTTTTGTTATTCGCATTTAGAAATAAATAAAGGTTTACCGGTTGGTTTATTTACTTCCAATTTTTCTACTTGAAAAGGATTTATTTTTTTTACTTTAACACCTTTGTTTTCGAGATCTAAAATTTGCCAAGGAATTAAAGCATTTTTAATATTTATCAACATCTTTTCAGTTAATTCATTTCTCTCACATATAAAAGGATTATATCCGTCGATGCGATTAATTATATAATCCTCATTTTGTTTTTGAATTTCAAACTGGAAATTAACTTTTGCATTTGGATCAATGAAAACCCTATAATTTGAATGTTTTTCTAACAAATTATAGGTGTAAACGTCTGAAGCAACCGGATAT
>RCUJ01000205.1_pt1 | contig 34425 bp, 28 predicted proteins | sample 2166321 | NCBI WGS metagenome assembly RCUJ01 (sample SAMN09932808, study PRJNA488358) | compost metagenome | feature: garden; material: soil; isolation source: compost soil in an enriched community after 118 h of incubation | place: Germany: Experimental Botanical Garden Goettingen | collected... | reverse complement strand
CTTTTCAAGGAGTCAGTGCGAAAAAATCCCTGTCACTCTGTTTCTAATTAGGTATACCCTTTGTGACGTAGAAAGGGGAGCGCTAATAGATAGTTGCTTCGGTGAGTCGGATTTTCCTGCCCAAGATGAAACCGGTGCTCGTGCGCGCGTATCGCTCCGAAGAGTCTGAAATGGCAATCGCGGATCGCTAGAAAATCAGAACGACTGAGCCGCAAAACCTGCGAGCCTTCGCCAGAGCAGAGCAGAGCAGAGCAGAGCAGAGCAGAGCAGAGCAGAGCAGAGCAGAGCGATAGCAATATGCAGGTCATAAATGGCGAGCAAGGGAAGGTAATATTAGACTCGTAGAAGCGCTCGCGACTTCAATCAACGCTAGATGGCGTAAGCGAACTGGAGCAAGCAAACTTCTAAATAAAAAATGCCGCGTAACGGAGTAGCGGTACAAACTCCGACGCGGCAAAAAGCTCTGTTTGACGAGAGCGTCGATAACCCCGCAGGGGTTCGGTTTACATGGCCCAGTGCAGCATTGCCAGCACCAGTGCGCCAAGAAATACGGTTTCTCCTACCATCAATAGAATGGGCTTGATCCCCACTGAGGCCAGCTCTTTAAGCTGCGTCTTCATGCCCAGTGCACTGATGGCTATCACCAGGCACCAACGTGACAGGCTGTTGCCTGCGTCCTGAACCACCTGTGGAATGAAGCCGGTGCTGTTGACTGCGGCAAGGATGACGAATCCCACCGCGAACCATGGCAGCAGAGGTGGTCGCTTGCTGCCAGGTTCGACCCCTTGGGCGCGGGTGATCATGGCCGCGCACAGAATCACCGGTAGCAGCATCGCCACGCGCATCAATTTCACGACCGTGGCGCTGTCGCCGGTCTCACGGGACATGCTGTAACCGGCGCCAACCACCTGGGCGACGTCGTGAATGGTTCCGCCTAGGAAAAAGCCGGCATGGAGCGGCGTCAGATTGAAAAATTTGGCGATCATCGGGTAGAGGATCATTGCCAGGGTGGATAGAGCGGAAACACCGATGACCGTGAACAGCGTCGCCCGCTCTTTCTTCTCATGACTGGGCAGCGCTGCCGCCAAGGCCAGAGCCGCCGAAGCGCCACAAATTGCGGTGGCGCCTCCCGTAAGCAGGCCGAACAAAGTGCTGAAGCCCATGGCGCGAGCCGCGACGATGGACACCAGAATAGTCACCACAACCAGTGTCACCACCATCACAACCGGCTGCCAGCCAAGCGCAACGATCTGCTCCAGGGTGATGCGAATGCCCAGCAACGCAACACCGACCCGGAGGATCTCGCGGGCTGTGAACTCGATGCCCGGCTTGCACACCCCGTCACCGGAAAGAAAATTCATCGCCATGCCGAGTAGCAATGCGAAGAGCATCACGGGCGCACCGTAGTGCTCGGAGAGGAACGTGGCCGCAGCGGCGACCATGGCGCTGACGATAAAGCCGGGCATCAGCAATTGGCTGCGTACCCCCAGCGAAGCAATGGTTGCGGAGCTCATGCAAGACTCTCCTGGGGGCAGGGCAGTGGTTGTGTCACGGGCAGTTTGATGGGGGCGTTCATGACATTCTTCCGGCCGGCGTCGCACCTGCGACTGTCGGCATCAGTTTCTGGATATCGCGTTGGTAGTGGCGCTTGCCGTAGCAGAACACGAGGGCTGCTGCGATGCTGATCAGTGGGATCATCTGGAAAGCACGATCAAGGCCAAAGGCGTCAGCCAGCAGGCCCGTGACATAGGGGCCGGGCCCTTGGCCAAGCAGGTTATTGGACAAGGCCAGAATGGCAAAGGCCGTGCCGTGCACCGAAGGGTGGGTCAAGTTGGCGATGGCGGCGCCGGCGGGGCCAAACGTGCCAGTGACCACCAGCATGGCCAGAGCGATGACTACCAGTTGTGCCACTCCGGGGGGCAACAGCATGGCCGCTGACAGCAATAGGCTAGTGATCAGGCAGTAGGCGACGGCCAGGGAAATCTTGCGCTCGGGAGCTTTGCGGCACAGGCGGTCGCTGAGGATGCCGCAGAGGATCATGCCGGCGCCACCAGCCAGGATCAGGATGGCGGAGATCATGCCAGCCCGATCGGTGCCCATGTGGTAGTAACGGTTCAGGTAGCTGGGCAACCAGGCTATCAACGAGGCGCCGATGAACATCTGCAGGCCGCTGCCGATATAGGCACTGATGACCGAACGACTGGCAAACAGCGAACGTAGTGGACTCTTGCCGTTTGCTTCGGCGTGTTGGTTTGCGGTCTGAGTGCAGTTACCAAGGCGCCGCTCTTTTACGACCAGTGGATAGATGATGGCGAGCGTCAGGCCGAATATCGCCATGACGATGAAAGCAGAGCGCCAGCCCAGGTGCGCGGCGATGATGCCACCAAGCGCCATGCCCAGTACGGAGCCAAACATGGCGCCAGCCATGAAGGTGCTGATGAGGGTCGCACGCATCTGCTTGGGAAAGACGGAAAGCACCACAGCTACGCCGACGCTGGCATAGGCTGCCTCGCCGATGCCGACCAACGACCTGGCGAGAAGCATGTGTTGGTAATTTTGTGCAAAGCCGGAGCCCAGTGTAGCCAAGCTCCAAATCGCGGCCATCAGCACCAGGCTGCGGACCCTGCCCCAGCGGTCGGCCATTAATGACATGGGTACGGTCAACAGACCCACCATCAGACCGACGATGCCGCTCAGCAGGCCGAGCTGGGAGTCGCTCAGTGCCCACTCGGATTTGAGCAGCGGAAAGATTGCGTTGAGCACTTGTCGTGACATGTAGTCTGAAATCAGCAGACCGAAACTGAGTGCAAATACGCACCAGGCATACAGTCGGGGCGTGCTGGCGGTTGAAGTTTCGATAGTGTCAGCAAGGGCGTGGTGAACATTCATGGCGATTCCTTGTATCTGCGCTTCTTGTTGTTATTGGATTGTCTTGATCGGACTCGTGAACCGGGCCTTGAGTAGCGCCCGGCTCGGGCAAGCATGGGAACGTGTTACTACCCGCCCGAGCGCGTTGAGGGAGGCAGGCCCTCAGGCGGTGGGCAGTCGGTAGTCCTGGAACATCTCGCGAAGCTTGTTCTTCAACATCTTGCCGGTCGCGCCGAGTGGGATGCTGTCGACGAATACCACATCATCCGGGGTCCACCATCTGGCGATCTTGCCTTCATAGAATCCAAGCAATTCGTCGCGCGAAAGTTCGCTGCCGGGTTTGCGGGTCACGACCAGGAGCGGGCGTTCATCCCATTTCGGGTGGTAGGCCGCAATACACGCAGCCATCGCAACCGCCGGGTGAGCCATGGCGATGTTTTCCAGATCAATGGAACCGATCCACTCACCTCCAGACTTGATGACATCCTTGCTGCGGTCGGTGATCTGCATGAAGCCCTCGGCATCGATGGTCGAGACATCGCCTGTCGGGAACCAGCCATCCACCAGCGAATCGCCGGCGTCGCTCTTGTAGTAGGAGGAGATGATCCAGGGACCGCGCACCATCAGTTCGCCCGAGGTTTTGCCGTCGCGGGGGAGTTCCTTGCCATCATCGCCGACGATCTTCATGTCGACGCCGTACACGACCCGACCTTGTTTGGCCTGCAGGACGCGGCGGTCGGCGCTGTCCATGGCGAGGTGCCTGGCCTTGGGGGTGCAAACGGTCCCGAGCGGACTTAGCTCGGTCATGCCCCAGACGTGCAGCACCTGTACGTCATAGCGGTCCTCGAAGGCCGCCATCATGGCCGAAGGGCAGGCCGAGCCACCGATTATCGTCCGGCGCATGGTCGAGAATGTCTTGCCCGTTGCCTCGACATGGGCGAGCAGACCTTGCCAGACGGTGGGCACGCCGGCGGACAGGGTGACTTTCTCCGCCTCGAACAACTCGTAGAGCGATGCGCCGTCGAGCAACGGTCCGGGTAAAACAAGTTTGGCGCCGACCATGCAGGCCATGTATGGCAAACCCCAGGCGTTGACATGGAACATCGGCACCACCGGCAGGACGGTGTCGCGCGCCGAGCAGTTCAAGGCATCGGGGAGGGCGGCGGCATGGGTGTGCAGAAGCGTCGAGCGGTGGCTGTAGAGCACGCCTTTGGGATTGCCAGTAGTACCTGAGGTATAGCACAGCGACGATGCGCTGTTTTCGTCGAAGGTTGGCCACACGAAGTCATCGGTGTGGGTTGCGATCAAATCTTCGTAGCACAGCAGATCGGGGATCGAGGTAACCGCCGGCATATGCGCTCGATCGGCCATGAGCACGAAGCGGGTGATGGTCGAGACTTTGTCGGCGATGGATTCGACCAGCGGCAGGAAGGTCAGGTCGAAGAAGAGGACGCGGTCCTCGGCGTGGTCGGCAATCCACTTCACCTGGTCGGCATGCAGGCGTGGGTTCAACGTGTGCAGCACGGCACCCGAGCCGGATACGGCGTAGTACAGCTCCATGTGGCGGTAGCCGTTCCAGGCGAGCGTGCCGACGCGGTCACCAAAGCTGACGCCGAGCGTGGCGAGCGCATTGGCCAGGCAGCGTGCGCGCTGCCCGAGGTCGCGATAGGTTTGCCGATGGATATCGCCTTCGACCCGGCGAGAGACGACTTCCTGGTCGCCATGGTGGCGCTCGGCATGGGTGAGGAGCGTCGAAATAAGCAGCTGCTGTTGCTGCATCAGTCCATTCATGTTGGACACCGTCTTATTGTTGTTCATGTGAAATACCTTGGCGCATCGCCAATGCGGGAGCGACTTAGTTGTCGTCCAGTTGTTCGAGGAACTCGAGAAGCAACGCGTTGATCTGCTCTGGCGCTTCTTCCGCCGCGGCGTGGCCCACACCGGCTAGCAGTACCTTCTTGCGCAGCCCGACCAGGTAGGTTTCGAGCTGGTCATATAGTCCGCGAATCTGTGGCGGTTCGATGGAGGGGTCGTTGGCACCGCCGATGAACATGCTGGGCTGCTTTATCACTGCGCCATCGAGAAAAGCGGAGATCTCCCAGTTGCGGTCGCGGCAGCGGTAGTAGTTCAGGGGGCCGGTGAAGCCGGCACGGGTGTACTCATCCACGTAGTAGTCAATCGCTTGCGGGCTCAACCAGGCGGGGAACGCAACAGGGTCGGTGAAAGCATTGAGGATGGGCTCGTCCGGCTCGATGAACAGGCGCCAGCGCTCGGCACCGACCGCATCGCCCGAGACCGAGTAGTAGATGCTGCGCAAGGTCTTGCGCGTGTCGGCGGCCAGTTCACGGTCTGGCTTTTCCAGCTGCTGGAAGTACAGGTGGTGGTAGCCCTTGCCCTTGGCCATCGCCCGCAGCCCATCCGTGGGCCTGGTCCGTCCGCGCGGAGGCACTGGCGTATTCAGCATGACCAGAGCACGAAACAGTTCGGGGCGCAGCATGGCGCAGGCCTGGGCTACCCAGGCACCGAGGTCGTGACCGACGACGATCGCCGAGGTTTCGCCCAGGGCCTCCATCAGGCAGACGATGTCACCCACCGCTTGGCTCATGTCATAGGCCTCTACCGCCGCTGGGCTGTCGGACATGCCGAAACCTCGCAGGTCAGGCGCGACCACCCGATAACCAGCAGCGGCCAAGGCCGGGATCTGGCCCCGCCACATGTACCAGAGGTAGGGGAATCCATGCAGGAGTATGATCAGGGGCCCCTGGCCTTCCTCGACGTAGTGCATCCGGATGCCGTTGATCTCAACGAAGTGGTGAGCGAACGCGTCTGGAGCGTCAACGTCCCGCAGGGGCTGGTCCTGGAAATTTTCCAAATTCATCGCAGTACTCGTCATCTTGTTGTTGTACGAGAAGAGCTTGACGAGATAGGGGTGGCTGAGTTTGGCTATTCAGGACACCAACTTATCAAAACGGGACGGGGTGATCGCATGTCCAGCCTGATTCGCAGTGCCTGTTTGACCGGCTATGCGTCCATCGCCCACGCAGTTGGGCTGGACCCGTTCCGGATGTTGCGGCTGGCCAAATTGCCACCCCGCGTGCTTGACGATCCGAATCTTCTGATCAACGGCTATTCGGTCTGCTGGCTGTTGGAAGAGTCGGCACGGCTTTCCGGCCAGGAAGCCTTCGGCCTGCTGATGGCGGAGCGCCGAGACTTGGCCGACTTTGGCATGCTTGCCCTTATGATGCGCGAGGAACCCACCCTGCGCGCTGCGATGGAGTCGTCCGCGCGCTATATGCGACTTCATAACGCCGGTGTGCAATTGCGCCTTGAGGACGCCGGAGACCTAGTGCTTCTACATGTGGATATACAGCAGAAGTACCCGGGGCTTTTGCGCCAGGTGGTCGAAATCTCAACAGGTATTATTTTTCGGTCCTATCGAGCGCTGGCGCACGATGCTTTCAAACCGGTGAACATCTGTTTCAGCCACGAACGTCCAGCCAAGCTGGACGTTCATCGCCGCGTGCTCGGAACGGAAATCGACTTCGGGCAAGAGTTCAACGGCATTGTCTGCCGGGCACGTGACGTGGACTTGCCCATTGCCGCAGCCACACCCAAGCTCAATCGAGAAGTGAAGCGCTGGCTGGACATGCAGTTGACGGACCAGGGCGATGAGCCTCTGGATCAGGCGCGCCAGGTCATAAGGGTACTGCTGCCCACCGGAACCTGTTCGATCGATCGTGTCGCCGAGCACTTGGGGTTGCATCGCCGCACACTCAATCGGCGCTTGGCGGAAGTCGGCGAGACAGGGCTTTCCGTGGTCAATGCGGTGCGCGTCGAACTCGCCGAAGAGTACCTGTTGACCAGCAAGCGCAAGCTCTACGAAATCGCGGGTCTGGTGGGTTTTTCATCAGGCGCCGACTTCTCTCGCTGGTTCCGTCACCAGTTCAGCATGTCCCCGTCGGAGTGGGCCATACAGCATCGTGCGCGGGCGGCAACCGGGTCCACCCAAATCGCACCGAGCCCTCCCGGAAAGCCTTGACGAAGCCGGATACCCAGCCGCCCTCGTTGTCCGAAAATGCCAACAAGTTGTCCCGTCTTGCAAAAGCCGGGGCGACGGCAATCCCTAGCATCTCTCCAAGGAACCGAAACGGTGCCACTGGCTCGCTTTGATCCTGTCTGATTTGCCGGGCATGCGATTGCATGCCGGCGTACACCAGAGACTGGAGATTTCAATGATAAAAAAAACAGCTTTCCAAAACAGTTCATCGCCATCCCCGGCGATTGTCCGTCCTTCGGCTCTTCGACATTCGATCAAGGTTGAACTGTGCACGCCGAACATCGGCGCCGAGATCAGCAACATCAGCCTGGCCGACGCTGCCCAAGACCCTGAAATGATCGCAGAGATCCGGGCGCTGTGGCTCAAACACAAAGTGCTGTTCTTTCGCGATCAGGACATCACTCCGATGGAGCAACAGAATTTCGCGGCGCAATTCGCTGAACTGGAAGCTCATCCCGTTGCGCCCAGCCATCCTGAGGCGGACAAGTTGCTGATGCTGTACCGCAATCTCGACCCCGACAAGCAGAATATGGTCGAAAAGATCAGCCGCGAAAACCTGTGGCATGCCGATGTCACCTTCAAGAAGGCGCCGCCCCGCGGCGCGGTGTTGCGCTGTGAACTGGGTCCGGAGTCCGGCGGCGACACCATTTGGTCCAACATGGTGATGGCCTATGAAAGCCTGCCTGAGGCCATCAAACAACGAATCGATGGCATGTACGCCAAGCACGATGCCGAGCACGCCTTTTTCGCCCAGATGCCGATCGCCGATCGTCACGCGATGGCCGCGAAGAACCCCGTCGCTGAGCACCCGGTTGTGCTTATCCATCCTGAGACGGGCGAAAAGGTGTTGTTCGTCAATTCGGCGTTCACCACCCATTTCTCGAACTTTTACACCTTCAAGGACGTCCGCTGCGGCCAGGACTTCAAGCCAGAAGCCAATACTCTGTTGAATTACCTGATTTCCCAGGCCGCGATTCCGGAATACCAGGTGCGTCTGAAGTGGCGACCCAACACGGTCGCGATGTGGGACAACCTGCTGTGCCAGCACTACGCAGTAGCCGATTACGGCAATGCACCGCGCAAGATGCTGCGCGCGACATTGACCGGTACCCCTCTTAACTGATTCACCCAATTCCCAGAGGTCTTCGCCTCGTGCTGGATCAGTCGAGCGCGTGCATCGCCGTCGGTCAAACCGCGCGGTCAGCTTCTGGAAAAAACAATAGAAACGGAGATAGTTATGCTTTTTCAACAAGTTGAAACAGCCGTCATGCACGGCGAGTCGCTGCCTTGGGTTCCCTTCACCCCTTTTGCAGACAACGTCCTGCTGAAGTACTTCAAGCTCGACCCAATTCGCGGCGAGATCATTGTGATGATGAAGGCGCCCATCGACATGGTCCTGCCCAAGCACCATCACTCTGGCACCGTCATCGTCTACACCATCGAAGGCCACTGGAAGTACAAAGAGCACGACTGGATTGCGGGTCCGGGCAGCGTTGTCTACGAGACCGCCGCATCCACTCACCAGCCGGAAGTGGTCAGCACTGAAGACGGTGACTACATGGTGACGCTGGTGATCGTGAGCGGCGACCTCATCTTCGTCGATGAAAACGACAAGGTCCTGGCCATCGAGAACTGGAAAACCTCGCTTCAGCGCTACATGAATTACTGCGAGGCGAACGGGATCGAACCACAGGATCTTACAGCCTTCCACTAAGGCTAAAGGGCCCTCGACACCGATAGCTATCCACGAAGCTGGTGTCGGGGCCGCCCGCCTTGAGCGAGCGGTTCAATTCACTGTTCGAATGTCAGGTTACTACGTCCTTTTCCCTGCTTGCCGGTAACAGGTGCCAGGGCCGACGACAGCGTTCGCTGGTGTCGCCCCGTCAGTTCCTGTCAGTCAGGCCGAGGGCGGGATTCCGCCGTTCCAAGTATCCCCAACAATAATAAGAAATGGAGCCAGCCATATGAAACACAGTCAGCCCTTCATCTTGCGTCGCAGTCCGCTGGCCATAGCTGTTGTCGTTGCAATCATGCCGGTCGCCGGCCACGCGTTCGAGTTCGATACCGGTAGCCCGGATTGGTCTGTGCGCCTGGACAACACCGTCAAGTACAACTACGGCGTACGCACCGAAAGCGCCGACAAGCGCATGCTCGGCTCGCCGAACAACAACGATGGTGATTACAACTTCCGTAAGTCCGGGACCAACATCACCAACCGTGTCGACCTGTTGACCGAGATGGATGTTGTTTATAAACAGAACATGGGCTTTCGTGTCAGCGCCGCCAGTTGGTACGACAAAGCCTATGAGAACACCGGTTCCAACTCCAACCCGTTCGTCAACGGCAATGATGCACGCTCTGGCCTGGTCGCCAACGACCCGCGCCTGGCCGGTGTCACCAACGACAACGTCGGCAATGGCAGTCCGCACCTGAGCAACTACGCCCAGCGTTACTACACCGGTCCGTCCGGGGAAATCCTCGATGCCTTCGTGTTCTACAGCACCGAAGTGGGCGAGGAATCGATGCTGAGTGTCAAGGCCGGCCAGCACAACGTATTCTGGGGTGAGACCATTCTCAACCCGGTGCATTCGGTCAGCTACGGCCAGTCCGGCCTCGATCTCGCCAAGCTCGCCGCATCGCCGGGTACTGAGGCCAAGGAGCTGTTCGTTCCGCGTAACCAGCTGTCGATGTCGTTCACTGTCAATCCCGAGTTGACCGTGGGGGCCCAGTATTTCCTGAAATGGGATGCTGCGCGTCTGCCGGAAGCGGGCACCTACTATGGCGGTTCCGACCTGGTGGGCTTCGGCGCGCAGTCGTTCCTGCTGGGCAACACCAACTCCATCACGCCGGGCAGCCCGCTCGGTTGCGGCGTCGCCCCCTGCAACGCATTGACCAACGTGGTTCGTGGTCATGACCTGAACCCTGGCAATCAAGGCGACTGGGGCGTAATGGCCAAGTGGTCACCGGAGTGGCTGGACGGCACCCTCGGCGTCTACTACCGCAAGACCTCGGACATCCTGCCGCAGGCCTGGCTCGACACTCGCGGGGTCACCTCGGCCAACCCCAATGGCACGCGTCCAGCGGGCCAGGTGCCGGCTGTTGTCAACACGCTGAACTCGTTGAGCACCGCCACTTATCAACTGGCGTACTCCGACGATATCGATATCTACGGTTTGAGCCTGTCCAAGGATTTCGGCGGCATCAGTGTTGGCAGCGACCTGAACATTCGCGAAAACATGCCGCTGGCCAGTATCCCGGCCATCGTCAGTTCCACCAGCCCGCTGGGCTTCGGGCAAGGTCTTGGCCTGTTGCCAGCACGTACCGCGGCCACTGGCGTCATCTACGACGTCCCGCACAACGGCGACAGCATGAGCGCCACCGGCGAAACGCTGCACTGGACGCTCAACGGTTTGATGACCCTGCCCAAGACGCCGGTGTACGACCAGGCCGTACTGCTCGCTGAACTGTATTACAGCAACCTGCTCAAGCTCGATGACAAGAACTCGGCACTCTACAAAGGCAAGAGCACTTACCGCGGTATCGATGCGCCGACCCGCGACAACTGGGGTATCGCCGTCAACTTCACACCGACCTGGTACCAGGTGTTCCCGGGCGTGGACTTGAACACGCCGATGTCCGTGAACGTTGGCCTCGATGGTGTTTCCCCTGTGGTCGGCGGTGGCGCCAAGGACACTGGCACCTACGCCGCTGGCATCGGCGCCATCGTTTACAACAAATACTTTGTCGACCTCAAGTATGTGGATTCCTTTGGCAAGACTGACAAGTGCAACGTCAGCGGCAACAGCACCGGTGCAGCCAACGCCGGAGGTGGCGATGGATCGACCCCGAACGCCTTCAGTGGCAACGAAAACTATGCCTGCTACGCCGGTGGCTATTCGGCCTTCTCGGGAGGCGGCGCAACCACAGAAGACCGTGGCGCTGTGTACCTGACGCTGAAAACCACCTTCTGATACACCCATTGCTTAGATACTAAGCAGGAGAACAACATGAAATTCGTCAAAACTTTACTGGCCGCTTCCCTGGCCATGACGTTGGGCGCACATGCGCAGGCGGCCGTAACCGCCGAGGAAGCTGCCAGGCTCGGCACCAGCTTGACGATGGTCGGCGCTGAAAAGGCCGCCAATGCCGATGGATCGATTCCTGCCTACGCCGGTGGCCTGACCACCGCGCCGGCCAGCTTCAAATCGGGCGACACCATGCGTCCGGACCCCTTTGCCAGCGAGAAGCCGCTGCTGGTGATCGATGGCAAGAACGTCGACAAATACAAGGGCATGCTCACTGCCACCACGGCTGAGCTGGCCAAGCGTTTTCCCACGTTTCGCGTTGATGTCTACCCGACTCACCGCACCGTTGCGTTGCCTCAGAATGTGCTGGACAACAGCGTGAAAAACGCCAGCGGCGCCAAGTCCCTGCAAGGCGGCCTGGCCATCGATAACGTTCTGCCTGGTGTGCCGTTCCCGGTCCCGCACAATGGTGCCGAAGCGATGTGGAACTTCCTGCTGCGTTACCAGGGCGTCAACATCACCACCAAGTATGATTCCTGGAACGTTGACTCGGCGGGGGTGCCAAGCCTGGCCACTACCGGACAGACGTTCATCAACTACCCAATCTACGAGAACATGTCGCAGCCGATCAGCAGTGCGGACGTGTACTACCAGATCAAGGTGGCCTACACAGGTCCCGCACGTCGTGCCGGCGAGGCTCTGATGATCAAGGACGCCGCCGACCCGTTGCAACAGCCACGCCGCGCCTGGCAGTACCTGCCGGGCCAGCGGCGAGTCAAGTTGGCTCCCAGCCTGGCCTATGACACGCCTAACCCAGGTACCTCCGGTGCAGGGACCTTCGACGACGGGTTTGTGTTCAACGGCGCGCTGGACCGCTACGACTGGACGCTGGTGGGCAAGCAGGAAATGATCCTGCCTTACAACACCTACAAGCTGACCTACGTTACAGATCCCAAGTCGCTGACCACCCCTAACCACCTGTCACCCGACTTCGTGCGCTGGGAGAAACACCGTGTGTGGGTCGTCGAAGGCAACCTCAAGGCCGGTGCTCGTCACATCTACCAGAAGCGTCGCTTCTACCTGGATGAAGACAGCTGGACAGCTTTGGCTTCCGACCAGTACGACGCACATGGTCAGCTCTACCGTGGTTCCTTCGCCTTCCTCAGCCAGAGCTATGACAAACAGGTGCCGGACTCTACGCCGTTCATGATCTACGACCTGGTCGGCGGGTCCTACAACATCAATGGTGTGGTAGGTCCCTACGGCGGCATCAAGTACATCGAGCCGCTCTCCAAGGCGCAGTGGTCAGCAGAGTCCCTGGCCGGTGCCGGCATCCGCTAAGCACCCTGTGATAAAGCGCCCAGATGATTCGCCATATCTGGGCGCCTGACTCCAACGCCGGGGTGCGCCTTGCGCGCCCCAGCGCAGTTTTCTCAAGAGGATGCAGTATGGGTTCTTACAAAAAGTGCCTGTTGCTGGCACTGGGCGCCTCACTGGTTCTGTCACAGGGAATCGCCCAGGCCACCAACTTCATTGACGTGCTGGACCAGCCAGCCAGGCTCAGTACCCTGGCCGTGCGCAGCCCTTTGCTGGCCACGGCCCGCGCGGGTGATCGCCTGGTCGCTGTTGGGCAGCGTGGTCACATTCTCTACTCCGACGACTCCGGCAAGAACTGGCTTCAGGCCAGTGTGCCGGTCAGTGCTGACCTCAATGCCGTCTCGTTTCCTACGCCACAACAAGGTTGGTCCGTGGGTAGCGATGGTGTCGTGCTGCACAGCAGCGATGCCGGCGCAACCTGGAGCAAACAACTCGATGGCCGCCAGATCGGCGACTTGCTGGTCAAGCACTACAGCGCCCTGGCCCAGGCAGAACCTGGCAATGAACAATGGCCGCAGCTCGTCGAAGACGGCCAGCGGTTGACGAAAGAGGGCGCCGACAAGCCGCTGCTCGACGTCTGGTTCGCCAATGACCAACTCGGTTACGTGGTGGGTGTATTCAATCTGATCCTGCGCACTGAAGACGGTGGCAAGCACTGGACCCCGTTCCAGGACCGTATCGATAACCCGCAGGGGCTGCACCTCAATGCCATCGCCACTGCCGGCGATGCGCTGTACATCGCCGGCGAACAGGGCTTGCTGCTCAAATTCGATGATGTGCAGCAGCGTTTCCTGGCCCTGCCAACGCCTTATCAAGGCAGCTTTTTCGGTGTGGTCGGCAAGCCTGGCGAAGTCCTGGCCTACGGCCTGCGCGGGCATGTGTTTCGCAGCACCGATGGCGGCGCCAACTGGGCCCCACTCAATACGGGGCTGCAAGTGAACATCACCGCCGCCACCCTGGACACCGACGGCCATTACGAGCTGTTTACTCAGGCCGGGCAACGGTTGGTCAGCCAGGATGGCGGGCAAGGCTTGAAATTGATGGCTCAGCAAAACCCGTCACCGGTTGCCGGCGCCGTTCAGGCAGCCGACGGCACATTGGTGTTGGTCGGCAACCGTGGTGCGCGCGTGCTTTCACAAGAATAAGAACTGTATCAATTCGAGGTACCCAGACATGGGCAATATCCAACAAGACACGATGCCGGTGATTTGCAACTTGCAAGACTTCGATCGAAGTTCCGGAAACCGGCTGGAAAGGTGGGTCTTCAATCACCGCCCCCTGTTCATGTTGCTCATGGCAGTGATCACCCTGGTACTGGGTTACATGATGGCGACCCGTCTCGAGCTGCGTCCCAGCTTCGAGAAGATGATTCCGCAGAGCCAGCCGTACATCAAAAATTTCCTGGAAAACCGCAAGTCCTTGCGCGGCCTGGGCAGCTCGGTGCGGGTGGTGGTCGAAAACACCGAGGGCGACATCTTCGACCCCGACTACCTGAACGTGCTCAAACAGGTTAACGACGAACTGTTCCTCACCGAAGGCGTCGACCGCGCCTGGATGAAGTCGCTGTGGAGCCCGGCGGTACGCTGGACCGAAGTCACCGAGGAAGGTTTCCAGGGTGGACCGGTGATGCCCGACACCTATCAGGGTACGCCTGCGGATATCGAACAACTGCGCGAGAACATCAACCGCTCCGGCATTGTCGGTAACCTGGTAGCCAGCGACTTCAAGTCCACCATGTTGATCGTGCCGTTGCTCGACACTGCTTCGGCAACCGGACACAGCGTCGACTACCACACGTTCGCCAAGAAACTTGAAAGGCAAATGCATGACAAGGAGGGCTCCGGCAAATATAAGGTCCACGTGATCGGCTTCGCCAAGTTGGTCGGCGACCTGATCGACGGCCTGATCCAGGTGATGATGTTTTTCGGCCTGGCCGTGGTCACCTCGCTGGTGATCATCTACGCCTACACCCGCTGCGTGCGCAGCACCCTGCTGGTAGTTGGCTGCTCGCTGATCGCAGTGGTCTGGCAGCTGGGCATCGTCGCCTGGCTGGGTTATGCGATAGACCCGTACTCGGTGCTGGTGCCGTTTTTGATCTTCGCCATCGGCGTGTCCCACGCCGCGCAGAAAATGAACGGCATCATGCAGGACATCGCCCGCGGCACCCATAAACTGATCGCCGCGCGCTACACCTTCCGCCGCCTGTTCATCGCCGGGGTCACTGCGCTGTTGGCCGACGCCGTGGGTTTTGCGGTGCTGATGCTGATCGACATCCCGGTGATCCAGGACCTGGCCATTACCGCCAGTATCGGTGTGGCTGTGTTGATCTTCACCTCACTGTTGCTGATGCCGGTCGCGCTGTCGTACGTCGGCGTTGGCAAGAAGGCCGCCGAGCGCGCCTTGAAGATCGACAGCCGCGCTGCAGCGCATCGTGGCTTCGGAAAATTGTGGGACTTGCTCGACCGCTTCACCACTCGCAACTGGGCTATCGGCACTGTACTAGGTGCCTTGGTGCTGGGTATTGCCGGTTTCGCCGTCAGTATGCATCTGAAGATTGGTGACCTCGACAGTGGTGCTCCGGAGCTGCGTGCCGACTCGCGCTACAACCGCGATAACGCCTACATCACTGGCCATTACGCGCTGTCCAGCGACCTGTTCGCAGTGATGATCAAGACTCCGCCAGAGGGCTGCCTGAATTATCAGACGCTGGTCCTGGCCGACCGCCTGGCCTGGGAACTGCAGCAATATCCGGGGGTGCAAGCGACCTCATCGCTGGTCAATGCGGTGCGCCAGATCACTGCCGGATCTTTCGAGGGCAACCCCAAGCTCAATAACATCCAGCGCAATCAGGACGTGTTGAACTACGGCGCGCAACAGGCCTCGGTCAATGCGCCGGAGCTGTTCAACAACAACTGTTCGGTCATGCCGGTCATTGCCTACCTCAAGGACCACAAGGCCGAAACCCTGGATGCGGTGGTCGCCATCGCCGACAAGTTCGCCAGGGAAAACAGCACCCCGGATCGCCAGTTCCTGCTGGCCGCCGGAACTGCGGGTATCGAGGCGGCAACCAATATCGTGGTGCGTGAAGCCAATCACACCATGCTGCTGTACGTGTACCTGGCGGTGACGCTGTTCTGTCTGATCACCTTCCGCAGCTGGCGCGCCACGCTGGTGGCGCTTTTGCCGCTGGTACTGACCTCGATCCTCTGCGAGGCCTTGATGGTCGCCATGGGCATCGGCGTGAAAGTCGCCACCTTGCCGGTTATTGCCCTGGGTGTGGGTATCGGTGTGGATTACGCGCTGTACCTGCTCAGCGTGCAGTTGCATTACCAACGCAGCGGTATGCCGCTGTCCGAAGCCTACCGCAACGCCGTGGCCTTCACCGGTCGGGTGGTCGGCCTGGTCGGCATCACGCTGGCTGCCGGTGTGGTGAGCTGGGCCTGGTCACCGATCAAGTTTCAGGCCGACATGGGCATCCTGCTGACCTTCATGTTCCTGTGGAACATGCTCGGCGCGCTGATCCTGATTCCGGCCCTGTCCTACTTCCTGTTGCGTGGGCCCTCGCTGAACCGTCGTGCTGCGTCGGCTGAATCGGGGAGACAAAGCAGTGATAGCGACAATTCCAACAAACCGGGCGTGCCACATGCCCTCACAATGTCCGAGTAAGCCAATCATGTCTGTTTACAAAGCCCCCCTGCGCGACATGCGCTTCGTTCTCAATGAAGTTTTCGAGGTGTCCAGACTTTGGGCTCAATTGCCCGGGTTGGCCGAGGTGATCGACGAAGAGACGGCAGCCGCGATCCTTGAAGAGGCCGGCAACATCAGCACAGATATCATCGCTCCGCTGTTGCGCAGTGGCGACGAGCAAGGCTGCACCTGGAACGACGGTGAAGTGTCCACGCCGGACGGTTTCCCGGCAGCCTATCGTGCCTTTGCCGAAGGTGGCTGGGGCGGTGTCGGTGGCGATCCTGAGTTTGGCGGCATGGGCATGCCCAAGGCGATCTCCGCCCAGATTGAAGAAATGGTCAACTCGGCCAATCTGTCGTTCGGTCTGTACCCAATGCTGACGGCGGGTGCCTGCCTGGCACTCAAGGCCCACGCCAGCCAGGAACTCAAGGAACGCTATCTGCCAAACATGTACGCCGGCACCTGGACCGGTTCGATGTGCCTGACCGAGGCCCATGCCGGCACCGATCTGGGGTTGATCCGCACCAAGGCCGAGCCTCAGGCTGATGGCAGCTACACAATCCGCGGCAGCAAGATTTTCATCAGCGGTGGCGAACACGATCTGAGCGAAAATATCATCCACCTGGTACTGGCCAAACTGCCGGGTGCTCCCGCCGGGGCAAAAGGCATTTCGCTGTTTTTGGTGCCCAAGGTGCTGGTCAATGCTGACGGCTCGCTGGGCGATCGTAACGCGCTGTCCTGCGGCTCCATCGAGCACAAGATGGGCATCAAGGCCTCGGCCACTTGCGTGATGAACTTTGACGGCGCCACCGGCTGGATCGTCGACGCGCCGAACAAGGGGCTGGCGGCGATGTTCACCATGATGAACTACGAGCGTCTGGGCGTTGGTATTCAGGGTCTGGCACAAGGCGAGCGCTCCTATCAGAACGCCGTCGAGTATGCCCGCGAGCGTATTCAGAGCCGTGCCCCGACGGGTCCGCAGGAGAGTGAAAAAGCCGCTGATCCGATCATCGTGCACCCGGACGTGCGCCGTATGTTGCTGACCATGAAGGCGTTGAATGAAGGCGGCCGTGCGTTCTCCAGCTACGTGGCCCTGCAACTCGACACGGCCAAGTACAGCGAAGACGAAACCGCCCGCACCCGCGCACAGGAACTGGTCGCGTTGTTGACACCGGTGGCCAAGGCGTTTCTCACCGATATGGGTCTGGAAACCACCCTGCATGGTCAGATGGTTTTAGGTGGCCATGGCTACATCCGCGAATGGGGCCAGGAACAATTGGTGCGCGACGTGCGCATCACCCAGATCTACGAAGGCACCAACGGCATCCAGTCGCTGGACCTGGCCGGGCGCAAGATCGTCGGCAGCGGCGGGGCGCTTTACCGCTTGTTCGCTTCGGAAATCCGTCACTTCACCGCCAATGACTGTGCCGATCTCGGCGAGTTTACCCAGCCGCTGAACGCAGCTGTCGATACCCTCGATGAGCTGACTGCCTGGTTGCTGGATCGGGCGCAAAACAACCCGAATGAAATCGGCGCCGCCTCGGTCGAGTATTTGCACGTGTTCGGCTACACCGCGTACGCCTATATGTGGGCGCGCATGGCCAAGGCGGCCATGGACAAACAGGCCGAGGATGATTTCTACGCCAGCAAGATGGGTACGGCACGCTTCTATTTCGCTCGCGTGCTACCCCGTATCCACTCGCTCAGCGCCTCGGTCAAGGCCGGCAGTGACAGCCTCTATTTGCTGGATGCCGCACAGTTCTGAACATGATCAGTTTCAGGAAGAACCAACTGGGTGAAGACAGCTTGTTTGCTTCATCCGCCAGAGAGATCACCTATGAATAGCTTAATCAATTATCGCTGCGAAGGACCGCTGGCCTTGATCGGCCTCGCCAGTGCCCCCGTCAACGCTCTCGGCCAGGCCTTGCGCGAACAATTGCTGGAGGCCTGTGAACGCGCCGCCGCGGACGCCAGCGTGAAAGCGATTATTCTCCACGGTGAAGGTTCTGTGTTTAGCGCCGGCGCTGACATTTCCGAGTTTGGTAGCCCGGCGTCCTTCGCAAAGCCGGACCTGCCAAGTTTGCTGACCCGTCTGACCGAGTTAGACAAACCGTTAATCGCCGCCATCGGTGGGCTGGCATTGGGCGGGGGGCTTGAGCTCGCCATGGCCTGCGGCTACCGGGTGGCTGAAGCCGGCGCGCGTATGGGCCTGCCGGAAATCAAGCTTGGCTTGCTTCCCGGTGCTGGTGGTACGCAACGTTTGCCGCGTCTGATTGGCGCTGCGGCAGCGCTGAAATATATTTCGTCCGGCGAGCCGATCGGCACCCATCGAGCACAGGTGCTGGGGCTGCTGGATTGGGTGGCACCCACCGCGGATAGTTTGCTCGAAACGGCCAAGGCACTGGCCTTGGCACTGATTCACAGACAGGCGCCGGGCCGCCCGTGCCGCCCGAACTGGCCGCACCCAACCCCGGGTGCAGCCTTGCTGCCGGGCTATTTCGCCGACTATCGCGCGGCGAATCAGTCGCGCTGGAAAGGCCAGAGCGCACCGCAGCGGGTGGTGGCGGCGATTGAAGCAGCCTGCAATTTGCCGCTGGCCGAGGGCCTGGCCCGCGAGGGCGAGCTGTTCAAAGAGGCCGAGGCTTCCACCGAGTCCGAGGCCCTGCGCCATGTGTTCTTCGCCGAGCGTGAAGTCGGCAAATTGCCGGGGTTGGACACCGGCACGTCGATCCGTCCGGTCAACCGGGTCGCGGTCATTGGTGCTGGCACCATGGGCGGCGGGATTGCCATGAACTTCGCCAACGCGGGCATGGCGGTGACACTATTGGAACTCAGGGCCGATGCCCTGGAGCGCGGTCTGGCGCTGATCCGCAAGAACTACGAAACCAGTGTCGAGCGCGGCAAGCTCACCTCCGAGCAGATGGAGCAGCGACTGGCGCTGATCCACGGCACTCTGGATTATGCCAATATCGCCGACGCTGATCTGGTCATCGAGGCTGTGTTCGAGGAACTGGCAATCAAGCAGCAGGTGTTTCGTACCCTGGACGAGGAGTGTAAGGTCGGCGCGATTCTCGCCAGCAATACCTCGACCCTGGATGTCGACGCAATTGCCGCTGTTACGCGCCGTCCACAGGACGTCGTCGGTCTGCATTTCTTCAGTCCGGCCAATGTCATGCGCCTGCTTGAAGTAGTGCGCGGCGCAGCCACGGCCGCCGATGTCCTGGCCACGACGCTGAAAGTGGCCAAGCGCATTGGCAAGATCCCGGTGGTTTCCGGGGTGTGCTTCGGCTTCATCGGCAACCGCATGCTCGAACCTTACTCACGCGAGGCGCACCGTCTGCTTCTGGAGGGTGCCACGCCTGCGCAGGTTGACAATGTGCTCACCAGTCTTGGCATGGCGATGGGCGTCTTTGCCATGCACGATCTGGCGGGTATCGATGTCAGCTTCCTGGTGCGCGAGTCGCGCCGCGAGGTCTTAGCCCATGATCCCGGTTACTGCAAACTTGCCGATGCGCTCTACGCCCTCGGCCGTTTCGGTCAGAAAACCAATCGCGGCTATTACCTCTATGAAGGTCGCGAGCGCAAGGATGATCCAGAAGTGGTTGCACTCGCCGAGAAAATCGCTGGTGAGTTGGGCATTCAACGTCGAGTGATCAGTGATCAGGAAATTCATGACCGTTGTGTGTTGATGCTGGTTAACGAAGGTATCCAGCTTCTCGATGAAGGCATCTGCCAGCGCAGTAGTGACATAGATCTGGTCTGGATCAATGGCTACGGCTTCCCGGTCTGGCGCGGTGGGCCGATGCATTACGCCGAAGGGCTGGGGCTTGAACATTTGCTGGAGCGAATCGGTCATTACCGAGAGGTACTTGGTGGCTATGGCGCCATGTGGTTTCAGCCAGCCCATTTGTTGGAGCGCCTGGTTGCCTCTGGCAAGACAGGTGTCGAACGCCTCTGATTTTTGCGGCTATTGGCGGCCATCGCAAACTGGCCGCCCGTCCCTGATGATGTTCCGCGCGCGTACTGTTTAAGAAACTATGAAGTTTTCTCGCCCCTTTATGGAGCTGCAGAATCATCAATTTCTTCGTGGCGACTGCTGAAAAGAGCCCAATGGTTCTGGATTCGAACCACGTCATTCTCCGGTTTTGTTTTAAGGGCGATCAGCACGGCGACGCTCAGGCACTCGGGAGTCAGTGCTATGCGGGTTCTCGACTGCGATGGTGTTTTATCGTCGCACTGGGAAATTGCGAGTGATTCGCTCAGGGGGTCGACTTCATTGGGGGTCAACGGGATCAGCGCCGCTAGCGCATCGTTCTTTTTAGGTGCACCTCAGGTACTACACATAACAAGACAAAATGGGACGGACGAGTCTTGATTTCAGGGCTTAGGAAATGTGTTTTTCGTTGCACTTTGTCGGGATAACTCAAAGTGATACGTACCAATAAACTCGGGGCAGGTAGGGGGCGTCTGCTTAGAGGACATATCTCGAATAACTGCTCCTGGCCAATTTTCTGTCTTCCACGACCGGTTGAATCCACAACCCAATGCGGACATTCGCAACACACCGCCTACCTTCATGAGGCTGCGCCTGAGTTAGCGGCGGACCACGCGAAACAATGACTGTGAGATCAATACTGCTCTGTCAGCTTTGCGTCCATCCGTGGTGATCATTGAAGTGTGCTCGGTCGCTGCCCTCGAAGTGCGCGGCATCACACTACTCTTGGATTTAGGCCGGCGCTCCCTTCGATAACTACTGGGGTTGTTCCTGAGCACTAGAGCTGACCCCGGGCTGGATGGCGGCGAGGAGAATACTGGCCTTTTCACCCTTATTCCGTATCTGGAGGTTGGCGCTAGAACCTGGAGGTGACAGTAGCTTTTTCGGGTAGGGCCAGGGCCTGTTCCCCTTAAACCCCCTTCCCCTGACCCTTTCTTCCCCAAGCTTTTTTCCCCATAGCCGCATGGTCACGGCTTGGGTGGGAGGTTCGCCACGCCGCGATTGAGCAAGTCGAGCAGGACGATTTCGCGGGACTGTTGTGCTTGCGCTAGGCCAACCAGGGCGTTTGCCGCTTCGCGTGCAAGGCGACGTGCCAAGACACGCTGTTGGGTGGAGATGATGCGACCTTCAGGGCGCCCGTGAACGTAGGTGCATCGCATGTCGTAAAGGTCCAGATACTCCTTCGCTGCGCCGGGCTCGACTATGGCGGCACTCAGTCTTGCCGCAACCCTGCGTGTCGGCGATTCGTCGTGATTATCGCCTGTCAGTCGCAGCTTGCGCCTGTGGTCTGCCTCGGCGCCAAACGCGGCCTCAATCATGATGAGGTGCGCCATCACTTCGTCGATGCCATCGGAAAGGAACGCACGAACCAGGAAGTGCTCCACCGGAGTTGAGAAAAGTTCCGACGCCTGGGCACTCGCTGCCTGCAGCAGCGCCCACCTAGCTTCCAGTGCCTGCCGCACATCCTCGGCGGTTGCCCAGGTTCGCAACCACATCGGGCGTTCGGATTCCTCCCACTCGTCGTGATCCACTTGGTGGGAGTATGGCTCCCACGACAGCCGCTCAGGGGGTGGCGGCGGAGGCGGGAACGCGCACAGGTCATTGTCGAGGGTGTATACCCAAGGCAGCCGGAAACCCCGCCAGTCCACCTCGGTCATCTCGGCCCAGTCTTCCCATGGCGCCAGCAGCAGGAAGAACAGCGCGCGCTCTACCGCCGCGGGGAAGCGCCCACTATGGGGAACAATCTCGCCCAGATCCTTTCCGAAGGGGAAGTCCAGCCAGGAGAACTGGCGATTGCCCGATTCGCCTCGAACCGAGATGTCTTCCTCTACGACCATCCAATGGAACTGGGACAGGCGCTGAGTATCCAGCCGTATACCGGGATAACAGCGCTCTAAGCGGGGCGCATTGAACAAAACCTCAAGTTCGGCAGCAGCGAATCGACCCATCCGGGCATTGCCAAACTGGAAGGACGGGAGCTCATCGGCCATATCGAGCGGGCAGAGGTATCGCCGCCTAGTGGTGGTCCGTTGAAACTCGTGAGCCAACGCGGCGGCCACCGTGCCCATGTCCGGCCTGGGCTGGTTGAGCAGATGGGGGGTGCTGCATGGTAGACCCAGCGACTTAAGCGCATTGCCGATGGAGGCCTCCAGCCCGAAGGTGGATTTTCCGCTGCGGTCACGCTTGGTGAGCAATTCCTTCAGTGCGACGAACTCCCGGCTGCTCCAGAGATTCTGTGGGCCGGGTGGCGGGATGTCCCACAGCGCTTGAAGGGCAGCGACAAGAGATTTATCTGGGGACATGAGTGGCTCGGCCCTCCTTGGAATGTTTGTTCAAATGATCCCTGAAGGAGGTTACCTTAGCAATCAGCTGCCGCTTTTTGGGGTTACACGCGCGCTGCCAGCTTTGCTAAGTAGATGGCTCCAGGCATATGTATGAGAAAAAGAACCTTCAGGAAGAAGCGATGATTTGTATTGAATGCGTCACTCCGGAACCTCTCAAGAAGCTGTTCGATGCGCACGGGCAGGACGCTGACTGCAAGTATTGCCAGCGCCGTGGAAAGGCAATTGAGTCCCAGGTTCTATTTGAATACGTCTATGCCCGGGTTAGCGAGAATATTGCCCGTAAGGAGAATCTCTCGGATTACGAGCTCAGCATGTTGTATGGGGCCAGGGTTGAACTGTTCCCCATTGCAGAAATAGACATTGTTCTCTCGGAATGGCTTGATCTCGGAAATGAATCATATTTCGACGATTTGTGTAGCGGCGTTCCCGCCGAATTCAATCTAGATGATGTCGGCGACACTACACACTTTTATGGCGAAGATGACGCGATGGAGGTGAACTTCTACGAAGGTCTTTGGGACCAGTTCGTAGAGGGTGTGCAGTACACGCACCGTTTCTTCAACGCGAATGCCGGAGAATTTCTCGACTCGGTTTTCTCTTTGTTGGTCGCCGATGACGAAGGCCTTAAGCCTGAAGCCATCCGGACCTTGGTCAATGGCGACTTGATGTACCGTGCGCGTCTTGCTAAAGGCTTCAGCGAAGCCGAGAAGATAATTAATGATCCCGCTGGCCAATTCGGTCCAACTCCGAGGTTCCTGGCAAGCAGTCAAAGGATGACGCCGAACGGTATCTCGGCCCTGTACTGCGCGCTGGAGCGAGAGACCTGTCTGAGCGAAATCCGCTCCATCACCGGGGATCATGTGGTGAGCGCAGCGCTGACTCCAGTCGCCGAACTGAAGCTCCTCGACCTCACGGTCTTAGACCAGGTTGCCCCCCCGGATCTGTCGCTCCTAGACGTGGGGTTTCGTGAAGCACTACACCGCAAGGTATTCCTGGGCTCACTTGTCAAAAAGATGTCCAGGCCAAAGGCTCGTAATGATGAGCTGAGCTATCTGTCGACGCAGGTGGTGTTCGAGTACCTACGGCTGCGCTTTGGCAAGCAGGTCGACGGTCTGGTCTTCCCATCCGTGCAGACGGGCGAGGCGGGTACCAACGTAGTCTTGTTCCCCGAGGCCAGCCGCCTTGCCTATGTACCGCCGCCGGAGGCCGATGCTGAAAGACTTGGCGACGAAAAGCCCCCCGTTGTGGTCGAGGTCGAATTGGACAATCCGTTTAAGCCGCCTACCAAGGTAATTGTTGTGCACGACTCAATTCGGTATCACAAGGTAACGGCGATTGAGACCCAGGCCCGCGAGTTTCGCGATATCTACGATATCTTCATGAGCGACGAGACACGCAAGCGGCTGAACTTGGACTAGGAAGCAGGGCTTCTCTGCAGAGGCACGAGGCGCGTGGCGCGAAGCCAGACAGCATCGAATACGAGGTGCGTTCCCTTCTGGCGCGCATGTCAGCAGAAAAGCGTGATGAGGCCATACGCGAGTTGCACCGGATCGACCCGGTGCAGTATCGCTGGCTACGAAAAGGACAACCCAGGGCCTGAATGGATCGAATCGAGCGAGCCAGGCGTTGAAGGGGCGATCTCTGCCTGTCGCGTCTCTGCTGCGCACTGGTCAAGTCGGATGCAAGCGGTGGACCAGCGCTAGGCTACAGCCAACCTGCCGGCGTTTATTGATCATCGCCGATGATCCTCAACCCGTTTCCATAGGGATTGTTCGGGCTGTCCGCACGGTACGGGCTGCCGGCACCATAGGGGTTATTGATGCTATCGGGTGAGTACTTGCTGCCATAGCGCCCGTAGGGATTGGACACTGAATCGGGGGCGTAGCGATTGCCGCTCAGCTTGCCGCGGTAGTTGCCTTGGCTGTCGTAGAGCTTGGGCGAGCTGGTCGTGTAGGGGGTAGCGGCGCTGGTGCTGGAGTACGGACTGCCATACTGGCCGGCCGGGTTGGTGATGCTGTTCGGCGCGTAGCGGCTGCCGGCTCCGTAGGGGTTGGCGGTTGAGTTCGGCGCATAGGGATTGGCACTGAGGTTGCCAAGGTACTCATCTGCCGCGGCGGTGCTGCAAGCCATGGCCAGTGCAAGCGCCGTGATGGGTCGAAGGTTCATAGTGGGTGTTCCCTTCGGTCGATGTTTGTCTCGGTTGATGGTAGCAACAGGCCCCGGACTTGCCTGGGAAGAGCTGCCCCATGTTCGGCGACGTGCTTGCCGAAGTCACCGGCGTCCCGGAGCCACCGCCCGCCGCGAAGGCTGAGTCCGCCCTGCGCGCTGCGGGGGACGCCCTGGGCGGCGTGGCGAATCACGCCGGCAAGGCCTTGGACGATGCGATCAACGGTCTCTGCGCCCTGCTCGGCGGCGGAAGCTGGCTGAATTCAGGGCTAACCTTCGATGAGGAAACCAACGCCAAGGCCAAGCCGCTGTTCATCTCAACCGCGGCGAACTTGAAGGCCGTCAGCCAAGACCTGCGCGAAGCGATGCGCATTGTGGTCCGCATGGTCGTCGAACGGTTCGGCGCCGAGGTGGCGCAGAACATGCAGCCCTACGTGGTGCGCGTCATCGCGGACGTGCGCGACGGCAAGGCCAGCCTGGAGAATGAGAATGAGCGCGGGACGGTACGCGGCGATGGCCCGCAAGCACTGGACGAAGTGGTTGCCGGAGAAGGTGGCGGAACTGAAAGCGGCCGGGGACTGGGAGTCGACCCTGCAAACGCGAGGCAAGTGGGCCGCGGAACGGGTGTTGGAACTGATGCAGCAGGGCTTCCCGCAGTTCGCGGCGGAAGAGGTGGCGCTGAGCGAGCTGATCCTGCTGAAACCGGAGCCCGCGGCGGAACTGGAGCCGTGGGAGCGCGCGGAGCTAGGAAAGCTGGAGGCCGAGTACCAAAAAATGATGAAGCGGGAGCGCGAGATCGACGAGACGGATGAGACGGACGAGTAACCGTCGACGGGGCGCCGGTCGGCAGCCCCAACGTCCCGGCGCGTAACTTCCAGATCACGACACCACCCGCCTGGGCCAGGGCGGGGAGGTGGAGAAGTTCAACGACAACCTCGCGGCCATTCGCACCCTCAATCAGATCGAAGCCGAGCAGCGCCGCGCCACCCCGGACCAGCAGGCGCTGCTGGCGCGCTACGTCGGCTGGGGCGGACTGGCCAGCCGTTGTGCCGCATGCAAGATCCCGCCCAGGGGGACACAAGCCCTACATGACGCGGCCTTGGCTCGCCTCTGCCTGGGCACGCCTGCTGGCTGGAAAGCCGCGTAGTTACTGGTTCTTGGTGATTCTGCATCTGGGTCATGCCCCCAAATATGCCCCCAAAACGAAAAGTCCCTTTTAGAGGCTAAACTCTTGCTCATTCTTGCCAAGCAATCGCAGCGCTTGCCGGTCTGAATAGCTCGCAGAGGTCAGTGATAACCGTAGACGTGGGAGGTGCAACATGAGCACACCGAAGAAGCACGTCAAGACTGTCTTGCTCTCTACCCGAGTGTCTGAGTCGGAGGTGGAGCCGTTGGACTAGCTGTGCCAAGCCACCGGCCGGGGGCGGACTGAGTATGCCCAAATCGCGGTGGAACTCTATCTGCGCGACAACGCATGGCGACTGAAAAAAACCGGGGAGAGCAGTGAGCGAAATGACAATTTCTGAGTTCTTCAACGACCTCGGCGCAAAGCTCAATAATGACAGGTGGTCTTGGGGTGCTGTGCGTGAGGCGGACGGAGCCGTTTTTCTGCGCGTTTGGCGCGACGAGAGAGAAAAATTCCAAGGCGACTACCTGCGGGACAACGCCCCTAAGCTGCACGTCCACATTTTCGACTTGGCAGGCCCGCGCCACAAGGAAAGCAAGCTCGGACACAACGAGCGCAAGGTACACCTTGATCTGATCAACAGGCGGGTGAAGGTCTATCTGGTCATGTGTGACGGCATAATTCTGCCGAACGGGAAGCGCCAGATTACCGGGTACGATTCAGAGACGTTGTACATCGGCGGTCGCACCACGCGGCGCGTTGACGGATGGTGGATTGAGCTGGGGGATGAAGTGCCGGTGCGCGACGTGCGAATTTAGCCTGCTGTTTCACCACCGTTAGCTAGCCGGCGCATCCAACTTGGCCGCCCTTCATGAAGTCTGAATCAGTCAGCGCCATACCTAGGCTCAGTACGAAGACAGGACAGGACAGGTAGAATCGCCGCTGCAGGCCTGCATGGCAAAGCGCTTGACGATTTCGAGGGGAATAAAGGGACAAGTCAACGCCTGTTTCTGCGCCCGAAAACGAGGGGGCCGTTCGCCCTCGAGAAGGGCGGCGAGATATTCCTCTGCAGAGAGTTCGTTCCGCTCCCAGGCGCAGAGGTGGTGAACGAAGGCTGGAGTGTCTACCCTTCAAGGGAAGACGAGGCGGAGGGCCAACTCAATGAGCGAAAAACAAGGCGCTTACCGGATGGGGAATGTGCTGTTCATCAGCAAGGTGCCCTATTTCTCGACATACACACCAGCGCCGCCGTATCACCCTGGCAGCGACAGTAAGCGCTGCACGAAACGGTATCTCCCCGCTTTGAGTACTCCCCAGAAGTAGAGGTTAGGCCACGACAGCCTTCCTCTTGCTTCGTATTGACACCGCCCGCCCGCAGCACGGTGGGCGACACAATGCCGAGGAAGATGGCGATGACGACAAGCCCTACGAAAGACCAGCAAACAACGTCAGCATCCGGCGATCAGGGCAATCAATATCGTGATTATTTAGACATCCCGATGATCAATTGGGGGCCCGCAACGCCACCAAGAGCCACCCCGCTATCTCGACTTTCCGCTTGGTTACGCAGGCTTAGCAAAGGGTGGTGGTGATCGGCTGTCATGGCACCGTTGAACGGGACAGGTGCCGGCCACCAGGGCGAACCCCTGCAGCCGGCAGCGGGTCAGACGATGCGCAGCTCGGGCGGCAGCCTTGGTCCGAACGGTGCGCCAGGTGCGAACGGATCGGGTAGCAGCTCGGGCGGGCATTCGAGGATGAAATCCATTCGCGCCAGTTGGCACGCCTGATAGAGTGGGCTTCTGTCGCCCCAGCGGTCGCCCCGGCGCTCGGCGCTGTTCTCCAGGTCGTGAATGGCCACCAGCTCGGACAGGGTGCGCCATCCCTCCCGGCGTGCCCGCTCCCGGTCTATGCGGTTGATGTTCAGCAGGTCAGCCAGTTGATCGAAGCCCAGCGCTTCGGCTATGCCGTCACGGTCGCGGATGATTGTCTGCCCATAGGCCACCAGTACACGGCGCAGGGCGGCTAACTCTTCGGCGCGGTGGTCGCGGGCTTGCTGTTCCACGTCGGCAACGGCCATTGCGGTGAACGGCAGGAATTGGCGCAGCTTGCCGGCCTGTCGGCGCAAGGCGCGGCTCTCGGCGTGAATGGCGTTCTTGGCCTGGCAGATATTGCGTAGGACGCGGCAGGTGATGGTCAGGCAGTCGCGCTTGGTGGTGCCCGGCTTCGAGGCGATAGCGGCCAGGGTCTTTAGGCTTTGCGGCATGGGGTTGGCTCCAGTGGGGTGCGGTCATAGGTGGCACGCAGCTCTGCCCCGATTACACAGTAACGGCCTTTGGGGGCGTGGCAGAGGCGGCACGGCATTAGATGGTTGAGGTACTGGTCGCGGGCTGCAATCCATTCAGGCGAGGCCGTGGCTGCCGTATGGATGGGGTGCTGTGGCTCGCGGTTAACTTCCACAATTTGTGGAGGTTGCGCGGTGGTGACCAATTGGAGCGATTGCGCCATATGGTCGGGCTGTTGTGCTCGATTGATCCACGCCGGGTTGCGGCGAATCAGTGCCGCCACCTCGGCAGGATCGCAGCCCCCGTCGATGGCATCCTGGATGGTGATGGTCTTGCGCCATTGGCCAGCCGCCCATGTGTTCTCCCCGGATTTATCGAAATGGTTTGGCAATTTGACAGTGCCGATTGCGGCGCGAATGGCGGAAAGGACGGGTTTTGCCCTTGCGCACTACTGTTTTGCCCATCGCTTAGTGCAGCGTTAACAGCAGCAAGCATTGGTATATGTATAAAGGGCTTCACTATCTGAAGCAGGTGTACCCCCGGTATCGATTCAATAATTGAAGCAAGCCAACCTGGTTTCAGCGGCATTTCACACCGATTTATGGTCATTTTGAGCCTCCCCTGCTTCATTAATTGAATCGAACGGCTTCACAAGTTGAAGTGGGCGTTCTGTTCTTTTGATGGAAAAACTTCGTGGCGGGGCGCGGGTGGCGTTTACCTCCAGATCAGCTCTTGGGCATTCGTCGATGGCATGCCAAGTCAGAGCGTAAAGAGCGCAGCGCCCCCCAGGATTAAGAAAGCGCCCCTCGCGTGTCCGAACGATCAGGTTTTTGTTCTGCAGTTCATCAAGCACCTTTGTAAGTGTTGCGGTCGATGCTATGCCGCGCGATTTGAGCTGCGTGATCGTTGCTGACAGGTTGCCGTTGTTTCTGCCGTTGTATTGCCGCACAAGCCAGTGAAGAACCTTGAGCGCACTGCCGGACAAACTTAGAAAATCTGGGTGATCTTCGACAACGTGCAGAAACATAGAAAACCCACCAGCCTCCCTGCGTCCTTTGGACTTTCCGTATGACTTGGCCATCAGCCAATTACCACCTCAAGCGGGAAGCTCTCGCGCAATAGTGTTTTACGTTGTGCATAGGGTGTTCCTGAAAGGATCAGCGCCGCATTTCGGCAGCGAATTTTTTTCAGTTCGCGCAGTGCTGTGATGTTTAGCGCAGAGTCCGCTATTGGTGAAAAAGTGCCGGTCAGCAGCCAGTTGCAGAGCAAGCCTTCAGTGCGGTAGTGGTGTGACTCGGTAGACTTTCCAGCGGCGGCTCGTGCTTGCTGCAATGCATCGCACATCAGCCGGGAAGCAGCGCACTTGTCCTGATGCTCCAGTAGGCGCAGCGGATCTGCTTTTTGTTTGGCGAGCCGGAGAAGCGCTTGGTGTTGGTCTAGAAAGGCATCAACCAATTTGGCTTGCCCTTCCATGGATCGTTTCCCGCCAATAAATGGCATCAGCACCAATGCGTCGCGCTCGGAAAGGCGATAGCAAGGTTGAGTCTTGCCTCGTGAGTCAATGTAATCTCGCGGCTCAATAGTGAGCTGCGAAATGGCCCCGGTCTCGACAAGACTGGCCAGCGAGCGCAGCACATTCTTGTGTGGGCGGCCGAACAGTTGAGCGATAGTGGTGGTATCCACTGACAGCTGGTCACGGTTCGAAATTACAAGTGGACTAACGGCTGGATTGGACTTCTTCATGTCAGGCTACCGTTCTCGCGTCGAGCTTGGCGAGTAGCCATGCCTCAACTTCGGCACGCACAAAGTACACGCGGGCTTGCCTGCCAGTGCCGTCTTTCATCGGCTTTGGAAAAGTGGGGTCTTTGGCGCGCAGCTTATTCACGCCGGATCTGGTTCGGCGAAGAAAGGTTGCCAGGTCGACCATGGTTATGAGTTCGGGAAGGGTTGCGGCGTTATCTGCGTCTGAATGGGTACGTTTCAAGATGGGTGCTCCTGTATGGGACAGGCGCACTGTGCGGAATGGATTTTTGTATGTCAGGGACGTTTATTAAATCGGTGTGCTTTCTCGCCGCTCATGCGGTAACAGTAGTGGGTGTATATGGATTTGTCCCAATAGTTGGCTACCCTTCGCTTGAGAGTTTCCGGTGCTTCATCTGCGTCCCAAGAGTCCGGTACCAAGTCAGGCCGTTGTGTGATGGCCTTGTCGCAGGCCGCCAGTAGAGACAGCACCGTCGATTCGCGGTAGAACTTGCAGGCCAAAGCATACAATTCGAATTCATCAGGCCGATGCGCAGCTCTTTTCCCTCGCTTGCCTGGAGGTAAGTCGCCAGCTATGAAGTCCGCGAAGCGAGGCCGGTTGAAAACATCTGGTCTGATCTTTCGTGCGTCGTTTACGGTAAGCAAGCCAGCTCGGATGTCCCGGATGAAATTATCAGCATTCCGCTCATCTGCCCATTCGATGAAGGCGCACAGCAGCTTTGCCGTCCCATCGGTGTCCAAGTCGAAAATTTGTTGGCGCGTCACGCCAGTCTTTTCCCAGATCAGAAGAAACTCCTGAAAACCATTGGGACAGTAGCGAAAGCACTTCCCATAATCCGGTCGGCCTGGCTCTAGGCCAATGACCATGACAAAGCCGTTCGCGTTGACCTCAGCGGCGAGCACGTCAAAGGGACTGGAAAGGCGCTCCTCGTTGCCTTCGCTCACCGCTGAAGCCAGGGTTTTTGCTGCGTGGAATGTGGCCGTAACCCCATTTGGAAAGCGCAGAATCAAACTCATGTGTCCTCTCTCTCCGATACTCTTGCGATTTGCAGATCGCCCAGGCAGGCGGCTGATGAGTGCTTCCACCCTGCCGGGTTATGTCTGGAAAAGCTTCTCGGGGAAATTCTGTGACAGCGCGCTGGTACCGCTGACAATCACTGCGCGGTTAAAATTTTCAATCTGGTCTGGTGTTATCCCAGTTTCTAGTGCGCCCAGAAAGTCGGCGTACCACTGAAGCATAGTGCGGCGTAGCACAACATATTCAGCGTTGTTGTAGAGGCCGGCCATGCCTTGCTCTTTGTGCGCCAATTGTGCTTCCACAAGGTCTTTGTCCCAGCGATGTTCGCGCAATAGGGTGCTGGCCGTGTGGCGGCTGCCATGTCCTACCAGGCGGCCTTTGTACCCAACCTTGTTCAGCGTCAGGTTGATGGTGTTTTCGCTGATTACCGGTTGCTTTGCGCCGATACCGGGAAACAGGTAGCGACCGCGTCCGGTCATGCGGTGTAGTTCGCGCAAGGCATCCAGCGCCTGCCGAGATAGAGGGGTGACGTGGTCACGGCGAGTTTTCATCTTGGCTGCAGGAATGCACCACAGCGCATCCGCAAAATTGATTTCATTCCACTCAGCATGGCGCACCATGCCGGGCCGGCTGGCAGTCCATAGCACTAACCAGGTGGCGACGCGTGCTGGCGTGCGGCTGGTGCTGCGGCGTAGGGCTTGCAGGAATGATGGCAACTCAGGCTCCAGCAGGTGAGGGTACTGCTTGGCCTTGGGTGTCGGCTTGGCGATTGAGCCAAGCTCACTGGCGGGGTTGTATTCGCAAAGTCCACGCGCGATGGCCTGGCTGAATATTTGGCGCAGGGCTACGCGGATTTTGTCGCGGGTGTTCATTGCGCCCCTGGCTTCGATACGTTCTTGTAGGTCGGCACAGTCTCGGCGGGTGATTTCAGTCAGCAACTTGCTACCCAGCGCTGGCAGCACGTCATTATCCAGATAGCCGCGCATCAGGCGTAGAGTGCTAGCGGCGCGGCCGTCCTGAGCCTTGCGTTGATACCAATACTCGGCGGCAGCGGCAAAGGTATTAGCGCTGGCAATCTCTTTGGCTTCACGCTGCTCGATCTTGTGCTGTATGGGGTCGGTGCCATGTGCAATCAGCTGCTTAGCTTCGTTGGCCTTTTTGCGCGCCAGGGTGCCGGGCAGGTCGGGGTAGCCGCCCAAGCCATGCCAGCTCCATTTGCCGTTCGGTTTTTTGTAGCGAAGCTCCCATGACTTGGTGCCGTTCGGTTTGACTCGGAAGTACAGGCCTGGGCTATCTAGCTCCCGGTAGGTAGTAGCTTCGGGCTCCAGGCTCGCCAGCGTAGTGTCCGCCAGAGGTCGGCGTTTGATCTCGCTCCGCTTCATTTCTTGTATGCCTAACTTCTGATTTTCTGAAGCATACATGTGGGCATACACGCCGCCAAGGCATACATGGGAGCATGTAGGGATATGCAGGCATAAAAAAATCGGCTGAAGTGGCCGGTTTGTCTGGGCTTCAGCTGATCTCCGACACATCCGGGATCATGCTGAGATATAGAAGTGGAGCGGGTGAAGGGAATCGAACCCTCGTTATCAGCTTGGGAAGCTCCTAACGAGGTGTCCTGGTGAAAGGAGGGAGATACTGGAGGTGGGATGTTCGAGCGTCCGGTTGAGTATGCAGCCAATAGCACTCACTCCGGCGTCATCATCACCGCGAGTGTCATTTTGATGAATTCCTCGTTGCGGTCGATCACATCCAAGGCGCCGCGCACGTTTTCGGCGACATCTGCGGCTCCCCGCTGTTCGACCCAGTTCGTCAGCTCCATGATTGCAGCTTCCAAGGCGAGTTGATTTTCGTTGATCTTGAAAAGCAGGGAGGGGAGTAGGTCTGAATTGGGCATCGCGATTCCTCCGTGAAAAAGAAAGCGTAGCAGCTTGAGAACTTCATCGAGCTTAAGACTGATTGCGGCTTGTCGCAAAAGACTGCCATCGACCCATTGCTGTCGCTCACGATGCCAGTCAGGATCCAGCCCACACCCGTTACGAAATAGCTGAAAGCGTATGATGGCGAGCCTTCATTACCGATAAGGAAATCGCCATGCGTCCTGACAAGGCCTGCTCAGTAGTTCTTTGTTCCGCGCGGCTCCCCAGGATCCTTTTGTTCCGTCATCCTCAGGCTGGGGTGCAACTGGTGAAGGGAACCATTGAAAAGGGAGAAACACCGGGCCGAGCAGCCCTGCGTGAACTGGCGGAAGAGTCTGGTATAAGCGCCGCCGCAATCGAAGACGATCTAGGATGTTGGGAGTCCGGTCATCACGGCCAGATCTGGTCGTTTCAGCTGTGCCAGGCGGGTGGACCACTACCTGAACAATGGTCACATCAGACGCTCGATGACCATGGTCACCTCTTCGAATTTTTCTGGGCTTCGCTCGACCATCTCCCTTATGACGATTGCCACCCTGTTTTTCGTCGAGCGCTGGTCTTTTTGTGCGAAGTCTTAGGAGCCCGTGGGCACTTGGTGGACAAGCATCCTTGATTCAACTGACGAACGTCTGCTATTGGCCGATTCTGTTGAAAAAGTCGGATTTTCAGCTCGCCTAAACTCAGGCACGACCACTACCGGAGAACCTACTCACCACATTGAGTGGTTTCTCGGCCCTTCGTTGACCTTTGCTGCTCTGTTAGTGGGTTAGTTTGAGGTTTTTTGCTTCGTGCAGGCGCACCTATCCCGTAGAAGGTGGCCCTTGAGATGCAAGTTTGGCCAGACGTCGCAGGTTCTGTACCGCGGCCGCCAGCGTGAACTCATCGGACGCGCCACTCATGCCACGTAGTCGCAAGCGATCCAGTTTCAGGATGCGCTTGAGGTGGGCAAACAACATTTCGACCTTCTTACGTTCGTGGCGAGAGCGCTGATACGCCGGCGTCGCCGCGATGCGTCGAGCCACATCACGAGCGGCTTCATGGACGCTGCGGACGATCTTGCGAATCGAAGTGTTCGGGCAGCACTTGGCTTTCATCGGACATGTCGCGCAGTCGGTCTGTCTGGATCGGAAGATGATGGTGTTGGCTTTTGTGACGTGCGAACGCTCGTTCTTGAAGGCTCGCCATTCGCTGCGTAATACGTTGCCGGCTGGGCAGCGGTATTCCTCGGCCTCTTCATTCCAGTGGAAATCGTTACTCGAAAAGCTGTCGTTCTTGCGCTCAGTTTTGTCCCACACCGGCACATGCGGCTCGATGTCTTTTTCCTCCACCATCCAGGCCAGCATCGGCGCGGTGCCGTAAGCGGTGTCGCCAATGAGGCGCTCTGGCTTGATGTCGAACTGCGCTTCGACCCGATCGATCATCGTCTTGGTGCTCTCGACTTCTGCGGTTCGATGAGCCGGTGTGGGTTCCACATCCATGATCACGCCGTGCTCGGTATCGATCAGATAATTCGTGGAGTAAGCGTAGAAAGCTGGGCCGCCTGGAGCAGCGGTCCAGCGGGCCTGAGGATCCGTCAGCGACAGGCGCTTCGGTAGCGTTTCGGCCAAAGCCTCTTCATCGAGGCCTTCAAGGTACTCACGCACGGCGCGGGTGCTCAGGGCCGGATCGCTCCAGTTGACCGGTTCATCACCCGGTACGCCGCGCTGCCGACTCGCATCCGCTTTGATGATGCTGGCGTCCACGGCAAAGCCTTCGCCTTTAACCAGGCCTGCGTCCATGCAGCGACGCAGCACTTCATTG
>RCUJ01000203.1_pt1 | contig 34598 bp, 36 predicted proteins | sample 2166321 | NCBI WGS metagenome assembly RCUJ01 (sample SAMN09932808, study PRJNA488358) | compost metagenome | feature: garden; material: soil; isolation source: compost soil in an enriched community after 118 h of incubation | place: Germany: Experimental Botanical Garden Goettingen | collected... | reverse complement strand
GCCAGCGGCACAGCGCGGTCACCAGGGTGCTCTTGCCGGCGTCGGAGGTGGTGCCTTGCACCATCAGGGTGGTCATGTCGTTTCCTTCTGGTAGTCGACCAGCGCCTGCGTCAGACGCTGCCAGCCCGCCTCGTCCGCCGGCAGGCCGAAGCGCAGGCTGGCCGGCTGGTCGAACAGGCGCGCGAGGATGCCGCGACGGGCGAGAAAGTCGTGCAGTTCTGCCGCGCGCGGCGTGCGCAGCCAGTGGAACAGCGCCGTGCCGCCGTCCGGCTGCAGGCCGTGGGCGGCCAACAGCTGTGCCAGCCGCTGCCCGGCCGCCTGCAGGCGCAGGGCGCGCAGCCGGCGGGCCGCGGCGCTGGACTCGGCCAGCGCCTGGATGCCGAGCGCCCGCGCCGGGCCGCTGACCGTCCACGGGCCGAGGCGCTCGGCGAGCAGCTCGAGCAACGCCGCCTCGGCGAGCACGAAGCCCAGGCGCACGCCGGCCAGGCCGAAGAACTTGCCGAACGAACGCAGCACGATCAGCCCCGGCTTGTCGGCGTGGGCCGCCACGCTGAATTCGGGGGTGCAGTCCATGAACGCCTCGTCGACCAGCAGGCAGCCGCCACGGGCGTACAGCCGTGCGTGCCAGTCGAGCAGCTGCTCTGCGGCGAACAGCTCGCCGCTGGGATTGTTGGGGTTGGCCAGCACCAGCACATCGAGGCTGTCGAGCCGCTGGTCGATGTCGACGGCGTCCAGGCGGACAAGCCGATGCCCCGCGCGCTGCCAGGCCTGGGCGTGCTCCGCGTAGCTCGGCTCGAGCACGCCCACCCGGCAGGGCGGCAGCAGCTGCGGCAGCCCTTGGATCGCCGCCTGGCTGCCCGCCACCGGCAGCGCGTGGGTCGCGCCATAGCAGGCGCAGGCAGCCGCGCTCAGGCCGTCATCGTCTTCCGGCAGACGTGCCCAGGCCTCGACAGCCAGCGGCGGCAGCGGCCAGGGCTCGGGGGCGATGGCGGTGGACAGGTCCAGCCAGTCGCCAAGGGCAATGCCGTAGCGCTGCGCCGCGGCGCGCAGGCGGCCACCGTGCTCAAGCATGCAGCCCGCCTCCGAGCAGGATCAGCACCAGCCAGAGCAGCACGCCGCGGCGCAGCAGGCTGAGCGCCCCGGCGATGCTCTCGGCATCCGCCGGCGCGCCCTCGCCGAGGGTCGGGCGTTGGTGAACCTCGCCGTGGTAGATCGCCGCGCCGCCCAGCTCGACGCCCAGCGCGCCGGCGCCGGCAGCCATCACCGGGCCGGCGTTGGGGCTGTCCCACTGCGGCGCCTGGCGGCGCCAGCAGCCCAGGGCGCGGCGGCTCTGGCCGAGCAGCGCGTAGGTCAGCGCGGTGAGGCGCGCCGGCAGGTAGTTGAGGACGTCGTCGATGCGCGCCGCCGCCCAGCCGAAGCGCTCGAAGCGCGGCGTGCGGTAGCCCCACATGGCGTCGAGGGTGTTGCTCAGCCGATACAGAACCACGCCCGGCGCGCCGGCCACGGCGAACCAGAACAGCGCGGCGAACACCGCGTCGCTGCCGTTCTCCAGCACCGACTCGGTGGCGGCGCGGGCCACGCCGTTGTCGTCCAGCGCCGAGGTATCGCGGCTGACCACCCGCGCCACGCCCTCGCGCGCCGCCTGCAGATCACCACGGCGCAGGGCATCGAGCACCGGCAGCGCGTGTTCGTGCAGGCTGCGCAGGCCGAGCGCGGCGTACAGGGCGAGGATTTCCAGCAGGCCGCCGAGCAGCGGCAGCTGCACCAGCAACCAGGTGAGCGCGGTCAGCGGCAGCACCGCCAGGCACCAGGCGGTCACCCCATGACTGCGCCAGCCGCGGCCGTGGCCGTTGAACTGCGCTTCCAGTCGATTGGCCAGACGGCCGAAGGCCACCAGCGGATGGCGGCGGCGCGGCTCACCGAGGGCCACGTCCAGCGCCACGCCAGCGAGCAGGCTGAGTCCCAGGCTCACGGCTGCCGGCCCCAGTGGTTCTCGAACAGCATGTCGGCCAGCGGCCTTTCCTCGGCCCAGCCCTCCTCCACCAGCATCGGCCGCGGGTAGAACTCGCTGACCGGTCCCAGGCAGAGCAGCGCCAGCGGTTCGGCGCCCTCCGGCAGGCCGAGCAGCTCGCCGAGCGCCACGGGATCGAACAGCGACACCCAGCCCATGCCCAGACCTTCGGCGCGGGCGGCCAGCCAGAGGTTCTGGATCGCGCAGGACAGCGAGGCCAGGTCCATCTGCGGCAGGGTGCGGCGGCCGAAGATGTAGCACTCGCGGCCGTCCATCAAGCAGGCGACCAGCAGCTCGGCGCTGTCCTCGATGCCCTCGACCTTGAGGCGCATGAACTCGCTGGAGCGCTCGCCCATCGCCTCCGCGGTGCGCACCCGCTCGGCCTCCACCAGCGCCTTGATCTGCCGGCGCAGCTCCACCGAAGTAATGCGGATGAAACGCCACGGCTGCATCAGGCCGACGCTGGGCGCCTGGTGGGCGGCATTCAGCAGGCGCGCCAGCAGTTCGGGCGCCACGCTGCCGCCGCTGAAGTGGCGCATGTCGCGGCGCTCGGCGATGGCGCGGTAGACCGCGGCGCGCTCCGCCTCGCTGAAGGCGTGGGAGTTAATCGCAGCTTCCTGCGGCTTGCTGGTGTTTTCGTCGGTCATTGGCGGATGGGTCGCAGGCGCGGGGCCGGCAGGATCTCCAGAGGGGTTACGGGCGCAGCAACGCGGCTGCCGCGCGCGGCGCCGAGGGCAGGTAGAAATGGATGTAGCTGGCGGTCAGCCGGCCACTGCGATACAGCGGTTCGCGGACGCGCCGGTAGTTGGGGCATTCGCCGTAGGCGATGGGTTCCAGCGCACAGTCCATCGTCGAATGGTGGTAGCTGTGCCCGCGCAGCCGCTCGCCGTCCAGCTCGACCTCCTGCATGGCCAGGGTCACCAGCTTGGGCTGCATCCGCGCCTCGCCCGGCAGCAGGCCGAGCAACTCGCCACGCTGGCCGTCGAGGTCGGTCAGGCCATCGAGCAGGTAGAGCATGCCGCCGCACTCGGCGAGGATCGGCTTGCCGGCCGCATGATGGGCACGGATCGCCACGCGCATCGCCACGTTTTCGGCCAGTTGCTGCAGATGCAGCTCCGGGTAGCCGCCCGGCAGGTACAGGCTGTCGACCTGCGGCAGCTGGTGGTCGTCGAGCGGCGAGAAGAATATCAGCTCGGCCCCCAGCGCGCTCAGTAGCTCTAGGTTGGCCGGGTAGACGAAGGCAAAGGCAGCGTCGCGAGCCACACCGATGCGCACGCCCTGCAGCAGTGGTGAATAGGCGATGGGCTCCGGTGCGGCGAATTCGACCGGCTCCGGCAGACTCAGCACGGCACTCTCGGCCAGCGCGGCGGCGGCGGCATCCAGGCGGGCGTCGAGATCGGCCAGCTCGGCGGCCTGCACCAGGCCGAGATGGCGGCTGGGCAACTCGATCGCGGCATCGCGCGGCAGCGCTCCGAACCAGCGCAGATGCGCCGGCAGGCAGTCGCGGAGGATCTCGCCGTGGCGGGGGCTACCGACCCGGTTGGCCAGTACGCCGGCGAACGGCAGATCGCTCTGGTAGCTGGCCAGGCCGTGGGCGATGGCAGCGAAGGTCTGCGCCATCGCCGAGCCGTCGATCACCGCCAGCACCGGCACGCCGAAGCGGCGCGCCAGATCGGCGGCCGAGGGCGTACCGTCGAACAGGCCCATCACGCCCTCGATGAGAATCAGGTCGGACTCGTTGGCCGCCCGCCACAGGCGCCGCCGGCACTTCTCCTCGCCGACCAGCCACAGATCCAGCGCATCCACCGGCGCACCGCAGGCGCGGGCGAGGATCATTGGATCGAGAAAATCAGGGCCGCACTTGAACACCCGCACGCGCAGGCCCCGATTGACATAGTGGCGGGCCAGGGCGGCGGTGACGGTGGTCTTGCCCTGGCCGGAGGCCGGGGCGGCGATCAGCAGGGCTGGACAGTGGCAAACAGCATTCATGGGAGCCTCCTGGCACACAAGGGCAGACGCACACTCATGTGCGACCGGGTTACTTTGAGTGACCCGTTTATCGCGAATAAATTCGCACCTGCCGCCGCAATTGCGAGGCGCATCAGAATTCCACGCCTCGCTGCGCCTTCACCCCGGCCTGGAAGGCGTGCTTGACCAGGCCGATCTCGCTGACCGTGTCGGCCGCCTCGATCAGCCCCGGCAGCGCACCGCGGCCGGTGACCACCACGTGTTGCAGCGGCGGGCGCGCGGCAATGTCGGCCAGCACCGTGTCCAGCTTGAGGTAGCCGTACTTGAGGGCGATGTTCAGCTCGTCGAGCACCACCAGGGCGATTTCGGGGTCCTGCAGCAGCTCGCGGGCCACCGCCCAGGCCTGCTCGGCCTTGTCGATGTCGCGCTGGCGATCCTGGGTCTCCCAGGTGAAGCCCTCGCCCATCACGAAATAGCGCACCTCGTCGGGGAAGCGGCGAAAGAAGGCTTCCTCGCCGGTGCTCGCCGCCCCCTTGATGAACTGCACCACACCGGCCTTGAGACCGTGACCGAGGGTGCGCGCCAGCATGCCGAAGGCGGCGCTGCTCTTGCCCTTGCCGTTGCCGCTGTTGACCAGCAGCAGACCGCGCTCGGCGCTGGCCTCGGCGATCCTGGCGTCGACCACCGCCTTCTTGCGCTGCATGCGCGCCTTGTGGCGCTCGTCGCGGGCGATTTCGTCCGGCGCGCTCATCGGCTCACCTCGGCGCGACGCAGTTGCTTGAAGACATGCGCAGCCGCCAGCAGCAGCGCGGCCAGGCCGACATACAGCGCCAGCGACTGCAGCGACTGCGGGTAGTAGGCGGCGATGCGCGGCAGGAAGCCGGCCAGGCTCGCCTCCGGATAGCGACCGGAGAAGAAGTAGAAGCCGCCGCTGGACAGCAGGTGGCAAACCAAGCTGGCAGCGAGCAGGCAGGCCAGCAGGCTGCCCAGGCTAGTCCAGGCGTCGCGATGCAGACGTGCGTACAGGCGGCCACCGAACCACAGCGCGGCGTAGGCCGGCAGCAGCAGCCAGTAGGCCGGGGTGACGCACCAGTTGCTCACGCCGCCCCAGGTGACGGCGGCGAGGTCGAGGGCGACCGCCTCGAGAAACAGCGCCGGGAAGGCCCAGCGCGCCGGCAGCAGCGCGCCAGCGAGGAAGAATACCGCCCAGGAGGCACTGGGCAGGTTGATGTCGCTGAAGTGGTGACCGCGGGTCACCGCCATCAGCAGCGCCAGGGCGATGCCGATGGCCAGGCGGCTACGGGGGGAAAGGTCGAGCATGGGGGAACTCCTGAGGGCAAGGATGCGGCGCCCCGCTCGCACGGGGCGCCGGTGGTTCAGAGCGCCTGGTAGCGCACGGTGAAATACACCGCCTGGCCCGGCTGGTTGTAGCCGGCGGCGGTCTCGTAGTCGGCATCCAGCAGGTTGGTCACCCGCGCCTGCAGGCGCCACTCGTCATCGAGGCGGTATTCGCCGCGCAGGTCGAGGCTGGCATAGCCGGAGAGTTCGCTCTGGTTGGCCAGGTCGTCGTAGCGCTGGTCCTCGGCGTGCAGGCTGGCGCCGACGCTGAAACGGCCGATGGCGCGGTCGACGTCGAGATTGAGGATCTGCTGGGCGCGGCGCGCCAGTTCGTTGCCGTTGTAGCGGCCGCCGCGGCTTTCCGGCTCCTGCAGGGTCAGGTTGGCGTTCCAGTCCCACCCCAGCCACTGGCTGCCGAGGCCGGCCTCGACACCGCGGATGCGCGCCTGGTCGACGTTGTTCGGCGCCTCGATGCTGGCGTCGTAGGCGATCAGATCGTCGACGCGGGTACGGAAGGCGGCCAGCTGCCAGTGGCCCCAGGCCGGCTGGCCCTGCAGGCCGAGTTCCAGGCTGCGCGAGGTTTCCGCATCCAGCTCGGGGTTGCCGTAGTCGGGGAAGTACAGCTCGTTGAAGGTCGGCGCCTTGAACGCCGTGCCGTAGCTGGCATAGGCGCGCAGCGCATCGCTCAGCGCATAGCCCCAAGCGAGGCTGCCGGTCTCGTGGTCGCCGAACTGCTGGTTGTCGTCGCGGCGCAGCGCCAGTTGCCAGTCGTGGCGGCCAGCACCGCCGAGGTACTGGACGAAGTAGCCGTCGTTGTCGCGCGAATCCTCGGCGTAGGCGGTGCTGCCGTTGACCTCGTCGTGCTGGTGGTCGACGCCCAGCACCAGGGTATGGCCCGCGGCCAGGGTCACATCGTTCTGCCAGGACAGCGAGTCGCGGCGGGTGTCGAAGCGCGAGTAGAAGGCGCCGTCCTGAGCGGCGTCCGACTTGTCCTCGCTGCGCCCGGCCTGCAGGGTCACCTGCCAGGGCTCCAGCGGCGCGAAACGGGCGCGCAGTCCGGCGACCTTCTGCACGCCATCGGCGTTGGCGCCAAAACCGGCGGTGCGCCGGCGGCTTACCGAGTCGTAGTCGTTGTGCGACTTTGCCTCCAGGAAGCTGCCGTCCAGCTCCAGGCCATTGGCAAAGCGATGGCCGGCGCGCAGCGAGGCGGACAGGTTGCGATAGCCGTCGCTGTCGTCCTCGTAGCCGCTGGCGCTGCGCGGCTTGACGTTGATGCCATCGGTGTCGCTGGCGGAGACACCGAGGTTGAACCAGCTCGCCCCGGCACGACCGGACAGTCCGGCGCTGCCGCTGTGGCTGTCGTGGGTACCGGTACCCAGGGAGAGGAACGGCCGCAGGCCGGCACCGCCGTCCTTGCGGGTGAAGATCTGGATCACCCCGCCGATGGCCTCCGAACCGTACAGACTGGAACGCGGGCCGCGAACGATCTCGATGCGCTCGATCAGTTCCACCGGGAGGTCCTGGAAGGCGGCGCTGCCGCTGGTGGCCGAACCGACCTTGATGCCGTCGATCAGCACCAGCACGTGGTCGGACTCGGTACCGCGCAGGAACAGCGAGGTGCTCTTGCCGGGGCCACCGTTGTTAGCCAGCGACACCCCCGGCACGCTGCGCAGCAGTTCGGGCACGGAGGCGGCCTGCCTGCGCTCGATCTCGGCGCGGTCGATCACCGTCACCGCCGCCAGCGACTCGCTGGCGGTCTGCGCGGTGCGACTGGCGGTCACCAGCAGCGGCTCGATCGGCAGCGCTTCGGCCGCCAGGGAAAAGGGGGATACACCGCACAGCAGGATGGCTGCCGGGGTCAGAACAACTTTGCTCATCGCTCACTCTCTGCATCGCGCTCACCCGCGCGATCAGGATTGCAGGAGGCATGCAGAGGACATGGCGACGAACAGACGGAATAAACAAGGAAAGCCGCCCACCCGACGGGTAGCGCCCTCCGCGATACCGTGGATGCGACAGGCCGGTCTCCGGGCTTGCGAGTGGAACAGAAGTTCCCGAAGTCGCGCCTTCCCATGCCTGAGCACAGTGGCCAATAGCGACGTCTTGACTCGCCTACCGTTGCGGGGGCAGCGCCGGCCTTGTGTATGACATTTCATACACGCACCGGCTTCCCTGTTTCACCCCACCAAGCCTTGGCTGGGGGGCACCTGAAGCAGGGCTGCGAGGGTAGAGGGTCGGGGACAATGCGTCAAACGCTTCGCATAACCTGAAGAGAACACTTGCCTAAAATTACATACGTGATGCACGTCACAAAAACACCGAATCGCCCTAAAGACCGCATACACCTCATGGCCTTTAGCATGGCCTCGTGCTACTAAAGATTCACAAGCGCTAGCCAAGGCGCGGAATCTTTCGACCCACCCGCAGCAACTGCATGCAATATTCTGCACGAGGTATATCTACATGGGCTTTGTCATTTCCTGGTCACCCGAGTTCGAGACCGGCATCGATATCGTCGACGAGCAACACAAGCGCATCTTCGAATACCTGACCGAAATCGACCATGCCATCAAGGCTCAATCGACTGCCGAAGTCGAGTATGTGGTCAAGGCCCTGCTGGACTACGCCATCTCGCACAACACCTTCGAAGAAAGCCTGATGGAAAAGGCCGGCTACCCGATGCTGGACGCCCATCACCAGGTCCATGAAGCCTTCAAGGCTCGCGCCCAGGCCTATGGCACCCGTCTGGCCGGCGGCGAAGACCACTTCCGACTGGCCCGTGAAGTGCGTACCGACATCGGCCTGTGGCTGACCAACCACATCAAGCGCGACGACAAGCACTACGTGCCCTACGTGAAGAAGAGCCTCGACGGCGGCTTCGTCTCGCGCATGCTGGGCAAGTTCTTCGGCTGATCAGCCCTGCGCCATCGCACCGAACCAACAGGCAGCAAGACCTGAAAACAACACCCCCGTGCCCCTGAAACACCTGCTAGTCAAAACAACAAAAGCCACAGCCAGAAAACACAATAAAACAACAATAACAGGACGAATTACATGAACCGCATCCACCCCCGGCCTGCCGCCGCCCCACCCCACTCCACGCGAAAACGGGCACCCCGGATGCCTGCCACGCAGTACTGCTGACCCGCTGCCTGCCAGCACGACCACCATCAGGATGTGCGTGCCCGAGCGGGACTTCAGGCAGTTTCCGCTGATCCGTGGCGACCAGCAAAGGTCCGCCCGCTGCCGGATATCCAGGGCACCACAGCAGCCAGATTCATTGTTCATACGAGAGGGATCGAGCCATGAGCTTTGTCATCACTTGGACTACTGAATTCGAAACCGGCATTGACATCATCGACGAGCAACACAAGCGCATCTTCGAATATCTGGAAGAAATCGATCACGCTATCAAGACGCACAATGCGGATGAAGTCGAGCACGTCATCAAGTCGCTGATCGATTACGCCATCTCGCACAACACCTTCGAGGAAAGCCTGATGGAGAAGGCCGGCTACCCGATGCTGGAGCCGCATCATCAGGTCCACGAAGCCTTCAAGGCCCGCGCCAAGTCCTACAGCGACCGTCTGGTCCAGGGCGAGGATACCTTCCGCGTGGCCCGGGAGATCCGCACCGATATCGGCCTGTGGTTGACCAACCACATCAAGCGCGACGACAAACACTATGTCTCCTTCGTGAAGCGCAACATCGAGGGCGGTTTCGTCGCCCGCATGCTGGGCAAGTTCTTCCGCTGATTGCTGCAGACCCCGTAAACGAAGAGGGCCGGTCAGATGACCGGCCCTCTTCGTTTACGGTGAAAACTCAGTTCACACTCAAACGCTCGCGATTCTTCTCCAGCGTGGCCGCACCGATTCCCTTCACCTCGAGCAGCTCATCCACCGAGGTGAACGGCCCCTTGGCATCGCGGTACTCGACGATCGCCCGGGCCTTGGCTTCGCCAATGCCATTGAGTTCGCGGGCCAGGGTCTGAGCATCGGCACTGTTCAGATCGATCCGGGTCACCGGCACGGCGGCCTGGGCCTGCACCACCACCGGCTGGGGTGCGGCAGGCGCTTCGGCGGCCATGGTGGTGACGGAAAAACCACTGAGCAGTGCGAACAGCAGGGAGGAAAGACGCAGTTTCGACATGATCGACAATTCCTTTGTCAGATTCAGATGGGAAGGGACCGCCGCTATTCCCGGCGGCCCACCGAAGCTAAATCAGCCGCGCAGGATGTCAAAGCTACAACCTTACAAAGTGTGCGCGATTGTGCATTTGAGTGACGCGCCTGGCAGTTGCGCAGTCGACCGCAGCGAAAGAATCGAAGCACGCCATCGCGGCAAGTACCGCCCGCCGTCATGCCAACGGGCTGAGCTACAGTCCCAATACCCCCTTCCCCGACAAGGTGCATGCCCATGGCCATGCGACATCTGTTCAGCGACGCCTACCAGCCGCAGCAGATCGCCCAGCGGGTCGCGGAAATGGGCGTAGCCAAGGCCCGTGCCGACAGCCTGACCCTGCTGGTGCTGGCGGTGCTGGCCGGGGCGTTCATTTCCCTGGGCGCGCTGTTGTTCACCGTGGTGGTGACGGGCAGCGAACTGGGCATCGGCATCACCCGCCTGCTCGGCGGCCTGGGCTTCTGTCTCGGCCTGGTACTGGTGGTGATCGGCGGCGCCGAGCTGTTCACCGGCAACAACCTGCTGGCCATGGCCTGGGCCAGCCGACTGATCACCAGCCGTGAACTGCTGCGCAACTGGCTGCTGGTCTACCTGGGCAATGTCATCGGCTGCCTGGGCACGGTACTGCTGGTGCTGTGGGCGGACAGCGCCACCCTGGCTGGCGGGGCCGTGGGAGAAACGGCGCTGGGGATCGCCCGCAGCAAGACGGAGCTGACGCTGGGCGCCGCCTTTGCTCGCGGCATCCTGTGCAACGTGCTGGTGTGTCTGGCCGTGTGGCTGGCGATGGGCGGCCACAGCCTGACCGACCGCTTGCTGGCCATCCTGTTTCCGATCACCGCCTTCGTCAGTCTCGGTTTCGAGCACTCGATCGCCAACTGGTTCTTCCTGCCCTATGGCTTGGCCCTCGATGGGCAGGGCAGCCTGTCGCTGGCCGCTGCGGCGCGCAACCTGGCCGTGGTCACCGCCGGCAACATCGTCGGCGGCACGCTGCTGGTCGCCGGGGTCTACTGGCTGGCCTACCTGCGCCGCCCGCCGGCGAGCTGATTCAAACCTGCTGGCGGCGCTTGTAGCGCACCTGCGGGTGGTTGCCCACGCGCTTGATCTCGAACAGGTCGATGGCGGCGAACAGGTCCACCAGTCGCGCATAACCGTAGTTGCGCGGGTCGAAGGAGGCCTGGTTGGCGATGCGCGCGCCGACCAGGCTGAGATGCGCCCAGCCTTCGTCGTCGGCGGCGAAGGCCACCGCATTGCGCAGCAGGCTCATCAGCTTGCTGTTGCCCTTGAGTTCATGCCCCGTGAGCCGGCAGGCCACCTCCGGCACGCCCGCTCCGGCCGAGGCGGCACCCTCGGCGCTCTTCAGCGGCTGAATGGTCACCTCGACCGGGATGTCGTCCAGAAAGACGAAACGCGAGCAGGCGTTGACGTAGGGTTCCGGCGACTTGCGCTCGCCGAAGCCGATCACCTGCTTGCCCTCGGCGCGCAGGCGGGTGACCAGCGGAGTGAAGTCGCAATCCGAGGACACCAGGCAGAACACCTCGACCGGCTTGCCGTGCAGCACGTCCATGGCGTCGATGGCCATGGCCATGTCGGTGGCGTTCTTGCCCTTGACCAGGTCGAACTGCTGGACCGGCTGGATGGCGTGCTCGTGCAGCACCGCCACCCAGGATTCCAGCCGCGGACTCTTCCAGTTGCCGTAGGCACGGCGGATGGAAACCATGCCAAGTACCGCCAGTTCGGCGAGGATCGCCTCGATCTTGCGGCTCGGCGAGTTGTCGGCATCGATGAACAGCGCTACGCGGACGTCCTGCATATCCCGCCCCCTTCCTTGTTCCCGTAGGCCTCAGCCTAGCCCTTCAGGGCCTTCTTCGGGTAGATGTCGTAGCGGCTGGACTTGCCTTCGAGCTGGTAGGACGGCTTGGGCCCGTCGATGCACGGCGCCTTGCGCGGGCGCTTGACCACCACGCGGTGGCTGGCCAGGGCCAGGGCCGCCTCGAGCAACGCCGGAGCGTCGAGGTCGTCGCCGACCAGGGGGCGGAACAGGCGCATCTCCTTCTTCACCAGCGCACTCTTGTCGCGGTGCGGGAACATCGGGTCAAGGTAGATCACCTGCGGCGGCTCGCCCTGCCAGTCGCCCATGATCTGCACGGCGTTGCCGGTCAGCAGGCGCATCTGCGCGACGATGGGCGCCACCTCGGGGGCGCGGGCGGCACGCGCCAGGCCATCCTCGAGCAGCGCGGCGATCAGCGGCTGGCGCTCGATCAGACTGACCGCGCAGCCCAGGCTGGCCAGCACGAAGGCGTCGCGTCCCAGACCGGCGGTGGCGTCCAGCACTTGCGGGCGCACGCCGGGTTGCACACCAACGGCCTTGGCGATCATCTGTCCACTGCCACCACCGAACAGCCGCCGGTGGGCGGCGGCGCCTGCGACGAAGTCGACGCGTACCGGACCCGGCGCATCGGGACCGAGTTCGGCCAGCTGCAGACCGTCGTCGCCCAGCTGCAGGGCGAACTCGGCCTCGTCCGCATCCCCAAGCCCCAGGCGCTCGGCCCACTGCCCGGCGGCAAGTTCGTGGACGGGACTCAGGGCTTCGACGCGGATGCGAACAGGGCTGGCGGACATCGGGACTTCCGGACTGGGGACGGTGGGGAGGCCATTTTGCCAAATAACGCAGCGGCCCGCCCTATCGCGGCGCCGGCGCACGCCCCAGCAGCACCCAGGCCACCCCGCCGAGCAGCAGCGCCGAGGCCAGCAGCAGACGCAGGTCGAAGGGTTCGCCGAGCAGCAGCACGCCGAACAGCGCGGTGATCAGCGGTACGCTGAGCTGGACCGTCGCGGCCTGGGTGGCGCGCAGCGCCGGCAGCACCGCGTACCACAGCGCATAGCCGACGCCCGAGGCCAGGCCGCCGGAGAGCAGCGCATACACCAGTCCGGCCCCGTCCAGCCGCGCCCACGGCAGGCCAAGCAGCCCCAGCAGGAGCGCCAGCGGCAGGGCGCGGATGAAGTTGCCGGCGGTGTTCGCCGTGGCATCGCCGACGCCACGGCCACGCAGGGAATACACACCCCAGGCCACCCCGGCCAGCAGCATCGACAGCGCCGGCAACAGCTGCGGCGCGCTGGCGCCGGGCAACAGCAGCACGGCCAGGCCGCCGAAGGCCAGCAACAGGCCGCAGCTCTGCCCCAGCGCCAGCCGTTCGCCACGCCACAGGCCCCAGAGGATCATGCTCGCCTGCACCGCGCCGAACAGCAGCAGCGCTCCGGTGGCCGCGGCCAGCTGCAGGTAGGCCCAGGAAAACCCGGCGGCATAGACGAACAGCGCCAGCGCCGACAGGTTGCTGCCGGCCAGGGCACGCGGCGCCGGGGCGGCGCGCACACGCACGATCAGCCACAGCACCAGCGCGCCGCCGAGCACACGCAGGGCGGTAAAGCTGGCGGCGTCGATATGCCCGTCGCGCAGCGCGATGCGGCACAGCAGCGAGTTGGCGGCGAAGGCCAGCATGGCCAAGGCGACGAGCAACGCAAGGCGCGGCAGGGGCATGGAAGAGGTTCCGGTCCGTGGTGGTGTGGCGAGGGTAGCGTGAAAGCGCCGGGCAATGGCAGAGGGGGGACAGCCCCTACAGCAGCCCGAGCTGCTCGCCCATGCCACTCTCTGGCAACGACGGCAGCCCCGGCAGGCGCACCATCAGCTGCGCATGAAAGCGCCGCGCCAGCTCGGGGGCGCGGTGGTTGTCGGGGGTGTGCAGGAACACGTGGGGCGTGCGGCCCTCCTCGATCCAGCCGGCGACCTTGTCCAGCCAGGGGGCGAGGAAGGGATCGTTGGCCTGCAGTTCCGGGTGGCCGATGAAGCGCACCTGGGGCGCCTGGGTGAACGCCGCCGGGCGCGGCGGCAGCCGCGGCTTCTTGCTCTGCGCATGCAACACCGCCGGGCTGCGCGCGGTGCAACTGAACAGCGCCCGCGAGTCGAGACCGATGCGCTCGACGCCGTGCGCCAGCAGCAGGCGGTTGAGCGCCCTTTCCTCCTCGCCACGGGCGAAGAACGCCGGATGGCGAACCTCCACCGCCAGGCTGCGCCCGGATGGCAAGCCGTCGATGAACGCCGCCAGCTCGGCGAGGCGCGACGGAGCGAAGCTGGCCGGCAGCTGCAGCCACAGCGGCGTGACCCGCGCGCCCAGCGGTGTCAGCAGCTCGAGGAAGTCGCGCGCGGCGGCGAGGTTGTCGCGCAGGTCGCCTTCGTGGCTGATGTCGCGCGGCAGCTTGGCGCAGAAATGGAAGTGCTCGGGCATCAGTTGCGCCCAGCGCGCCAGGGTCGCCGCCGCCGGCCGGGCATAGAAGGTGGTGTTGCCTTCCACGGCGTTGAACACCCGGCAGTAGGCCGGCAGGAAATCGCGACTGGCCAGCCCCGGCGGATACAGTTCGCCGCGCCAGGCCGGCTCGTTCCACGACGGGCAGCCGAGAAAGTACGGCAGCACGGCCACTTCAGCCCTTCTTCGGGGTGGCCACGTTGTCACGCAGGTACACCGGCTGCGCCTGCTCGGCGTCGACGCCTTCGCCCCGCGCCCAGGCGAAGGTGGCGAGAGTCAGCAGGTCCTCGGCATGCGGCAGCAGCCCGGCATCCATGCCGCCGACCGCCACCGGGATGCGCGCCGCGAAGGCCCAGCCGGTGCCGGCGCCGAACCACTCGCCCTCGGCGCCGCGCGGCAGCGCGACCTGCTCCGGCGGCAGCACCGCCTCGACGCCGGCCAGACGCATTTCGCCGTCCTCGAGGCGATAGCAGCCCCAGTACAGCTCGTCCATGCGCGCATCGATGGCGGTCGCCACCTGGCTGACCCCCTGCTCGCGATGGGCGCGCTGGGCCATCACCGCCAGGTTGGAGATCGGCAGCACCGGGCGGCCGAGGGCGAAGGCCAGGCCCTGGACCACGCCGACGGCGATGCGCACGCCGGTGAAGGCGCCCGGACCGCGGCCGAAGGCGATGGCCTCCACGGCGCCGAGGGCGATGCCGGCCTCGGCCAGCACTTCCTGCACCATCGGCAGCACGCGCTGGGCATGCAGGCGCGGGATCACCTCATAGCGGCTGTAGACCCGCCCCTCGTGCAGCAGCGCGACGGAACAGGCTTCGGTGGCGGTATCCAGGGCCAGCAGGGTGGTCATGACAGAGGTCCGGTACGATGGAAAACGGGCGCGCATTGTAGCAGCCGTGGATCGCCGCGGCGTGCGCAGGCCACCGCCGCCGCGCCGGGCAGCACTCGCCGAGGCCCGGAAATGCAAACGGCCCGCACAGGGCGGGCCGTCGGTTGCAGCACGAAGCGAATCAGCTCAGCGCGGCGAGCACCTTGGCGGTGATCTCTTCGACGCTGCCGACACCCTCGACGCGCGAGTACTTCGGCTTGCCGGCGGCACCTTCCAGCTCCTGATAGAAGCCGACCAGCGGCAGGGTCTGCGCGTGGTACACGTCCAGGCGCTTGCGCACGGTTTCTTCCAGGTCGTCTTCGCGCTGGATCAGATCTTCGCCGGTTTCATCGTCCTTGCCGGCCACCTTCGGCGGGTTGTACTGCAGGTGGTAGGTACGACCCGACGCCGGGTGCACGCGGCGACCGGACATGCGGCTGATGATTTCCGCATCTTCCACGGCGATTTCCAGCACGTGGTCGATTTCCACGCCGGCGTCACGCAGGGCTTCGGCCTGCGGGATGGTGCGCGGGAAGCCGTCGAACAGGAAGCCGTTGGCGCAGTCGTCAGCGACGATGCGCTCCTTGATCAGGCCAATGATGATTTCGTCGGAAACCAGGCCACCGCTGGCCATCACTTCCTTGACCTGCAGACCCAGCGGGCTCTCGGCCTTGACCGCGGCACGCAGCATGTCGCCGGTGGAGATCTGCGGAATGGCGAATTTTTCGGTGATGAAGCGAGCCTGAGTACCTTTGCCGGCACCCGGTGCCCCCAGCAGAATCACACGCATCTTGTTGCTCCAGAAAGGATGTAGAAAATCTTGGATCCGCCTCGTGGGGCCAATCTCGAAATTTTTGTTTGCGCCCTAGCATGAAATGGGGCGGTGAAAAAGCAGACCAAAATACACAGCTACCCGGCCCGACACAAGACAGCAGGACGCCGCTTGGCGGCAGCTCAGCCGGTGTTGCGCAGCCCGGCGGCGATGCCCGCCACACTCACCAGCAGAGCCTGCTCCAGTGGGCTCTCGGCATGCTCGGCGAGCCGGCGCGAACGGGCGAGAAGCTCGACCTGCAGCAGGTGCAGCGGGTCGAGGTAGGCATCGCGCACACTGATCGACTCGCGCAGCACGGAGTCGCCACCGAGCAGCTGCGCCTGGCCGGTCAGCCCCAGCACCATGCCCTCGGCCTGCGACAACAGGTCGCGCAGCTGCTGCCCCAGCGGGCGCAGGTTTTCCTCGACCAGACGTTCGTCATATAGCCGGGCGATCCCCGCATCGGCCTTGGCCAGCACCATCTCGAGCATGTCGATGCGCGTCCGGAAGAACGGCCAGTGCTCGCGCATCTCGTGCAGCAGACGCATCTCGCCCCGCTCCGCCGCCCGCCCCAGCGCGGTTTCCCAGCCGAGCCAGGCCGGCAGCATCAGGCGCGTCTGGGTCCAGGCGAAGATCCACGGAATCGCCCGCAGGCTTTCCACCCCGCCGGTACGCCGACGAGCCGGGCGGCTGCCCAGCGGCAGGCGTCCCAGCTCCTGCTCCGGGGTGGCCTGGCGGAAGTAGTCGACGAACTGCGGATGCTCGCGCACCACCGCGCGATAGGCCGCCACCCCGTCGGCAGCCAGGCGCTCCATCAGCGCCCGCCATTCGGCGGTCGGCGCCGGCGGTGGCAGCAGAGTGGCCTCCAGCACCGCCGCCAGATAGAGACTGAGGTTCTGCTCGGCGACGCCGGGCAGGCCGAACTTGAAGCGGATCATCTCGCCCTGTTCGGTGACACGAAAACGCCCGGCCACCGAGCCCGGCGGCTGCGAGCGGATGGCCACATGCGCCGGTCCACCGCCACGTCCCACGGTACCACCGCGGCCATGAAACAGCAGCAGCTCCACGCCATGGCGAGCGCAGACCGCGACCAGCGCCTCCTGGGCGCGGTACTGCGCCCAGGCTGCTGCCAGCGTACCGGCATCCTTGGCCGAGTCCGAGTAGCCGATCATCACTTCCTGCGGCCCGGCCTGGCGCGCTCGGTAGCCAGGCACGCTCAGCAGGCGATCGATCACACTCCCGGCGTGCTCCAGGTCGTCCAGCGTCTCGAACAGCGGCACCACGCGCAGCGGCCGCTGCAGGCCGGCCTCCTTGAGCAACAGCTCGACCGCCAGCACATCGCTCGGCGCGCCGGCCATGGAAATCACGTAGGAGCCCAGCGCCGCTGACGGCGCCTGCGCCGCCACCCGGCAGGTGGCCAGTACTTCGGCGGTGTCGGCGGATGGCCGATAGTGTCCCGGCAGCAGTGGGCGCGGATTGTCCAGCTCGCGCTGGAGGAATTCGAGGCGCTGCGTCTCGTCCCATTCGGCGTAGCGGCCGACACCGAGGTAGGCGGTGATTTCGTCGAGCGCCGCGACATGCCGCCCGGCATCCTGGCGGATGTCCAGGCGCACCAGGAACAGGCCGAAGGTGTGGGCGCGGCGCAGGCTGTCGAGCAGCGGGCCGTCGGCGATCGCGCCCAGACCGCAGCTGACCAGCGAGTCGTAGCACAGCAGCAGCGGTTCGAGCAGCTCGCCGTTGTCGTGCAGCACCGCGGCGCCCGGGGCCTGGCCGTCCTGCAACGCCGCAGCCGCCCAGTCGCGGGTGGCGAACAGACGCGTGCGCAGCTGGCGCAACAGCGCGCGGTAGGGCTCGGGGGCGTCGCCGACCCGTTCGCGCAGCGCCGCACTGGCCTGGTGCATGGACAGGTCGGTGATCAGTCGCTCGACGTCGCGCAGGTGCAGCTCGGCGGCGATTCGCCGTGCCTGCAGCAACACCTCGGCGGTCACCTGCGCCGTGACATTGGGGTTGCCGTCGCGGTCGCCGCCCATCCACGAGGCAAAGCGAATCGGTGCCGCCTCCAGTGGCAGGCGCAGGCCGGTGGCGGCGTACAGGGCCTGATCGGCCTTGCGCAGATAATTGGGAATGGCCTGCCACAGCGAATGCTCGATCACCGCGAAACCCCACTTGGCTTCGTCCACCGGTGTCGGGCGCGTGCGGCGGATTTCCTCGGTGTGCCAGGCTTCGGCGATCAGGCGCTGCAAGGTGGTTTTGATCTGCTCGCGCTCGGCACTGGTCAGGTCACGGTGATCCTGAGCCGCCAGTTGCGCGGCGATGGCGTCGTACTTCTGGATCAGTGTGCGGCGTGCAACTTCGGTAGGGTGCGCCGTGAGTACCAGCTCGATCTCCAGCCGGCCCAGTTGCCGGGCCAGCGCGTCGGCGCCATGCCCCTCGGCGCGCAGGCGCGCGAGCAACTCCGGCAGCACCCGGGCTTCGAACGGCGCCGCCTGGGATTCCTCGCGGCGGTGAATCAACTGATATTGCTCGGCGATGTTGGCCAGATTGAGGAACTGGTTGAACGCCCGCGCCACCGGCAGCAACTCGTCCTCGGCCAGGGCATCGAGGGTTTGCGCCAATTGTTGCGCGCCGGCCGGCGAGCCGCGCCGCGCCGCCTTGGCCCCCTTGCGGATGCGTTCGATCTTGTCGAGAAAGTCCGCGCCGCGCTCGGCGCGAAAGGTCTCACCCAGCAGCTCGCCCAGCAGGTGGACGTCCTCGCGCAAGCGCGCATCGATTTCCGCCATCTTCGCTCTCCTTCCAGTGTCCCTTGCCTGCCCGGCACTGCTTGCCTTGCGGCAAGAGACCCAAGAGCAGTCTAGGCTCATTCTAAAGACATCCCCGTTACCGACCGCAGTCCAAGGCCGGAGGCATGCATGAAAATCCGCGATCTGGTGAGTGAATGGGAGCTCAGCGCCAAGGGCAAGCTGAGCAAGACCATCTACAGCATTCCGCTCGACGTGGAGTCGGCCGCCCGGGTGGCCGCCCTCAGCGAAATGTACCCCAAGCGTCGCCCCGAGGAGCTGCTGAGCGAGCTGGTCGGCGTGGCGTTGCAGGAGCTGGAGGGGAGCTTCCCCTATGTGAAGGGCAGCAAGGTGGTCGCCACCGACGAGCAGGGTGATCCGCTGTACGAGGATATCGGCCTGACCCCGCGCTTTCTGGCCCTCGCCCGCAAGCACCTGCATGAGCTGAACAGTCGCGACGAGGATAGCGACTACTGAGTAACTGCTGTACGTAGTTACAGTCCCTAAACGGGGCTTTCGCCGGTCCGGATATCTCCGCTCCGGCCAAAGGGTGTGCCTGCCGTTTTGCCGAAAAAACCGCGGCGACTTCCCTTTCCCGGTACAGGTGACACACTGTCCAGCACGACCCGCGCCGGGTCCGCCGGTCCGAATCCTGCGAACTCCAGCGCAACTCGGCCGGAGGCTGCGGGTCAGACTCACCCATGCCCAAAATCCGATCTGCGGAAGGTTGCTACTGCATGCCCCTTGCTTCACGCCTCTTCGCGCTCCTCGCCACCCTCTGGCTGGGCTGCGCCCAGGCGGCGGTCAACGAGATCGACGCCGCAAGCTACGGCTTCCCGCTGGCCAATCCGTTCGAGGCGACCATCGCTACCACCCCGCCGGAACTGCGCCCCAGCCTGCCGGACGATGCCGACATCGACCAGGCCGACTACAGCCTGCGCCTGCGCCCACGTCGCGAACTGCCGGACAACTTCTGGCCGGTAAAGACGCTGAAATACCGCCTGGCCCGCCAGTCCGGCCCTGCGCCGCTGATGTTCATCATCTCCGGCACCGGCGCGCATTTCGCCAACATCAAGACCGAAGAGCTCAAGCGTCTGTTCTACGGGGCCGGCTACCACGTGGTGCAGCTGTCATCGCCGACCAGCTACGACTTCATGGCCGCCGCCTCGCGGCATGCCACGCCGGGCATTTCCGACCGTGATGCGGTCGACATGTACCGGGTCATGGAGAGGATCCGCGATCAGCAGCACGACCTGCCGGTAACCGACTACTACCTGACCGGCTACAGCCTCGGCGGCCTGAATGCCGCCTTCGTCAGCCATCTCGACGAAAGCCGCCAGGCGTTCAACTTCCGCCGCGTGCTACTGATCAACCCGCCGGTCAACCTGCTCACCTCGGTGAGCAACCTCGACCGTCTGGTGCAGACCGAGGTCCGCGGCATCGACAACACCCGCACCTTCTACGACCTGGTGCTCGGCAAGCTGGCGCGCTACTTCGAGGAACGCGGCGTGGTGGAGATCGACGCGGCGATGCTCTACGACTTCCAGAGCTCGCGACAGCGCCTGTCCGACGAGGAAATGGCCATGCTGATCGGCGCCGCCTTCCGCTTCGCCGCGGCCGACATCTCCTTCACCTCGGACCTGATCAACCGCCGCGGGGTGGTCATCCCGCCGACCTACCCGATGGACGAGGGCACCAGCCTGACGCCGTTCTTCAAGCGCGCCCTGCTCTGCGACTTCGAGTGCTATATCCGCGAGCAGCTGCTGCCCTACTGGCGCGACCAGGGCGACGGCAACAGCCTGCTGCAGCTGATCGACCAGGTCAGCCTCTACTCGCTGCAGAGCTATCTGGCCGGCAGCGACAAGATCAGCGTATTCCACAACCGCGACGACCTGATCCTCGGCCCCGGCGACCTCGGCTTTCTGCGCCGCACCCTTGGCGCACGTCTGACCCTGTTCCCCCTCGGCGGGCACTGCGGCAACCTGAACTACCGGGTCAACACCCAGGCCATTCTGGAGTTCTTCCGTGACTGATGCCCTCCGCCGCCTGCTGCTGACCACCCTGCTCGCCACCAGCGCCAGCGCCCTGGCCGAGCAGACCACCGACGCCGATGGCTTCACCCAGCCGCTGGAGCGCCTGAAGTTCAACCCCCAGCTCGACCAGCGCGAGTTCGAGCGCGCCACCCTGGTGGCGCTGGTCAACAACGATCCCTGGGAGGAGTGGAACCGCCGTGTCTACCACTTCAACCAGCGCTTCGACGAGTGGGTCTACCTGCCGCTGGTCAACGGCTACCGCTTCGTCACCCCGCGCGTCGTACGCAGCGGAGTCAGCCACTTCTTCGCCAACCTCGGCGAACTGCCCAGCCTGGCCAACCACCTGCTGCAGCTGCAGGGTCGCGACGCCATGACCACCACCGCCCGCCTGCTGTTCAACACCACCCTCGGCGTCGGCGGCCTGTGGGATCCGGCCAGCCGCATGGGCCTGGAGCGGCGCAGCGAGGACTTCGGCCAGACCCTCGGCTACTGGGGCGCCGAGGAGGGTCCCTACCTGGTGCTGCCGCTGCTCGGCCCCGCCAACCTGCGCGATACCGGCGGTCTGGTGTTCGACACCGCCCTCGGCAGCGCGGCGAACCCCGCCGCGGCGGCCGGCCTCACCGAGCAGGGCACGGCCTACTACGGACTGATGGCCGTCGACCGCCGGCACATCAACGATTTCCGCTACGGACAGCTCAACTCGCCATTCGAGTACGAGAAGGTGCGCTACGTCTACACCGAGGCGCGGCGCCTGCAGATTCGCGAGTGATCGACGACCTATCGACTTGCTTGATGGTTTGCACAAGGAATGCGCAACCATCCATCCGGACAACTGAACTAGCATGGCGTGAAGTCACCAAGGAGCTGCGCCATGAGCTACCCCCACTATCGCGACGTCCTCGACCTGCACAATGGCCGCGCCACCTCGGATGGCGACGGCGTGCGCCTGACCCGCATCATCGGCGGCCCCGGCCTGGAGCGCTTCGATCCGTTCCTGATGCTGGACGCCTTCGACTCCTTCGATGCCCGCGACTACATCGGCGGCTTCCCGTCGCATCCGCACCGTGGCTTCGAGACGGTGACCTACATGCTCGAGGGGCGCATGCGCCACGAGGACCATCTGGGCCACCGCGGCCTGCTCGAGCCCGGCGGCGTGCAGTGGATGACCGCGGCGCGCGGCATCGTCCACAGCGAGATGCCCGAGCAGGAGCAGGGTCGCCTGTTCGGCTTCCAGCTCTGGCTCAACCTGCCGGCGGCGGACAAGATGGGCCCGGCCGGCTACCGCGACTTCGCCGCGGAGGAGATTCCGCACCTGACCACCGTACGGGGTGTCGAGGTGGCGGTGATCGCCGGGCGCTTCAAGGAAGGCGAGCAGGAACAGGCCGGCGCCGTGCAACGCCCACATACCGAGCCACAACTGTTCGATCTGCGCCTGCCTGCCGGCGCCTGCGTGATGCCCGAACTGCCGCGCGGCCACACCGTGCTGCTTTACGTGTTCGAGGGTGAGCTGATGGTGCGCGGCCAGCGCGACCAGAACATTGCCAGCGGCCAGCTGGCGCGCCTCGGCGATGGCGACAGCCTGCACCTGACCAGCCCTGGCGGCGGCCGGGCACTGCTGATCGCCGGCCGCCCGCTGCATGAGCCGATCGTCCAGCACGGGCCGTTCGTGATGAACAGCCGCACGGAGATCGAGCAGGCGCTGGCCGATTTTCGCAACGGGCGCTTCGCGTGAGCGCCGTGCTGACCATGTCCTCTCAGGCGTAGAGCTTCGGCGCCCCCTCAGGGCGCGTCTTGAAACGCCGGTGGGCCCACAGGTACTGCTCTGGGCACTGGCGCACCGCCTGCTCGATCCATTGGTTGATGCGCAGGCAATCGGACTCCTCGCTGTCACCAGGGAAGTCGGCCAGCGGCGGATGGATGGTCAGCCGATAGCCGGAGCCGTCGGCCAGGCGCTGCTGGGTGAAGGGCACCACGCGCGCCTTGCCCAGGCGGGCGAACTTGCTGGTGGCGGTGACGGTGGCGGCCGGCACGCCGAACAGCGGCACGAAGATGCTCTGCTTGCGACCGTAATCCTGGTCCGGCGCATACCAGATCGCCCGCCCGGCGCGCAGCACCTTGAGCATCCCGCGCACGTCGTCGCGCTCGATGGCGCTGGCGTCGAGGTTGTGCCGCTCGCGGCCGTGACGCTGGATATAGTCGAACAGCGGGTTCTTGTGCTCGCGGTACATGCCGTCGATGGTGTGCAACTGGCCGAGCAGCGATGCACCGATCTCCAGAGTGGTGAAGTGCAGGGACATCAGGATTACCCCCTGTCCCTCCCGCTGCGCCGCCTGCAGGTGCTCGAGGCCCTCGACGTGCGCCAGCCGCGCCAGTCGCGCCGACGGCCACCACCAGCTCATTGCCATCTCGAAGAAGGCGATGCCGTTGGAGGCGAAATTCTCGCGCAGCAGGCGGGCACGCTCGGCCGCCGACAGCTCGGGGAAGCACAGCTCGAGATTGCGCGCGGCGATCCGTCGACGCGATTTCGCCACCAGCAGCATCAACGCCCCCAGGACGCGCCCCAGTTTCAGCAACAGCGCATAGGGCAGTTGCACCACCAGCCACAGCACCCCCAGGCCCAGCCACAGCAGCCAGTAGCGCGGATGAAGAAAAGCGGCACGAAAGCGGGGACGGTCCATCAGCACATCCAGTCAGGCGAACAAGCGGATCATTCTACCTCGTCACGCCGCAGCGAATCAGCCGCGGCTGCAACTTGCGGGCACGAGGTGATGTCGTTATAAGTCCCGGCATCTCCCTGGCTGCAATCACCATGAATCAAGCAGATCTGACCGACCAAGACCCCATCTTCCGGCTCAAGGGCAACATGCTCGCCGTCACCGTGCTGGAGCTCGCCCGCAACGACCTGGCGCGCCTGGACCGGCAACTGGCCGACAAGGTCGCCAAGGCGCCCAGCTTCTTCAACGACACGCCCGTGCTGCTCGGTCTCGAGCAACTGACGGCCGCGGATGCCGAGCTGGATCTCGGTGCCCTGCTGGATATCTGCCGTCGCCACGGTCTGCTGGCCCTCGGCGCACGCGCCAGTCGTCCCGGCGACATCCAGGCCGCGGACGAACTGGGTCTGCCGCTGCTGCCGTCGGCCAGCGGCCGCGAACGGCCGGTAGCCGAGCCGCAGGCACCAGAGCCGGCCGAGGAACCGGTCGAAGAGGCCGCACCGGCAGAGCCGCCGCTGCAACCGACCCTGGTCATTACCCGTCCGGTGCGCGGCGGCCAGCAGATCTACGCACGCGGCGGCGACCTGGTGGTGCTGTCGACGGTCAGCCCGGGGGCGGAACTTCTCGCCGACGGCAATATCCATGTGTACGGCCCGCTGCGTGGCCGCGTTCTGGCCGGTGCCAGCGGCAATGCCGAGGCGCGAATTTTCTGCCAGCAACTGACCGCTGAACTACTCTCCATCGCTGGCCGCTACAAGGTCGCCGAGGACCTGCGCCGCAGTCCGCAGTGGGGCAAACCAGTGCACGTCAGCCTGTCGGGAGACGTGTTGAACATCACCCGTCTTTAACGGATACTCCCGGCAAATTCAGGGATCTGAAACCATTCATTTGGGGTAAACACCTTGGCGCAAATTATCGTTGTAACTTCCGGCAAGGGTGGCGTAGGCAAAACGACTTCCAGCGCCGCCATCGGCACCGGCCTTGCCCTGCGCGGGCACAAGACCGTGATCGTCGACTTCGACGTTGGTCTGCGTAACCTCGACCTGATCATGGGCTGCGAACGTCGCGTGGTGTATGACTTCATCAACGTCATCCACAACGAAGCGACCCTGAGCCAGGCCCTGATCAAGGACAAGCGCCTCGACAACCTCTACGTGCTCGCCGCCAGCCAAACTCGCGACAAGGAGGCCCTCAACAAGGAGGGCGTGGCGCGGGTCATCGAGGAACTGAAGAAGGACTTCGAGTACATCATCTGCGACTCCCCGGCCGGCATCGAGACGGGCGCACACCTGGCGATGTACTTCGCCGACATCGCCATCGTCGTGACCAACCCGGAAGTGTCCTCGGTCCGCGACTCCGACCGCATCCTCGGCCTGCTCGCCAGCAAGTCGCAGCGCGCGGAAAAGGGCGAGGAGCCGATCAAGGAACACCTGCTGCTGACCCGCTACAACCCCGAGCGCGTGGCCCGCGGCGAGATGCTCAGCGTCGACGACGTCGAGGAAATCCTCTCCATCGGCCTGCTCGGGGTGATTCCCGAGTCCCAGGCGGTGCTCAAGGCCTCCAACCAGGGCGTGCCGGTGATCCTCGACGATCAGAGCGACGCCGGTCAGGCCTACAGCGATGCCGTCGACCGCCTGCTCGGCAAGGAAGTGAAGCACCGCTTCCTTGAAGTGCAGAAGAAGGGCCTGCTGCAACGTCTGTTCGGGGGGCGCGAATGAGCATCTTCGACTTCCTCCTCGCCCGCAAGAAGACCAATACCGCCTCCATCGCCAAGGAGCGCCTGCAGATCATCGTCGCCCACGAGCGCGGCAGCCGCGGCCAGCCGGACTACCTGCCGGCGCTGCAGGAAGAACTGATCGCGGTGATCCGCAAGTACGTGCCCATCGACCAGGACCAGGTCCAGGTGGCTCTGGAAAACCAGGGCACCTGCTCGATCCTCGAGCTCAACATCACCCTGCCCGATCGCTGATCGGATAGAGGCGTGTACTACGGCGGCCTGCGGGTCGCCGTTTTCATTTATGGGATTTTCCATGCCGCTGTCGAATATCGAAATCGTTCACCAGGACGCCGCACTGCTGGTGATCAACAAGCCGACCCTGCTGCTCTCGGTGCCCGGTCGCGCCGAGGACAACCGCGACTGCCTGGTCACCCGCCTGCAGGACAATGGCTATCCGGAGGCGCGCATCGTCCACCGCCTGGACTGGGAAACCTCCGGGCTGATCGTGCTGGCCCGCGACGCCGACAGCCACCGCGAACTGTCGCGGCAGTTCCATGATCGCGAGACGGAAAAGGCCTACACCGCCCTGTGCTGGGGCCAGCCGACCACCGACAGCGGGCGCATCGAGCTGCCGCTGCGCTACGACCCGCCGAACAAGCCGCGGCACATCGTCGACCATGAGCTGGGCAAGCATGCGCTGACCTTCTGGCGCGTGGTCGAGCGCTGCGGCGACTGGTGCCGGGTCGAGCTGACGCCGATCACCGGCCGCTCGCACCAGCTGCGCGTGCACATGCTGGCCATCGGCCACCCGCTGCTCGGCGATCGCCTGTACGCCCACGAGCAGGCGCTGGCCGCCCATGAGCGTCTGTGCCTGCACGCCAGCCTGCTGTGCCTGACCCACCCGCAGAGCGGCGAGCGCATGCGCTTCGAGAGCCCGGCGCCGTTCTGAACCCTCCGCGCAGGCGCAGACCGATCTGCTCCTGCGCGGCAACCGCCCATATTCCGGTAAACTCCGCGGACCACCGCCGCCGGAGTTGTCATGCGCGAAGAACTCAACCAGGGCCTGATCGATTTCCTCAAGGCCTCGCCCTCGCCCTTCCATGCCACCGCCAGCCTGGCCCGTCTCCTCGAGATCGCCGGCTACCAGCGCCTCGACGAGCGCGAGCCGTGGCAGGCGCAGGCCGGCGGACGCTACTACGTCACCCGCAATGACTCCTCGCTGATTGCCATCCAGCTCGGCCGCCGCACCCCGTTGGAGGGTGGCCTGCGCCTCGTCGGTGCGCACACCGACAGTCCCTGCCTGCGCGTCAAGCCGCAGCCGGAACTGACGCGCCAGGGCTTCTGGCAGCTGGGCGTGGAAGTCTACGGCGGCGCCCTGCTCGCCCCCTGGTTCGACCGCGACCTGTCGCTGGCCGGGCGGGTCACCTTCCAGCTCGGCGGCAAGCTGCACAGCCGCCTGATCGACTTCAGGACCCCGATCGCGGTGATCCCCAACCTGGCCATCCACCTCAACCGCGAGGCCAACCAGGGCTGGGAAATCAACAAGCAGACCGAACTGCCGCCGATCCTCGCCCAACTGGCAGCCGGCGAGCAGCGCGATTTCCGCGCCCTGCTCGCCAAGCAGCTGGAGCACGAGCACGGCCTCCAGGTGGACGCGGTGCTCGACTTCGAGCTGAGTTTCTACGACACCCAGAGCGCCGCAGTCATCGGCCTGGAACAGGAGTTCATCGCCGGTGCGCGACTGGACAACCTGCTGTCCTGCTATGCCGGCCTCAAGGCCCTGCTGGCCGCCGGCGACGAGGAAAACTGCGTGCTGGTGTGCACCGACCACGAGGAAATCGGCTCCTGCTCGGCCTGCGGCGCCGACGGCCCGCTGCTGGAGCAGGTGCTGCGCCGCCTGCTCGGCGACGAGGAAAGCTACGTGCGCGCAATCCAACGCTCCCTGCTGGTCTCCGCCGACAACGCCCACGGCGTGCATCCCAACTATGCCGACAAGCACGATGGCAACCACGGTCCGAGCCTCAACGGCGGCCCGGTGATCAAGGTCAACAACAACCAGCGCTACGCCAGCAACAGCGAAACCGCCGGCTTCTTCCGCCATCTGTGCGAGGAGCACGGCGTGCCGGTGCAGTGCTTCGTCACCCGCAGCGACCTCGGCTGTGGCTCGACCATCGGCCCGATCACCGCCAGCCGGCTCGGCGTGCGCACCATCGACATCGGCCTGCCGACCTTCGCCATGCACTCGATCCGCGAGCTGGCCGGCAGCTACGACCTGGTCCATCTGGTGAAGGTGCTGAGCGCCTTCTATCAGAGCCCCGAACTGGCCTGATGAGGGAGCACGCGAATTGACTCTGGCGATCTTCGACCTCGACGACACCCTGATCGACGGCAACAGCCCCAGCCTGTGGACCGCGCACCTGGCCGACCTCGGCTGGCTCGACCGCGACTCCTTCGTCCCCCGCGAGCAGGAACTGGTGGCGCAGTACGCCGAGCTGCAGATCAGCCTGGAGGACTACTTCGCCTTCAGCCTGCAGCCGCTGGTCGGGCGGACTCCGGCTGAGGTCGACTACATCGCCGGGCCGTTCGTCGAGGAGGTCATCGAGCCGCTGATCCACAGCGACGCCATGCGCTGCGTCGCCCGCCATCGCGCCGCCGGGGAGCGCATCCTGATCATCTCCGCCACGCCATCCTTCCTGGTCCGCGCCATCGCCGAGCGCCTGGGCATCGAGGACGTGCTGGGCACCGATCTGGAGTTGCAGCACGGCCACTACAGCGGCCGCATCAGCGGCATCCCCACCGCCCGCGAAGGCAAGATCCAGCGCCTGGCGCAGTGGCTGGAGGCCGAGGGCGAGACGCTGGTCGGTGCGCACTTCTACTCCGACTCGCGCAACGACCTGCCGCTGCTCTGCCACGTCGAGCATCCCCATGCGGTCAACCCGGATCCGGCCTTGCGCGCGCATGCCGCGCAGCAGGGCTGGGAGATCCTCGACTGGCACTGAGCCGCCAACGACAAGGGGCGCCGCGGCGCCCCTTGTCGTTCCACTGCTGCCACTCTCACTCAGCTCAGGCTGTCGTCCACCACCAGCACCAGCTTGCCCTGCACCTCGTTGCTGGCCAGCGCGGCGAAGGCCTCCTCGGCCGCGCCTATCGGGTAGCTGCGCTCCAGCTGCGGCTTCAGGCGGCCTTCGGCGAACAGCGGCCAGACCTGCTGCTCCAGCTCGGCGATCAGCTGGGCCTTGGCATCGGCATCGCGACTGCGCAGGGTCGAACCGATCATCTGGATGCGCTTGCCGAGCAGCTGGGCGAGATCCAGCTGCGCCTTGCGCCCGCCCATCAGGCCGATGATCACCCAGCGCCCGCCCTGCCCCAGCAGCTTGAGGTTGAGCTCGGCGTAACTGGCCCCGACCGGATCGAGGATCACGTCGAAGGGGGCGTAATCGCGCAGCCCATCGAGATCCTCGCTGCGCACCACGCCGCCCTGGGCACCCAGCGCCTCGCAATAGGCGACCCGCTCGTGGGAGCCGACGCTCACCCAGCACGGACTGCCGAAGGCCTTGCACAGCTGGATGGCGGCGGAGCCGACGCCGCTGGCGCCGGCGTGCAGCAGCACCTTCTCGCCCGGCTGCAGGTGCGCCAGCTGGAACAGGTTGAGCCAGGCGGTGGCGTAGACCTCCGGCAGCGCCGCCGCCTCCTGCAGGCTCAGGCCTTCGGGCACCGGCAGGGCATGGCGCGCATCCACCACCACCTCCTCGGCCATGCCGCCACCGGCCAGCAGCGCACACACGCGGTCACCGACGCGCCAGCGGCTGCCGGCACCCACTTCGCTGACCACCCCGGCGCACTCCAGGCCGAGCACCTCGGTCACCCCCGGCGGCGGCGGATACAGGCCGTTGCGCTGCAGCAGATCGGCGCGATTGAGACCGGCTGCGGCCACGCGAATGCGAATCTGCCCCACATCGCACACCGGGCGCGGCTGCATGCTCCATTCCAGCTGTCCGTCGATACCTTGCAATGCGTTCACGCTACCTCCATATTGTTGAAAGCCCGCCGCCCTTTGGCCGCCGGAATCTGCCCGGATTGTGACCCGGAAACTGCCCCCGCGTCAGCCTCCTCCTCTCCTTCGGGCGCACGTTCATGATGGCACCATGGAACTAGGTGCCACTTACGCTGCCTAACGGCGTAACACTCTGCGACGCATATAACTCATGAAACGCACTCTGTCCTGCACTGCCCTAGCCATCGCCCTGGCCACCAGCGCCCTGCCGCTGTCGGCTCTGGCCACGCTCAGCAACCCCTGGGACGGCCTGCAGCCCGACCGCGATCAGACCATCGCCAGTCTCAACGTGGTCGAGCTGCTCAAGCGTCATCATTACAACAAGCCGCCACTGGACGACGCCCGCTCGTCACAGATGTTCGACGACTACCTGAAGAGTCTCGACCCGGCGCGCAGCTACTTCACCGCCGGCGACATTGCCGACTTCGAGGCCTGGCGCCATCGCTTCGACGACTACCTGAAGAGCGGCGAGCTGCAGCCCGGCTTCGTCATCTACAAGCGCCAGCTCGAACGCATGCAGGAACGCCTGCAGTTCGCCCTCGCCCTGCTCGACAAGGGCGTCGAGCAGTTCGACTTCAGCGCCGACGAAAGCCTCGAGATCGACCGCGAGAAGGCGCCGTGGGCCGCGGACAGCAAGGCACTCGACGAGCTGTGGCGCAAGCGGGTCAAGGACGAGGTGCTGCGCCTGAAGATCGCCGGCAAGGAACCCAAGGCGATCGAGGAGCTGCTGACCAAGCGCTACAAGAACCAGCTCAAGCGTCTGGCGCAGACCCGCAGCGAGGACATTTTCCAGGCCTACATCAACGCCTTCGCGCAGACCTACGACCCGCACACCAACTACCTGTCGCCGGAAAACGCGGAAAACTTCGACATCAACATGAGCCTGTCGCTGGAAGGCATCGGCGCGGTGCTGCAGAGCGACAACGAACACGTCAAGGTCGTGCGCCTGGTCCCCGCCGGACCGGCGGAGAAGAGCAAGCAGCTGCAGCCGGCCGACCGCATCGTCGGCGTCGCTCAGGATGACAAGGAAATGGTCGACGTGATCGGCTGGCGCCTGGACGAGGTGGTCAAGCTGATCCGCGGGCCGAAGGGTTCGCAGGTACGCCTGGAGGTGATCCCGGCGAGCAACGCACCGAACGACCAGAGCAGCAAGGTGGTGACCATCACTCGCGAGGCCGTCAAGCTGGAGGAACAGGCCGCCAAGAAGTCGGTGCTCAAGCTCGAGCACGAAGGCCGCGACTACAAGCTCGGCGTGATCGAAATCCCCGCCTTCTACCTGGACTTCAAGGCCTATCGCAGCGGCGACCCGGACTACAAGAGCACCACCCGCGACGTGCGCAAGCTGCTCGGCGAGCTCAAGCAGGAGAAGGTCGACGGCGTGGTCATCGACCTGCGCAACAACGGCGGCGGCTCCCTGCAGGAGGCCAACGAACTGACCGGCCTGTTCATCGACAAGGGGCCGACCGTGCTGGTGCGCAACAGCGACGGCCGCGTCGACGTGCTGACCGACGAGGACAATGGCACCCACTACAACGGCCCGATGGCCGTGCTGGTCAACCGCCTGTCGGCCTCGGCCTCGGAAATCTTCGCCGGCGCCATGCAGGACTACCACCGCGCACTGATCCTCGGCGGCCAGACCTTCGGCAAGGGTACGGTGCAGACCATCCAGCCGCTCAACCATGGCGAACTGAAGCTGACCCTGGCCAAGTTCTACCGGGTTTCCGGGCAGAGCACTCAGCATCAGGGAGTGCTGCCGGATATCCCCTACCCATCCACGGTCGACGTCAAGGAAATCGGCGAAAGCGCTCTGCCGGCGGCCATGCCATGGGACCGCATCGCGCCGGCCATCGACGAGGAAGCCAATCCGTTCCGCCCGTTCCTCGCCGAGCTGCAGGCCCGCCACGCCACCCGCACGACGCAGGACCCGGACTTCCTGTTCACCCGCCAGCGCCTCGAACTGAGCCAGCAGCTGATGCAGGAGACGGTGGTCAGCCTCAACGAAGAGAAACGCCGCGCCCAGCAGAGCACCATCGAGAGCCGCCAACTGGCCCTGGAGAATGCCCGCCGCAGCGCCAAGGGCGAAGCCTTGCTGAAGGAACTCAAGGACGAGGATGAGGAACTGGCCAGCAGCGAAGAAGAGGACAAACTGCCGCCGGAAAAGGATGCCTTCCTCGCCGAGTCGGGGCGCATCCTGCTGGACTACCTCAACCTCAATACGGCCATCGCCCGTCACTGAGACGACCGACGGAGACCCGTCAGCCGCCCCTGTCATCAGGCAGTCACAATTTAGTCGTGAAATCACCACGCCCCGGCCAATGCCGGGGCGTTTTTTCATTGACTGCCGAGCACTGCATGACCACCACCGAACAGTTGAGCGAACTGGAGCGAATCCTTGCCCACAACCTGCTCAACACCCTGTTCCAGCCGATCTTCTCGCTCGCCTCCCGACGCATTCACGGCTTCGAAGCACTCAGCCGGGGGCCGTCGAACAGCCCCCTGCATGCCCCGCTGGCGCTGTTCTCGGTAGCTCGCTCAGCCGGCCGGCTCAGCGAGCTGGAAGTGGCCTGCCGCGCTCGCGCCTGCGCCCGCTACAGCCGCCATGGCGGCCACCACACGCTGTACCTGAACGTCTCGCCGGAATCGCTGGTCGAACCAGGCCACCAGTCCGGACGCACCCTGCAGCTGCTGCAGAGCTGCGGCATCGCACCGGAACGGGTGGTGATCGAGCTGACCGAGCAGACCCCAATCGAGGACTTCGACCTGCTCGACCGCGCCCTGCACCACTACCGCGCCATGGGCTTTTCCATCGCGCTGGATGATCTGGGCGCCGGCTATTCCAGCCTGCGCCTGTGGTCCGAGTTGCGCCCGGATATCGTCAAGATCGACCGCCACTTCATCGACGGCATCCACCTCGACCCGCTCAAGCGCGAATTCGTTGGCTCCATCCTGCAGATGGCCAAGGCCGCCCGCGCCCGGGTGATCGCCGAAGGTGTGGAACTGCACGAGGAATTGCACTTGCTGGAGCGGATGGGCGTGGACCTGGTGCAAGGCTACCTGCTCGGCCGACCGCAGGAGCAGCCGGTCAAAGAGCCACTGATCCGCCTGTAAGCCAACGCCTGAGGCTTACAGGCCCAGCTCGCGCGCCCGCGTGGCCAGGCGCTCGGCGGCCTCGGGATCGGCAGGCAGCCCCGGAGCCCCCTCGCGCAGCAACTGCGCCAGCTTGAGCGCCGCCAGCGGGTGACCGCCGTCGGCCGCCTGCTGCCACCAGCGCCGCGCCTCGGCCGCATCCGGGGCCTGTCGGGCACTGCCCTTGAGCGCCTGCACGCCGAGCTGGAAGGCCGCCTTGAGCTGCCCCTGGGCCGCCGCCTGACGCAACAGACGCAGCCCCTCCTCGCGCGCCGCCAGGCCCTCACCGCGAAACAGCAGCACATGCCCATAGAAATCCTGAGCCCCGGCATCGCCGAGCTTGGCCATGCGCGCGAACTGCCCCTCCATCCAGCCCCAGGCACGCGGCTGACGCAGCAACCACGGCCAGTGGAACAAGCGCCGCGCCAGCCAGTAGCCGGTCAGGGCACGCAGACGCCACAACAGATTGATCATTGCAGCGGCTCCCTAAACTCGAAGTCGAATACCCGGGCCACTTCCGCGGCATGCCAGGCAGCCGCCGCGGTACCGTCCGGCGCACCGTTGAAACGGCCGAGGCGTGTGGCATGCTCGAAGAACCCCGGACGCGGCAAGCGGCTGGCCCCCTGACTGATCACCAGCGCGCTGCGCAGCGGCTGACCGGCCTGCGCATCCAGCATGGCCAGATGCTCGAGGGCGGCGGTGAGCGTGGTCATCGCCGGCGTAGGCAGTTGCAGACGCTCGATCAGCGAGCGATAGGTCAGCAGGTGTCGCTGACGACGCGCATCGTCCAGCTCGTCAATCAGCGCCTGCCAGTGCTGGCGGCTGATCCGCAGGATCAACCCGGTTGCCCTTCGGCTGGCGCGGCAAACACCCTGACCAGCGCCCGGTGGATGGCCTGGTCGGGCTCGCGCTCGCCACTTTCGATCATCGCCAGGTAATGCGGGCTGATACCGATCGCACGCGCCAGCTGCTCCGGAGCCAGATTGCGCGCCTCGCGCAGGCGGCGCAGATTGGCCAGATCGAAGGCCGGCGGCTCCAGGGATACCGGCACGCTGGCACGGGCCGCCGGTTGGCGCCCAGCCGCGACCAGCAGCTCCTGATACTCGGCCCACGGCAGCACCGCGTACTCCGCCTGTCCGTCGCGCTCGATCACCTGTACGTTCATGCTTTTACCGCCTATATCGATAACTTGTTTCATTTTAACAGGCCATGGCCTCCCTTGCGGCAGCCACACGCCAGCGCTGTTCATCCTTGCCCGAGCAAGCCATCTCCCGGGAGCTGTCTTTGGCTCTCTACCCCCCCTCGACCACCGCCGACGCCCCGCCAGAGCGCATGGCTACAGGGCTTGCCGGCGTTACCCACAAAAGCTGTGGATAACCTTGTGAACAATAACTGGATGACTCCCCCAAGAGCCCATGAAATGAGGCCTCCAGACAGATCGGGTATTTTTTGCTCAACAAAAAAAGCCTTTACAAATCAAACCCTTAAAAATATTCAAATCGAACGCACCAACCCCCTTGACAGCACCGCAGGTGGCGACTTCGGATGTGCATAACCACCGGGCACATCCACCACGCTCTTTTCCACAACCGGCGTCAAGGGTGTTACCGACAGAAACAGAAACGCCCCGACTAGCGGGGCGTTTGCAGGTGTTCCGATCAGCCTTATTCGGCCTTTGGCTGGATGCTCAGCAGCTCCAGTTCGAACACCAGTACCGAGTTGGCCGGAATCATCGGGCTCGGGCTCTGCGCGCCGTAGGCCAGCTCGCTAGGAATGTACAACTTGTACTTCTCGCCGACGTGCATCAGCTGCAGGCCTTCGACCCAACCGGGAATCACGCCACCAACCGGCAGATCGATGGGCGCGCCGCGCTGGATGGAGCTATCGAATACCGTGCCATCGACCAGCTTGCCCTCGTAGTGCACGCTGACCACGTCATCAGCCTTGGGCTGCGCACCATCGGCCTTCTTCAGCACTTCGTACTGCAGGCCGGAAGCGGTGGTGATCACGCCCTCGCGCTTGCCGTTCTCCTCGAGGAACTTCTTGCCGGCCTTGGCGTTTTCATCGCCAATCGCCGTCATGCGCTCTTCGGCACGCTTCTGCAGGAAGCCGAAGGCCTCCATCAGCTGCTCGTCGCTCAGGCGCTGCTCCTTCTTCGCCATGGCATCTTCGATACCGAGGGCCACCGCCTTGGAGTCGAGGTCATCCATGCCTTCCTGGGTCAGGCTGCGGCCCATGTTCAGACCGATACCGTAGGAGGCCTTCTGTGCCGGGGTCTTGAGCTCCTGCTCCTTCTCTGCGGCCTGCTTGTCGCAACCCGCGAGGACCAGACCGACCAGAGCCACCGCAGCGGCCAACCGATGATGTTTCATGCATATTCCTTAGTGATGGGTGCCACAGCGGCAAACTCGGAAAAGCGCGAGCTTAGCAGGCCGGCGCGACGGCTGCCATGGCTGGGAAAAGTTGGAATGCAGAAACGACGAAAAGTTCAAATCGCGACATTCCGCGTTGAACTTTGGAGGGGGATACGGGCTTGAATTGTCACTTTGGGGAGAAAAAATGGCGCAGCGGACGGGACTCGAACCCGCGACCCCCGGCGTGACAGGCCGGTATTCTAACCGACTGAACTACCGCTGCGCGTAACCTCGAGAGTGGTGGGTGATGACGGGATCGAACCGCCGACCCTCTGCTTGTAAGGCAGATGCTC
>RCUJ01000201.1_pt1 | contig 34649 bp, 35 predicted proteins | sample 2166321 | NCBI WGS metagenome assembly RCUJ01 (sample SAMN09932808, study PRJNA488358) | compost metagenome | feature: garden; material: soil; isolation source: compost soil in an enriched community after 118 h of incubation | place: Germany: Experimental Botanical Garden Goettingen | collected... | reverse complement strand
AAGGCGTGCTCGAAGCGATGAAGAGCTTCACCAACACCAAGACCTACTCGCTGCCCTGGTAACCATGAGCCTCAGCATCCCCGACATCGTCGGCCTCTTCGAGACCAAGGGCCATGCGCAGTACGACGGCGAGCCGGTCACGCAGCTGGAGCATGCGCTGCAGTCCGCGCACCTGGCCGAGCAGGAGGGGGCGGACAGCGCGCTGATCGCCGCCGCCCTGCTGCACGACCTGGGCCACCTGCTGCACGACTTCGGCGGCACGCCGACGCAGCAGGGCCTGGACGACCTGCACCAGTACCGCTGCCTGCCGTTCCTGCGCGCGCTGTTCGGGCCGGCCACGCTGGAGCCGATCCGGTTGCATGTGGACGCCAAGCGCTTCCTGTGCGCGCGCGTGCCGGGCTACCTGGAGGCGCTGTCGCCCGACTCGAAGCGCAGCCTGCAACTGCAGGGCGGCGTCTTCGACGAGGCACAGGCCAAGGCTTTCGAGACGCTGCCGTATGCAATGGACGCGGTGCGCCTGCGGCAGTGGGACGACACGGCCAAGCTGGCCGATGCCGACATGCCCGGCCTCGCGCACTTCGTGCGCCACCTCGAGATCAGTTCCGCCGAGCACCGGCAAGCCCTCACCACCGCTTAAGGCACACGGATGCGCCCCTTCTGGATCGAACAAGCGCTCTTCAACGACGGCGATCTGGCCCCGGCGCTGCAAGGTGAAACCACCGCCGACGTCTGCATCGTCGGGGGTGGCTTCACCGGCCTGTGGACGGCCATCCAGGCCAAGCTGCAGGCGCCCGCGCTGGACATCGTCATTCTCGAAAGCGACCTGTGCGGCGCCGGCGCCAGCGGGCGCAACGGCGGTTGCCTGCTCACCTGGTCGGCCAAGTTCCTGACGCTGCGGCGGCTGTTCGGCGAAGACGAGGCGGTGCGCCTCGTGAAGGCGTCGGAAGCGGCGGTGGGGCACATCGCCGACTTCTGCGCGGCGCACGGCATCGACGCCGAGCTGCGGCGCGACGGCACGCTCTACACCGCGACCTCGCAGGCGCAGATCGGCACGCTCGATCCGATGATGCAGGCGCTGGAGGCGCGCGGCATCCACTCGTACCACGCGCTGCCGCCCGACGAGGTGGCGCGGCGCTCGGGCTCGGCGCGCAACCTGGCCGGCGTGTACTCGCCGATCGCCGCCACCGTGCATCCGGGCAAGCTGGTGCGCGGGCTGCGGCGCGTGGCGCTGGCCATGGGCATCCGCATCCACGAGCGCACGCCGATGCTCGACTTCAGCACCGACCAGCCCGTGCTGGTGCACACGCCCACCGGGCGCGTGCGCGCGAAGAAACTGGTGCTCGCGATGAACGCGTGGATGGCCAGCCGCTTCCCGCAGTTCGAGCGGACCATCGCCATCGTGTCGAGCGACATGATCATCACCGAGCGCTGCCCCGAGCTGCTGCAGCAGATCGGGCTGACCGACGGCGTGTCGGTGCTCGACTCGCGCACCTTCGTGTACTACTACCGCAGCACGGTCGACGGCCGCATCATGCTGGGCAAGGGCGGCAACACCTTCGCGTGGGGCGGTCGCATGGCCAAGGTGTTCGACGAGCGCTCGCCCTATGAGGGCGAGCTCACGCAGGCCCTGCATTCCTTCTTCCCGGCACTGAGCAACACGCCGATCACCGCGAGCTGGAACGGCCCGTCCGACCGCTCGGTGACGGGCTTTCCGTTCTTCGGCAAGCTCGATGGCGCGCCGCACATCTACTACGGCTTCGGCTACTCGGGCAACGGGGTGGGGCCGACCTACATGGGCGGGCAGATCCTGTCGTCGCTGGTGCTCGACCAGGACAACGCATGGACGCGCAGCCCGATCACGGGCGGGCCGCTGGGCTACTTTCCGCCGGAGCCGATGCGCTATGTGGGCTCGATCGTCGTGCGCAACGCGATCCGCCGCAAGGAACGCGCTGAGGATGAGGACCGCCAGCCGTGGCTGGTGGACCGCATGCTCAGCAAGCTCGCGAACGCCGCGGGAAAAGCCGACAAGGCTTGACCCGCGGACATCGCATCAGCGGTTCGACGGGAACGAGAACATCGTCCCTTCACGCACGCCGGCCGAGGGCCAGCGCTGCGTGACGGTCTTGCGCTTGGTGTAGAAGCGCACGGCGTCGGGGCCGTAGGCGTGCAGGTCGCCGAACAGCGAGCGCTTCCAGCCGCCGAACGAGTGGTACGCCACGGGCACCGGCAGCGGCACGTTGATGCCGACCATGCCGACCTGGATGTTGTCGCTGAACCAGCGCGCGGCCTCGCCGTCGCGCGTGAAGATGCAGGTGCCGTTGCCGTACTCGTGCGCGTCGATCAGGTCCATCGCCTCTTGCAGCGTCTTCACGCGCACCACGCCGAGCACCGGGCCGAAGATCTCTTCCTGGTAGATCGTCATGCCGGGCTTCACGTGGTCGAACAGGCAGGCGCCCAGGTAGTAGCCGCCTTCGTGGCCCTCGACCTGGATGCCGCGGCCGTCGACCACCAGCTTGGCGCCGGCGGCCACGCCCGCGTCGACGAAGGCCTTGACCTTCTCGAAGTGCGGCTGGGTGACCAGCGGGCCCATGTCGTTGCCGTTGTCGGTGCCGGGGCCGACCTTCATCTTGGCGATCTCGACCTTCAGGCCTTCGACCACCGCGTCGGCCGTGGCGTCGCCCACGGCCACCACCAGCGGGATCGCCATGCAGCGCTCGCCGCACGAGCCGTAGGCCGCGCCCATGAGCGCGCTCACGGCGTTGCCGATGTCGGCGTCGGGCATCACCACCGCGTGGTTCTTGGCGCCGCCCAGCGCCTGCACGCGCTTGCCGTGGGCCGTGCCCGTGGTGTAGATGTATTCGGCGATGGGCGTGGAGCCCACGAAGCTCACGGCCTTCACGCGGCGGTCGGTCAGCAGCGTGTCGACCGCTTCCTTGTCGCCGTTGACCACGTTCAGCACGCCCGGCGGCAGGCCGGCCTGCAGCGCGAGTTCGGCCATGAACAGCGTGGAGGAGGGCGTGCGCTCCGAGGGCTTGAGCACGAAGGTGTTGCCGCAGGCCACGGCCATCGGCCACATCCACAGCGGCACCATGACGGGGAAGTTGAACGGCGTGATGCCGGCCGCCACGCCCATGGCCTGGAACTCGCTCCACGAGTCGATCGACGGGCCCACGTTCTTGCTGTGCTCGCCCTTGAGCAGCTCGGGCACGTAGCTGGCGTACTCGACGTTCTCGATGCCGCGCTGCAGCTCGCCGTGCGCGTCGGCCAGCACCTTGCCGTGCTCGGCGGTGATCAGCGCGGCGATGGTGTCGGCGTTTTCTTCGAGCAGCGTCTTCAGGCGGCTCATCACGCGGGCGCGCTTGAGCGGCGGCGTGTTGCGCCAGGCCGGGAAGGCGGCCTGCGCCGAGGCGATGGCCTGCTCGACCGTGAGCTTGTCGGCGAGCGCCACGCTCTTGGCCGACAGGCCGGTGGCGGGGTCGAACACCGGCTGCACGCGGCTGCCGCCGCCGACGTGCTTGCCGTCGATGAAGTGGCCGATGGTGGCGGTGACGTTCTTGTCGTGTTGCATGTCTTGGTATCTCGAAAGGGGATCAGTTGGTTTCGGCGAGGGCGTCGGCGAGGGCGTTGACCATGCGGTCGATCTCGGCCTTCTCGGCGATGAACGGCGGGGCGAGCTGGATCGTGTCGCCGCCGTAGCGCACGTAGAAGCCCTTCTTCCAGCAGTTCATCGCGATCTCGTAGGGGCGGCGTGCGGGCTCGCCCGGCAGCGCGGCGATGGTGATGCCGGCGGCCAGGCCGTAGTTGCGGATGTCGGCGACGTGCTTGCTGCCCTTCAGGCTGTGCACGGCGTTCTCGAAGTGCGGGGCCAGCGTCTGCACGCGGCCGATCATGTCTTCCTTCTGGAGCACGTCGAGCGCGGCGATGCCGGCGGCGCAGGCCACGGGGTGCGCGCCGTAGGTGTAGCCGTGCGGGAACTCGAGCATGTACTCGGGGCCGCCGGCGGCCATGAAGGTGTCGTAGATGTCCTTGCTGGCCACCACGGCGCCCAGCGGCTGCGCGCCGTTGGTGACCTGCTTGGCGATGTTCATGATGTCGGGCGTGACGCCGAAGGCATCGGCGCCCGTGAGCGCGCCGCAGCGGCCGAACCCGGTGATCACTTCGTCGAAGATCAGCAGGATGTTGTTGGCCGTGCAGATGTCGCGCAGGCGCTTCAGGTAGCCCTTGGGCGGAATCACCACGCCGGCCGAACCCGCGAAGGGCTCGACGATCACGGCCGCGATGGTCGAGGCGTCGTGCAGCGCGATCAGGTCGAGCAGGCGGTCGGCCAGCTCGGCGCCGCTTTCGGGCATGCCGCGCGAGAAGGCATTGCTGGCCAGCTGCGTGTGCGGCAGGTGGTCGGCCTCGACGCCCTGGCCGAACAGCTTGCGGTTGGCCGCGATGCCGCCCACCGAGATGCCGCCGTAGTTCACGCCGTGGTAGCCCTTCTCGCGGCCGATCAGGCGCGTCTTGCCGGCCTGGCCCTTGGTGCGCCAGTAGGCGCGCGCCATCTTCAGCGAGGTGTCGGCGGCTTCGGAGCCCGAGCCGGTGAAGAACACGTAGTCCAGGCCGGCGGGCGTCAGTTCCTTGATCTTGTTGGCCAGCTCGAACGAGAGCGGGTGGCCGAACTGGAAGGCGGGCGAGTAGTCGAGCTTGGCGATCTGGCGGCTCACCGCCTCGGTGATCTCGGGGCGGCCGTGGCCCAGGCCCGAGCACCACAGGCCCGACAGGCCGTCGAAGATCTTGCGGCCGTCGTTGTCGGTGAAGTAGGCGCCCTTGGCCTCCACGATGATCCGCGGATCGGCCTTGAAGTTGCGGTTGCCGGTGTAGGGCATCCAGTGCGCCTCGAGCCAGGCGGCGTCGGTGCGCGCGGTGGGCGTGGGTTCGATGGCGGGTGTGGCGAGGGTCATGGCGCATCCCGCGCAAGGCGGGCTCCGGGGGTGAAGGGATGCGCCGATTGTTCGCAACGCCTTCAGTGTGGAGAATGGCGCAATATCAATGTTCACTTGACGATCCATGCAAGTAAAGGCCAAGGCCTCGCCCGCCGACGAAACCGCTGCCCAGGGCACCCGCAACCGCGCCGTGCTGGGGCAGCTCAGCGACATGGACCTGCGCCTGCTCAAGGTGTTCAAGAGCGTGGTCGACTGCGGCGGCATGGCGGCCGCCGAGCTGGAGCTGAACATCGGCACCTCCACCGTGAGTCGCCACGTGAAAGACCTGGAAACCCGCCTGGGCCTGGTGCTGTGCCGGCGCGGCCGGGCCGGCTTTGCGCTCACGGCCGAGGGCCAGCGCGTGTACGACGAGACGCTGCGCCTGCTGGCCTCGGTCGACGCCTTTCGCGGCAGCATCGACGACATCCACAACCGCATGGGCGGCCAGCTCGACGTGGCGCTGTTCGACAAGACCGCGACCAACCCGAAGGCGCGCATCGGCGAGGCCATTGCCCGCTTCACCGAGATCGCGCCCGAGGTGAACCTGGCGGTGCACGTGGGCTCGATCAACGCCATCGAGCAGGGCGTGCTGGAGGGCAACTTCCAGATCGGCATCATCCCGGCGCACCGCAGCTCGAAGAGCCTCGTCTACGCCGACCTGTTTGATGAAACCATGCTGCTGTACTGCGGCCAGGGGCATCCGCTGTTCGACAGCCCGCACGGCAAGCTCACGTGGTCGAAGCTGGGCGAGCACCATTTCGCGGGGCTGGGGTATCACTCGCCGAACATGGAGCTGAGTCATCGGGCGAGGTTGTCGCGCAAGGCGACGGGGTTCGACCAGGAGGCGATTGCGACGCTGATCCTGTCGGGGCGCTTCCTGGGCTTCTTGCCCGACCACTACGCGCAGGTGTTCGAGCAGCGCGGGCTGATGAAGGCGGTGCTGCCGGCGCGCTTCAACTATGCGTGCCGGTTCGTGAGCCTGCTGCGGCGGTCGCCGAAGCCTTCGCGGGCGGTGCTGGCGTTTCAGGCGTGCCTGGAGCAGGCGCATGGCGGTGCGAAGCAGATCTGATGGCACTGAAACCACCCAAGATGACCGAAACACCACTGCGTATTCGCCCTGCACTTGCGTCGGAACACCGGGCACTCGAAGACTTGCAGCGGCGCGCATCGCTCGCGAACCCTGGCGATCGCGAGGCGATTCAGTCCGACCCGGACGCCATCGAACTGCCTCTCGCCCAGATCGTCGATGGCCGGGTGTTCGTGGCAGAGATCCATGGCGTGACGGCGGGGTTCGCTGTCGTGCTGCCCAACGATGACGGCAGCGCCGAACTCGATGGATTGTTCGTCGAGCCCGAGGCATGGCGTCGCGGCATCGGCAAGGCATTGGTCGCGCACTGTGTCGAGCTTTCCCGGCGCCAGGGTGCGTCGGCACTCCACGTCACCGGCAATCCACACGCCGGGTCGTTCTACCTTCGATGCGGATTCGAGGCGAACGGCACTGTCGCCGTGCGCTTCGGCAGGGCCGAGCGGTTCCGCAAGGTCTTCTAGACCTTTGTGGTGCTATCGCTGTCCGCTGGGCAGCAACAAGTGCTTCGCCCCGATGTGCGCTTCCATCTCATGCATGTGGTGCTCCGCATCCACCATGTGCTCCACCATCAACCGCCGCACCTCGTCCGCATCTTCCTTGCGGTAGGCCGCCAGCAGCTGCGTGTGGTAGTCCACGTTGGTCTCGCCGAAGTGGTGGTGGTCCAGCGCCTTCTTGTAGACGACGAGGTCGCGCAGCAGGTCGTTGAGAAAGCGGCACATGAAGGACAGCACCGGGTTGGGGCAGGCTTCGGCCAGCATCGTGTGGAAGGCCAGTTCGGCCTCGCGCTGCGTGCGCAGTTCGTCCTCGTTCGTGGGCTCGACGGTGCACAGGCGCACGTTCTCTTCGAGCCGCGCGAACTGCTCGGGCGTGAGCCGCCCGACCACGCTCACGGCCAGTTCGGGCTCCAGCGCCTTGCGCAGCTGGTAGATGTGGTGGCCGTCCAGGTGGTGAAAGTGCAGGAAGTTGCGCAGCGGCTCCGACGCATGGTCGACCGACACCTGCTGCAGGTACGCGCCGCCGCCGGGGCCGGTGCGGATCGAGATCAGCCCGCGCACCTCGAGCGCCTTCAGCGCCTCGCGCACCGTGCTCTTCGAATAGCCGAAGAGCTCGATCAGTTCCTTCTCGTTCGGTAGCCGGTCGCCGGGCTGCTTGCGCTCGGCAACGATCCATCGCTTGACGTCTTCGACGATGACGTCCGAGAGCTTTTGCCGCTTCGGAGGGTTGTGCCCCACTCTCATCAAAACGCTCCATCCATGCACATCGGGAGATGCGCGGGATGCGCAACAGCGCGCGATCTTAACGGCGTCATCGGCAGGGTCGGGTTGGGTTTGGGCACGGGGCTTGCTAACGGGTTTTTACCAACATATTAATCCTATTTATCCGCTTAAATTGCCGGCGATCGCAGGCACTGTGTTTTCTTCCCCACTTCCCACACCACGACCGGAGAACCCCATGCAACGCAGACAACTCCTTCAGCTGGCCGCCCTGTCGGCCGCCCCGGCTTCGCTCCTGATGAGCCGCTCGGTCTTCGCCCAGGCCACCGACGCGATCCGATTCGGTGCGCCGGTGCCCATGTCGGGTGCCTTCGCGGCCAACGGCAAGTTCGCCGACCTGGGCACCAAGCTGGCGATCGAGCAGTACGGCAAGGTGCTGAACCGGCCGCTGGCCTACACGGTGCTCGACACCGAGGGCAAGCCGGCCACGGCCGTGCGCAAGGTGCAGGAGGCCTCGCAGCAGCAGGGCGCGAAGTTCTTCGTCGGCGGCATCCTCTCGTCCGAGGCGCTGGCCATGGGCAAGGAGGCCGAGAAGGCCGGCGGCCTGTTCATCACCACCGCGGGCGCCGACGAGATCACCGGCAAGGACTGCAACCCCGCCACCTTCCGCTGGTCGGTGCCCACCTTCGGTGCCATCGAGCAGACGGTGCGCCCGCTGATCGCGTCGATGCCCAAGGCCAAGCGCTGGTACACGATCACGCCTCAGTACGTGTTCGGCGACGGCCTGCTGAGCGCGGCCAAGACCATCTTCCAGGAGAAGGGCATCGAGCACGTGGGCAACAGCTACCACTCGCTCAACGACAAGGAGTTCAGCGGCTACCTCACCAACGCCATGGCCGCCAAGCCCGACGTGCTGCTGCTCCTGAACTTCGGCGCGCAGTCGTCGGCCGCGCTGCGCCAGGCGGTGAGCTTCGGCATGCACAAGAACATGACGATCCTCATGGCCTGGGCCTCGGGCCTGGAGCAGTTCGACGAGCTGGGCGCCGACCTGTGCGACGGCGTCTACTTCGGTGCGCAGTACTGGCACACGGTCGACACGCCGCTCAACAAGGACCTGGTGAAGCGCACCGCCGACAAGCTGAAGATCGTGCCCAACTACAGCCTGGCCGGCTCGTACATCTGCACCAAGATCCTCATCGACGGCATCGTGAAGGCCGGCACGGTCGACCCGAAGGCGGTGGTCGCGGCGCTCGAAGGCATGAAGTTCGACGGCCTCACGGGCGTGGAAGAAATCCGCAAGGCCGACCACCAGGTCATCAAGGACTACTACCTGCTCAAGGGCAAGGCGAAGTCGAAGATGGCGAATCCGGCCGACTACGTGGACGTGGTCAGTTCGGGCAAGTCCTTCCTGCCCGTCGACAAGACCGGCTGCAAGCTGGCCTGACGCCGCCCGGCTTCGCGCCGCGCCCGCGCCGTTTTTGGGCGCGGGCAGGGCGCGTGCCGCCTGCACGTTTGCCACCCCCACGACACCTATGTCCGTCTACCTGCTCCAGACCATCAACGGAATCGGCATCGGCATGCTGTATTTCCTGCTGGCCGTTGGCTTGTCCATCGTGTTCGGCCTGCTGCGCTTCGTGAACTTCGCGCACGGCGCTTTCTACCTGCTGGGCGCCTACCTGTGCTTCCAGGCCATGCAGTGGGGCCTCAATTTCTGGGCCGCGCTCGTGCTGGTGCCGCTGTTCGTCGGCGCGCTCGGCTGGCTGGCCGAGAAGCTGCTGCTGCGCCGCGTGTACGCCAAGGCGCACGAGTTCCACATCCTCGTGACCGTGGGCCTGGCGCTCGCGGTGCAGGAGATCGTCATCGTGTTCTGGGGCCCGCTGGGCAACAGCGTGCCCACGCCCGACCTGCTGCAGGGCGTGGTGATGTGGGGCAGCTTCATCTACCCGAAGTACCGGCTCTTCGTGATCGGCTTCACCGCCGTGCTCGCGGTGGGGCTGTGGTGGGTGCTCGAGGGCACGCGCCTGGGCAGCGCGGTGCGCGCGGGCAGCGAATCGACCGAGATGGTCTCGCTGCTGGGCATCAACGTGTTCCGCGTGTTCAGCCTGGTGTTCGCGCTCGGCGCGGCCACGGCGGCGCTGGCCGGCGTGCTCGCTGCGCCCATCCGCGGGGCCGAGCCCTTCATGGGCGTCGAGGCGCTGGGCGTGGCCTTCGTGGTCGTGGTGATCGGCGGGCTCGGCAGCTTCAGCGGGGCGCTGGTCGGCGGCGTGCTGATCGGCATCGTGCAAAGCCTCATGAGCACCATCTGGCCGCCGGGGGCGAGCCTGATGATCTACATCGCGATGGGCGCCGTGCTGCTGCTGCGCCCGCATGGCCTGCTCGGCCGCAGAGGATGAACGCGCCATGCCAAAGAAATACACCTTCCTGCTGGCGCTGATCGTCGCGCTCGCGCTGCCGCTGTTCATGCGCTCGGGCTCGCTCGCGAGCGAAGTGCTCATCTACGCGCTCGCGGCCCTGGGCTGCAACCTGCTGCTGGGCTACACGGGGTTGCTCTCGTTCGGCCAGGGCATCTTCTTCGGGCTGGGCAGCTACACCATCGCGATCCTGCTCACGCGGCTGCAACTGCCGATGCCGCTCGCCTTGCTCGCCGCCATCGGCATGGGCGCGCTGGGCGCAGCGGTGGTCGGCTGGGTCGCCATCCGCCAGCGCGGCACCTACTTCGTGATGCTCACGCTGGCCTTTGCGCAGATGTTCTATTTCATCGCCTACACGGCCTCGGGGCTCACGGGCGGCGACAACGGCCTGCTCGACGTGCCGCGCCCGGCCTTCATGGACACGCCGTGGAAGTACTACGCCTTCGTGGCGGTGATCTTCCTGGCCGCGTTCGCGCTGCTGCTCAAGGTGACCGACTCGGTCTTCGGCCGCACGCTGCTCGCCATCCGCGACAACGAGGACCGCGCCGCCGCCGTGGGCTACGACCTGAAGCGCTTCAAGCTGCTGGCCTTCGTGATCTCGGGCGCCGTCACCGGCCTGGCCGGCGGCCTGCACGCGATGATGACCGGCATCGCGCCGCTGTCGAACGCCGAGTACCACACGAGCGAGATGATCCTGGTCATCACCGTGATCGGCGGCACCGGCAACCTCTTCGCCTCGGTGCTGGGCTCGGCCTTCTACGTGCTGCTGGCCGACTGGCTCTCCACGCTGTGGCCGCGCTGGCTGCTGCTGCTGGGCCTGCTGCTGATCGGCGTGAGCATCGGCATGCAACGCGGCCTCTGGGGCCTGGGCGAAAGCGCCTGGCGCCGGGTGTTCCGCAAGACGGCGGCCGCGCCTGAGGCGCCGCTGGCACAGGGAGAAAAAGCATGAGCGACATCCTCATCGAAGCCATCGGCGTCACCAAGCACTACGGCAAGTTCGCCGCGCTCGGCGGGGTCGACCTGAAGATCAAGCGCAACACCGTGCACTCGGTGATCGGGCCCAACGGCGCGGGCAAGACCACGCTGTTCCACATGCTCACGGGCACCGGCACCACCACGGGCGGGCGCATCCTGTTCGACGGCCACGACGTGACGCGCGAGCCCGACCACCAGCGCGTGCAGCGCGGCATGGCGCGCTCGTTCCAGGTCACGAGCCTGTTCCCCAGCCTGTCGGTGCGCGAGAACCTGCGCGTGGCGGCGCAGGGCGTTGCGCCGCGCCAGGCCATGAACTGCTGGCGCGCGCCCATCGGCGAGCGCGCCTGCGCCGACACGGTGGCCGAGGTGCTCGCGCGCGTCGGCCTCGAACGGCTGGCCGACACGCCCGCCAGCGTGCTCTCGCACGGCCAGCAGCGCCGCCTCGAAGTGGGCATGGCGCTGGCTGCGAAGCCCAAGGCCATCTTCCTGGACGAGCCGACCTCGGGCATGGGCATCGACGACCTCGACGACATGAAGCAGCTCATCCGCGGCCTGCGCGACGCGCACACCGTGGTGCTGATCGAGCACAACATGAACATCGTGATGGACATCTCCGACACCGTGACCGTCATGCAGCTGGGCCGCGTGCTGGCCGAGGGGCTGCCGGGCGACATCCGGTCCGACGCGCGCGTGCGCACGGCGTACCTGGGCAACATGATCACGGGAGGCAAGGCATGAGCAACATCCTCGAAGTCGAAGGCCTGCACGCGCACTACGGCAAGAGCCATGTGCTGCAGGGCGTGTCGCTCACGGTGGGCGAGGCCGAACTGGTCACGCTGCTGGGCCGCAACGGCGCGGGCAAGTCGACCACGCTCAAGAGCATTGCCGGCGCCGTCACGCCCACGAAAGGGCGCGTGCGCTTCCAGGGCGCGGACATCGCGGGCCAGCCGCCGCACCGCATCGCCACGCGCGGCGTGTGCCTGGTGCCGGAGCACCGCGGCATCTTCAAGCTGCTCACGGTGGAAGAGAACCTGCTGCTCGGCCTGCGGCGCGATTCGCCCTGGCAGCTGGCCGACATCTACCGCATCTTTCCGCGCCTGAAGGAGCGCCGGCGCAACGGCGGCGGGCAGCTGTCGGGCGGCGAGCAGCAGATGCTGGCCATCGGCCGCGCGCTCATGAACCACCCGCGCCTGCTGATCCTGGACGAGCCGGTGGAAGGCCTGGCGCCGGTGATCGTGGAAGAGATCGTCGCGCAGCTCAAGACCATCAAGGCCGCGGGCGTGGCCATCCTGCTGGTCGAGCAGAACCTCGAGGTCTGCGTGCAGCTGGCCGACCGCCACTACATCGTGGAGCAGGGCGTGATCGTGCACGAGGCCGGCAACGCCGCCTTCATGGCCGACCACGACGTGAAAGACCGCTATCTGGGTGTTGGCCTTGCCTGAACCCGCCATTCATTCGTCGCAAAAACCATGAACACAACGAACGAACTTTCCACCGCAACGGACGTGCGCGCCCTGCGCGTGAACGGCCAGCGCCTCTGGGACTCGCTGATGCAGCTCGCGCAGCTCGGCGCCACCGAGAAGGGCGGCGTGTGCCGCATCGCGCTCACCGACCTGGACCGCCAGGGCCGCGACCTCTTCACGCGCTGGGCGCGCGAGGCCGGCTGCGAGGTGCGCGTGGACGCCATCGGCAACATCTTCGCGCGCCGCGCGGGCCGCAACAACGCGCTGCCACCCATCACCACCGGCAGCCACATCGACACGCAGCCCACGGGCGGCAAGTTCGACGGCAACTACGGCGTGCTCGCGGGGCTCGAAGTGATCCGCAGCCTGAACGACGCCGGCATCGCCACCGAAGCACCGGTCGAGGTGGCGGTGTGGACCAACGAGGAAGGCTCGCGCTTCGTGCCCGTGATGATGGGCTCGGGCGTGTTCGCCGGCGCCTTCACGCTGGAGCACGCGCTCGCGCAGCGCGACACCGAAGGCGTGAGCGTGGCCGATGCGCTCTCGGCCATCGGCTATGCCGGCGCCGTGCCCGCCTCGGCGGCGGCGTCGCCGGTCGGCGCCTACTTCGAGGCGCACATCGAACAGGGCCCGGTGCTCGAAGCCAACGAGCGCGTCATCGGCGTGGTCGAGGGCGCGCTGGGCCAGCGCTGGTACGACGTGGTGGTGCAGGGCATGGAAGCCCACGCCGGCCCCACGCCGATGGAACTGCGAAAAGACGCGCTGCTGGCCGCCGCCGAACTCGTGGTCGAGGTGAACCGCATCGCGCTCGCGCACGCGCCGCACGGGCGCGGCACGGTCGGCTGGATCGACAACTACCCGAACTCGCGCAACGTGATCCCGGGCCGCGTGAAGCTCAGCGTCGACCTGCGCGCGGCCGACGACGTGGTGCTGTCGGCCATGGACGCGGCACTGAAAGAAGCCGTGCAGCGCATCGCCACCAAGGGCAAGGTCGAGGCGACGGCCGAGCAGGTCGTGTACTTCCCGCCGCAGCCGTTCACGCCCGCGCTGGTGTCGGCCGTGCGCGAGGCCGCGCAGGACCAGGGCATGACGTGGATGAACGTGATCAGCGGCGCCGGCCACGACGCCGTGTACCTCGCGCGCGTGTGCCCCGCGGCGATGATCTTCGTGCCCTGCCTGGACGGCATCAGCCACAACGAGATCGAGGACGCGCAGCCCGACCACCTCGAAGCCGGCTGCAACGTGCTGCTGCAGGCGATGCTGCAGAGCGCGGGAGTGGCCGCGTGAAGGCGGCGCTTCGCCGCATCGGCCTGCACTGCGTGCTGGCGATGGGCATGGTCGCGATGTCGACGGCGGCCCTGGCGGCTGGAGAACCGATCCTGGTCGGCCAGTCCGCGGTGCTCACCGGCCCATTCACGCCGAACAGCCTCGCGTTCATGGAAGGCCAGACACTGTTCCTCGACCAGTTGAACAAGGCGGGCGGCGTCGGTGGCCGGCCCGTCAAGATGATCACCTACGACGACGCCTACATCCCCGAGAAGGCCGCGGCCAATGCCGAGAAGCTGCTCGGCACGGACCGCGTCGTCTGCTTGTTCGGAACCATGGGCACGGGCATCGGCGCGGCCATGGTGCCGGTGGCGGCGAAGTACGACAGCTTCATCTTCGGCGGGCTGACCGGCGCGGCGGTGCTGCGCGGGCCGAAGGTGCCGATCTTCCACGTGCGGGAGTCGTATGCCGACGAGGTCTCGCGTGTGATGAACCACCTGACGACCGTGGGCCTGACGCGCATCGCCATCGTCTCCAGCGATGACGCCTACGGCAAGGGCATCGAGAAGGACGCGGTGGCCGCGCTCGAGAAGAACAAGCGGCCGGCCCTGCTGTCGCTGCGCTTCGATCCGAAGGAAAAGGACCATCCCGCCATCGCGCAGCAGGTCATCGCGAGCGGGGCGCAGGCGGTGTACGTCATCGCGGCCGGCACGCCGGCGATCAACATCATCCGCTCGCTGGTGGCCGCGCCCATCCATCCGCAGATCTACACGAACTCGGTGGCGAGCTCGTTCCTTCTGTACAAGGAACTCGGCGACAAGAGCCGCGGCATCGTGCTGTCGCAGGTGGTGCCGCCGTTCTGGAAGACACGCTTTCCCATCGTCGACGAATACCAGCGCGCGAGGAAGGCCGCGGGCAGCGAAGGCGAAGGCTCCTACCTGGGGCTGGAGGGCTACATCACGGCCAAGGCCTTTGCGGAATCGCTGCAGCGCGTGAAGGGGCCGATCACCACCGAATCGCTGCGCCGCAGCATCGAGAACTCGCCGCCCATGAACCTGAATGGCTTCACGGTCGCGTTCCGTCCCGACAACCGCAACGGCTCCAGCTTCGGCGACATCACCATGCTGGGCAGCGCCGGAAAGTTTGCCCAATGAAAGTCCTGATCGCACGTCTCAACCACGAGACCAACACCTTCTCGCCCGTGCCCACGCCGCTCGCGGCCTTCGGGCCCGACGGCCCGACCTTCGGTGCGCAGGCCTATACCGACAACAAGGGCATGCGCACCGCGATGTCGGCCTTCATCGACCTGGCCGAAGCGGCCGGTGCGCAGCTCGTCACGCCGGTGTCGGCCTCGGCCAACCCGAGCGGGCCGGTCGATGCGCAGGCCTACACCACGCTCACGCAATGCATCGTCGATGCGGCGCCGGGCTGCGACGCCATCCTGCTCGACCTGCACGGCGCGATGGTGGCGCAGAACAGCACCGACGGCGAAGGCGACCTGCTGGTGCGCCTGCGCGCCGCGGCGCCCGGCGTGCCGATCGGCGTGGCGCTGGACCTGCATGCCAACGTGACGCCCGCGATGGTGGAGAACGCCGACGTGATCGTCGGCTTCAAGACCTACCCGCACGTCGACATGTACGAGACCGGCGAGCACGCCGGCCGCCTGCTGTTCGACCTGCTGGCCGGGCGCAGCCAGCCGCACATGCGCTGGCGCCAGCTGCCGCTGATGGCGCACACGCTGCGCAGCGCCTCGTTCACCGGCGCGATGCAGCGGGCCATCGAGGCGGCGCGCGCGGCGGAAGAATCCGAGTCGCTGGCGGTGTCGATCCTGGCGGGCTTCTCGCTGTCGGACATCACGGCGCCGTGCATGAGCGTGATCGTGGTCGATGCGCAATCGCCCGCGCGCGCGCAGGCCACGGCCGACCGCATCGCGGCGCAGATGTGGGCCGAGCGCGAAGCCTTCATCTACCGCAGCGAGCCGCTGGCCGCGTCGGTCGCGCGCGCGAAGCTCATCGCGGGCGGCGCCACGCGCCCGGTGCTGCTGCTCGACCACGGCGACAACTGCATGTCGGGCGGCAGCTGCGACACCATGGACGTGCTGCAGGAAGCGCTGGCGCAGGGCCTGGACGGCATCGGCGTCGGGCCGCTGTGCGACCCCGAGGCGGTGGCCGCGCTGGTCGCGGCGGGCGAGGGCGCCGAGGTGACGGTGGCGCTGGGCAACAAGGTGTCGCTGGAAGGCATCGGCCTCACGAAGACGCCCGTGCAATTGACGGGCGTCGTGCGAACGGTCAGCGACGGCGAGTACGTGATCACCGGCCCCACCTACACCGGCCAGCGCAGCAGCATGGGCCGCACCGTGCTGTTCGACATCGGCGCGGCGCGCATCGTCGTCACCGAGCGCACGCAGGAGCCGTGGGACATCGGCGTGTTCGAGTGCGCCGGGCTCGACCCGCGCACCGAGCGCTTCCTGCTGCTGAAGTCGCGCATGTACTGCCGGCCGGTGTTCGAGCCGCTGTCGGCGGCGCTGGTGGAGTGCGACAGCCCGGGCGTGACCAGCTCCGACTACAGCCTGTTCCCGTTCAGCCAGGTGCGCCGGCCGGTGTTTCCGCTCGATGCGAACGCGGCGATGGACGCGCCGGCATAACCTGCCACGTCATCGACGCGCGGCGCGTGCCCCGCGACCATTCCTTCACCCCGCGCTGTTGCGGGTCGAACCCTCGAAAGGAACAGTCGCCATGAACACCGCCGCCCACGACGCCCATGCCATCGCCACGGGCTACATCGCCGTCTGGAACGAGACCGACGCCGCGCGCCGCGCCGCGCTCATCGACGCCGGCTGGACCGCCGACGCCCGCTATGTCGACCCGATGGCGCAGGCCAGCGGCCACGAGCAGATCAGCGCGCTGGTCGGCGCGGTGCACCAGCGCTATCCGGGCTTTCGCTTCCACCTGCTGGGCAAGGCCGAGGCGCACGGCGACAACCTGCGCTTCTCGTGGACCCTGGGCCCGAGCGGTGCCGACGACCTGATCCAGGGCACCGACTTCGCGCAGGTCGACGCAGGCAAGCTGCGCGTGGTGACGGGTTTTCTCGACCGCGTGCCCGCAGGCGCGTGATGAAGCAGGCGGGTCAGTCGCCCGCCGGCCGGCCGCGCCAGAGCTTGCGGTAGACCGTGGCGCGGCTGATGCCCAGCGTGCGCGCCGCCTCGGCCACGTTGCCGCGTGCGTCGCTCACCGCCTTGCGGATCAGGGCGGTCTCCACGTCGCGCAGGCGGGGGCGGCCATCGGTGGCGTCGCCCGGCACGCCGCCATGCTCGCTGCCGCCGCGCTGGGCCCGCACCTGCACCCGCAGACCCGACCACAGCGGCACCTCGAGCATGGCGTCGCCGCGCCGGGCGGCGTCGAACATCATGTGCAGCGGCAGCGCGAACAGGTCGTTGAAATGCAGGCCGCCGGCATGGCAGACCAGCGGCTGGTGCAGCATCTGCCGCGCCGCCGCGTTGGCGCCGGTGACATGGCCCGCGGCGTCGATGCACAGCAGGCCCTCGGTGGTCTCGCTGCTCGGGCAGCCGGGCCAGAGCAGGCGCAGCAGCAGCTCGCAGGGCTCGCGCTGCACCAGCAGGTTCTCGATGCTGCGCGCCGACAGCGTGGCCAGGTGGCGCAGCTCGGGCCGCTCGACCACCTGCACGCCCGTGAGGTCGAGCATGCCGATGCAGTCGCCCCGGGGCCCGAAGAGCGGGGCGCCGGCGCAGCTGTACACACTGGTGTCGTCAAAGAAGTGTTCACCCCGGTGCAGCCACACCGATTCCTGCTCGGCCAGCGCCGTGCCGATGGCGCTGGTGCCGATGGCGCTTTCGGACAGGTCGACGCCGATGCGCCCGATGTCGCGCGCATAGCGGGCGGCGGGGTCGGTGCCGTCGGGCAAGGTACCCACGTCGACCACGATGCCGCGGGCGTCGGTCAGGATGGCGAAATAGCGGGTGTCGGCGATGGCGCGCGAGAGCCGTTCGATCACCGGACGCGCCGCCGTGACCAGGGCCCGGTTGCATTCCGTGACCTCGCGGCTGGCGGTGCGGCTCACGGGCTCGAAGCTCACGCGCTGCTGGGGCCGGCGGCCGGCCTCCAGGCAGCGCTGCCAGGAGCGCGTGATGCCCGGGTCGACCCGCACGCTGCCGCGCGGGCGGGGGCCGTCGCCGTCGATCAGCTCGCGGCGCGCCTGCGCAATGGCCAGCGAGCGCTCAGCAGGAGGGGGGACGGCGGAAGCGGACATCATCGTGAAAGTTCTTCTTCGCGCGGGGAGGGCTGCTTTTGCGGGCCGGCCGGTTGGCAAGCTGTTTCATTTTGAGAATTTCCCGCGCTCTGTGCAAGTGTCAAGGGTTTTTGCCTAGGATAGTGCGAAAGGGCGGCATCCAAGATGCCTCGCTGAACCAGCCATCACCTTTCACGGAGACAGCCACATGCAGGTCGCTTTCAAGGTCAACGGCCGGCCGGTCACGGTCGACGCCCCACCCAACACCTTCCTTGTGCACGCGATCCGCGAGCACCTCCACCTCACCGGCACCCACGTCGGCTGCGACACCGCCCAGTGCGGCGCCTGCACGGTCCACCTGAACGGCCGCGCGGTCAAGTCGTGCAACATCCTGGTCGCGCAGGCGGCCGGCGCCGACGTCACCACCATCGAGGGCGTGGCCGCCGCCGACGGCACCATGCACCCCATGCAGGCGGCCTTCAAGGAATGCCACGGCCTGCAGTGCGGTTTCTGCACCCCGGGCATGGTCATGAGCGCCATCGACCTGTGCACCCACCACCCCAAGTCGAGCGAATCGGAGATCCGCGAGCTGCTCGAGGGCAACCTGTGCCGGTGCACGGGCTACCAGAACATCGTCAAGGCCGTGAAGATGGGCGGCGAGGCCATGGCATCGGGCAATCCGGTGCCGACCCAGCAAACCACGGTCACGGCCTGAGGAGAGCGACATGGGCGCTTCCGACTTCTCCAACCTGCCGCACATCGGCGAGGCATTGCGGCGCAAGGAAGACTATCGCTTCCTGACCGGCGCGGGCAACTACACCGACGACATCACGCTGGCCAACCAGAGCCATGCGGTCTTCGTGCGCTCGCCGCACGCGCATGCCGTCATCAAGTCCATCGACATCGCCGAGGCCTCGAAGATGCCCGGCGTGGTCGGCATCTTCAGCGGCAAGGACATCGAAGGAAAGATGGGCGGGCTGCCCTGCGGCTGGCTCATCAACAACCCCGACGGCACCCCCATGAAGGAGCCGATGCACCCGATCCTGGCGATCAACAAGGTGCGCTACGTGGGCGACCACGTCGCCATGGTGGTGGCCGAGACGGTCGAGCAGGCCAAGAACGCGGCCGAGGCCGTGGTGGTCGACTACGACGTGCTGCCCGCCCTGGTGAGCGTGGCCGACGCCGCCAAGAAGGCCAGCGGCGTCACCCTGCACGACGAGGCGCCCGACAACCAGTGCTACAAGTGGGCGCTGGGCGACAAGGCGGCGGTCGATGCGGTGTTTGCCACCGCCGCGCACGTCACCCAGCTCGACCTGGTCAACAACCGGCTCGTGCCCAACCCGATCGAGCCGCGCGTGGCCATCGGCAGCTACGCCCGCGGCACCGACGACTACACGCTCTACGTGTCGAACCAGAACCCGCACGTCGAGCGCCTCCTGATGACGGCCTTCGTGCTGGGCCTGCCCGAGCACAAGGTGCGCGTGATCGCGCCCGACGTGGGCGGCGGCTTCGGCTCCAAGATCTTCCTGTACGCCGAAGACGTGTGCCTGACCTGGGCGGCCAAGCAGCTCAACCGCAACATCAAGTGGACGGCGGAACGCTCGGAGTGCTTCCTGTCCGACGCGCACGGCCGCGACCACGTGAGCCACGCCGAGATGGCGATGGACAAGGACGGCAAGTTCCTGGCCATGCGCGTGCACACCGACGCCAACCTGGGCGCCTACCTGTCGACCTTCTCGACCGCGGTGCCGACCATCCTGTACGCCACGCTGCTGGCGGGCCAGTACACCACGCCGCAGATCTACGTCGAGGTCGATGCCTGGTTCACCAACACCTCGCCGGTCGATGCGTACCGCGGGGCCGGGCGGCCCGAGGCCACCTACCTGCTGGAGCGCCTGGTGTCGCGCTGCGCCTGGGAAATGAACCTGGGCCAGGACGAGATCCGCAAGCGCAACTTCATCACCAGCTTCCCGTACCAGACGCCCGTGGCGCTGCAGTACGACACCGGCGACTTCCATGCCTGCATGGACAAGGCGCGGGTGCTGGCCGAGGTCGACGGCTACGCCGCGCGCAAGGCGGCGACCGAGGCCAAGGGCAAGCTGCGCGGCATGGGTTATTCGAGCTACATCGAGGCCTGCGGCATCGCGCCGTCGAACATCGCGGGGGCGCTCGGCGCGCGCGCGGGCCTGTTCGAATGCGGCGAGATCCGCGTGCACCCGACCGGCAGCGTGACGGTGTTCACCGGCTCGCACAGCCACGGCCAGGGCCATGAAACCACCTTCGCGCAGGTCGTGGCCGCGCGCCTGGGCATTCCGGTCGAGAACGTCGACGTGGTGCACGGCGACACCGGCCGCGTGCCCTTCGGCATGGGCACCTACGGCTCGCGCTCCATCTCGGTGGGCGGCGCGGCCATCATGAAGGCGCTCGACAAGATCGAGACCAAGGCCAAGAAGATCGCCGCGCACCTCATGGAGGCGAGCGACGCCGACATCGAGTTCGCCAACGGCGAGTTCACGGTCAAGGGCACCGACAAGAAGATCCCGTTCGGCCAGGTGGCGCTCACGGCCTACGTGCCGCACAACTACCCGCTCGACAAGCTCGAGCCCGGCCTGAACGAAACCGCCTTCTACGACCCGACCAACTTCACCTTCCCGGGCGGCACCTACATCTGCGAGGTCGAGATCGACAAAGAGACCGGCGAGGTCAAGGTCGACCGCTTCACCGCGGTGGACGACTTCGGCACCATCATCAACCCGATGATCGTCGAGGGCCAGGTGCACGGCGGGCTGGTGCAGGGCATCGGCCAGGCGCTGCTCGAGAACTGCGTGTACGACAACGAAACCGGCCAGCTGCTCACCGGCAGCTTCATGGACTACGCCATGCCGCGCGCCGGCGACTTCCCGCAGTTCAAGCTCGACACCGTCTGCACCCCCTGCACCCACAACCCGCTGGGCACCAAGGGCTGCGGCGAGGCGGGCGCCATCGGGTCGCCGCCGGCCGTCATCAACGCCGTGCTCGATGCGCTGGCGCCGCTGGGCGTCAAGGATTTCGACATGCCCGCTTCGTCCAGCCGCGTCTGGGAAGCGATGCAGGCCGCCGCCAAGCCCTGAACGACACAAGAAATAACAGAGAAGGAATCACCCCATGTATGCCTTCACACTCGAACGGCCCGCCAGCGTGGCGGACGCGGCCCGGCTCATCGCCGCGGGCGGCAAGCCACTGGCCGGCGGACAGACCCTGCTGGCCTCGATGAAGCTGCGGCTGTCGGCGCCCGAGCAGCTCGTCGACCTCGGCGGCATCAAGGAACTCACCGGCATCAAGAAGGACGGCGGCGCGATCACCCTCGGCGCCATGTCGCGCCACCTCGACGTGGCGAACAACGCCGACGTGAAGGCCGCGTACCCCGCGCTGGCCGACCTCGCGTCGCGCATCGGCGACCGGCAGGTGCGCGCGATGGGCACGGTCGGCGGCTCGGTGGCCAACAACGACCCGGCGGCGTGCTACCCGAGCGCGGTGCTGGCCTCGGGCGCGACCATCGTCACCTCGAAGCGCGAGATTGCGGCCGACGACTTCTTCCAGGGCCTGTTCACCACGGCGCTCGAAGAAGACGAGCTGATCGTCGCCATCCGCTTCCCGATTCCGAAGCGCGCGGTGTACGAGAAGCTGCGCCAGAAGGCCTCCAACTTCCCGCTGGTCGGCATCTTCCTGGCGCAGTACGACAGCGGCGTGCGCGTGGCCGTCACCGGCGCGGGCAACGGCGTGTTCCGCCATGCCGGGCTCGAAGATGCGCTCAACAAGAGCTTCACCGCCGCGTCCGCCGCGGCCGTGAAGATCGACGCGAGCGACCTGAACAGCGACCTGCATGCCTCGGCCGCCTACCGCGCGAACCTGATCAGCGTGCTGACCCAGCGCGCCGTGACCAAAGCACTCGGCTGAAGCAGCCCAGCGCCGCCGCCCACCGGAAGGCGCGACACCCTCGCGTCTTCCGCTACGCTTGCCCATGATCTTCCCGACCATCGACGCCCTTTCCGACGGCTTGCGGCAGGCCGGCTACTTTGCCGACCGCCGCCTGGCCACCGCGGTGTTCCTCGCGCTCAAGCTGCAGCGCCCGCTGCTGCTCGAAGGCGAGCCCGGCGTCGGCAAGACCGAGCTGGCCAAGGCGCTGTCGACGGCCCTGAACCGCGAGCTGCTGCGCCTGCAGTGCTACGACGGCATGGAGCAGCGCGAGGCGCTCTATGAATGGAACTACGCCGCGCAGCTGCTGCACATGCGCGCGGCCGAAGCCACCGGGGCGGCACGCGACGTGGAGGCCGAGGTCTACCAGCCGCACTACCTGATCCGCCGCCCGCTGCTGCAGGCGCTGCAGACGCCCGCACCCGGTGCCGTGCTGCTGATCGACGAGGTCGACCGCGCCGACGAGCCCTTCGAAGCCTTCCTGCTCGAGTACCTGGGCGAGTACCAGGTCAGCATTCCCGAGCTGGGCACCGTGCGCGCCGTGGTGCCGCCGGTCACCTTGCTCACCAGCAACCGCACGCGCGAACTCAACGACGCCGTGAAGCGGCGCTGCCTCTACCACTGGCTCGACTACCCCGAGCGCGAGCGCGAGCTCGCCATCGTGCGCGCGCAGGTGCCGCAGGCCGGCGAGGTGCTGTCGGCGCAGGTGGCGGCCTTTGTCGCGCGGCTGCGCTCGGCGCCGTTCGTCAACGCCTTCCAGCGCGCGCCCGGCATCGCCGAAAGCGTGGAGTGGGCGCGGGCGCTCATCGCGCTCGACACCGTCGAACTCGACCCCGAAGTGGTCGTCGACACCGCCGGCATCCTCTTCAAGCAGCGCGACGACGTGGCGGCGCTGACGCACGAGCTGGCCTCCGACCTGCTGAGGCCCGAGGAACCGCTCGCGAGCTGAGCGAGGCCGAGGCACCTACATGGCCGGCATCCAGCAACTCGGCGACGTGCGCAGCGGCAAGCTGGCGGGCAACATCGCCGCCTTCGGCCGCGCACTGCGCCGCGCCGGCGTGCGCACCGACGCCATGCGCATCGCGCTCGCCACCGAGGCGGCCACGCTGGTCGGTGTCGAAGACAAGCTCGACCTGGGCGCCGCCATGGAAGCCGTGATGGTCAGCCGCGAGCAGGACCGGCTGGTGTTCCGCGAACTCTTCGACGCGTGGTTCCGCGACCCCGAGCTGGCCAACAAGCTGCTCGCCCAGATGCTGCCCAGCGCCGAGGGCAAGGCCGAGCCCTCCAAGCGGCGCCCGCGCGTGCGAGAAGCGCTGAGCCCGCCGCGCGATGCCGTGAAGCCCGCGGCACCGACCAAGCCCGACGAGGAGATCAAGTTCGACGCCGCCATGACGGCCAGCGACCGCCAGCGGCTGCAGCATGCCGACTTCAACGCGCTGGGCGCGGCCGAGTACCGGCTGGTCGAGCGGCTGGCGCGCGACATCACGCTGCCGGTGCCCCGGCTGCCCACGCGTCGCCTGCGCCCGGCCGGCGATGCGGGCAGCGCGCACGCCCGCATGCACTGGCCCGGCGTGCTGCACGAGGCGGCCCGCACTGGTGGCGAGATCCTGCGCCTGCCCCGGCTGGCGCGGCGCGAGCAGCCCTTGCCGCTGCTGGTGCTGGTCGACGTGTCGGGCTCGATGGAGCGCTACGCCCGCCTGCTGCTGGCCTTCCTGCATGCCGCCACGCGGCGGGCCGGCCGGCGCGACGTGTTCGCCTTCGGCACGCGGCTGACCGACCTCACGCCGGCCTTCCGGCTGGCCGACACCGACGCCATGCTGGGGGCCGCCAGCCTGGCCATCGACGATTTCGCGGGCGGCACGCGGCTGGGCGGCTCGCTGGCCGAGCTGCGCCAGTCGCATGCGCGCCGGCTCATCGGCCGCCGCACGCTGGTGCTGGTGATCAGCGACGGCCTCGACACGGGCGAGCCCGCGCAGCTCGAGACCGAGCTGCAGTGGCTGAAGCGCCATTCGCGCCGGCTGCTGTGGCTCAACCCGCTGCTGCGCTTCGAGGGCTACGCCCCTCTGGCGCGTGGGGCCGCCGTGCTGCACCGCCATGCGGACGCGATGCTGGCGGTCCACAATCTGAATGCACTCGAACAGCTGGCCGCCAGCCTGGCCGCGCTGATGCGCGCCAGTCGCTAGGACTGGACTCAGGAAGGAACAAAGGAAACCCACCATGGAAATGCTCGGAAACCGCCGCCTCGGCGTCACCCAACAACAGGCCTGGGACGCGCTCAACGATCCCGAGACGCTCAAGAAGTGCATCCCCGGCTGCGACAAGTTCGAGCTCACGGGCGACAACACCTACAGCGTGGCGCTGGCCGTGAAGATCGGCCCGGTGTCGGCCAAGTTCAGCGGCAAGGTGATGCTGTCGGACATCGTCGCGCCCGACGGCTACAAGCTCACCTTCGAGGGGCAGGGCGGCGTGGCGGGGTTTGCCAAGGGCTCGTCGAGCGTGTCGCTCAAGCCGGTGGCCGGCGCATCGGACGCAGCGCCTGTCGCGGCCGTGGCCGACAGCGCACCCGTCGCCGAAGCCGCCCCCGTGGCTCCGACTCCTGCCGGCTGCGAACTCGACTACACCGTGCAGGCCCAGGTCGGCGGCAAGATCGCCCAGCTCGGCCAGCGCCTGATCGACGGCGCGGCCAAGTCCACCGCCGACGATTTCTTCAAGCGCTTCGAGGCCGAGATGCAAAGCCGCTACGGCCCGCCGCCCGCACCGCCCGCGGAAGCGGCGGCCGAGGCGCCCGCCGAGAAGGCCGGCGTGATGTCGGGCCTCATGAAGAAGATGGGCTTCGGCAAGAAGGACGGCGAAGACGCCGCCACCCCGGGCGACGCCGCCTGACGCACAAGGTCCTGCCATGGAAAACCTCGACGTCATGGTGCTGCGCACGCTGCGCGACTGGCGGCGTGCCGGCAAGCGCGCGCTGCTGACCACCGTGGTGCGCACCTGGGGCTCGTCGCCGCGGCCCGTGGGCTCGATCATGGCGCTGGCCGAGGACGGCGCCGTGGTCGGCTCGGTCTCGGGCGGCTGCATCGAGGACGACCTCATCGCGCGCTACAGCCATGCCCACGGCAAGGGCGAAGACGTGCCGCTGGGCGCGCCGCCCGCGCTCGTCAAGTACGGCATCACGGCCGACGAGGCGCACCGCTTCGGGCTGCCCTGCGGCGGCACGCTCGAGCTGCTGCTCGAATACGCGCCCGACGCCGACGCGCTCGACACGCTGGTCGCCGAACTCGAACGCGGCAAGCTCATGCGCCGCACGGTGACGCTGGCCACCGGCGCGGTGCGGCTGGCCGAGGCGACCGCGCCCGACGAGCTCACGGTGAACGACACCGAGCTCACCAACACCTTCGGCCCCGAGTACCGCATGCTGCTGATCGGCGCCGGCCAGCTCGCCGAGTACCTGGCGACCATGGCCAAGTTCAGCGGCTTCGCCGTGACGCTGTGCGACCCGCGCGCCGAGTACCGCACCGCGTGGACGCTGTCCGGCGTGACGATCACCACCGAGATGCCCGACGACGCCGTGCTGGCCTTCAAGCCCGACCGCCGCAGCTGCGTGGTCGCGCTCACGCACGACCCCAAGCTCGACGACCTCGCGCTGCTCGAAGCGCTGCAAAGCGAGGCCTTCTACGTAGGCGCCATCGGTTCGCGCCGCAATGCCGATGCGCGGCGTGACCGCATGATCGAACACTTCGACCAGACGGCCGAGTCGCTCGCACGTCTGCGCGGGCCCATCGGCATCTTCATCGGCAGCAAGACGCCGCCGGAGATCGCGGTGAGCGTGATGGCGGAAATCCTGGCGGTGAAGAACGCGGTGACCTTGCCGCGCGAAGTGGAAGTGGCGCGCGCCAAGGAAATCCAGCAGCTGCAGCCCAGCTGAGCTGAACCGACCTGCTGCGCGGGGCTCAGTCCACGCCCAGCAGGTCGTAGATGCGGCGCACGTACTCGCCGAACTCCGGGCTGGTCTTCACGTGCAGCTTGCGCGGCTCGGGCAGCTCGATGCGGAAGAAGTCGGCCATGCGCGCCGGCCCGGCCGTGAGCACCGCGCAGTGCGAGCCCAGGAACACGGCCTCCTGGATGCTGTGCGTGACCACGATGAAGGTCTTGCGGCTGCGCTCCCAGATGCGCAGCATCTCCAGGTTCATCTTCTCGCGCGTGAGCGCATCGAGCGCGCCGAAGGGTTCGTCCATGAGCACCAGCTTCGGGTCGTGGATGAGCGCGCGTGCGATGGCGGCGCGCTGCTGCATGCCGCCCGAGAGTTCGTAGGGCAGCTTGTCGGCGAAGCCCGTGAGGCCGACCATGTCGAGCAGCTCGTGCGCGCGCGCCTTGGCGGCCTTGCGGTCCAGCCCGAGGATGTCGGCGGGCAGCAGCACGTTCTCGAGAATCGTGCGCCACTTCAGCAGCAGCGGCTGCTGGAACACCATGCCGACGTCGCGGCCCGGGTTGAAGCCCGTGCCGCCAGGGCCGCCGATTTCGAGCGTGCCGCCGTCGTGGCCGTGCAGGCCCGAGAGAATCTTCAGCAGCGTCGACTTGCCGCAGCCCGAGGGACCGACCAGCGAGATCATGTCGCCCGCATGCACGTCCATCGTGACGTCGGACACCGCGAGGAATTCTTCGTTGCGCTTGCGGTAGACCTTGCGCAGCTGCCGCATGCGGATCAGCGGCGCATCTTGTACGGGGGCCAGCACGGCGCTCATGCCAGCCACCGCGCCAGGTTGTCGCGCACGAAGGCGTCGTCGGCCAGGTCGCCGTGCTGGCGGTAGACGCGGTCGATTTCCTCCGACTGGCCCTGGCCCAAACCTTCTTCGGGATCGAGGCACCAGATGCCTTCGAGCAGACCCTGGCGCCGCAGCACTTCGTGGCAGCCCGCGATGCAGCCGTGGAAGTTGTTCGCCACGTCGAAGAAGGCGGCGTTGCAGTCGGTCACGCGCGAATCGAGCGCGAGCAGGGCGGGGCTCAGCGCGCCGCCGCTGGCGGCCAGCTCGGCCTTGATCTGCTGCAGCTGGTGCACCGCGCTCGACGTCCACACCGACCAGTGGCCCAGCAGGCCGCCGCGAAAGCGCACCTGCACGGGCGCGCCGTCGCGCATCGCGGCAAAGGGCAGCGCCAGGTCGAGCACGATGTGGTCGTCGTTGCCGGTGTAGAGGAACACGCGCTCCTCGGCGCGCGCATCGACCAGCCCGCGCACCACGTCGATGCTGCGGTAGCGGTTGAAGGGCGCGACCTTGATCGCCAGCGCGTTGGGAATGAGCGCGAAGCGGCGCCAGAAGTCGCTCGACAGGATCGGGCCGCCGACCACGGTCTGCAGGTAGAAGCCGATCAGCGGGATCTCCTGCGCCACCGCCTCGCAGTGGGCGATGAGCGCGTCTTCCGACGCGCCGGCCAGCGCCGCCAGGCTCAGCAGCCCCGCGTGATAGCCCAGCGAGACGGCGGTGCGCGCCTCTGCCTGCGCCTGCGCGGTCGGGCCGCACAGGCCGGCGATCATCGCCATCGGGCGGTCGTTCCAGGCCAGGCGGTCCTGCATCGCGGCCTCGAGCACGGTGGCGTACAGGCCGCGCTCGCGGATCGCGAACTGCGTGGTGTGCACGCCCACCGCGAGGCCGCCCACGCCGGCATCGACGTAGTAGCGCGTGAGCGCGCGCTGGCGCTGGCGGTCGAACTGGCGATCGGCGTCGAGCGCGAGCGGATGCGCCGGGATGACGGTGCCTTGCGACAGCAGCGCAAGCACGTCGGCGGGAAGGTCGGAGCGGTTCAGTGGCATGGGCGAAGGTCCTCAGGCGAACTCGGGGCCGGCGATGGCGTGGATGAAGGCGGGGTGTCCGGTGGGCGGCTGCGCGCCCTCGCGCGTGGCCAGCGCCATGCGTGCGAAGCTGCGCTGCGGTGTGAAGCCGGCGGCGCGCAACGCGGCGGTCATGGCCTTGCGGTCGTCGGGCACGTCGACATAGATGCGACCGTCGAGGCCGCGTGCGGCCTGCGTCAGCAGCGCGGCGGCCGTGGCCTCATCGGACGACAGCAGCGGTCCGATGTGGTGTGCGGTGCGGCCCGCGCGCACGAGGCCGAAGCCCAGGCCGTTGCGCACGCAGCGACTGTCCTCGCGGCCGAGCAGGTCGGCGAGCACGGCGGGGCGTGCGAAGCCCAGCGCCTGCGCGTCGAGCGCCGCCAGGTTGTCGAGGGCTGGCTTGTCTGTGGTGAGCGATGCGGTGGCGGGCGCGGCCTCGCGCTGCCAGCGCGTGAGCCGCCACAGCGGCGTGAAGCCGAAGCTCGCATAGAGCGGCTCGCCCTGCGGCGTGGCGTCGAGCATCGCGACGAGGCCGGCGGCTTTCACTTGCTCAAGGCAGCGCGCGAACACCGCGCGGCCCAGGCCTTGCCCGCGTGCGGCCGGCATCACGAGGATCATGCTGATCCAGGCCACGTCGTCCATCGGCAGCACTGCGCCGCTGGCGACGAGCTGGCCCTCGCCATCGCGCACGCCATGCAACGTGCCGAGCCGCTCGAACAGCCGCCAGTCGTGCGCGGTCTGGTTCCAGCCGCTCGCGGCGACCAGCGCGTCCAGCATCGGGGCGATGCCGGGCGTGATCGATGCGAGGGTGTCGACGACGGGCGCAGTCATGACTCTTTCAGGAATACCGCGGAACCGGCTTTGCCGGGCCGCTGGTATTGCCCCCGGCGAGGGGGGAGGAGGCCACACGAAGTGGGCAAGCCTGGGGGAGCATCAATATTTCCCGTCGCGGGATTCGAACTTCGTGGGCTTGCCGTACTGGCGCTGCTCGCGCGAGATCCAGTCAGCCACCCAACGGATCTGCTGCGCCAGCGGCACGCGCGGGTAGCCGAACAGGCGCTCGGCTTCGCCGGTGTTCATCAGCCACGCGGTCGGGGCCTCTTGCCCGCTGATCGTCACGGGCTTGTCGAACTGGCGCGCGAACTCTTCCGCGAGCCAGCGGATCGACGTCGTCTCGGGCCCGCTCACGTTCAGCGGCGAGGTCGGCACGGTGGCCGCCGCGAGGCAGCGCAGCGCCTGCGCGTTCGCGTCGCCCTGCCAGATCACGTTGACGTGGCCCATGGTCACGTCGACCGGCTCGCCGCGCCACACCTTGAGCGCCACGTCGGCCAGCACGCCGTAGCGCAGGTCGATGGCGTAGCTCAGGCGGAACAGGCGACCGGGTGTGCCGTGGCGCTGCGAGAAGTACTCGAACATGCGCTCGCGGCCCACGCACGAGTTGGCGTATTCGCCGGGCGGATTGGGCGCGTCGCTCTCGCTCGCACCCTGGCTGGTCACGGGCACGAAGGGGTACACGCAGGCGGTCGAGAAGGCGACGATGCGCGAGGCGTGGAAGTGCTCGGCCACCAGCGCCGGCACGTGCGCGTTCATGGCCCAGGTCAGCGGGTTGTCGGCGTCGGCGCCGAACTTGCGCCCGGCCATGAAGACCACGTTGGCGCACGGCGGCAGCGCGGCGATGGCGGCGCGGTCGAGCAGGTCGCAGGCGATGGTCTCGATGCCGTGCGCTTCGAGCGCTTCGCGCACGCCGGCTTCGCTGAAGCGGGCGACGGCGATCACGCGGCGACCGGGCATGGCGTTCTTCGCGAGGCGGGCCAGCGTGGGGCCCATCTTGCCGCCCACGCCGAGGATCATCAGGTCGCCGTCGAGGCGGGCCATGTCGCGCACGAGGTCGCGCGAGGGCGTGGCCAGGTAGTCTTCAAGCGCGGCTTCGCTCTCGAAGCGCTCGGGAAAGGGCAGGTCGTCGAGGACAGGCGTGGAGGTCATTGGATTCTTGCGTCCTGGGTGATGAAGAGGCGCTCCAGCAGAAGCACCAGCAGATAGAGCAGCACGCCCAGGCCCGTGATGAGCAGCACGGCCATGAAGACCGCGGGCGTGTCCAGCGAGGCCTGGACCTGGATCATCAGATAGCCCAGGCCGCGTTCCGAGGCGATGAACTCGCCCACCACCGCGCCCGCCACGGCGAGGATGGTGGCGACCTTCATGCCCGAGAACACGTACGGCAGCGAGCCCGGCAGCTGGATGTAGCGAAACAGCTGCCAGCGCGAACCCTTGAGCGCGCGCACGAGGTCGAGCAGCTCGGGCTCGGTCTCGTTCAGGCCGCGGATGGTGGTCAGCAGGATCGGGAAGAAGCACAGGCTGAACGTGATGAGGATGTTCGGCCCGATGCCGTAGCTGAACCACACGATCACCAGCGGCCCCATCGCCACCTTCGGAATCATGTTGAGCGTGACCAGCAGCGGGAACACCAGCAGCATCAGCCGCTTGCTGGTGATGAAGAGCAGCGCGCAAAGAATGCCGAGCACCAGCCCCAGCGCGTAGCCGCCGAACACTTCGAGCGCGGTGACGCCGGTGTTCTTGAGCCAGCTGTAGTTCGGGTTGGCCAGCGTGGCCAGCACCTTCGAGGGCGCCGGCAGGATGAAGGGCTGGATCGCGAAGACCCGCACCGCCAGCTCCCACAGCGCGATGCCCGCCAGATGCACCGCGACCACGAGGGCCCAGCGCTGCCATTCGGGGCGCTCGCCCGACAAGGGCGTGGAAGCGAGGGGCGCCAGCGCGCCGTCGGGTGCCGTCATGTCTGTTCCTGGGTCAGGGAAGAAGCAATGCGGCGAATCATAGGAGTCGCCACGACCCGAGTCAACCAACTAGTTGATAATTTTCATGCGGCAGCCTTGTCGGGTCGCAAGGCGTTGAGCGCGAACTCGATCACGTGCCGGCGCCGCTGCAGCAGCGCGCCGCGCGCATCGAGCGGCTTGCCGAAGATGGCCGACAGCGTGTGGTTGTTGGAGAAGAAGAAATACGAGATGCCGGCGATCGAGATGTAGAGGTTGATCGCGTCGAAGTCGGGCCGGAACACGCCGGCCGCCACGCCGCGCTCGAGCGTGGCCTCGAGCATCTCGATGAAGGGCGAGTGCATCTTCTGCAGCCGCTCCGACTCGCGCAGGTGCGCGCCGTGGTTGCGGTTCTCGTCGGCCAGCAGCGCGATGAACTCGGGGTGCTCGGCCAGGTAGTCGAACGAGAAGGCCACCAGCTGCTTCATGGCCTCCAGCGGCTCCAGCGCGTCGAGCGTGAGCTTCTGTTCCTTCTCGCGGATCTCGGCATAGACCGATTCGAGCGCGACGAGGTACAGCCCCTGCTTGCTGTCGAAGTAGTGGTACACGAGCTGCTTGTTGACGCCGGCGTTGGCGGCGATCTCGTCGACGCGCGCGCCCGCGAAGCCCTTGGTGGCGAACTCGGCCACCGCGGCCGCCGGCGTTGGCGGCGATCTCGTCGACGCGCGCGCCTGCGAAGCCCTTGGTGGCGAACTCGGCCACCGCGGCAGAGATGAGTGCCTGCTTGGCGGCGACGGGGTCGCGCTCGCGTTTCGTTGCGACGGCGGTGCGGGCGGGCTTGGTGGCGGTCATGGTGTTTTTGATTCTCCCGGCAGGGGCAACGCAGTCTGGATGATCTGGATTGCCTGTCAACCAAACAGTTGGTAATATGAATTTCAGGACCTGTTTTTACCTTCTTTTGGAGTGTTCCGCATGAAAAAGCTGTTGTCGGCCGCCGGCGCCACCGCCTTGCTCATGGCCTCGGCCCCTGCCGCGTTCGCGGCCGATGCCATGAGCCTGATGCTCAACTGGACACCCACGGCCGATCATGCGCCGATCTATTTCGCGAAGGCCAAGGGCTGGTACACCGAGGCGGGCATCGACCTGAACATCGAGGCCGGCAAGGGCTCGGCCGTGTCGGCGCAGCGCGTGGGCACCGGCGGCAGCGACCTGGGCATTTCCGACCTGCCCACCACGATCCAGGCCAAGGGCAAGGGCGCCGACGTGAAGGCCGTGATGGTCATCTACGCCAACAGCCCGCAGGGCTTCTACTGGCTCAAGTCCTCGGGCATCAATGGCCCGAAGGACTTCGCGGGCCGCAAGATCGGCAACCCGCCCGGCGACGCCGCGCGCCTCATGTGGCCGGCCTTCGCCAAGAAGGTGGGGCTCGACCCGGCCAGCGTGACCTTCGTCAACGTGAGCCCGCAGGCCAAGGTGGCGGCGCTGAAGAGCAAGTCGGTCGACATCATCAGCGACTTCTACAACGAGCACGACCTGAAGGCGCGCGAGTTCGGCGCCGACCTGGGCTTCCAGCCGTGGCGCGACGCGGGCGTGAACGTGTACGGCAACTCGCTGATCGTGAACGGCCCGTACCTCGCGAAGAACCCCGGCCAGGTGAAGAAGTTCGTGGCCGTGACCCAGCGCGCCTACGACGCCTGCGTGAAGAGCTTCGAGCCCTGCCTGCAGGCGCTGCAGGCCAGCGTGAGCGGCCTCACGCCCGACAACCAGCGCGACCAGTGGAATCGCATCAAGCAGCTGATGCGCGACGACACCACCACCAAGGTGGCGCTCGGCGCCTTCGACGGTGCGCGCGTGAAGGCCGACTACGAGCTCGTGTCTTCGTTGATCGGCATCGACAAGGCCTACGACCCGGCGACGCTCTTCACCAACGAGTTCCTCGACAAGGGCGTGCGCATGGCGCCCAACTGAGGCAAGGAGAAGGAGAGAGCCGCTTCAGCGCGACTCGGAGGAAGGCGGCACCTTCGTGTTGCCCTTCTGCCGTTCGCGGAAGAGGGCGGCGCGCATCAGGAAGATGGTGGTGATCGGCGCCGTCAGCACGATGAACAGCACGATCAGCACCGCGTGCAGGAACAGGCTGAAGCCCTGCACCGAGAAGTAGGCGATGGTGGCCACCGTCAGGCACCAGGCGCCCACCGTGGCGCCCAGCGTGGGCGCATGGATGCGGCGGAAGAAGGTGGGCATGCGCACCAGGCCGAAGGAGCCGATGGCCGCGAAGGCCGCGCCGAGCACCGCGAACACGGCGGTGATGATCTCGGCCCAAAGAGGAAGTGCAGTGGCGCTCATTCGATGACCTCCCCGCGCAGCAAGAACTTGGCGATCGAGGTCGATCCCACGAAGCCGAACAGCGCCACCAGCATCGCCGCCTCGAAGTACACGCTGCTCGCGTAGTTGATGCCCAGCACCAGCATCATCAGCATGCCGTTGATGTAGAGGCAGTCGAGCGCCATCACGCGGTCCTGCGCGGACGGGCCGGCCAGCAGGCGAAAGAGCGCGCACAGCATCGCCACGGCCAGCAGGAAGAGCGCGGCCTTCAGGGCCCAGAAGAGAACAGGCGTCATGATTCGAAAATCTCCATCAGCGGACGTTCGTAGCGGGTCTTGATCAGGGCGATGAAGGCCGCCTCGTCCTCGAGGTCGAACACGTGGATCAGCAGCGTGGTGCGGTCGAACGACACCTCGCCCCAGGCCGTGCCGGGCGTGAGGCACATGATCATCGCGAGCACGGCGAGGCCGTTGGGGTCGCGCATGTCCAGCGGAATCTGCACGAAGCGCGCCGAGATGTCGGCGGTGCGGCGCGTGAGCAGCAGCCGCGCCACGTCGTACGCCGACTTCAGCATGTCGAAGGTGACGAGGAACGACAGCCGCAGCGCCACGCCGGGCCGGCGCATGCGCACGGTGGCGGGGCGCAGGCCCTTGGTGATCAGCGGCACGGCAATGGCGAGCAGCGCGGCCGACAGCAGCGTGGCCGCTTCGAGCGACTGGTTGAGCAGCAGCCAGATGACGAACAGCGCGAACGACAGCGGCGGGGAAGGCATCAAGCGCTTCATGGCTTGGCCTCCTCTTTCTTCGCGGGCACCGGGTTGGGCTTCTGCTTGGCGCCGAGCACGGCCTCGCGGTACGCGGTGGGCGTGCGCAGGCCGCCGGCGGTGGCTTGCGCGTGCTGCATCACGGGCTCGGCCCAGACGGTGAGCGCGACGCAGGCCGCGAGCAGGGCGGCCACCGGCAGCACCTCGAGCGCGGGCAGCGAGGGCATGGTGGCGTGGGGCTGCGTCCAGAAATGGCGGATGCCGGTGCGGCTCAGCGCGATCAGCGAGAGAAAGCCCGAGACGATCAGCAGGCCCAGGAAGGTCCAGCCGGCCGAGGCCATGGCCCTGCCGTCGAGCAGACCCGAGAGCATCGCGAACTTGCCGACAAAGCCCGACAGCGGCGGCAGGCCCGCCAGCAGCAGCGTGCACAGCATGAAGCTCAGGCCCAGGAAGGCCACGCCCGCCGGGATGGCGCGGCCGTAGAGCGCCTGGGCGTCGTCGTCGAGGTTCACGTCGTCGAGCGCGCGCAGGTCTTCGGCCAGGAAGGGCGCGTTGCCCGCCGCCTCGTGCGGCGCGACGCTCATGCCCGCGTTGCGCCAGCGCTCGATCATGTCGATCAGCAGGAAGAAGGCCGCCACCGCGAGCGTCGAGCTCAGCATGTAGTACAGCGCGCCCGCCCACACGGCGGGATCGCCCAGCCCGACGGCAGCCAGCACGCCACCGCGAGCGTCGAGCTCAGCATGTAGTACAGCGCGCCCGCCCACACGGCCGGATCGCCCAGCCCGACGGCGGCCAGCAGCGTGCCCGCCGACACCAGCACGCTGAAGCCCGCGAGGTTCGACAGCCGCTGCGTGCCGACGATGCCGATGGCGCCGACGAACAGCGTCGCCAGCCCCACGCCCACCAGCGCGGCCTGCCCGAAGGCGGCCGAGGCGCCGGTGTCGGGCGCGAACAGCACGGTCCACAGGCGCAGCACGGTGTACACGCCGAGCTTGGTCAGGAGCGCAAACACCGCGCCCACCGGCGACACGGCCGCGCTGTAGGCCGGCACCAGCCAGAAGTTCAGCGGCCACGCGCCCGCCTTGGCGAAGAACGCCGTGGCCAGGATGGCGGCGGCGGCGTGCACCAGGCCGCGGTCGCCCGGCGCCAGCTCGGCGATGCGCGCGCCCAGGTCGGCCATGTTGAGCGTGCCGGTCACGCCGTACAGGATGGCCGCGCCGATCAGGAACAGCGACGAGGCCGCGAGGTTGATCGCGATGTAGTGCAGCCCGGCGCGCACGCGCAGCCGGCCCGAGCCGTGCAGCAGCAGGCCGTACGAGGCGGCGAGCATCACCTCGAAGAACACGAACAGGTTGAACAGGTCGCCCGTGAGGAAGGCGCCGTTCAGGCCCAT
>RCUJ01000200.1_pt1 | contig 34779 bp, 22 predicted proteins | sample 2166321 | NCBI WGS metagenome assembly RCUJ01 (sample SAMN09932808, study PRJNA488358) | compost metagenome | feature: garden; material: soil; isolation source: compost soil in an enriched community after 118 h of incubation | place: Germany: Experimental Botanical Garden Goettingen | collected... | reverse complement strand
CTCCAAATATCTCTCTGCAATCCTGATACAATCATGTTCTTCTTTAATAAATATTCTTGCACGTTTCCCAATGGCAATTATTTCATTCGGATTTTCAATCAAATAAGACAATTGGTCCGCTAGATAATTAGGGTCTGGCAAAGCATGAACAGCTACTTTTTCGGTAATATTGAAATGGTCTTCAAACTCTTTTCCCGCGCCTGTAAATACTACTTTTCCTTTTGCCATAGCTTCCAAGGCGTTGTATCCTTGGTCATAGGCATAGACCTGATCTAATAAAATGGAAGCTTTGTTGTACAGGTTAATGTACGTATCATAAGGAATATTTTCAGTAATAATAATGTCAACTTGATTAGGGTATTTTTCTCGAATAATATCTAAAGCTTTTTTGAAAAAAATAATCCCTTTTTTGATATAACTGGAACGGTTTATCCCCAAGAAAATCACGATTTTATCATCAGTTTTTGATTCATGAAATTTTAATTTTTGAATGTTAACCGGATTTGGAATAAAATGAACGGGAAATCCCATTTTCTCCATTGGGATTTTATAATCGAAGTCGGAGGTAATTAGATTTTGACAATTTTTAAATAACCAATTGAATGTTTTTCTGTAACTTTTAGTAGTATATTTTAAAGGGTGTTCAAAATGATTTTTCAATGAAGGGTCTTCAAAGTAAGGCGTTAAAATGGAATAGTCAATTTCCTTTTTTAGTAAATAATCAATTACCGGAGTTTCATCACCACAGATTAACAGGCTACGACTTTTAATGTTGTGGAATAGCTTTTTATAAAGGATTCGAGATAACCAAGGGAAAGTTTCTATCGCATCCGAATTAATTAGTTGAACGTGATCAAAATCGTTTAATTTTGGTAACAGAAGGTAAAAACGCAAGCCTCTTTCTGCTTTTTCCAAATCGATTGTTGTGAGTTTGTGAAATGCATTTTTGACTTTTCGCACTAGCCAATGATTTGACAAAAAACTAGGATGAAAAGAATAGTCCGTCTCGTATTTTTTGAAATAATCTCCTGAAGAAACCAGAACAACCTGATGTCCTTTTGTTATTAATCCTTCTTTTAGAGAATTATGCAACCGGCTGTATTCGCCAAGCAAAAGTATTTTCATTTACAAAGCCTTTTTTTTACATTTGTGTAAATGTAAGAACAAATTGAATACTCCGTTTAAAAAAGAAGACCTTGAAATAGTTATCGCTACAATGAACAGGAATTCTTTGGATTTTTTGATTCCGATGTTTCCTTTTTGTCATTTTTCTGCTTTTTCAATTCTCATTATTAATCAAACCCATGAAGAAAATTTTTTAATTTCAGAATTTCCATCTGTCAGAGTGATTAATTCATTTGAAATTGGATTGTCGAAAAGCAGGAATTTAGGGTTAAAAAATGCTGTTGGGAAAATTGTTTTAATAGCAGATGATGACGAGATTTTTAAAAGAGACTTTGATGCTGTTATAACAAATTCCTTTAATTTATATCCAGAGGCAGCAGCGATTTGTTTTGCTATCGAAAAGCCTGACGGAACTTTGTTTAAAAAATATACTTCAGCAACAAAAATGAAGTTAAGTCAGCTAGATTTGTTTAATGTCTTATCCATTGAAATAAGTTTGAATAAGGCTGTTTTCGATACGTTAAATCTTAATTTTGATGAGGCTTTTGGTTTGGGAAGCCGTTTTGTTATGGGAGAAGAAGCCATTTTTTTATCGGATATAAAGAATAAAAATAAACAGTTGATTATTGAGCCCAAAGTAATTGCGGTACATCCTGAAATTTCAACAGTTGATAAGTTAAATTTGGAACAACGTTATTATGTTCAAGGAGCTTTTTTGTCCAGAGTTTTAAAAGGGAATTACCTAAAGGGACTCTTTTTGAAGTTGTTTTTTGATGTCAAACAAAATAAAATTGAAATAAATCAAATACCAATAGCGTTTAGAAGTGCAGACATAGGGAGAAATGATTTTTTAGAAAGTACTAAATGAAGACAACGCTTAGTGAGATACAATTGATTGAAATTCCTGTTGTGGAGGACGTGAGAGGGAATTTAGGTTTTATTCAGAATGGTTTCTTACCATTTGATTTTAAAAGGGTTTATTATCTTTTTGATGTGCCAAGTAGTGCTTTTCGAGGAGGGCATTCCCATATTGACCAACAGGAAATTCTTATCGCTTTAAGTGGAAGTTTTGAGGTAGTTCTCAATGACGGATTTGGGAAAAAGTCTTTTCTTTTAAATAAGCCAAATGTTGGATTGCTTATTCCGACAGGTATTTGGAGAGAATTACAAAATTTTTCCTCGGGATCAGTTTGTCTGGTTGTGGCCCAAGATGTTTTTGAGGAGGAGGATTATGTCAGGGATTTTGATGAATTTTTGGAATCCAAAAAATGAAACTACTTTATATAGTTCCAAGTATAAATAATGAAGGGGGTGTCGCCAGGGTACTCTCCGCCAAAACCGATTATCTTGTCGGAAAAAAAGGATATGAAGTGCATATTTTAACACAAAACAATGGAAATTTCCCATTATTCTTTTCCTTTAATTCTAAAATTATATTGCATGACATGATTTTAAAAGGTAAGAAGATTAAGTTTTTTCTAAATTATGTAAAGGAGTTAAATGGGTATTGTAAAACAATAAATCCAGACCTAATCATTGTTTCCGATAATGGGTTTAAGGGCTATTTTGTGCCAATGCTTTTGGGTAAAAAAATACCAATTATTTTTGAAAGCCATGGCTCAAAATATATTGAAGAAAAGGAATTGGAATCTGGTTTTATTTCTAAATTAATAACAGCCGTAAAATTGTCTTTAAAGGAATTTGGAGGCAAAAAATTCAATTCTTTTGTTGCACTATCCAATGAGAGTCTGAAAGAATGGAAATTGGATAATGGAATAGTAATCCCAAATCCTTTGGTTACTAAATCTAAAATTCAATCCAATTTAGCGTCTAAAAAGATAATTGCTGTTGGCCGTCATTCCTATGAAAAGGGACTCGATAGATTACTGGAGATTTGGCAAAAAGTAATTGTTAAACATCCAGACTGGATACTGGAAATTTATGGAACGGCAAATCCTGAGTTTGATTTAGAGCAATTCGCTTCCAAATTCCAAATTAGTGATTCTATTCGTTTTTGTAATCCCGTGAAAGATATTGAAGAGAAGTTTACTACCGCTTCCTTATTGGCAATGACTTCACGCACAGAAGGATTTGGATTGGTTCTAATAGAAGCCATGGCTTCCGGTTTGCCTTGTATTGCCTATGATTGTCCCGTTGGACCAAGAAGTATTATTAAGGACGAGGAGAATGGGTTTTTAATAGAAGATGGGAATATCGATTTATTTGTTGAGAAACTCAGTCTTTTAATTGAGAATGAAGATATCAGAAAGCGATTGGGCGAGAAAGCCCAAATATCGGGTGCTAATTACGATTTAGATGCCATCATGAAGCAATGGCAAAATCTTTTTGAAAGCCTGTTGGAAAACAAAAAATTACGCTGATTTTATCTGACAGAAATAACCCAATTTGTAACAGTCAAATAATAGTATTGAAGGGGTGTCAGAAAGTAAATTAACAGTAATTACAGCTTCTGATTTTTTGAAAATAGTGCCAACGAATTCTGTTAAGCGGACTCTTTTTAAAAAAGTATAGGCTTTAACGATTTTACTGTCGACCGTTTCTAAAACACCGGAATCAATTATAAAAGCCAAGTTTTCTAAAGCTGTTTTGGTTTTCTTTAAAAAAATCTCAGAAGTTTCTAAATTGAGATGAAAAGTAGGGTTGTCTATATGGGAAACAAAGATGTTTTTATTTTCTAAAATAGTGAGGAAACATAAATCCTCATAACCGTATTTGGTTATTGAAGCATCAAAAGGATATTGAAGAAATAATTCTTTTTGTATCAGTAAATTGGAAGTTAGTGCGTTACTATTAGGCTTCTGAATCCTTTTTTGTACAGGAAGCGCTTCCCTTTTATTGCCGTAAACCCAGCGGAGCAGTTTTTCTTTTTCCGGTTTTTGGTTTTGATAAACAATACCCCCAAAAGCTGGAGATTCATTCTTTTCAATTGTAGTAATATAATTTTGTATGAAATTTTGATCCTTCGGATAGGTGTCGCAATCTAGAATCAGTAACCAATCATAGCTTGCTTTTTGAGCCATTGAATTGATGTTTTTTCCTCTGCCTAAATTAAATGTATTCGACGAAAAAACACAATTTTCTAAAGTGCTAATGATTTGATTTTCAGAAATAAAATTATCAGAAGAATCATCCTGGCACAAAATTTCAAATTCGATACTACATTCCAGACACTGCTTTCGCAATTCTGAAACTAGGGGAAAAGCATTGTAATTGTATATCGGAACAAGAATGGAAAGCATTACACGGTTTTCTGAACCACTTCAAAAATTCTTTCATCTTCGCATTTCAATGTTTTAGATGGGAATTTCATCAATAAGGCATAATCATGAGTAGCCATCATAATGGTTTTTCCGTTAGCATTGATTTTTCTTAAAACTTCAAGAACTTCCGCACTGGTTTGAGGGTCTAGATTTCCGGTTGGTTCATCGGCTAAGATAAGTTCCGGGTCATTTAATAAAGCTCTGGCAATGGCAACACGCTGTTGTTCACCACCTGAAAGTTGATGAGGCATTTTATTGGCAAACCCTTTCATACCAACTTTGTCTAAAACTTCATCCATTTTTCGTTCCATTTCGTCATTGTCAGTCCAGCCGGTTGCCTTCAAAACAAAAAGCATATTGTCTTTGATGGTGCGATCAGGAAGTAATTTGAAATCTTGAAAAACGATTCCAATTTTTCTTCTCAAAAACGGAATATCATCTTCTTTTAAGGTGGCTAAATCAAATTCCACTACATGTCCTTCGCCTTCAGTTAAAGGTAAATCCCCGTATAAAGTTTTCATTAAGCTACTTTTTCCGGAACCTGTTTTTCCAATGATGTAAATAAATTCACCATGGTTTACATCTAAATTCACATGTGATAGAATGGTTCTTCCTTCTTGATAAATAGTAGCGTTTTTTAAAGATAATACGTTTTGTGACATAATGGGTATTTGTTTATGTCGTAAAAGTAATTATCAATTGTCAATTTTCAATTATCACACGAGAAAAAAAAATTTTTTTTTTCGAACGCCTGATGTAAATGCTGTCTTTTTATTTTCTGTTAAAATAATTGTTCATAATAAAAGCGGAAAGCGTTTCGTTATACACCGTAGAATATGATACATTTGAATATTAAACAAAAATCACAATGCGTAAATTTTCAGGGTTTTTATTTTTCCTTATTTTTATTGGTTCGGTGACCGTTTCGGCTCAAAAATCAGCCATTTATACCCACGATTTAAAAGATTTCAATAAAGCACTTTATTTATACAATGAGAAGCAATATGCTTCGGCTAAACTTCTTTTTGACAAAGTAAAAGTCACTGCAAGCCAAGAAGAAATAAAATCAGATTGCTCATATTATGCTGCTAATTGCGCTATTCGTACCAATCAATCCAATGCCGATGAATTGATGGAACGTTTTGTTTCAGACTATCCTACCAGCACTAAGCGAAATCAGGCTTATATAGAAGTAGCCCATTATTATTTTGAACAAGCTAATTATCCAAAAGCCCTGCAATGGTTTGATATGGTAGATGAAAACCATTTGAGTACGAGTGACCGTGATAAATTTAATTTTCAAAAAGGATACAGTTTTTTTAATTCGAAAAAGAAAAAAGAAGCCACAACCTATTTCAATAAAGTGGTGAATTCAGCGGAGTACGGTTCACAAGCCAAATACTATCTTGGTTTCATGGCTTATGAAGGAGATGATTACAAAGAAGCGACCAAATATTTTGATGAAGTTTCGGGTGAAGAAAAATACAAAGAGAAGCTTTCGTATTATCAGGCTGATATGAACTTTAAGCTGGGGAATTTTCAAAAAGCCATTGATTTGGGTGAGAAAGCCATGCCTAAATCGAGTCCTTTGGAAAAATCAGAACTGAGTAAGATTATTGGAGAAAGTTATTTTAATTTAAAAAAATATGATAAGGCTATTCCTTATCTGGTAGATTATAAAGGAAAAAAAGGAAAATGGAATAATACCGATTTCTATCAATTGGGATATGCCTATTATGAGCAAAAGGAATATGATAATGCAATTTCACAATTCAATAAAATTGTTGGTGGAAAGGATTTTGTCGCGCAAAATGGATATTATCATTTGGGACAAAGTTATCTGAAGCTTGATAAAAAACAAGAAGCTTTGAACGCTTTTAAAAATGCATCCGAAATGGATTTTGATGCTTCGCTAAAAGAAGAAGCGAGTTTGAATTATGCCAAATTGAGTTATGAAATTGGAAATTCATATCAAAGTGTTCCTTCCGTTTTAATGGATTTCATGAATAAGTATCCTAATAACGCGAACAATGCCGAATTAGAAAGGCTGTTGATTGATTCGTATATTTCCTCAAAGAACTACAAAGAAGCTTTGGTTTTACTGGAAAAGAATAAATCTGCCGAAAATAAATTAGCCTATCAAAAAGTGCTTTTCTATAGAGGTTTGGAATTGTATACGGATGGGAATTACCAAGAAGCGTTGAAAATGTTTAGCAAAGCAATTACGGAACAAAAAGAAGCTTCTGTTACGGTAAGAGCCACTTTCTGGAAAGGGGAAACCGAATATGTTTTGGATGATTACAAAAATGCATTGTTGAGTTTCAAACAATTTGTTAGTTCTGACGGTGCCACCAAAACTCCTGAATTTAAGAATGTCAACTACAATATAGCCTACACGTATTTTAAAATGAAAGAATACGAACAGGCCGGAAATTATTTTCAAACTCAGATTGACAAAGGAGCGGCAGATAAAGTGCGTCTGAATGATTCGTACTTGCGTTTGGCAGATTGCCGTTTTGTAACTTCAAAATACTGGCCTGCGATGGAAGCCTATGTTAAGGTGATCGAATCGAAAAGCGTGGATGCCGATTATGCATATTTTCAGAAAGCCATCTGTTATGGGTTTATTTCAAAAAATGACAAAAAAATTGAAGAGCTCAACTTATTCTTGCAGTTGTATCCAAAATCAGAATACAGAGACGACGCTTTGTATGAATTAGGAAATACCTATGTTGCCACAAATAAAACTGATTTGGCTATAAAAACCTATGATAAATTAAATGCTGAATTCGTAAAGGGTTCTTTTACCTCTAAAGCGATTTTACGCCAGGGATTGGTTTACTATAATGCAGACAAAGATGAGCAGGCGTTGGTAAAATTTAAAAAAGTAGCTGCTGATTTCCCTAAAACGGATGAAGCCTTGGAAGCAGTTGCGACAGCAAGATTGATTTATGTTGACAACGGTAAAGTAGATGAATATGCTTCTTGGGTTCGTACCTTAGATTTTGTGGCGGTTTCAGATGCCGAATTGGATAATGATACCTATGAAGCAGCCGAAAAGCAATTTCAACAAAACAATACCAAGCAGGCTATTTCTGGATTCAGAGCCTATTTGACCGCTTTCCCAAAAGGAATTCATACGTTAAAAGCTAATTTTTACCTGGCCCAGTCGTATTTTTCGGAAGGATCAGAAAGTAAATCCATTCCTAATTATGAAGCAGTAATTGCTGAGCCTCGTTCTGAGTTTACGGAGCAGTCTTTGGCCAGATTGTCTCAAATTTTCTTGAAAGCGAATGAATGCGATAAAGCCATTCCAGTATTGTCTCGTCTGGAGAGCGAAGCTGATTTTCCTCAAAATAAAACATTTGCACAGTCTAATTTGATGAAATGTTATTATGAGAAAAAGGATTATCCTAATTCGGTGGTCTCAGCTGAGAAAGTTTTGGCTAATCCAAAAACGGATGACAATGTAAAAAGTGATGCGCAAATTATTGTGGCCAGAGCGGCTATACAAACTGGAGATGAAACCAAAGCCAGAGCTGCTTATGCAAAATTACTAAGCATCGCCAAAGGAGAATTAGCAGCCGAAGCCTTGTATTATGACGCTTATTTCAAAAATAAAGATGCAAAATTTGAAGAGTCGAATACTGCTGTGCAAAAATTAGCAAAAAATTATTCCGGGTATAAATATTTTGGAGCCAAAGGATTGATTCTGATGGCTAAGAACTTTTACGGATTAAAAGACAGTTTTCAGGCTACCTACATTTTAGAAAGTGTAATTCAAAACTTTACTGATTTCCCGGATGTGGTGAAAGAAGCCCAAGCCGAATTGGATAACATTAAAAAGGAAGAATCTAAAACAAATTCATCGATAACGAAATAAGTTAGAATCAAGAAAAAAGATAAAAAAGATTTGAGAATAAAGACCATTTTAAGAAGTCTTTCTTCTTTATCTAAAAAAATAAAATATGAAAATCAATTTCCAAAATAGCATAATCATTTCATGTGTACTGTTAGTTTTCCAATTTTCATTGGCTCAAAAAAAGCAAGAAAATATAGGAACCGAGGTCGTAAATGTGGTAAAACCATATACGCCAACAATTTCAGATGCTTTCAAAGTAAAAGAAACACCTTCTCTTGATGATGAGGGAAATGCCAAAAAAGAAGTGATAAAATACACCATTTTCTCTTTTCCTGTGGCATCGACTTTCACGCCTTCAAAAGGAAAAGCAGAAGGAATTGAAAAATCAAAACAGGAAAAATTGTTTAAGAATTACGCAACATTCGGAGGAGGGAATTACGGGACCTTAAATGCAGAATTGTTTGTTACTGAGAATATCGATAAATATGGTTATGTAGCCGGTGTGTTCCGTCATTTGTCATCACAAGGTGGAATCAAAGATGTGGAACTGGATGATGCATTTTTCGATACTTCTATCGAAATGACCTATGGCTCCAATGATAAAGACATGTCTTGGAATGTTGATTTGGGGTATCAAAATCAAATATACCATTGGTATGGTTTGCCGACAGGTTTTGGTGATACATTGACTCCTGAAGACAGAACGGCTTTAGTTGGCGGAATAGATTCGCAACAATCCTACAGCAATATCGCTATGGGAGGAAAAGTCAGTTTTGATGAAAGTATTTTTAATGAAGCCAGTTTGAAGTTCAACCATTTTTCGGATGCTTTTGGATCTTCTGAAAATAGATTTTACGTAAAGCCTTCTTTTCAATTGGATGTGATGGAAGAATCAATAAAAACTAATGTGATTATCGATTATTTAGGAGGAAGTTTTGATAAAAATTATTGGAATACCAATACGGAATCAATAAAGTACGGCTTTACTAATTTTGGAATAGCGCCAAGTTTTGAAATGCAGGAAGACGACTGGACCGTGCATATTGGTATGGGGATATTTTATAGTTTAGATAACCAAAATAACGACAATAAATTTTTACTATATCCGCAAATTAATGCTTCTTATAAAGTGGTTGGGGATTTGATGATTTTTTATGCCGGAGCCGAAGGGGATTTGAAGCAAAACTCTTATATGGATTTTGTAAATGAAAACCCCTTTGTTTCACCAACATTATACATTACGCCAACAGATAAAAAATATGATGTTTTTGCCGGTTTGAAAGGAAAGTTCGCCGATAATGTAAGTTATAATGTAAGGGCTTCTTATTTGAACGAAAGTAATAAAGCCTTATTCAAAAGCAATGATTTTACCGAAAATAGTGCTAACGAAGACTATGCTTATGGGAATTCCCTTCAAGTGGTGTATGATGATATGAAAACGCTGAGTTTCTTTGGTGAATTAAAAGCTGATTTTACTGAAGATGTATCTTTTGGAATCAATGGAACTTTCAACAGTTATACTAATGATGTGCAACAGGAAGCATGGAATTTACCAACGATTAAATTAAATTCGACTCTTGATTATTCAATAACAAAAAAATGGTTTGCTGGATTTGATGTGTTTTATGTAGGTGAGCGAAAAGACCAGAAATTAAATACGGATATTATTTATGTTGTTGCACCAAGTCCTATAACATTAGAATCTTATTTTGATGTCAATGCTCATGTAGGATTTAAATATAGTGAGCGATTAACGGCTTTTTTAAGAGCTAATAATATTACTAATAATGGCTATGAAAAATGGTTGAATTATCCGGTTCAGGGATTTCAGGTAGTTTTGGGAGCGAATTATAAATTTGATTTTTAGAGAAATTAACCGCAAGGTGCGCAAAGTTTTACGCTAAGTGCGCTATGTTTCGTGTTTCGTTTTCTTATTGTTTATTTTAATTTTATTGAGATAGATTTTTTATTAAGTTTTAAAAGAAAAGAGCTTTGCGTACCTTGCGTAAAACTTTGCTTACTTTGCGGTAAAACCTTATGTCATGACTTTCAAACAAAAAATACATACTTATTACCTGCAATTAGTCCAAGATCGAATAGATGTTTTTAGGGATATGATTGTGGCACTCACCGAGGATTCTAAAAATGATGCAAAAGGTTCCGCAGGAGACAAGCATGAAACGGCATTGTCTATGATGCATATTGAGCAGGAAAAATTGAATCACAAACTGAAAGAAGTGCTTAGTCAAAAATCGGTTTTAGACAAAATTGATTCCAATACAATTGCTGAAACCATTATTGTGGGAAGTCTGGTCAAAGCCAACGGAATTTATTTATATCTGAGTGTGGCGCTTCCAAAAATCAGTATTGAAGGCACAAACGTAATTGCTTTGTCTCCTCAATCTCCCCTTGGAAATAAATTGATGGGAATGAAAGTGTCCCATACTTTTGAAATTAATACTACAAAATACACGATAGAAGAAATTTCATAACGCTTCTTCGTTCTAAATAATTCGTTTGCAGTTTATCCTTTTTTGGGCTTCTTTTTTTTATATTAGCCCAACTAAACTGTTTGTTATGAAATCTGTTACATTGCTTCTTTCCTTGTTTTTATTGATTTCCTGTGATCAAAAAAATAAAATTTCAGTAGATACGATCATTACTAATGCTACTATTTATACCGTCAACAAAAACTTCAGTACTGCTTCAGCGATGGCAATCAAGGATGGGAAAATTGTTGCTCTTGGCACTGATGACGAAATCACGAACGCGTATGAATCTGAAAATAGAGTAGAAGCGAAGGGGAAATTTATTTACCCAGGTTTGATTGATGCGCATTGTCATTTTTATGGTTTTGGACTTACTTTACAGGAAGTGGATTTGCGAGGAACCAAAAGCATGGCCGAAGTGATAACGCGAATAAAAACTTTTCAAAAAGAAAAAAATCTAAAATTTATTGTTGGAAATGGATGGGACCAAAATGATTGGGAGATAAAAAAGTACCCGACAAAGGAAGTTCTGGATGCCGAATTTCCTGATGTTCCGGTGGTATTGAACAGAATTGACGGTCATGCAATTATTGTTAACAGCAAAGCATTGAAACTAGCCGGGATTACTAAAAACACTAAAGCTGTTGGAGGTCAGATTGAAATGGCAAATGGTGAACCAACCGGTATTTTAATTGATAATCCGATGGATTTAGTTTATAAAATTATTCCAAAACCAAGCCGAAAAACACAAATTGCAGCTTTATTGGATGCGGAAAAAGTAATGTTCGATTATGGATTAACAACAGTAAACGATGCAGGCTTAGATCCTGAAATTATTGATTTGATAGATAGTCTGCAGAAAGCAAAAGTAATGAAGATCAATGTGTATGCGATGATTACTGCGAATCAAAAGAATATTGATTTGTATTTGAAAAAAGGGATTTATAAAACGGATAATTTAGATGTTCGTTCCTTTAAAATGTATGGAGATGGTGCTTTGGGTTCTCGCGGTGCTTGTTTGCACAAAGCTTATTCGGATATGCCAAAACAGTTTGGCGCGTTGCTTTCTCCTATTTCAGGATTGAAGTCAGTAGCAAAACAAATTGCGGCTTCACCTTTTCAATTGAATACACATGCTATCGGAGATTCTGCCAATACAGTGTTATTGAAAATATATAAGGAAGTCTTGACGGGTAAAAAGGACCGAAGATGGAAAATTGAACACGCCCAGGTTTTGCGCGAAGGAGATTTTGATTATTTTAAATCAGGGATTATTCCATCAGTTCAACCAACTCACGCGACATCAGACATGTATTGGGCTGGGGAACGACTAGGAAAAGACCGATTGAAAAATGCCTATGCTTATAAAAAATTATTGCAAAAAGCGGGAGTTATAGCTTTAGGTACTGATTTTCCGGTAGAAGAAGTTAATCCGATGCTTACTTTTCATGCTGCTGTTGCCAGAAAGGACAGTAAAGAGTATCCAAAAGGCGGTTTTCAAATGGAGAATGCTTTAAGTAGAGAAGAAACTTTGAGAGGAATGACTATTTGGGCAGCCTATTCTAATTTTGAAGAAAAAGAAAAAGGAAGTCTTGAGGTTGGTAAATGGGCCGATTTTGTAATGTATGACCAAGATTTAATGAAAGTTGAGGAAAGTCAAATCGTGAAAATGAAACCTACACATACCTATTTGAAAGGGAATAGGCAAAAATAGATGAGGTGGTATATGGAAGGTGGTTTACAATTCATAATCTAAAACTTTAATTTGGTTGTCTTTTAATTACATTATTTATGTAAATATTGATTTGTTGTTATAATTTATAACTAAATAGTTTATTTGTGTTTTGTATTTATAACTGTTATCGCATCTTTGCCCTATCAAAATAAACAAAACAAAAAAATATATAGTTATGTGCGGAATAGTATGTGCCTTTGATTTAAAACAGAAAGCAGAAGTTTTAAGACCACAAGTATTAGAGATGTCTAAGATCATTCGTCATCGCGGACCGGATTGGAGTGGAATTTTTAGTAATGACAAAGCGATTTTATCACATGAAAGATTGGCTATTGTGGATCCGGCTTCGGGTAAACAACCTTTATTCAGTGAAGATAAAAATCTTGTTTTAGCTGCAAATGGCGAAATATACAACCACAGAGAGTTGCGTAAACAATTTGAAGGAAAATATAAATTTCAAACTGAAAGTGACTGTGAAGTTATTTTAGCACTTTACAAAGAAAAAGGTGTTGATTTTATCGATGAGATGAACGGTATCTTTGGATTTGCTATCTATGATGTAGAAAAAGACGAGTATTTTGTTGCTCGTGACCATATGGGAATTATTCCTTTGTATATTGGTTGGGATCAACACGGTACTTTTTATGTAGCTTCTGAATTGAAAGCATTAGAAGGATATTGTACTAAAATTCAATTGTTTCCTCCAGGACACTATATGTCGAGCAAAGACGGTGAATTTGTACAATGGTATAAAAGAGAATGGGTTGATTATGATGCTGTAAAAGATAACGTAACAAGTATTCCTGCTATTAAAGAAGCTCTTGAAGCTGCTGTACACAGACAATTGATGAGTGATGTGCCTTATGGAGTGTTGCTTTCGGGAGGTTTGGATTCTTCTATTACTTCGGCTGTAGCCAAAAAATATGCGCAAAAACGTATTGAGTCAGACGATGTTGCTGATGCCTGGTACCCACAATTGCACTCTTTTTCTGTTGGATTAGAAGGGTCTCCTGATTTAGCTGCAGCTCGTAAGGTTGCCGATCATATTGGAACCATTCACCACGAAATAAAATTCACTATCCAAGAAGGTTTGGATGCGGTTCGTGATGTAATTTACAATCTGGAAACGTATGATGTGACTACTGTTAGAGCATCAACACCTATGTGGTTAATGGCGAGAGTGATTAAATCAATGGGGATAAAAATGGTATTGTCAGGAGAAGGAGCAGATGAGTTGTTTGGAGGGTATTTGTATTTTCACAAAGCACCAAATGCAAGAGAGTTTCATGAAGAGACTGTACGTAAATTAAGTAAATTACACATGTATGACTGTTTGCGTGCTAACAAAAGTTTGGCAGCATGGGGAATTGAAGGACGTGTGCCGTTTTTGGATAAAGAATTTATGGATGTGGCAATGCGAGTTAATCCTCAAGATAAGATGATTAACAAAGAACACCCTATGGAGAAATGGGTAGTGCGTAAAGCCTTTGAAGATATGTTGCCTGAAAGTGTGGCTTGGAGACAAAAAGAACAATTTAGTGATGGTGTAGGATATAGTTGGATTGATACTTTAAAAGCGGTTGTGGCAGTAGAAGTTTCAGATGAACAATTAGCAAACGCTAAATACAAGTTCCCTTTGCAAACGCCAACTTCTAAAGAAGAATATTACTATCGTTCTATTTTTGCTGAGCATTTCCCTAGTGATGCTGCAGCATTATGTGTGCCACAGGAAGCAAGTGTCGCTTGTAGTACAAAAATTGCTTTAGAGTGGGATGAGGCATTTAAAAACATGAATGATCCTTCAGGAAGAGCAGTGGCAAATGTTCACGATGATGCTTATGTAAAAGCATAATCGATTTGATGTTACCCTTTTGACCTTGTTGAACTTGAAATAAAAATAGTATGTGCGGGATTTTAGCCATTATTGGTAAAGGAAAAGACGAAGAATTGGTACAAAAACTTTCAAAAAGAATGTCACATCGTGGCCCGGATGAAAGCGATTTACATATTACTGAAAACGGACATATATTAAGTCACGAGCGTTTATCTATTATTGATTTGTATTCAGGGAAGCAACCTATCAAAGGGACTTCTACCGCCTATATGGTTCATAATGGTGAAATTTACAATCATCAGGAATTAAGAGATGGGGTTTTGAAAGAGCATACTTTTAAAACCAAATCCGATTCAGAGGTTATTGTTCATTTATATGAAGAGTTTGGTTATGATTTTTGCAATATGCTTGATGGAGATTGGGCTTTTGTAGTGGTAGATGGAGATGATTTTATTGCTGGTCGTGATCCGATGGGTGTGAAACCCTTGCATTACGGTATTGATGAAAGAGGAAGAATTTATTTTTCATCAGAAATGAAGCCAATCGCAGATCAATGCAAGACTTTTTCAACATTTCCTCCTGGGCACTATTATACGCCAAACACTGGTTTTGTAAAATACTACAAACCGGAATATGAAGATTACGAAAAAGCTGACCAACCTTTAGATTTAGCTTTGATAAGAGAAACTCTTACCGAAGCGACCCGTAAGCGTCTGATGAGTGATGTGCCGATTGGGGTGTTGCTTTCAGGTGGTTTGGATTCTTCTCTGACATCAGCTATTGCTTCAAGATTATTGGCGGAAAGCGGTAAAAAATTACATTCTTTTTCTATAGGGTTGAATGCTGATGCTCCAGACGCTAAAGCGGCTAAAAAAGTGGCTGAGTATTTAGGGACAGAACACCATGAAGTGCATTTTACTGTTGAGCAGGGAATCGAAATTCTGGATAAATTAATTTGGCATTTGGAAACTTATGATGTGACTTCTGTCAGAGCGAGCACACCGATGTATTTCTTGTCTAAAGTAATTTCGGATATGGGAATAAAGGTGGTGCTTTCGGGAGAAGGTGCGGATGAGATTTTTGGAGGCTATTTGTATTTTAGAAATGCGCCGACAGCTATTGATTTTCAAAAAGAAACTATCGAGAGAGTTCAAAAATTATTTACTGCTGATTTGTTAAGGGCTGATAAGTCGACGATGGCACATGGTTTGGAAGCAAGAGTTCCGTTTTTAGACAAAGATTTTTTAGATCTGGCTATTCGTATCAAAGCAGAAGAGAAAATGCCTAAAACCTACGATGGAAAAGAGAAGTACATTCTTAGAAAAGCGTTCGACACACCAGACAATCCGTATCTGCCGGATGAGGTCTTGTGGAGACAAAAAGAACAGTTTTCTGATGGGGTAGGGTACAACTGGATTGATGAGTTGATTGAGTATTGTGCCTCGAAAGTGACAGACGAGCAATTAGAAGGAGCGTCTCAGGAGTTTCCTTACAATTCTCCGACGACTAAAGAAGCGTATTTTTACAGATCGATATTTAATAAACACTATCCACAAGTAAGTGCTGCCCAGACGGTTAGAAAATGGATTCCGAAATGGCAGGAAAATCTGGATCCGAGTGGCAGGGCAAATGCTGCTCATGTAAAAGCAGATACTGAAATTGCTAAAACCGGAGTCGCTATTTAAAAATAATTTTATTTCACATACAGTAAAAACGTTCTCAATTTTGAGAGCGTTTTTTTTTATGGATATAAACCATAAATGTTAATAACTTAGGTTCTTAAAACGGGATTTTTGCCCGAAAATACCATGCGTTTTTATATATTTGCGTGTTAGAGGAAAATTACATTTTTTAGATTAAAACATATGAGCGAAGAAATCAAGAAGAACAATTATTCAGCGGATAGTATCCAGGCATTGGAAGGAATGGAGCATGTGAGAATGCGTCCATCGATGTATATTGGAGATGTTGGTGTACGAGGGTTACATCACTTAGTTTACGAAGTCGTTGATAACTCTATTGATGAGGCGATGGGAGGGCATTGCGATACTATCGGTGTTGCGATAAATGAAGACGGTTCCATTACTGTTGAAGACAATGGTCGTGGTATTCCGGTTGGAATCCATAAAAAAGAAGGTGTTTCAGCACTTGAGGTTGTAATGACTAAAATTGGTGCCGGAGGTAAATTTGATAAAGATTCGTATAAAGTATCCGGAGGTTTGCATGGTGTAGGTGTTTCTTGTGTGAATGCTTTGTCATCTCATTTAAGAGCTACGGTTCACAGTAGTGACGGAAAAGTATACGAACAAGAATACGAAAGAGGTAAAGCACTTTATCCGGTAAAACAAATTGGAGAAACCAGTAAAAGAGGAACTATTGTTACTTTTCACCCTGATCCAACTATTTTCACCCAAACTATAGAATTTTCATATGATACGCTTTCTGCCCGTATGCGTGAATTGTCTTTCTTAAACAAAGGAATAACAATCACTTTTACGGATAAAAGACAAGTAGATAAAGATGGGAATTTTGTTTCTGAAGTTTTTCATTCTACAGAAGGTTTGAAGGAATATATCCGTTATCTGGATGGAAATCGTGAGCCTATCATTGCACACGTAATTTCTATGGATCACGAAAAAGGAGAGATTCCGGTTGAGGTTGCCTTAATTTATAACACAAGTTACACAGAGAATATTTTTTCTTACGTAAACAATATCAATACACACGAAGGAGGGACGCATTTACAAGGTTTTAGAAGTGGTCTGACAAGAACATTGAAAAAATATGCGGATGCTTCCGGGATGTTGGATAAATTGAAATTTGAGATTGCCGGGGATGATTTCCGTGAAGGATTGACCGCTATTATTTCGGTAAAAGTTGCTGAACCACAATTTGAAGGGCAAACTAAAACCAAATTAGGGAATAGAGAGGTTGTGTCTCCTGTGAGTCAGGCTGTGGGTGAAATGCTTGAAAATTATTTGGAAGAAAATCCAAATGATGCCCGTATTATTATTCAAAAAGTAATTCTTGCAGCTCAGGCTCGTCATGCGGCTAAAAAAGCGCGTGAAATGGTACAACGTAAAACCGTAATGGGTGGTGGCGGTTTACCAGGGAAGCTTTCAGACTGTTCTGAACAAGATCCTGCAAAATGTGAAGTGTATCTTGTCGAGGGAGACTCGGCAGGTGGAACGGCTAAACAAGGTCGTGACCGTGCATTTCAGGCGATTTTACCTTTGAGAGGTAAGATTTTGAACGTGGAAAAAGCGATGCATCACAAAGTTTTCGAAAACGAAGAGATCCGAAATATTTTTACGGCACTTGGGGTTACAGTAGGAACTGCAGAAGACAGTAAAGCTTTGAATATTGAAAAATTGCGTTACCATAAAGTAATCATCATGTGTGATGCCGATGTCGATGGTAGTCACATTTCTACATTAATTTTGACATTCTTCTTCCGATTTATGAAAGAATTAATTGAAGAAGGTCACGTGTATATCGCAGCACCTCCTTTATACTTGGTTAAAAAAGGAAATAAGAAGGAATATGCCTGGAACGATGATCAACGCGATAGTGCCAATGAGAGAATGGGAGGTAGTGCAGCCATTCAACGTTATAAAGGTCTTGGGGAGATGAATGCGGAACAATTGTGGGAAACTACGATGGATCCAAATTTCAGAACCTTACGTCAGGTGACAATTGATAGTTTAGCCGAAGCAGACAGAGTGTTTTCTATGTTAATGGGTGATGAAGTGCCTCCAAGAAGGGAATTTATTGAAAAAAATGCTGTTTATGCCAATATTGATGCGTAAATTAGGGGCTTAATTATAATTTTTAAATTAAGAATTAATAAATATATAAATATCATGAAAGTTACCATTGTAGGAGCAGGAAATGTGGGAGCAACCTGTGCAGATGTAATTTCTTATAGAGGAATTGCAAGTGAAGTAGTATTATTGGATATCAGAGAAGGTTTTGCCGAGGGTAAAGCCATGGATATCATGCAGTGTGCTACAAATACTGGATTTAATACGAAAGTATCAGGTGTTACTAATGATTATTCTAAAACAGCGAACAGTGATGTAGTTGTGATTACATCAGGAATTCCAAGAAAACCAGGAATGACTCGTGAAGAATTAATCGGAATCAATGCAGGAATTGTGAAGACAGTTGCAGAAAATGTATTGGTGCATTCCCCGAATACAATTGTGGTGGTAGTGTCAAATCCTATGGATACGATGACTTATTTAGCATTGAAATCGACAGGTTTGCCTAAAAATAGAATTATCGGTATGGGAGGAGCTTTAGATAGTTCTCGTTTCAGATATTATTTGTCAAAAGCATTGGACAGACCATCAAATGATGTTTCAGCAATGGTTATTGGAGGACACGGTGATACAACTATGATTCCATTGACAAGATTGGCTTCTTACAACGGTATTCCGGTATCTGAATTCCTTTCACAAGAAGAGTTGGATAAAGTTGCAGCAGCTACGATGGTTGGTGGAGCTACATTAACTGGTCTTTTAGGAACTTCAGCTTGGTATGCGCCAGGAGCTTCTGTTGCTTATTTAGTAGATAGTATTTTGAATGACCAAAAGAAAATGATTGCTTGTTCTGTTTTCTTGGAAGGTGAGTACGGACAGAATGATATCTGTATTGGTGTACCTTGTATTATAGGTAAAAACGGAGTGGAACAAATTCTTGACATTGAGTTAAATGATGCAGAAAAAGCGTTGTTTGCCAAAAGTGCAGATGCTGTAAGAAACATGAATGCCGACCTAAAATCAGTTTTAGCATAAGTTTTTATGTCATATTAAAAAAAGACTGCACTTTTGCAGTTTTTTTTTTGAGATTAATCGATAAATAAATTGGTTAATCTTTTCCTTAATTATATATTTGCTCGGTTTAAAAAAAATGAGATACGATTTAATGTTCTTTTTTTATAATAAAAAATAACGTTAAGTCTTATTTTATGGGGTTTAAAGCAAAAATAAATAAATAAAAAATAATTAATTTTTAGTAATAATGCAGAATAAAGGACTTATTAAATTTTTCGCAATTCTATTTGCATTGGTAAGTATTTACCAACTTTCTTTCACTTTTGTTTCTAGTAAAGTAGAAAGTGATGCAAAATCTTTTGCTGGTGGGAATCCTGAAAAAGAAGTAAAATATTTAGATTCTATTGGTAAAGAAAAAGTCTTTAGTCTTGGATTCACGGATTTTACTTTTAATGAAGTAAAAGACAAACAAATCAATAAAGGTCTTGACTTAGAAGGGGGTATCAACGTGATACTTCAAATCTCTGTTAAGGACATTTTGAAAGGATTATCTAATAATTCAAAAAATCCGGTTTTCAATAAATCTTTAGCAGACGCTACAGCAAATCAAAAAGGAAATCAATCTTATATTGATGCTTTCTTTGAAGCTTTTGAAGCTAATTCAAAAGGAGCTGTGAAATTGGCTTCTCCTGATATTTTTGCAAACAGAAGTTTACAAGGTGAAGGCGGGATTGATTTTCAGATGACTGATGCACAAGTGCAAAAAGTAATTAAAAGAAAAGTTGATGAATCTGTTGAAAGTGCATTTGGTGTACTAAGAAAACGTATCGATAAGTTTGGTGTAACACAACCTAATATCCAAAAATTAGGAGAGTCTGGAAGAATTTTAGTAGAACTTCCGGGTGCTAAAGATGTTGACAGAATTAAAAAATTATTACAAAGTACTGCTCAGTTAGAGTTTTGGGAAACGTATAAAATTGAAGAAATCGGAAGCTTTTTGATGGCTGCTAACGAGTCATTGAAAAAAACTGAGATCAATAAAACAGAAGTTAAAACTGTTGCTAAAGATTCTTTGAGCGCTTTGTTAAGTGATGGAAAAGATTCAGTTGCTGCTAAAACAGGAAATAATCCTTTATTAGATAAAATTGTTGCTCAAGGAGGCGGACCAGTTTTGGGTCTTTTCTCTCCTAAAGATACTGCTGTTGTAAACGGTTATTTAAAAAGAGCTGATATTAGAATTTTGTTGGCGGCTGACCAACGTTATGCGAAATTTGTTTGGGGTAAACCAACAACTATCAAAGATGCTAAATCAAAAGATATTGATGTAGTAGAATTGTACGCATTAAAAGGGAATAGAGACAATGTAGCTGCTATGAGCGGTGGTGTTGTTACAGATGCAAGTGATACATTTGATCAATTAGGAAAACCAGCCGTTTCTATGCAAATGAACGGTCAAGGTGCTAAAGCTTGGGAAGAATTAACAGGAAGAGCTTACACTCAAAAAAGCAATATTGCTATTGTTTTGGATGATGTTGTTTATTCTGCTCCAGGTGTTTCAAGTGGTCCAATTTCTGGTGGTAGATCTGAAATCTCAGGTGTTTTTGATGTTACTGAGACTAAAGATTTAGCTAACGTTTTAAGAGCAGGTAAATTACCGGCTGCTGCAGATATTGTACAGTCAGAAGTAGTAGGTCCGTCCTTAGGTCAGGAAGCAATTGATAACGGAACAACTTCTGCTATCGTAGGTTTGCTTTTAGTATCTCTTTGGATGATGGTTTATTATGGTAAAGCTGGTTGGTATGCTAACGTAGCCTTAGCGGTTAACTTATTATTCTTATTCGGAATTTTAGCAAGTATTGGTGCGGTTCTTACTTTGCCAGGTATTGCCGGTATCGTTTTAACGATGGGTACTGCAGTAGATGCAAACATCATTATTTATGAAAGAGCAAAAGAAGAATTACGTGCAGGTAAAACACTGGATGAGGCTGTTAAAACTTCGTACAGTTGGAGAGGAGCGATGTCATCAATTACTGATGCTAACGTGACACACATTTTGACAGGTGCGGTACTATTTATATTTGGTTCAGGACCAATTAAAGGTTTTGCTACGACATTATTAATAGGTATTGTGACTTCATTGTTTACATCTATTTTCATAGCTAGAATTTTTATCGATAGAAACATCAAAGGGAAAAATGATTTATCATTTGTAACGAACTTTTCTAAAAACATGTTTCATAATTTCCATTTTGATTTCTTAGGAATGAAAAAATGGGCTTATATCTTCTCTGCAGTTGTAACGGTTATTAGTGTTATCTCAATTTCAACGAATGGATTTGACCAAGGTGTGGATTTCGTTGGAGGAAGAACTTTCCAAATTCGTTTTGAAAAACCAGTTGAAGCTGAAGTTGTAAAAGCGGAATTGACTAAAGTATTTGGTAGTGCCGAAGCGAAAGTTTTTGGTAGTGACAATCAATTAAAAGTTACGACAAAATACAAAGTTGCAGAGCATGGAGTGCAAGCAGATGAAGAAGTAAATAAATTATTGTATGATAATTTGAAACAACATTTTTCTGCAGGATTGACATATGATAAATTTGTAAATGCTTATGATGGTAAAAAATTAGGTATTTTACAAGCTTCAAAAGTAGGTCCAACAGTAGCTGAAGATATTAAAACGAATGCATATTGGGCTGTACTTGGAGCAATGGCAATTGTATTTTTGTACTTGATGATTAGTTTCAGAAGATGGCAATATAGTTTAGGTGCAATTGCGGCTATAGCACATGATGTTATTTTTGTGTTAGGGATTTATTCTCTATGTTACAAATTCATGCCATTTGGTATGGAGATCGACCAACACTTTATCGCAGCGATTCTTACTGTAATTGGTTACTCTATGAATGATACTGTTATTGTATTTGACAGGGTTCGTGAATTTTTAGCAGGAAAAACTAAAGGTTCTTTTTCTGATATCGTTAATGATTCTATTAATACTACGATGTCTAGAACAGTTAATACTTCTTTGACTATGCTTGCAGTGTTATTGATTATGTTTCTTTTTGGAGGTGAATCTATCAGAGGATTTATATTCGCTATGTTGATAGGTATTCTTGTAGGAACATATTCATCTTTGTTCATTGCAACACCAGTATTGGTTGATACTATTTCTAAAGTAGACAAAGACTTAATTGAAAAAAGACATCAAGAAAGTTAATATATAATTCAAATCAATTTTAAAGGATTCAGCGAAAGTTGGATCCTTTTTTATTTATTTTAACTTTTTTCTCATATTTTGTTTGTTTATTTTTGTTTGAACTCTAACTGTTTTCTAATGAAAAAAATAATACTAATAATGGTTGTTTCTTCATCGATGGCTACATTTGCGCAAAGCCAGCCATCCAATTCTTTAAATTATCCAATGACTAAAAAAGTAGAGCATACCGATGTTTATTTTGACGTAAAAGTAAATGATCCTTATCGTTGGTTAGAAGATGATAAATCTGTTGAAACGGCTGATTGGGTAAAAGCGGAGAATGTCGTAACTTTTGATTATTTGGCAAAAATCCCTTTCCGTAATGCTATTAAGGAGCGAATGGAAAAAGTATGGAATTATGAGAAAATTTCTGCTCCATTCAAAGAGGGAGATTATACCTATTACTATAAAAATAATGGTTTGCAAAACCAATCTGTTTTATACAGAAAAGATGCTTCCGGAAAAGAAGAGGTTTTTCTTGATCCGAATACTTTTTCAAAAGATGCTACCACTTCTCTGGATGATGTGAGTTTTTCTAAAGACGGCTCTTTGGTGGCTTATTCTATTTCTGAAGCGGGTAGTGATTGGAGAAAGGTAATTTTTATTGATGCTAAAACAAAGAAAAGCATTGGTGATCATTTAATTGATGTGAAATTTAGTGGACTTTCCTGGAAAGGGAAAGAAGGAATCTTTTACTCTAGTTATGAAAAGCCAAAGGGGAGTGAACTTTCCGCAAAAACAGATCAACATAAATTGTATTTCCACAAATTGGGCACCCCTCAAAGTGAGGATAAAGTTGTTTTTGGAGAGAAAGAAAAACGTCGTTATGTAGGGGGAACTGTATCTGAGGATAATCGTTACTTGTTTATTTCTGCCGCTAATTCTACTTCGGGAAATGAATTGTACTTAAAAGATTTATCGGACTCTAAGAGTGAAATTATTTCTGTAAATAAAGGCTTTGATAGTGATGTGGATGTTCTGGATAATGATGGTTCAAAACTCTACATTGTGACAAATTTGAACGCTCCAAACAAACGTATCGTTACTGCGGATGTTAGTAATCCTTCGCCTGAAAATTGGAAGGATTTCTTACCGGAAACTGAGAACGTTTTGTTTCCTTCCGTTGGCGCAGGTTTTATATTTGCCAATTATATGAAAGATGCGGTTTCTGTTGTGAAACAATTGGATTACAAAGGAAAATTAATTCGTGAAATTGCGTTGCCTGGAATTGGTACGGCTTCCGGTTTCGCTGGAAAAAGTAAGGACAGAGAAGTGTATTTTTCTTTTACCAATTATATTACACCAACGACGACCTATCGTTTTATGCCTAAAGAGGGAACTTCATCTATTTATGTTCAGCCAAAAGTGGATTTCAAAAGTGAGGATTATGTTTCCAAACAGGTGTTTTTTACTTCCAAGGACGGAACAAAAGTTCCCATGATTATTACTCACAAAAAAGGATTGCCACTAGACGGTAAAAATCCAACAATTCTTTATGGGTATGGAGGATTTAATGTTAATCTGACACCAAGTTTTAGTATTTCAAATGCAGTTTGGCTTGAAATGGGAGGTGTTTTTGTTGCAGTTAACTTGCGTGGTGGTGGCGAATACGGAAAGAAATGGCATGATGCCGGAACTAAAATGCAGAAACAAAATGTGTTTGATGATTTCATAGCAGCCGCGGAACATTTGATAGCTGATAAATATACATCATCTGACTTTTTAGCGATTAAAGGAGGTTCTAACGGCGGATTATTGGTAGGAGCTACAATGACTCAAAGACCGGATTTAATGAAAGTGGCGCTTCCCGCAGTAGGTGTATTGGACATGTTGCGCTATCATACCTTTACTGCAGGTGCCGGATGGGCGTATGATTATGGGACTGCCGAGGATTCTAAAGAAATGTTTGATTATTTAAAAGGATATTCACCGGTTCATAATGTTAAATCTGGAGTAAAATATCCGGCGACATTAGTAACAACTGGTGATCATGATGACAGAGTTGTTCCTGCGCATAGTTTTAAATTTGCTGCCGAATTACAATCGAAGCAGTCAGGGAATAATCCAGTGTTAATACGTATTGAGACCAACGCGGGTCATGGTGCCGGAAAACCGGTTTCAAAAACCATTGAAGAAGCTGCCGATTTACAAGCCTTCACCTTATATAATATGGGATATGATACTTTGCCAAGTATGTAGTTCTTAGCTTTAAGTATGAAAGCCTTTCTTTGTGAAAAGAAAGGCTTTTTTTTGATGATGAACTCCTGATTTTTGGTGTGTCGTGGATTACTTTAAAAATAATAACGCAACACCAGCATTCGTCTTAATTTCATGGAACTAAAAAAGCGTTAATTACTTCAAAAGTAATTAACGCTTATATTATTAATAAAGTTCGATTTTGAATTTATACTTTCAAGGGTTTCTCCGCGGTAAAAATAAAATACAATCCTATTAAGATAAATGGAATGCTCAACCATTGTCCGGTAGAAAATAATCCTAATGCGCTTTCAAAACCGCCCTGACTTTCTTTTACTGATTCTACCACAAAACGTACAGCGAATAAAAGCACTAAAAACATTCCAAACAAATAGCCAGGTTTATTTCTTTTCTCTGTTTTCCAGTATAGGAAATATAATATGGCAAAGACAAAAATATAACAAAATGCTTCGTACAATTGTGTTGGATGTTTGGCAGGAACCTGTTCCAGTAATGAAGCAAACTTTGGATCGGTAGCAATAGCTTTATAGGCTTCTTTCGGATTTGCGATTTGTGTCTCATTTACAGCATCTCTCGGGCTGAAATAATCTCTTATGAATTTAATTCCAAAAGGAGACTTGGTTTCATGTCCAATAATTTCCGAATTGAAAAAGTTACCCAATCGTACAAAAATAGCACCGCTCGCAACCGGGATGACCACACGGTCTAAAATCCACAACTGCGGTCTTTTTAATATGTTTTTACTATAAAAATACATTGCAACTATGATAGAAATAGCGGCTCCATGACTAGCTAAACCTTGGTATCCCGTAAATTCAAAGTTTGGTGAGAATCTAAAAGGTAAGATGATTTCCAATAAATGATTGCGGTAATATTCCCAATCATAAAAGAAAACATGTCCCAAACGGGCTCCGATTAAAGTGGCAAGAACGGTCCAGATAAACAAAGAATCTAATTTATCAATAGACTCGCCTTCTCGTTCAAATATGTTTTTCATGATGTACCATCCTAGTCCAAAGGCGATTACAAACATGAGGCTGTAATATCTAATTACGAAAAAGCCTAAATCAATTCCTTCTGATGGATTCCAAACAATGTTTAAAGCTTGTGTCATTTATTATTTTTATTTTAAGTGATGTAAAAATAAATATTTAATGTAAAAATTATCTTTATAATACGTTAATGTTTGTGATTGCAGCCCTTTTTTGGAACAGGATCGTAACCGGTTCTTCCCCAGGGATGACAGCTCAAAATCCGTTTTATACCTAGAAAACCACCGTAAAATAGACCATGGGTTTGCAGCGCTTCAATCATGTACGATGAGCAGGTAGGCTCAAACCTACAGGCGGCCGGTGTAAATGGTGAAATCGCGACTTGATAAAATCGGACAAGCAGCAGAAAAGGATAAACAATGATTTTTGACAACATAATTTTGGTGTTCAGATTTAAAACTTCAATCTTCTTAATCTGTTATCTGATATTGGCAAACTAAATACTAAAAGTTGTTCCCTCTTTTCCGTCTTTCAACTGAATTCCCAAAGCAATCAATTGGTCTCTTATTTGATCAGAAAGCGCAAAGTTTTTATTGTCTCTGGCTTGTTTTCTCATTTCAATAAGCATATTAATGGTGCCTTCCAATTTATCATTGCTGCTGTCAGAAACTTTTTCGTCTTCCAGACCCAGAACATCAAATACAAAAGCATTCATTGCTTTTGCAAAAGATTTCAAATCTTCGGCAGTTAAAGTTTCTTTTCCTTCTTTCAATAAATTGATAAAACGGACTCCTTCAAATAATTGTGCAATTAATATTGGTGTATTGAAGTCATCGTTCATCGCATCATAGCAAGATTGTTTCCATGACGGAATATCGACAGAACTTTGGGAGCTTGGGTCAATATCTTTTAACGAAGACATGGCTTCCATCAATCGTTTGTACCCTTTTTCGGCAGCTACAATGGCATCATCAGAAAAATCAAGGATACTTCTGTAGTGTGCTTGTAACATAAAAAATCGGGCTACGGATGCCGAGAAAGCTTTGCTTAAAATACTATTTTCTCCGGTCAATATCTCTCTGGGTAAAATGTTATTTCCCGTAGATTTGGCCATCTTTTTACCATTCAAAGTCAACATATTGGCATGCATCCAATAGTTAACAGGCGTTTCACCGGTACAAGCTTCATTTTGTGCGATTTCACATTCGTGATGCGGAAATTTTAAGTCCATTCCACCTCCGTGGATATCAAAATGATTGCCCAAATATTTCGTGCTCATAGCAGTACATTCCAAGTGCCAACCCGGAAAACCGTCACTCCAGGGTGATGGCCAGCGCATAATATGTTGTGGTTCGGCTTTTTTCCAAAGCGCAAAATCCTGTGGGTTTCTTTTGTCAGACTGGCCGTCAAGATCACGGGTATTGGCAAGCATGTCTTCAATATTTCGACCACTTAATTTGCCGTAATGATTGGTTTTGTTGAATTTGACAACATCAAAATAAACGGAGCCATTGGCTACATAACCAATTCCTTTATCGATGATTTTTTTTATGATTTCAATTTGCTCAATAATATGTCCCGTAGCGGTTGGTTCAATACTAGGAGGTAAAAAATTAAATTCATTCAGAATGTCGTGAAAATCTACTGTATAGCGCTGCACGACTTCCATTGGTTCGAGCTGTTCCAAACGTGCTTTTTTTGCAATTTTGTCCTCGCCTTCATCTATGTCATCCACGATATGTCCCACATCTGTAATGTTTCGAACATAGCGAACTTTGTAATCCAAATGTAAAAAATACCGGAAAATCATATCAAAGGACATGAATGTTCGCACATTTCCAAGATGTACATTGCTGTAAACCGTTGGTCCGCAAACATACATTCCAACACTGCCTTCATGAATGGGTGTAAACGTTTCCTTTTCTCCTGAAAGAGAATTGTATATTTTTATGGTTTGGCTGCTATATAATGACATATTGTTTATTCGTTTATTTGTTAAATCGTTTATTCGCTCTACGATTAACGGATTTATCCATTTGCTAGATAATATTTTTTTAAACTATTGATTTGATTGCAAATTTTCTCAATTTTTTCTCTACAAATTAAATAGTCTTCCTCAGAAATATAATCTAAATCTTTGGAAATTATTAAATGATTTAAAGTTTCCATTGCTGAAGAGTAGGAAATAGTTAAAAAATGTGCTTTATCTTTATTCGTATTTCTTGATGTTCCCTCTGATATATTTGTTGCTATAGAAGATGAACTTCTTTTAATTTGAGAAGTTATTCCGAATACTTCACTAGATGGAAACCTATTGGTTAATTTATAAATATCCAAAATTAATGTTCTAGAGTTCTGCCAAACTTCTAATTTTTCAAAAGAAAAGAGATACATGTTTTTCTGTTTATGAGTTTTTATTGTAATGTTAAATCGATTAACCAAATAAACAAATTAACGAATGAACCTTTTTAGAATTTAGTTTCTAATTTAATGTAATCCAAAAACTCTCTTTTGGTTTGAGCATCTTTAAATTTTCCTCCAAATTCAGAAGTTACGGTACTGCTTTCAATATCGCTGATTCCTCTAGAATTTACGCAAAGATGTTTGGCATCAATAACGCAAGCCACATCTTCTGTTCCTAAAGCCAATTGCAGTTCTTGAACAATTTGCATCGTCAGACGTTCTTGAACTTGAGGTCTTTTGGCGTAATATTCTACAATTCGGTTCATTTTTGAAAGTCCAATTACAGTTCCGTTAGAAATATAAGCTACATGGGCTCTTCCTATAATTGGCAATAAATGATGTTCGCAGGTAGAGTAGACAATAATGTTTTTTTCAACCAACATTTCGCCATATTTATAATTATTGTCGAAAGTGGATGCTTTTGGTTTTTTGGCCGGATTCAGACCTCCAAAAATTTCTTTTACAAACATTTTAGCCACACGATTAGGCGTGCCTTTTAGGCTGTCGTCTGTCAAATCCATTCCAAGTGTAAGGAGAATGTTTTCAACGTCTTTTTTTATTTTTTCAATTTTTTCTTCATCAGTAATAGCAAAAGCATCCGCTCTCATTGGATTTTTTGCACTTGTACTAATATGATTGTTTCCTATTTCGTCTTGAAATTCTTCGTTATTTATCATTAAAAAGCTACTGTTATATTGGGTATGTAAATTAAAGGGGTAAAGATAATTAATAAAAAGGAAACAATTTCTATGCTTCTACTATTAAATCAATAAGGGAATAGGGAACTTAAACTAAAAAAAGGCAATAACTTTTTTGTTACTGCCTTTTCGGTTTGAAAATAGTGTATTTACTATTGTAAAATGTTTTTATACTAAATCTTTAGTTTTTAAAGCGATTGCATTATACGCAGGGATAGCTGATTTAAGGATATGCACTGCACGGATTAAATCTTCTTTTTTCAAGACATAAGCAATTCGGACTTGTTTTATTCCTTTTTCCGGATCCGAATAAAAACCACCGGCTGGTGCTACCATAACGGTTTCTCCATTCAGGTCGTAACTTTCTAATAACCATTGGGCAAAATCATCAGTATTGTCAACAGGAAGTTGTGCAATACAATAAAAAGCTCCTTTTGGCTTGGTTACAATGACACCTTCTATTTTATTTAACTCCTCTATTAACGTATTTCTGCGTTGTTTGTATTCAGCAATTACTTCTTCAAAATAACTGTCAGGAGTATCTATTGCTGCTTCGCATGCAATTTGTTCAATAGTTGGCGGACTCAATCTTGCCTGTGCAAATTTCATCGCCGTGGCCATGAATTCTTTGTTTTTTGAGATCAGACATCCTATCCTTGCGCCACACATGCTGTATCGTTTTGAAACTGAATCAACCATAATTACGTGCTGATCCAATCCCTCAAGATTCATTACAGAATAATGAATGTCTCCATCATAGGTAAACTCACGGTATACTTCGTCAGCAATCAAAAAGATGTCGTGTTTTTTGACCAAAGCGGCCAATTGCAACATTTCGGTATGAGAATATAAATATCCGGTTGGGTTTCCTGGATTACAAATCAGGATTCCTTTTGTTTTTGGTGTGATTAATTTTTCGAAATCAGCAATAGGAGGCAATGCAAATCCTGTTTCAATTGTTGAAACTACAGGAACTACATTTGCGCCCGAAGCCGTGGCAAAGGCGTAATAATTGGCGTAAAACGGTTCCGGGATAATGATTTCATCATCCTGGTCCATGATAGATCCCAAAGCAAATAATAATGCTTCGGATCCTCCGGTCGTAATTATGATATCTTCGAAATCTACGGCTACATTCTGTTTTTTGTAAAACTCTGATAATTTTCTTCTATAACTTTCATTACCGGCAGAATGGCTGTATTCTAAAATACTTAAATCAATATTTTTTACGGCGTTGATAGCTACTTCAGGAGTTTTTATATCTGGCTGACCTATGTTCAAATGATATACTTTATGGCCTTTTTTCTTAGCTATTTCAGCATAAGGAGCCAATTTTCGTATGGGTGATTCGGGCATTTTTTTGCCTTTGTTCGATATTTCTGGCATGTTTCAATTATTGAAGTGCAAATTTGCATTTTTTTTTCGAAATTTTCTGTTAAAACCAAACGTATTTGTTCATAAATCTGTACAAATTATCCATATTTTGTGTAATTTTATTAAAATGATTCAAAATGAAATATACAATCTCATTATTTTTCCTACTTGTTTGTGTATTACCTGTTTCTGCTCAAAGCGGATTTCATTTTGTCAATGAAAAGGAAAAAGTAAGTATTCCTTTTAAGTTCATTAATAATTTAGTATTCATACCGATTAAGGTAAATGGAATCGAATTGAATTTTTTATTGGATTCTGGTGTTGAAGAGACAATTTTGTTCAGTTTAGAAGATAAAAAGGAAGTCAGGTTTTTTAATATTGAAAAAATAACGTTGCGGGGTTTGGGTAGCGCCGATGCTGTTGAAGGATTGAAATCGACTAATAATGTATTGGAAACTCATGGGCTAATAGCGACAAATCATTTGTTGTATGTGGTTTTGGACCAGGAGTTTAATCTTTCTTCCCATGTTGGGATTCCTGTGAATGGAATTATAGGATACAACTTTTTGAAAAACAACTTAGTCGAAATTAATTACGAAAAAAAGAGGGTTGTTGTTTATAAGGATACTGACAGTAATAAGAAAAAAATAGAAAAAAAATTCAAAAAGATTCCTATTACAATTGAAAGGTATAAACCCTATGTAATGACGGATATGGTTCTGGAAGGAGATGGATTGTCCGCTAAATTATTAATTGATATTGGAAATAGTGATGCGCTTTGGCTTTTTCAAAATCTTTCTAAGGCAGTTAAAATACCGGCAAAAAATTTTGATGATTATTTAGGGCAGGGATTTAGTGGGGATGTATTAGGAAAAAGAGCCCGAATTTCTAAATTTACTCTTGCCGATTTTGAGTTTGATAAACCAATAGCTGCTTTTCCCGATACAAGTTCAATAAAAAATGTAAAAATGGTTCCCGGTAGATTAGGGTCTGTTGGAGGTGAAATACTAAAAAGATTTACCGTTGTTTTTGATTATCAAAATAAACTGTTGTATTTGAAGAAAAACAGGGAGTATTATGCTCCTTTTACTTATAACAAAAGCGGAATTGAATTGCAACATTTTGGTTTGCAGTGGGTAGAGGAGACGGTTCGGCTTGAAACGGTTCCGGCAATGACAGAAAGTTATCATAATGAAGGGGTTGCGGTTTCAAATGATTTTAAATATAAATTTCAGTTGAAACCTGTTTACCAAATTTCAAATGTGAGGAAAGATTCTCCAGCGGCGAACTCTGGTTTGCAAAAAGGAGATATTGTTATTAGTATTAACAATAATAAAGGATATAAGTATACTTTGCAGGAAATTAATTCTCTTTTGAAATCAGAAGAAGAAAAATGGATAACCATTGAAGTGGAAAGAGACAGTCAAATCCTGAAATTCAAGTTTCTTCTTAAAGATATTTTATAAAAAAAAAGCTTTTTGATTTTTCAAAAAGCTTTTTTAATTTTTAATTAGCGAGAACCTCACCTTTTATTTTCAGAGCGACCCTTCCGCCTTCAACATTGACGGCATTTGACTCTACAGTTACGGTTTTACGAATTGGACCTGGAGCCATATTGTATTTAATTTCTATTTTACCTGTTTTGCCAGGTTGTATTGGATCTTTAGTCTGGGATAAAATAGTGATCCCGGCTGTGGATTGTACAGAGGAAATCATTAATGGAGCGTCTCCCGTATTAGTAAACTCAAAAGCACGAATTCCATTGTCACTACCTTTCTTTACTGAACCGTAGTCTATCGTATTGTCTTTAGCCTTAAATTCAATTTTTGAGCCAGATTGGGCATATCCCATAAAGCTTAAAAGTAAGGCTACTACTAAATTGGCAATTTTTTTCATTTCAAAAATTTAAGTTTATAAAGTAAATATACTTTCTTTTAATTGATGCACAAATTTTTATTTCTCTTTTTATAGTGTACTTTATTATTTACTTTTGTGCCCTGTCTTAATTGCAAAAATTAAACCAAAGGTTAAAAGTTTATTTTATTGTTACGGTTATTTGTTTAATCGGCAACTAAAATCAATCACTAACGATGAAACGGTTAACCAAACTAACGATTAAACGAATCCATAATAAAATGACAATTCCTGCACAATTCGACGCTAAAACTATTGAGAATAAGTGGTACGACTACTGGATGAAAAACAACTATTTTCACTCAGAGCCCGATCACAGAACACCATACACCATTGTGATTCCTCCTCCTAATGTGACTGGGGTTTTGCACATGGGGCATATGTTGAACAATACGATTCAAGATGTCTTGATAAGGAGAGCGCGTCTAAAAGGATTCAACGCCTGTTGGGTTCCGGGAACGGATCATGCTTCTATTGCTACCGAAGCTAAAGTGGTTGCCAAATTGAAAGCCGAAGGAATCAATAAAAATGATTTGACACGGGATGAATTTTTGTCACATGCTTGGGAATGGACTGACAAATATGGCGGTGTAATCCTGGATCAATTAAAAAAACTGGGAGCTTCCTGCGATTGGGAAAGAACCAAGTTTACAATGGATCCTGATATGTCGGCATCTGTAATTCGTTCTTTTGTTGATTTATATAACAAAGGGTTGATTTATAGAGGATACCGAATGGTAAACTGGGATCCGGAAGCAAAAACTACCTTGTCTGACGAGGAGGTAATCTACGAAGAACAACAAGGAAAATTGTATTTCCTAAAATATAAAATAGAAGGAAGCGAAGATTTTCTGACTATTGCAACAACTCGACCTGAAACTATTTTTGGAGATACTGCCATTTGTATCAATCCAAATGACGAGCGTTTTACTCATTTGAAAGGAAAAAAAGCGATTGTGCCAATTTGTGGAAGAGTAGTTCCAATTATTGAAGACGAATACGTGGACATCGAATTTGGGACAGGATGTTTGAAAGTGACGCCTGCTCACGACATGAATGACAAAACGCTGGGTGAAAAACACAATTTAGAAATTATTGATATTTTCAATGAAGATGCCACTTTAAACAGTTTTGGTCTGCATTATCAAGGGAAAGATCGTTTTGTGGTTCGTGAAGAAATCGCGAAAGAATTAGAAACAATTGGGGCTTTGGCCAAAACAGAAACCCACTTGAATAAGGTAGGAACTTCTGAAAGAACCAAAGCGGTAATCGAACCACGTTTGTCTGACCAATGGTTCCTAAAAATGGAAGACTTGGTAAAACCAGCTATCAAAGCGGTTTTAGAGGATGGTGAAGTCAAATTACATCCAAAACGTTTTGAAAACACCTACAGACACTGGTTAGAAAACATACGCGATTGGAATATCTCTCGTCAATTATGGTGGGGACAACAGATTCCTGCTTATTTCTATGGAGACGGGAAAGAGGATTTTGTAGTTGCTGAAAATATCGAAGAAGCTTTAGTTTTGGCCAAAGAAAAAACCAACAACCAACAGCTAACAACCAACAACCTAACTCAGGATGTTGATGCACTAGACACCTGGTTCTCTTCTTGGTTATGGCCAATGGCTGTTTTTGGAGGAATCATGGATCCCGAAAACGAAGATTTTAAATACTATTATCCAACCAATGACTTGGTAACAGGACCGGATATTTTGTTCTTCTGGGTTGCCAGAATGATTATTGCAGGATATGAATATACAGGTAAAAAACCATTTACGAATGTGTATTTAACTGGTTTGGTTCGTGATAAACAAAGACGTAAAATGTCGAAATCATTGGGTAATTCGCCAGATCCTTTAGATTTGATTGAGAAATTTGGTGCCGATGGTGTTCGTGTGGGATTGCTTTTGAGTGCTTCTGCCGGAAATGATATCATGTTCGATGAAGAATTGTGTAACCAAGGAAAAGGATTTACCAATAAAATCTGGAATGCCTTCAAATTAATCAAAGGCTGGGAAGTGTCTGATGCTATTCCACAACCGGAATCTTCAAAAGTGGCTATTGAGTGGTATGAAGCCAAGTTGCAACAGACGCTTTTGGAAATTGAGGATAATTTTGGAAAATACAGAATTTCTGATGCCTTGATGGGGATTTACAAATTGGTTTGGGATGATTTCTGTTCTTGGTTCCTTGAAATGATCAAACCGGGTTACCAACAGCCAATTGACAGTGTGACTTTGGCGAAAGCCATAGAAATGTTAGAAAACAATCTGAAATTATTGCATCCGTTCATGCCTTTCCTGACAGAGGAAATTTGGCAATTGCTTTCAGAAAGAACAGCTGAGGAAGCTTTAATTGTTTCAACTTGGCCAGAAATGAAACCTTTCAATGCAGGTTTAATCACTGATTTCGAAAATACAATTGAAGTTATTTCCGGAATAAGAACGATTCGTAAAGACAAGAATATTCCGTTTAAAGATACGATTGAATTAAAAGCGGTGAATAATGATAAGGCATCCACTTATTTTGATTCGGTGGTGACTAAATTGGGTAACATCACATCCTTAGAATATGTGTCAGATAAAGTTGATGGGGCTTTGTCTTTCCGTGTAAAATCGAATGAATATTTCATTCCGATTACAGGAAATATTAATGTGGAGGAAGAGATTGCAAAACTGACTGCCGAGTTGGTGTATACTCAAGGTTTCTTAAAATCGGTTCAAAGTAAATTAGCAAACGAGAAATTTGTGAACGGAGC
>RCUJ01000199.1_pt1 | contig 34818 bp, 31 predicted proteins | sample 2166321 | NCBI WGS metagenome assembly RCUJ01 (sample SAMN09932808, study PRJNA488358) | compost metagenome | feature: garden; material: soil; isolation source: compost soil in an enriched community after 118 h of incubation | place: Germany: Experimental Botanical Garden Goettingen | collected... | reverse complement strand
CTTTTACTGTGCTTTTTTTCTATTTTTAAAAAAAGAAACGAACAATAAAATCTTTACTGTCCGTTTCCTTATTATTAAATAATAAATTTAACTTTATTTGATCCTGCCAAGCTAAACTACTGCATCAACAATATCCATAGATTTTACTTCTTCGAGGGCTTTACTCTTTTTTGAGGCTTTATAAGTGGTATAACCATAAAGCGTTACAACGGCTAAACAAATTAATGGTAATATAAATGAAAAGTTAACTTCAGGTATGAATCCTAAAATTTTAACATCTGCAAATCCAGATCCGCCCCAATCCAAAATGCTTCCTTGCATAACAGGCATCAATGCACCACCAACGATGGCCATAACTAAACCTGCAGATCCAATTTTTGCTTCGTCGCCCATGTCTTTTAAAGCTATGCCATAGATAGTTGGAAACATAATAGACATGAAAATAGAAATGCATATTAGAGAAATTAACCCCGCCATACCTTGTAATACGATGGTTCCGGCTGCACAGATTACGCCGCCAATACCAAATACCATTAATATTTTTGAAGGATTTATGGTTTTCATCAAGCCGGTTCCAATCCATCGGCCTAATAAAAATAAAATCATAGCAGTTATATTGTAATATGTGGCGGTTAATTGCAGTCCAAAGGTTTTATTGATGTTATCCACATATTGAAAAATAAATGTCCAACACATAATTTGTGCACCAACATAAAATGCCTGAGCTATAACACCGTGTTTGTAATTTTTATTGGCAAACAACTTTTTGAATGATTCGGAAATAGACATTTTATCTTCGTGTGCTGTTTTGGGCATTTTGGTCAAAATAATAATAATCAAAATTATTAAGACAAAAATTCCTAATCCAATGTAAGGAATGCTGATAATATCTAAATCATTTTCTCGTATACTGGCTAATTCACTTGAATTTAAAGCTTTGTAGGCTTCTTGTGTATAGTCATCTGATTTTATTTCTTTAATGACTAAAAACTGAGCCATGACTAGTCCCGTTATTGCTCCGATTGGGTTAAATGCCTGCGCTAAGTTTAGACGCTGAGTCGCTGTTTCTTTATTACCCAAAAATAAAATTAAAGGATTTGAAGTTGTTTCAAGAAAGGCTAAACCACAAGTAATTACCCATAATGAAACAAGGAAGAAAGTGTAGCTTTGGTAATGTGCTGCCGGATAGAATAAAAAAGCACCTGTGGCATACAATAGAAGTCCTAATATTATTCCGGATTTATAACTGTATTTTCTGATAAATAATGCGGCTGGTAATGCCATAAAGAAATATCCAAAATAAAAAGCAAACTGCACTAACGATGCTTGTGTATTTGAAAGTTCCGGCATCACTTTTTTAAAAGTAGAAACCATCGGAGTTGTCAAATCATTTGCAATTCCCCAAAGGGCAAATAATATGGTTATTATTATAAATTGAAAAACAAATTCTTTACTAACTACAGGAATTTTTTTTGATAGATTCATTGTTTTGGTTATTTAATTAATTGAAAATGTATTTGATTCCTTGGCTTTGTAATTTGTTTGTTCAAAACCACATAAAAATTCGTCTATTTCTGATTGCGAGATTACTGGGTTTGCTCCTTCATTTTGAGCAACTATAGCACCAATTGCGCAAGCATAATTAAGGGCGTATTGCGGGTTTTCACCACTGAGGAGCTTGATGATTAATGATGCTAAAAAAGAATCCCCGGAGCCCACAGTATCCACTACATTGACTTTGAATCCGCAATTGTAATAAAAGGTGTCATTAGAATACAAAACCGCTCCATGTGATCCTAAAGTGACACAGACTGTATTGGTATTCGTTTCTTTTGCAATGAATTTGATGTTTTGCTCTAGTGACTTTATATTTGAATTTAAATCTTCACAAATTTCATTTAGTTCATCATCATTGAACTTTATAAAGTCTGCTGCATGTAATAATTCTAAGATGTTTTTCTTAGTGTAATGTGGTACTCTCAAGTTGACATCAAATATTTTGTATTTAGCGACATTCAAAAGTTGCTTTAGCGTGTCCTTAGAAACGGAATCTCTTGAAGATAAACTCCCATAAACCAGAAAGTCTGCCTTTTCAACGATTGCAATATTCTCGTTTGAAGTTTCAATTTTATCCCAGGCTGCAGGATAATTGATATCGTAAGAAGCATTTCCTTTTTCGTTCAAAATGACGTTAACCAAACCCGTTGGATAATTTTCTTTTACCTGAATAGCATCGGTGTTGATGCCTAAATCATTTAAATAACCAACTAATTTTTTCCCGTTACCATCATTTCCAACCGCGCTGATCATGGCAACATCTCCTCCCAGCGAATTTAATCTTGATGCTACATTTAGTGGTGCTCCACCAATTTTTTTGTGTTCCAGGAAAACATCAAAAAGGATTTCTCCAAAACTTACACCTTTTAATTTCTTTTTCATTTTTTCTTTTTTTTTGCGTAAAACAATATATTTGGGTAATTACTTTTATTATTAATGGTAATATTTGTCGACCATTTTCCTCATGAACGACAGGCTTCCTTTGGCAAGATCTTCAGAATTGTATTTAGAAGGTCTCCATAAAGAAGTTGAGCCAATAAGTTCTTTAATTTCTGAAGAAAAATTTTCAAGAACTAACGGTCCTTGGTAATTAATAGCAGCTAAAGCTTTGAAAAAATCGTCCCAATGAACGTTGCCTTCGCCAGTCATACCGCGGTCACTTTCGGTGATATGAACGTGTTTCAATTTGTTTCCTGCTCGAATAATTGGGTCATAGAAATTCCTTTCTTCAATATTCATGTGGAAGGTATCAAGGTGTAATCCGATATTAGGTTTTCCGATAAGTTCAATCATATCCAAAACTTCATCCGCAGCCGTAAACACATAGCTTTCGTAACGGTTAATTGGTTCTGGAGCGATCGTTATATTGCATTTTTCGGCATAATTGGCAACTTCCGTAAATACTTGTTGAATAATTATTCTTTCTTCTTTAGTGCACGGATTTTTTGTGAATGTTCCGATGGCCGAATGCAGTACACCTCCTAAAAAATCGCCATCCATTTCGGCTACTTTGTCAACTGCTGATTTAATCAGTGAGACGGCTTGTTCCGGATAAAAAGGGATATGACAGTTAGCTGGTAAATTCAATGTGCAACGTCCGGAAATACCGTGTGCATCAAGTTGGTTTTTGGTTGTTTTGGGGTCGAAATCTAATGTGGCCGGCAAAATAATTTCAAGCATATCAAAACCGTAGTCAGCAGTTTTTTCTATGGCATAACGTCCGCCTTCAGCACTCCATCCGGGGATAAATGACAAAATTGTTGTTCCAAAAAGTGGCATATTTATATAGTTTTAAGGTAGTTATAGTTTTTTTTAGAAGTTGGTTTATTTAAAATAGCCACCATTCGGTTTTGACTCCAATATAAGTTCCCCAACTGTTTTGGTTCACCTGTAAATAAGGGGAATAATTATGATCGCGAGCGTAATCGTTGTAGTGAGCCACCGTAAAAACAAGACGGATGTGAGGACGGCTCCAAGGATCTTTTTGCCCTAATGGAGCAATGGTGGGTGCAAAAGTAAATTTCCACATATTGGCCTCTGGATTATCTCCATCTTTTCGCACGGCATAATGGACTTCTTCAATTAAATGCAACCATTTAGTAACATAATAGAAGCTTCTGAATCCTACCACAAAATCCGTTTTTTGGTTGTATAATTGATTTCCGTTAAAATACTCGTCTGTATTCGTGCTGGAAGACCCTCCTTTACTTTTTGTAAAAACACCATATCCATTAATGCTGAACTTTTGCGAGAGGTTTAGCAGAGCGTGTTCAACCATTGTAAATGAATAGGCATTGGTGTATTTTCCTTCCACGTCAGGGGCTCCATAGGTTGCCCAGGTAAAAGTGTTTCCATTATCACCACCATTTGCAATTCCTGCTCCGTAACGAACAGAAAACTGATTGAATGAACCGGGTAATTTGGTTTTGAACGGATTACTGTATTTGATTCCGGCTACCCATCCATTGTCGGCTGGATAATTTTTTGAGGCATTTTTGGAATTGGAAGAAACATGATGAAATTCACCTAAAAGCTTAACAGTACTGTTGTTTTTTAGATTGATGCTGTGCTCCCCTATCCAAACCATACGTTGACGAATAGCGGGATTAGTAGCACCTGCAACTGTAATTTCATAATTATAAGGGTAAACATTTGTTGAATCAGCCGAGGCAGGCATCAACATAGTTAATTCGGTGTTTTTATAGCTTACGCCAAATCCTTGAGAGGAATGGTCATCGAAATAAAAGTAATCACTAATGTGAATGTCATCATAACGACGAAAACGTGCTCCTGCCCAGGCTGACCATTTACTTCCCATAATATTTCTCGCTTCTATAAAGGCTTCAGGCAGGATAAAAGTCAATCCTTCATTGGAACGAGTACTGACATTTCCAACAAATTGTCCGTTGGCAGAATACATTCCCAAACGCATTTGGAAAGTTACATTGGTGCTATCCTTTCCAATAATCTTTGGAGTAAAATGTACGGCAGGTAAAATATCGATATAATCCGTTTGTTCCATACGTCCGCCTAAAGAACCCTGGCCAGAAAGGTTTAATGGTTTCCACATATTTCCTTCACCGTTTGGAGAAAACCCAACACCTATTCGGCCGGTTGTTCCTAAAGAAAAATTAGGATTAGTAATAACCACTTGTGAATAGGTACATATGGAAGATAATGCAATTATTAGTAAAAGAAGTTTGGTTTTCATGGACTTGTATTTAAAAATGAAGTTCATTTTTTGTATTATTATTTTACTGTTTTAATAAACGTCAATATGACTATTATTATTCAAATGTAAAAATTATTTTAATACAACAATAATTAAATGTAAATTAATTTAAAAAATCAATAAATTTTATCCTTATATAATGGTAATGTAATAAATATATGTCTAATTGTTATATTTTGTATAAAATGTATGTTTGACGTTTAATAGGTGTATTCTAACGAAATTGCAGTAAATTTGAAATCATAAATAAATCATTACTTTTGTATTTATAAATGGTGTGTATAAAACAGCAGATCATTTAAAAACAGTATTAATCATATTCCTATTCACTTCATGAAACCTAAAATAATACCTAATATATCTGTAGACTGTGTTGTTTTTGGTTTCGACGTCAATGCAAAATCTCTAAACGTATTGTTGCAAGAACGTTATTTAGAATCGGAAGAAAGTCATGTAACTCTTGTAAACGATTATGTTTTAACAGGATATCATACACTTGAAAATGAAACTATAGATGACACTGCCAGCAGAGTTTTGAGGGAGTTAACAGGACTTGATAATCTTTATAAAAAACAGTTTAAAGTTTTTGGAGATCCCAATCGTTTGATGAATGAAAAAGATATTATTTGGGCAAAAAATGAAAATTTTAATCAACGCACCATTACCATTGCTTATTATTTTTTAGTAAAAACGAATGAAGTTAACTTAGAAAAGAATAAACATAAACCGCAATGGTTTCCGATAAATAATTTACCCGAATTAGGTTTCGACCATAGGACTATTATTAACGAAGCTTATGCCGATTTAAAAGCAAAATCATTATACCAACCGATTATTTTTGAACTTTTACCTGATAAGTTTACCATTAAGGATTTGCAAGATGTATACGAATGCATACTGGGTGTTGAAATTGACAATAGAAATTTTAGAAGGAAATTGTTAACGAAGAAATACCTGATTGAACTGGATGAAAAACAAGTGGGTGTTTCCAAAAAACCTTCTAAGCTTTTTATGTTTAGTAAAGATATTTACCAAAAAATCTACAAGGAAAGCTATTTGATAAGTATTTAAATTACTGAATTACATTAAGTTATTATCTGTATTAAAAATTAGAGGACTTCCTCCTTTTATCATCTATTAAGAGTTACTTTTGCAAAAAAAAGGATTCCTTAAAATGACAAAAGCAAAATATTTCGAATTAATTCTGATTTTAGGATTACTAACAGCACTTGGTCCGTTTTCCATCGATATGTATTTACCTGGTTTTTCAGGAATTGCTAAAGATTTGAATACTTCTGTTGCCAATGTTTCGATGACTTTGTCCAGTTATTTTATAGGAATATCTGCCGGACAATTATTGTACGGACCTTTATTAGACCGTTTTGGAAGAAAAAAACCATTGTTTATAGGAACCTTAGTTTATATTTTAGCTTCTTTGGGATGTGTTTTTGTAGCCGATATTGATACTTTTATTGCACTACGGTTTATACAAGCGATTGGCAGTTGTGCTGCGACAGTAGCATCGGTTTCGATGGTTCGTGATTTATTCCCTGTAAAAGATATTCCGAAAGTCTTTTCGATGCTGATGTTGGTAGTTGGGCTTTCCCCCATGTTGGCGCCCACTATCGGTGGTTATGTTACCGAATATTATGGCTGGCATACCGTATTTTTCATTTTAATGTGTATCGGTATCGTTATTCTAGTCGCAGCGCAAATTGTACTCCCGAATACCTATGAACCTGACGTTTCCATTTCGTTAAAACCAAAACCTATTATCGCCGAATTTATCAGTATTATAAAAGTGCCTCAGTTTTATACCTATGCTTTTGCAGGCTCTATAGCTTTTTCCGGATTGTTTGTTTATGTGGCAGCCTCCCCTATTTTATTTATGGATATCTTCGAGGTTGGCCCTAAAATCTATGGTTGGATATTTGCCTTCATGTCTTTGAGTTTTATAATTGCCAGTCAGCTTAATTCGTTGTTATTAAGAAAATTTACAAGTGAACAGATGATTTTTGGTGCGCTAATCAGTCAATCTGTTATTAGCGTCGTTTTCTTAGTATTGGTTATGAATGACATTTTGGAATTGTACGGAACCATTACCATGATGTTTTTATTCTTGGCTTGTTTAGGGATTTCAAATCCAAATACAGCGGGACTTACCCTCGCTCCTTTTTCAAGAAATGCAGGAAGTGCATCGGCTTTGATGGGCGCTATTCAGTTGGGATTAGGTGCTTTTGCCTCTTTTTTAGTGGGCGTTTTTGTAAAAGATTCTATGGTGCCAATGGTTGCCATCATGACTTGTACTACGGTTATCGCTTTTATCATTTTAAATATTGGCAAAAGAAAAATTAAAGAAACCATTGTGAATTCTGGAGACGAGGAAATTCCAATGGTTCATTGAGTTTTGACTAAAAAAAAGATTGTAAGTGTTGACACGAGTGGGACGCTCGCGCTCAATGTCATTAAGTTAAGGAATTGGTTTTTTATTTTCACGCAGATTTCGCAGATTTGGGCAGAAAATGAGTGAAGAAATCTGCGAAATCTGCGTACTGTTTTTTATTATTTTTCTTAACTTAATGACTTTGCGCTCACGCTAGCTGGGTTACTAAAGATCTAGCTATCCAAACTACACCTCCCCTTTCGTTCTCTTTTCAGGTCGAATAATCATTCTTAACGATTGGTCTTTTGAGAAATAAGCAATCATCCAATGGTAAAAGGTGTTTAATCTATTGCGATAGGTTATCAAGGACATCAGGTGAACAAATAACCAAATCATCCAAGCCAAAAAACCTTTGAAATGCATTTTGGGTTTGGGTAAATCAACTACAGCTTTGTTTTTACCAATGATAGCCATAGATCCTTTGTCATTGTATTTAAAGGGTTTTAAGGGCTTATCTTTAAGCATCAGCTTGAAATTTTCTGCCAAATTCACTCCTTGTTGAATCGCCACTTGTGCCACTTGCGGATGGCCACCTGGGAAATCAGCATCGTTCAGTTGGATACAGGTGTCTCCAATAGCGTAGATGTTATCGGTAGCATTTACTTTGTTGAAAGCATCGGTAGCCATTCGTTTGCCACGACCGTAACTTTCTGCGGGAATTCCTTCAAATTCCTTTGCTGAAACTCCTGCCGCCCAAATTAAGTTTTTGGTCTGGATCGTTTTTCCATCTGCAAAGAAAACAGTATCGTCTTTGTAGTCCACCACTCTAGTGTTTAGTTTTACCACGACTCCAAGTTTGGTTACTGCTTCGAGTGTGTCTTCTTGTGATTCCTTACTCATAGGTGATAATAAAGCATCTCCACCATCAACCAAATAAACATTGCTGGCAGTCGTTTCTAATTCAGGATATTCTTTAAGTAATATACTTTTTCTCATTTCAGCAAACATGCCCGAAACTTCCACCCCTGTAGGGCCGCCTCCTGCAACTACAATGGTTAACAGTTTTCTTCGTTTACGAATGTCTTTACAAATAGCCGCTTTTTCCAAATTTTTCAAAAGGGTATTACGCATTTCAATGGCATCATTGAGTGTTTTCATCGGAATGGCATTTTTCTTGACATTTTCCATTCCGAAATAACTCGTTTCTGCACCAGTGGCAAAAACAAGGTAATCGTAAGTTAGTTCCCCATTGCTCAGAATAATTTTGTTTTCGGCGGGAATTACTTTTTGTAATTCTCCTAAACGAAATTGAAGGTTCTTTTTACCTGCAAAAAATTTACGGAAAGGATAACTGATACTGGATGGTTCTAAAAATGCGGTAGCTACCTGATAGATTAAGGGCGGAAAAAAATTATAGTTGTTTTTATCAACCAGGGTTACATGAATTCCTTCTTGATTTTGTAGTTCTTTAGCAAGATTGATTCCAGCAAATCCGCCACCTATTATTACAATTTCTATATTGTTGTTGTTTTCCATGATGTGATTAATAAAAAAATAGCATCCATAAATATACGTTATTTATGGATGCTATAAAAATCAGTTTTCAGTCTCAATTTTGAGTCTTATTTGCAACAAGTCTGAAAACTGAGACTGAAAACTGCAACTAAAATTGAAACAACTAGTTTCTTTTTAGCTTTTTAATGGGCTTTTCTGAAGGTTCGTTCTTGTTTTGCAACAAATAATTAGCCAATAATTTTTCTATTAATTCGTCTTTTGTCAAATGATGAAAAACGGTTTTTATTTTTGTTTTTAATTCCGGATCCACCTCATGATTGGGTTTTGTTTTGAAAATTTGTTTCGCCCATAATAAGGTGTTGTTCTCTTCGATACTGGCAACGGTCGGTTTTTTGAATTCAGTGAATTTAATTCCCAATTCTCTTTCAAATTCGGCAATTTCTGAAACTTCTTCCGGTTGCAATACCGTTAACGAAAGCCCCTTCGCTCCTGCTCTGGCGGTTCTTCCACTACGGTGAACATAGACTTCATAGACATCCGGTAAATGATAATTGACTACATAAGAGATTTCTTTTACGTCAATTCCTCTGGCGGCCAAATCTGTCGCTACCAAAATATTGATATGTCCTTCACGGAATTGCTCCATAATTCTGTCACGAATACCTTGCGATAAACTACCGTGCAAGGCTCCCGATGAAAATCGGTTGATTGCTAAATTCTTAGCGAGTTTATTAACAGCGGCTTTGGTTTTACAAAAAATAATGCCGCGTTCCCCTTCTTTCGAATTTAGAAAGTGCATCAAAACATCCAGTTTTTCAATTGGATCAACAACAATATATTCGTGGTCAATACCTTGATTCCCCACTGTTTCCATGTTGGCACTTACCTGAACTACGTTTTTATGTAAGTAGTTTTGAATAAGCTGTTTGATAGTTCCCGGCAAAGTAGCTGAGAATAAAAACGTTTTATGGTTTTTAGGCAATTCGGCAATAATTTCGTCTAAACCTTCTTTCAAGATCGTTACCATTTCATCGGCTTCATCAAGCACGAGGAATTTGGTTTCTTTCAAGTTTACCGCTTTGCGTTGTATCAAATCGATTAAACGTCCTGGAGTGGCTACAACAACATGCGTTGGAGATGCCAGTCTTTCGATTTGTGGTTTTATTGGAATTCCACCACAAGTGGCAGCAATAGAAACCTCTGGCAAATATTTTGCAAAGTCTTCTAAATTTTTAAAAATCTGGTGTCCTAATTCACGGGTTGGAACCAGAATAACCGCTTGAACAACGGGAAGACTGGTATCAATTAATTGTAAAATAGGCAATCCAAAAGCAGCCGTTTTTCCCGTTCCGGTTTTGGCAAGTCCAACTAGATCTGTTGTGTTTGCTAAAAGTAACGGAATAGTTTTTTGCTGTATTTCTGTTGGCACAACAATTTTCAAATCAGAAAGTGCATTCAGTATGGGAGTGGAAATTCCTAAATTAGAGAATTGTTTTGACATTTTTTGGATTTAATATTTTTATAAAAAAGTGGTTTTTAAAACGTAATTTGTAGAGACGCACATTGTAGAGACGCACTGCAGTGCGTCTCTACAATGTGCGTTTCGATTAAAATTTAATCTGGTTCGTTCATGATTTTCTCACGATACTTCTTCCCTATCAATAAAGTTAATTTTAGTTTGTAATCATCCATCAACCATTCGCGATAGTTTTTGCTGCATTGGCTTAAACATTTCGAATAGCGTTTGACACGACACTCTATATCTGGTTCTAATTCACGCGACAGTGCTTTTGCTTCCTGTAATTCTTCGGTATTGTCCACGCACATGGCGGCATGTTGGTCCAAAGATTTTTCGAGAACCACTTTTGAACGTAAATTTTGTTTGATGGCTAATTTATGTTCTTCATCAACATCAAAAGTCACGACTTCAGTTTTGCTGAATTTGGCACGCAATTCCGGAGGCATCGAGTATTTGAAATACATTTCGATTTCGGTATCATCACGTAAATTTTCTAAATAAAATTCAGGTGATTTGAAAATGTGCTGCCAGTTTACCGGCTCACTCCACAAACCAAAACGAGCGGCATTATTTCCTAAGTCGATAACAGTAAATTCATCTTTGTTAGGTAATTTTCGAGAACCACGACCAATCATCTGGAAATATAACGTCAATGATTTCGTAGCTCTGTTCAAAATAATCGTTTCAACGGTAGGTTCATCAAAACCGGTTGTCAAGATACCAACAGAGGTTAATATCGCGTCCGGAGTATGCTTGAACCAATGTAAAATTTCTTTTCGTTCTTCGTTATTACTGGTGTTATCAAGGTGACGAATACCGTATCCCGCTTCTCTGAAAGTTTCGTACACATACAAGGAAGTGTTGATTCCGTTATTGAAAATCAAGGTTTTTTTGCCCAAAGATTTTTCAGTATACGCATGCAACAATTTTTCCTGCATAGCCATATTGGTATACAAATCATCGGATGATTTTACCGTATAATCTCCATTGATACCCACTTTAAGCGAAGTCAAGCCCACGTCATAGCTATAGGTTACGGCTTTGGCCAAAAATCCTTTGTCTATTAAAGAACCAATGGCGTCCCCAACAATTAATTCGTCATAACTTTCATGCATAGGCAATTTGATATTCGAACTCAAAGGGGTTGCAGTAACACCTAATATAAAGGCTTTTTTGAAAGAACTTAATAATTTTCTGAAAGAGTTGTAATGCGCCTCATCAATAATAACAAGTCCAATGTTATCCAAATGCAATTTTTCATCATTGATTCGGTTTTTTAAAGTTTCCACCATGGCAACAAAACAGGAATAATCGTTTTGGTCCGGAAGATCTTTTACTTTACTGTTGATGATTTTGTTTTTTACACCAAAACCTTTTAGCATTTTTGAGGTTTGCTTACAAAGTTCAATTCGATGCGTTAAGACCACTACTTTTTTATCGTGTTTGGACAAATAGCGTCTTACGATTTCAGAAAAAACTACTGTTTTCCCTCCACCGGTAGGCAATTGATATAATAAATGATGTTGCTCAGGTCCATTGTCTATACGCTGAAAAATGGCATCGATATCCCCTTTTTGATACGCATAAAGTTCTTTTTTGTCTTCTATTTCTATTTCTAAAGTATTTTCCGGCATTGATTTTTGTTGGATTTTTGCAAAAGTACGCCTAAAAAACAGTTTATCTGTTATTTTTAATTTAAAAGAAATAGGACTGATTAAATAAAATTGATTTATGGGATTATTTTAGTAGTCCAATCGTTCTATAATGGCCTGAAATTCGGGCTTATTTTTCCATTTTTGGGCTACGGTCTCATCATGAATAGCGATTATTCTTTTTTTAAATTCTGGGAGAATTCCGTTTGAAATCAAAAAAGTTACTGCCTGCTCAAAGGAATTGAACATGCTTTTGTAAAAAAGTTCTTGTTTAATTGTGTTTCCAGATGAAAAAGCCTGAGCGATTTCGATATTGTAGAGCATAACATCAGCAATAATAAAAGGATCGACACCTAATAGCATAAAGTGCTTGATGTATTTCTGGGCAACAGAACGTCTCATTTTTGGTTTGCTGCGTCTGCCGGAACTCTTTATAGGAAAATATTCATTCGAAATTTTAAGCTTGCATTCCTGCAAAAGCGTTTCTTCTTTTGGATTGAAAACAAAATTATAATACACTTTTACGGGACTGAATTTTTCATACAATTCGATGATTTGCTCTTCGAGTTGCTCTTTATTGAGTTCTGACAGGTATTTTTTTAGATCGCGCTTGCTCATATTTAAAGTTTACTATTGCAAAAGTATATTACTTTGTTAACGGATAGAACGAAAATCAATGATATTACTTAATTTTGCCCGTCAAATCATCAAATTATATTTATATGCTTAAGTTTTTTAAGATTGTTGCGTTACTTGAAGGGGTTTCTTATCTGGTTTTATTTTCAAATATGCTTTTTATAAAACCGACTCACTTTGATTTATACAAAACATTATTATTCCCTATCGGAATGTCACATGGTTTATTGTTTGTGGGGTATATCATCTTGGCAACCATGCTAAAATTTGAAGACAGCTGGAATATGAAGAAATTTGGTCTTGTATGTGCTGCTTCTGTAGTTCCTTTTGGTACTTTCTATGTAGAGAAGAAATACTTGAGAAATGTATAAATTTATTGAAAAGTTGTTTACTTTCTTTTATCCTATTTTCAAGAAATGGGGATTGGGAAGTAGCTTTTCAAGTTACTTAAGTCTCATTCTGAATATTGCGATACTTTGTTTTATCGCATATGCAATCTATTTAGTTTTCCGGTTTATTTTAGTGACCATTATGGCTATTGTAGCGCATAAAACTAAAACTAAATTTGATGATATATTAGTATCAAACAAAACGGCAAAATATATTGCTCATTTAATACCGTTGCTATTCATTTACAAATCTGTTCCAATAATTTTGGACCGATTTGAATATTGGGAAGGTATTTTCGGAAAATTAGTCAGTACGTATATTGTGTTACTACTGCTATGGATTATCCGTACCATTTTTAATTCATTAAGAGATTATTTAAAGCAAAAAGCACGATTCAGTGATAAACCGATAGATAGTTTTATTCAGGTTATCATGATTGTGCTTTGGATGTTTGGAATTACCGTAATTATATCCAAATTATTTGAAATTAATCAAAGTGAACTCTTGACTATTTTAGGAGCGGTATCTGCCGTAATAATCTTGGTTTTCAGAGATACCATTTTGGGATTTGTAGCAAGTGTACAGGTAGCCATAAACGACATGGTTCGCATTGGCGATTGGATTACGATGGAGCGATATGGCGCTGATGGTGATGTGATCGAAATAAATTTGGCCACGGTTAAAGTTCGAAATTTCGATAATACTACCACTACAATTCCGACGTATAGTTTGATTTCAGATTCTTTTCAAAACTGGCGCGGCATGCTTAATTCTGATGGAAGACGTATCAAAAGGCATGTCCTTATAAAAACAGGAAGTATTCGTTTTTTAGAGGATTCTGAGTTGAATAATTTGAAGAAAATTGAGCTAATAAGCGCTTATATTGATTCCCGTAAATCAGAAATTGACAACTATAATTCGAGTCGTAAAATAGATAAATCTCTTCCTATTAACGGTAGAAACATGACCAACTTTGGGTTGTTTCGTAAATACATTACCCAATATTTGCAGCAGCATCCGGGATTAAATAAAGAGATGCTTATGCTTTGCCGCCAATTACAGGCTACTTCTCAAGGAATTCCACTTGAGATCTATGCTTTTTCACATGATAAACGTTTTGAAAACTATGAATATATCATGGCAGATATATTTGATCATGTCACAGCCTCTGTTGGTTATTTTGATTTAGAAATCTTTGAATTACCTTCTGGTAATGAGGGTTCTGGACGTAATGAGGCAATAGGATATTAATCGATTTAAGAACTACTTTTTACAAAATAGATTCCGTAACTAAATTAGCAGTAACATTGTTGCTGCTTTTTTAGTTTAAAAAACACCTGTGAAAGAATAGAAATACGAATTAAAAATTAAGTTTCCATTTTTAATTACAAACGATCTTTTACGTATTCGATTTCTGTTTTTCCATGTGCTTTTGGTTTCCCGTCACTCCCTAGATTTACCATTGTAGTATTATCAATGGTAATAATAGTTTCGCGGGTCATCATGTTTCTAACTTCGCATTTTAAAGTTAGGGAAGTGTTTCCAAATTTTACCACATCAATACCAATTTCTACGATATCCCCTTGTTTAGCAGAACTTCTGAAATTAATTTCCGACATGTGTTTGGTAACAACTCTGGAATTTTCTAATTGGATAATAGTATATAAAGCCAATTCTTCATCAATCCAGGCTAATAATTTACCACCGAATAAGGTTCCATTGGGATTTAAATCTTCGGGTTTAACCCATTTTCTAGTATGAAATCGCATAATTATATTTTGTTAATGCAAAAATAGTACATTCTTATCGCTATTTTTTCTATTTTTAAAGAAAAAAAGATGAGTCAAAGAGATGGTTTTTTAAAGGAATTCCGAGGACAAACAATTGGTACTGTAACCACTCAATCATCATCTGATGAATTGTTTCAAAATGAAGTCCTTCGCCCGATTTTGAAATTGCAAAACGATTTGTTTATTGCTTCTTTCGCAAATTATGTAAGTAAAAACAAAATGGATTTTTATTCACTTAATGCGGAGAAAAAAATGGCAGTGATGGAAAATGCCATTCAAAAAGACATTAAGTTTCGAAATTCCTTAAAAGGGATGGTTATCGGATTATTCACTATCGAGGAATATGCAACTTACATAAAAAATTCTTCCAGTCTAAACAAAAGAATGATGGGGATGCTAATCGAAAGATTAAAAAGCCAAGTGCAATTGTTTGAAGTAATTGTCGATTTGTAATATATCACAACATAATTCATTAAAAAATCCCAATAATGCCAATGATTATTGCCGGAAGGATGAATTTTGTTTACACGCCAATAATTTCAGGACAATTTATGTTTTTCCAAAGGAATCTTAGATATAGCAAAAAACAGAATTCTTTGTTTATTGTTTAATAATCACGTCATAAATCAGACGAAAATTACCATTTCATTATCATTTCATTATCGATACTATTTTTTATAATAAATATTGATTAAGCTTGGTTGTTTATGTAATTCGCTCTATTTTTTTCATTATAATTGTTAAAAATAAAGCTGTGGTGTCGCCATGATTCGTAATAGGAATCACAACCTTAACAATAGCGATTCCTTATTTCATCAAAAAACTAATTTGTATCTATATGAAAGAAGAATATTTCAAATGGTATTCGCCCAATCTGAACAGAGATATTGAAATGTTAGTTTTTGGGCATGCCGGATATCCTGTAGTTTTATTCCCGACCTCAATGGGAAGTTTTCATGAAAATAAAGACATGGGATTGATTGACTCGGCAAAGTGGTATATAGAACAAGGTTTAATACAAGTTTTTTGCCCTTCAAGTATCGATAAAGACAGTTTTTATAATAAGCAGATACATCCCGTTCATCGCATAGAAAATCATGTTTTGTATGATAAAATGATTTGCCATGAAATCGTTGAAAAAGTTAAAAACAACAGCACTTCCGGGAAAGTTGTTGTTGCGGGCTGTAGCTTCGGAGGGTATCATGCGGCTAATTTTGCTTTTCGCCATCCCGGCTATGTAAGTCATCTGTTTTCTATGAGTGGCGCATTTAGTATCAAAAATTTTATGGAGGGTTTTCATAATGATGATGTGTTTTATAACAGTCCGGAAGATTTTTTATACGGCCTTAACGATCACGAATTATGGAATATGGATATTGTTCTTGGTACCTCAAACTGGGATATTTGTTTTGATGCAAATCTAAAATTAAACAAAGTATTGCGTGATAGAGATATACATCATTGGTTGGATGTCAGACCAGACAGGGAGCACGATTGGCCTGTTTGGAAAGAGATGTTTCCTCATTATTTATCACGGGTTAAGTTCTTTTAAAAAACAGAGAAGATGAAAAAAATCGGAATTTTATTTGGAATGGAAGATACCTTTCCGCAGGCATTTATAGACAGGGTAAATTCAAAAAATGAAAAAGGAATTTTTGCTGAAGCGGTTGCTATTGATAAAGTTGTTCAAAATCAGGGAGGTGAATATGCGGTAATCATTGATAGAATCTCGCAGGATGTTCCTTTTTATCGCGCTTATTTAAAAAATGCTGCATTAACCGGAACCAATGTGATCAATAATCCTTTCTGGTGGAGTGCCGATGACAAGTTTTTTAATAATGCTTTGGCAGATACACTAGGCGTTCCATTACCCAATACTGTTATTCTTCCTTCTGCAGAACACCCAACAGACACAACAGAGAAATCGTTTAGGAACCTTAAATATCCCATGGATTGGCAGGCTATTTTTGATTACGTAAAATTTCCCGCCTATATGAAACCGTACGCTGGTGGTGGCTGGAAAAATGTATATCGACTGGAAAATAAAGAAGAGTTTTGGGAGAAACATCAGGAAACCGGACAACTGGTGATGATGTTACAGGAAGAAATTGTTTTTACAGAATATTTCAGAGTGTATTGTCTAGGCTGTAAAGCGGTTAGGATTATGCAGTATGAACCCAGAAATCCACATCATTTACGCTATGTAATTGACGGACCTCCTGTAAACAAAAAATTATTGGCAACCATAAAAGAATATACGTTGCGCCTTTGTAAAGGTTTAGGTTATGATTTTAATACGGTGGAGTTTGCGGTGCGTGACGGGATTCCTTATGCAATAGATTTTGGAAATCCTGCTCCTGATGCGGAACTGACTTCTGTTGGAGCAGAGAATTTTGAATGGGTAGTCGAAGAGGCAGCAAAAATGGCTATCGCTGCCGCAAAAAAACAAAAATCAGGAAAAATCAATTTGACCTGGGGAGACTTTATTAAAGAAGCAGTTTCCGGAAAATAATACTTTAGTTCAGATTAGAATAGAAATCTGAAAGAAACTCTTGGGAAAGAGAATTGTTTAAAAAATTACGAAAATGAAAAAGTTACCAGTTTTTACACTTGGTGTTGAAGAAGAATATCAGATTATAGATCCTGTTACGAGAGATCTGCGTTCGCATTTATCTAAAATTGTAGATGGCGCCAAAATAATATTGAACGAGCAAGTAAAAGCCGAAATGCATCAATCTGTTGTCGAAGTAGGTACCAATATTTGCAAAAATGTGGCAGAGGCTAAATGTGAAATTAAATTTTTGAGATCCAAGATTGTTGAACTGGCTGATAAGCAAGGATTGATTGTAGGCGGTGCGGGAACACATCCTTTTTCTAAGTGGCAAGATCAGCCGATTACTGATGATCCGCGTTATCATGATATAGTAAATGAATTGCAGGATGCGGCGCGTTCCAATTTGATTTTTGGGATGCATTGTCATGTGGGTATTGAAAATCGCGAAATTGGATTGCAATTAATGAATCAGGCAACCTATTTTTTGCCTCACATATTTGCCCTTTCAACCAACTCCCCTTTTTGGGAAGGAAGACAGACCGGATATAAATCGTTTAGGACTAAAGTTTTTGATAAATTCCCAAGAACGGGATTGCCGGAATATTTTGATTCGGTGAGTTCGTACGAGAATTATTTAGAAACCTTGGTTAAAACAAATTGTATAGACAATCCCAAGAAAATATGGTGGGATTTACGCTTGCACCCATTCTACAATACGATTGAATTCAGAATTTGCGATATGTGTTTGACGGTCGATGAGACAATTTGTATTGTTGCCATCATTCAAGGAATTGTTGCCAAGCTGTACAAGTTGAATATGAATAATACCAGTTTTAATATCTATCGCTTGGCTTTGATTAAAGAAAATAAATTTCGCGCTGCCCGCTACGGAATTGATAACAATATGATTGATTTTGGCTTGCAAAAAGAGGTAGAAACCAGGTTGCTTATTTTAGAATTATTAGAATTTATCGATGATGTGGTTGATGAATTGGGAAGTCGTGAGGATATTAATTTGGTTCATGAAATTTTAAAGAACGGAACCGGAGCCGACAAACAATTGGCTGTTTTTCAAGAGACAAATGATTTATCAAAAGTAGTCGATTTTATAACGGGAGAATTTACCAAAGGCTTATAAATCAAAAGATAAATGACTGATTTTATTTCGATATATTTGCTGACTTTATAAAGATAGTTTGATGAATGAGAAGATTATAAAAATTGCGCTTTTAGACATGTATAACGGTGAACCCAATCAGGGAATGCGTTGTATTATTGATATTATTAAGCGATTTACTCCGGTTGTTAGTTTTGATATTTTTGATGTAAGAAGAAAAAAGGAATTGCCGGATATTGAAAAATATGACATTTATATTTCGTCCGGAGGGCCAGGAAATCCGCTTATTGGAGATGGTGACTGGGATATAAAATATTATGATTTTATTGATGCATTGAATATTTGGAATTCGAAAAACACCCGAAAAAAACATGTGTTGTTTATTTGTCATTCCTTTCAAATGGCTTGTTTGCATTTTGGCTTAGCAACTGTAACCAAACGAAATGATACTTCGTTTGGCGTAATGACCATTCATAAAACTAAGGACGGAATTAGTGATCCTCTTTTTGAAGGGTTAGCAGATCCATTTTATGCTATAGATTCGAGAGATTATCAGGTGATTCAGCCTAAATTGAGCGTTTTTGCAAAGAAAGGAGCTAAAATTATTTCACTGGAAAAAATTAGAGATAATGTACAATATGAACGAGCAATTATGGCAGTTCGTTTTACCGATTATTTTGTTGGAACCCAATTCCATCCGGAAGCTGATCCTATAAGTTTTGTTTCATCTTTGAGAAATAAAGAAACGAAAGATAAAATCAGAGCGATGAAAGGAAAAAGAAAGTTCCGGAACATGCTTGAGGATTTATTGGATGATGATAAAATTTACAGAACGAATGAAACCCTGATACCTAATTTTCTTCGTTCGGCTATAAATAACTTATTGAAAACAGAGAAAACACTTTCTAATTAATAAATCCAACAGTGTATGATTTCAAAATACAGGGAGTTATTTAATGCCCAATTCACAGAACAGAAATATCAGGAATTTAAAGATGATATCGCTTCCGATTTTGACTACATGCCTACTTTTCGAATAGGAGAAACGCCTTTCTTTATTTCAAATGAATTAAAAAACCAGTTGGTTGAAGGTTCGAATGAAGTTATAGCGTTAATTAAACAAGGTGATTTTAAGTATTTAACAGATAAGTCTTTAGAGTTAAATATTAAAGTGCCGAACGAAGACGAACATACTACTTTTTTAGCAATTGATTTCGGAATATGTGAAGAAGACGGGCTTGTTATTCCAAAATTAATTGAAGTTCAGGGATTTCCTTCTTTGTATAATTACCAAATTAATTTGTACGAAAAATTTAAGAATCATTATCCTTTTCTTTCTGAATTAACCCCTTTTTTTGGCGGAATAGATTCTAAAGAATTTCTGTCTATTCTTGAAGCGGCAATTTGTAACAATCATCCCAAAGAGCATGTTATTCTGCTGGAAATTGAACCGGAAAAGCAAAACACAAAAATTGATTTTTATTACTGTCGAAGAGATATTGGGATTCCGATAGTCTGCGTCACCGATATTATTAAAAAAGGAAAGCAGCTTTTTTATAAAAACTCAGAAGGCCATGAAATTCTGGTGAAACGAATTTACAACCGTGTTATTTTTGATGAATTGGATTTAAGAACCGATTTGAAGTTGGATTTTCATTTTTCGGATGATCTTGATGTTGAATGGGCTGGCCATCCCAATTGGTTTTTTCGAATTAGTAAATTTATTTTGCCTTACCTAAAAGGAAAGTATTTTATAGAAACCACCCTCTTAAGTGAACTTAAGGAAATTCCAGAAGATTTAGAGAATTATGTATTGAAGCCTTTATTTTCGTTTTCAGGATCTGGTGTTATTTTTCATGTCAAAAAAGAAGATATTGAAGCTGTGGCTGATAAGGAGCTTTACATACTACAGAAGAAAGTGAATTATATTCCTATTATACAATCTCCTGACGGGAAAGTAAAAGCAGAGGTCCGTGTGCTCTGTGTTTGGAATAAAGGAGACGCATCTCCTACTCTGCTTTGTAATTTGGCACGATTGAGTCGTGGTGAAATGATAGGAGTGAAATTCAATAAAGATAAAGATTGGGTTGGCGGTAGTTTGGGATTGTTTGAAAGATAGTATTCCCTATGTAATTAGTACGTCTGAAAGGCTGGTGTTTTTTTTGAATAACTGCCCTCGTTTTTGCTTCAAATAATTTTTTAATCAAATCTTCTTTTTTATAATTTGTTTCCCTTTTTCTTTTTAAATTAGGGACTTATTTCAACGGTCCTATTTTTCAAGTCTTTTTTAGGTTAAAATGTCATTTTAACGCAATGATATTCGAAATGCGGATGTTTATTTTGTTTTTGATAGGTTTAAACTTACAATAAATAACCAATAATTCTTCTGTTTTTTGTTTTATGAGCCCTATTTATTATTGAAAAGATAATTTTCTCTTATTTTTAATTAATTATGAATAGTGTTTAATGAATTTTTAAAAGTGATTTCCTTAATAATTTATAAATTATTTAATTCTACCAATAATTTAACATTAAAAAAATGAATCTGTCTTTTTTTTATTTATTATTGTAAGGATGTAATAATTACATAATTTTTAATATTTATTAATACTATTAATAATTAACCAAATGAATAGACGGGAAGCACTAAAAAAAGTTGCATTTTTAATGGGAGGCGCAATTTCTGCGACTACAATGGGCGTTTTATTTGAAAGTTTTACTGTTCTGGAAAAGGATAGAAATTTTGTTTCATTTTCTGCAACAGATGAAGAAATTTTGGCCGAATTTGCCGATATTATTTTACCAACTACACAATCTTCTCCCGGAGCCAAAGCTGCCGGACTTGGTGCTTTTATTCCTATGATGATAAAAGATTGTTACCCTGCTCAAATGCAAGAAATTTTTGCTTCCGGACTGAAAGCTATGCAAGCTAAATGCTTAAAAGATTATAATAAAGATTTCTTGACTATGACAATCGAAGAGCGTCAGAAATTAATGAAAGATTTAACTGCAGAAGCAATTGCCACAGAGAAAGCTCCTTCTTTCTTCTTATTAGCAAGAGATTTGACTATTCTTGGATATTTCTCTTCAGAAATTGGTTGTACACAAGCTCGTGAATACCTTCCTGTTCCTGGCAGATATGATGGTAATGCAGATTACAAACCTGGACAAAAAGCTTGGGCTACCAATTAATAGTTTTTCTATCTATTCGTTTAAAAATATTTTAAAAATCAAAACTTACTACACGTGAATATAAATACCAATTTAAAAGAACAAAATACCTATGATGCAATTGTTGTAGGATCTGGAATCAGTGGTGGTTGGGCAGCAAAAGAACTTACTGAAAAAGGTTTGAAAGTTTTGATGTTGGAACGCGGAATGAACATTGAGCATGTTAAAGATTATGAATCGGCAATGAAAGCTCCGTGGGAATTTCAACATGCAGGGAAACTTACCGAAGAACAAAAAAGAACACATCCCGTACAGACACGTGATTATCCATATAACGAAGCTACCGAAAAATGGTGGGTAAACGATTTGGAATGCCCTTATACCGAAGACAAACGTTTTGACTGGTACAGAGGATTTCATGTGGGTGGAAAATCATTAATGTGGGGACGACAAAGTTACCGTTTCAGTGATCATAATTTTGAAGATAATTTAAAAGATGGTCATGGAAATGACTGGCCTATTCGTTATAAAGATCTTGAAAAATGGTATGATTATACAGAGAAATTTGCCGGAATCAGCGGTCAAGTTGAAAATTGGCCTTTATTACCTGATGGTAAGTTCCTTCCTCCTATGGATATGAACTGTGTTGAAAAATCAGTTAAGGAAAGAATTGAAAAGCATTATAACAGAACCAGAATTATGACTATTGGCCGTACTGCTAATTTAACAGTTCCTCACAATGGTCGTGGCAGTTGCCAATATAGAAATCTATGTAGTCGTGGTTGTCCGTTTGGAGCTTATTTCAGTACCCAATCAGCAACACTTCCTGCGGCAATGGCAACAAAACGATTAACGGTTAGACCCTACTCTATCGTGAATCATATCATTTATGATAAAGATACCAAGAAAGCAAAAGGAGTTATGGTTATTGATGCAGAAACCAATGAAACAATGGAGTTTTATGCTAAAATTGTTTTTGTAAATGGTTCTACTCTTGGTTCTACTTTTATTTTATTGAATTCTACTTCAGAAGCACATCCAAATGGAATGGGTAATGCCAGTGGACAATTAGGACATAATTTAATGGATCACCATTTCCGTTGCGGTGCAGAAGCCACTGCAGAAGGATTTGAAGATAAATATACCTACGGAAGAAGAGCGAATGGAATTTATATTCCAAGGTATCAAAACGTAGGTGGTGATAAAAGAGATTACTTGAGAGGTTTCGGATATCAGGGAGGCGCCAGTAGAGGGTCGTGGCATAAAGAAGTAGCTGAGTTAGCTTTTGGTGGAGATTTCAAAGAAACCATGTCTCGTCCAGCAGATTCTTGGAGCATGGGATTAGGTGGATTTGGAGAAATGTTGCCTTACTATGAAAATAAAGTTTACATCGATCATTCTAAGAAAGATAAATGGGGACAACCAGTTTTGGCTATTGATTGCGAGTACAAAGAGAATGAGGCAAAAATGCGTGAAGACATGATGAATGATGCAGCCGAAATGCTTGAAGCAGCCGGAATGAAAAACGTTAGAACCTATGATAATGATTGCTATCCTGGTATGGCGATTCATGAAATGGGAACTGCCAGAATGGGTAATGATCCTAAAACATCTGTTTTAAACAAATGGAATCAAATGCATGAGGTAAACAATGTGTTTGTTACTGATGGTTCATGTATGCCTTCTATTGCATGTCAAAACCCATCCTTAACGTTCATGGCATTGACAGCCCGTGCTTGTGATTACGCAGTAAAAGAATTAAAGAAAAAAAATATCTAGGTTCCTTATTATGAGAAAATTAAGAATGGGTATGGTCGGTGGAGGCCAAGATGCTTTTATCGGTGCGATTCACCGCTTAGCCGCCAATATGGACGGATTAATAGAGTTAAGTTGCGGTGCATTAAGTATCAATCCCGAAACAGCAATAGCTTCAGGAAAAGCACTGTTCCTTCCGGAGTCAAGAACATATTTGACTTATGAAGAAATGATTAAAGCTGAAGCAGCTTTACCTGCGGATGAAAGAATGGATTTTGTAACTATTGTTACGCCAAACTTCGCACATTTTGCGCCTGCCATGATGGCTCTGGATTATGGGTTTAACGTGGTTATAGAAAAACCAATCACTTTTTCATTGGAGGAAGCAAAACTTTTAGAACAAAAAATAAAAGAAACAGGCCTGATCCTTTGTTTGACACATACTTATTCCGGTTACCCAATGGTGAAACAGGCCAAAGCTATGGTCAGAGAAGGGAAACTGGGGAAAATACGTAAAGTTTGGGTAGAATATCCTCAAGGCTGGTTAAGCAAATTATCAGAAAGAGAAGGAAATGCTCAGGCTGCTTGGAGAACAGATCCTAAAAAATCAGGAAAAAGTTCTGTTATGGGCGATATTGGTACACATGCCGCTCATTTAGCAGAATACATTACAGGAGCTAAAATTACAGATGTTTGCGCTGAATTAAATACTCTAGTAGAAGGACGTGTGATGGATGATGACGGAGCAGTACTATTGAAGTTTGATAATGGTGCAAAAGGCGTTTTGATGGCTTCTCAAGTTGCTGCCGGTGAAGAAAACGCATTACGAATCAGAGTATATGGTGAAAAAGGCGGAATTGAATGGTTTCAACATGATCCAAACACTTTAATGGTGCGATGGCTGGAGGAACCGGCACAAATTTTAAGAGCCGGCGGAAATTATGGAGCCCATTTGTCATCATTTGCTACCCATAACTGTCGTACTCCTGGCGGACATCCGGAAGGTTATTTAGAAGCATTTGCCAATATCTATCGCAACTTTGCATTGACATTGGGATGTAAATTAGACGGAAAAGAGCCTAGCCCGGAAATGTTAGACTTCCCTTCTGTTGAAGACGGATTAAGAGGTATGGCGTTTATTGATAATGTAGTAGCTTCTGCGCAGTCCGATAAAAAATGGACTCCTTACGTTTTATAAAAAAAGGGAACTCAAAAAGTTTAGACAAAGTATCATATGACAACAATACAAGGACCTGCAGTCTTTTTGGCACAGTTTATAAGTAATGAAGCCCCTTTTAATTCCTTAGATGGGATTTGTAAATGGGCTGCTGATTTAGGTTTCAACGGAATCCAAATGCCAACATTAGATTCACGTTTTATCGATTTGCAAAAAGCAGCAGAAAGTAAAACTTATGCCGATGAGTTGACAGGAACAATGGCTTCTTACGGACTGAAAATAACAGAATTATCCACTCATTTGCAAGGCCAATTAGTAGCGGTTCACCCTGCCTATGACGACTTCTTTGATGGATTCGCACCTGCAAATCTTCGAGGGAATCCAAAAGCAAGACAAGAATGGGCGGTGCAGCAATTAAAATACGCTGCAAAGGCTTCACAAAATTTAGGGTTAAATGCACACGCCACTTTTAGTGGCTCTTTGCTTTGGCAATACTTCCATCCTTGGCCACAGCGTCCACCGGGATTAATCGAAGAAGGATTTGCTGAATTAGCTAAACGTTGGTTACCCATTTTGAATGAGTTTGATCAAAATGGTGTGGATGTTTGCTACGAAATTCACCCGGGTGAAGATTTATTTGACGGAGAAACCTATGAAATGTTTTTGAAAGCGGTGAATAACCATTCAAGAGCCTGCTTATTATATGATCCCTCCCACTTTGTTTTACAACAGTTGGATTATATCCAGTACATCGATTTTTACCATGAGCGTATTAAAGCATTTCATGTTAAGGATGCGGAGTTTAACCCAACAGGAAAACAAGGAACTTTTGGAGGATATCAAAGTTGGTTGAATCGTGCAGGAAGGTATCGTTCCCCTGGCGACGGACAAATTGATTTTAAAACTATTTTTAGCAAGCTGACCCAATATGATTACAAAGGTTGGGCGGTAATGGAATGGGAATGCTGCTTGAAAAATCAAGAAGATGGTGCACGTGAAGGTGCTGAATTTATAAAAAACCACATCATAAAAGTAACAGATAAAGCATTTGACGACTTTGCCGCTGTGGATACCAACAGAGAATTGAACAGAAAAAATTTAGGATTATAAAAATATTAAAAACATGAAACTTACTTATTTATTATTGGGTGTTGCTGTAATTACTTTAACCTCTTTTTCTAAGGATAATTTAGAAGAGAAATACAGCAAAAAAACAAATACTATTGAACAACAATCAGATGGAGAGAAACTAATCGCTAAAATGGATTGTGTGGGATGTCATAAATTGGACAAAAAATTAATAGGACCCTCCTATTTAGAGATTGCAAAAAAATACCCGATGAATGACAAAAACATCACTTACCTTTCTAATAAAATTATTAAAGGAGGATCTGGTGTTTGGGGAAGTGTTCCTATGGCTGCTCACTCCACTTTAAAAAAGGAAGATGCCAAAAGTATTGCTAAATATATTTTGTCTCTAAAAAAATAAGTAATTAGTAGTTTACTTGTTTCCATTTGACTTTTTATTAATCTAAAACGAATCTCATTTATTGTCTTGTTTTACATTGACAAACTAAACCCCCATTTATAATAAATGAAAAAAGAAGAAGAAAATAAAATTACCAATAATCGTCGGGATTTCATAAAAACAGGTGCTTTGGCAGCTGCAGCATTCATGATTGTTCCCCGTCATGTTTTAGGAAGAGGATTTGTTGCTCCAAGCGATCGTTTATTAATAGCGGGTATTGGTGTTGGAGGAAAAGGAAAGTCGGATATTGCCATGTTTGATAAAAGCGGAAAAGCAAATATTGCTTTTTTATGTGACGTGGATAGCAGAAGAGCGGCTGCCAGCGTAGCTGCATTTCCAAAAGCCAAATTTTACAAAGATTGGCGTGAAATGTTAGACAAAGAGCATAAACATTTTGATGCTGTTTCAGTGTCAACTCCAGATCATAACCATGCTATTCAAGCGCTGGCCGCTATGCAATTAGGAAAGCATGTTTATGTTCAAAAACCATTGACTCATGATATTTACGAGGCACGTATTTTGACTCAAGCAGCCAAAAAATACAAAGTGGTAACTCAAATGGGGAATCAGGGTGCTTCTAATGATGGTACAAGAATAATGAAAGAATGGTATGATGCCGATTTAATTGGTGATGTTCATACCATACATGCTTGGACTGATCGTCCTGTTTGGCCTCAAGGAATTCCTTGGTCAGCGAATAAAGCTGAAATTCCACAAGAATTAGATTGGGATTTATGGTTGGGAACAGCTCCTTACAAAGAGTATGTAGATAAACTGGTTCCATTTAATTGGCGCGGATGGTGGGATTACGGTACAGGTGCTTTAGGAGATATGGGATGTCACTTATTGGAGGCTCCTTTTAGCGTATTAAATTTAAAATATGCAAAAGATGTGCAATGTAGTGTCGGATCAGTTTATGTAGATGAGTTTAAAAGAGGATATTTCCCGGAAAGTTGCCCTCCCTCAAGTCACGTGACTTTAACTTTTCCAAAAACGGAAAAAACAAAAGGAGATGTAACCGTGCATTGGATGGACGGAGGTATACAGCCGGAAAGACCTACTGAGTTAGGACCAAATGAAATTTTTGGTGATGGCGGTAACGGAACATTATTTATTGGAACAAAAGGTAAAATGATGTGTGATACTTACGGCTTGAATCCGCGATTGCTTCCGCTTAGTAAAAATGAAAATCTTAAAGTAGCTCAAAAATATGCCCGAGTAAAAGATGGTTCAGAAGGTCATTACAGACAATGGATTGAAGGTGCCATGGCAGGTTACGGCAAGCAAGAATTGAGTTCTCCTTTTGAAATTGCAGGCCCTTTAACAGAAGCATTGTTAATGGCTAATCTAGCTATCAGAGGATATGATGTGATGAGAGAAGAGCTTGGAGAGGAAGTGTATCCGGGACGTTCTGCTAAATTATTATGGGATAATGATGCTATGAGAATTACAAACTTTGATGAGGTTAATCAATTTGTAAAACGCGACTACCGTGAAGGCTGGAAAGCTTTAACTTTATAAATCATATCTAGTTTATATATTCAAAAAAATTAAATTTTAAAAAAATGATTAAAAATATTTGTACTTCATTATTTCTAATGGCATTCATTCAAATGACTAACGCACAAACATTACCTAAAGGATTCAAATCAATATTTGACGGACAGACAACCACAGGATGGCATACTTACGGAAAAAAGACTGTTGGATCAGGATGGAAAGTGGAAGACGGTGTTTTGCATTTTGACCCTACAGCTGCAAAGAACGGACAAGGAGGAGATCTTGTTACGGATCTGGAATATACTAATTTCCACTTAAAATTAGAGTGGAAAGTGGCTGCAAATGCCAACAGTGGTATCCTTTTTTATGTTAAAGAAGATCCTAAAAAATATCAAAACACGTACAATACCGGATTAGAGATGCAAGTATTAGATAATGACGGGCATCCTGATGGGAAAATAACCAAACATAGAGCCGGAGATTTATATGATTTAATCAAAAGTAGTTCTGAGCCTGTTAAACCGGTTGGAGAATGGAATTCGGTTGATATCGTGTGTAAATATGGAAAACTGACTATGCTGCTTAATGGAGTTAAAGTAGTTGAAACCACGCTTTGGGACGATAATTTTAAAGCATTGGTTGCAGGAAGTAAGTTTGCAAGCTGGGAAGGTTTTGCTTCTTTCAAAACAGGAAGAATTGCTTTACAAGACCATGGTGATAATGTATGGTACCGAAATATTATGATTAAAGAATGGAATACAGTCAATGTTACTACGGGATGTGAAAACGGAATGTAGTATATAACTAATTAATAACAACCAAAAAACAAAATTATTAATATCTAATAATAAACCAAATCGAATGAATAGTACTACCCGAATTAAATTATCTACAATGATGTTTCTCGAATTTTTTATCTGGGGGGCCTGGTTTGTGACCCTTGGTACATTCCTGGGAAATAATCTTAATGCTTCGGGATCTGAGACCGCTGCAGTATTTTCAACACAATCCTGGGGCGCTATCATAGCTCCTTTCATTATAGGATTAATTGCGGACCGTTATTTTAATGCTGAGAAGATCTTAGGGATTCTTCATCTTATTGGAGCATTTTTGATGTATCAAATGTATCAGTCTGAAGAGGTAGGAATGTTTTATACGTATGTTTTAAGTTATATGATATTATATATGCCAACATTGGCATTGGTAAATTCGGTTTCTTTTAATCAAATGAAAGATCCGGAGAAAGAATTTTCAAGCATCAGAGTTTGGGGAACTATCGGTTGGATTTTAGCTGGTTTATCTATTAGTTTTATTTTTCACTGGGATTCTACCACAGCAATTTCTGAAGGAATGCTTAAAAACACATTTCTTTTGGCAGGTATAGCGGCATTCGTGTTAGGGATATTTAGTTTTACTTTACCTAAAACACCGCCAAAAGTTAGTGACGAAAAAATTAAGATTGGAGACATTATAGGTCTTGATGCTTTGAAGTTATTGAAAGATAGAAATTTTGCTATCTTTTTCATTTCATCCATCCTAATCTGTATCCCCCTAGCCTTTTATTACCAAAATGCGCATCCTTTCCTAACGCATTCCGGTCTTGAAAACCCTACAGGAAAAATGGCGATTGGTCAAATATCAGAAGCTTTATTCTTATTATTAATTCCGGTATTTTTTACTCGTTTTGGGTTTAAGAAAACCATTTTGGTAGGGATGTTAGCTTGGGCTGTTCGTTATCTTCTTTTCGCTTATGGAAATGGCGGTGATTTGAGTTTTATGCTTATTATTGGAATCGCGTTACACGGTATTTGTTATGATTTCTTTTTTGTGTCAGGCCAAATTTACACCAATTCAAAAGCTGGAGAAAAATACAAAAGTGCTGCACAGGGCTTGATTACACTAGCGACTTACGGTGTAGGTATGTTGATTGGTTTCGCTGTGGCAGGTTGGATAACCGATAATTATAAAACTGCAGATGGAGCAACAAATTGGGAAATGGTTTGGATTATTCCAGCGGGAATAGCACTTGCAGTATTTTTAATTTTTGCACTTTTATTCAATGATAAAAATAAGACAGAAGAAGCTGCTTCTTCTGCCGCATAATATATAAAAAAATGAGTACCAACGTAAATAGAAGATCGGCTATAAAAGGAATTCTTGCAGGAACTGCTGCTATGGGTATCCCGTCTGGATTTTCAGCTTTGGCTATGCCAAAAAATGAAACGGAAAAACAATTGGGTATGTTGAAAGGAAATATAAATCATTCTGTTGCCAGATGGTGTTTTAATGATCTTGATATAGAAACACTTTGTATTGAATCTAAGAAACTGGGGATTACCGGTATTGATTTGGTTGGACCTAAAGATTGGCCAATTTTAAAAAAGTACGATTTGGTATCGACCATGTGTAATGGCGCAGAGATCAATTTAGTTGATGGTTTCAATGATCTGCAATTTCATGAAACGCTGATAAAAAATTATACCGAAATGATTCCGCTGGTGGCAAAAGCCGGGTATAAAAATCTAATTTGCTTTAGCGGAAGCAGAAGAGGAAAAACCGACGAAGAAGGCTGGAATAATTGTGTTACCGGTCTAAAAAAGCTGATTCCATTAGCAGAGAAGCACAATGTAACTTTGGTTATGGAATTGCTAAACAGCAAAATAGATCATAAGGATTACCAATGTGATAAAACACAATGGGGTGTGGAATTAGCCAAACGTTTAAATTCTGAAAATTTCAAGCTTCTTTACGATATTTATCATATGCAAATTGATGAGGGCGATGTGATTAGAACCATAAAAGATAACCATCAATATATTGCTCATTTCCATACGGCTGGTGTTCCGGGGAGAAATGAAATTGATGAGACACAGGAATTAAATTATCCGGCAATAATGAAAGCAATTGCAAAAACTGGATATAAAGGATTTGTGGGACAGGAATTTATTCCAAAAAACACAGAGAAATTAGCTTCTCTGAAGCAGGCAATTGCAATTTGTGATATATAACTAATCTAAAGAATAAACTCATGATAAAAAGAAGAGATTTTTTAATTAATGCTGGTTTGGCATTAGGGGCATTAGCCATTGCGCCTACATTTGCATTTGATTCAAAGAAAAGAGCCATAGGAATTCAATTATGGACACTACGTGATACTTTACCAAAAGATGTCAAAGGAGTATTGGCTCAGGTTGGAAAAGTTGGGTTTACAGAAGTAGAAACTTTTGGATATTCGGCAGAAAAGGGCTTCTTTGGTACTTCAGTACATGATTTTAAATCGATGCTGGATGATAACGGTTTGAAGGCTACCAGTAATCATTTCGATTTTAATTCAATGATTAAAGATGGCTCAACAGATCTTGTAAAATCATACATCGAAACAGCGAATCATTTGGGAAGTGAATATATGGCAGTGCCATACATCGTTTCAGAATTACGCGGAACAAGTGGTGATGATTACAAAAAATTGGCATTACAAATAAACAAAGTAGGTGAACTTTGTAAAGCGGCTGGTTTGAAATTAGCGTATCATAATCATGATTTTGAATTTACTAAATTTGGATCCACAAATGGATATGAGATTTTGTTGAATGAAACGGATAAAAATTTAGTTGATTTCGAATTAGATTTATATTGGGCAGTAAGAGCGGGTCACAATCCGTTGGATTTATTTAAACAACATCCGGGACGTTTCAAAATGTGGCATGTGAAAGATATGGATAAAACTAATCCAGAGTGGAATGCAGAAATTGGCACTGGAACAATAGATTTCAAATCGATTTTTGCCCAAGCTGAACTTGCTGGAATGAAACGTTTCTTTTTGGAACACGAATCAAACTACAAACCAAATCCAATAGAATCTGCAGTGACTAGTTTTAATTACATTAAGAAAAACTTAATCTAATTTTCTAAAGGAATAACCACAAAAAAGGGATACTTAAAGTATCCCTTTTTTTTATTTCATTACTCTGTAATATTAAAACCCGCGACATAAAAATTCTTGTCGATTTCCAGTTTTGGAGTCTCTGTTTTATTTTCAAGACTATTCCATTCTGTAGTAGGATTTAATAGTTTTTCTGTTCCGTTCAAATTTACTTTTACGGCCATGTTAAAACCTGTAACACAGTTGGTCCAACGATATCCAAGTTTTCCATCTTTGAAATAATATTCTAAAGTTGGAATTCGGGTATCTCTTAAATACTGATTGAAGAATGTATTTAAATTAATTCCAACCTGTTGACTAATGTAATCTTCAATTTGTTTAGTGGTTACTGTTTGATGGTAAAAAGTACTATTCAAACCTCTTAGAATACTTCTCCATTTTTCGTCATCATTTACAATTTGACGTAAAGTATGCAGCATATTCCCTCCCTTTGGATACATATCCCCTGAACCTTCGCTGTTTACATCGTAATGGCCAATGATGGGTGTGTCATTTTTAATTCCTTTTCGTGTTCCTCTAACATATTCAAAACCGGCATCTTTACCGTAATAATATTCTACAAAGAGACTTTCAGAATAGTTGGTAAAACTCTCATGAATCCACATATCAGCAATATCTTTGTAAGTAATATTGTTTGCAAACCATTCGTGTCCGGACTCGTGAATGATAATAAAATCAAATTTCAATCCCCATCCCGTTCCGCTTAGATCTCTGCCCAAATATCCGTTTTGGTACTCATTACCGTAGGTCACACAACTTTGATGTTCCATTCCTAAATAAGGGGCCTCGACTAATTTATAGCTGTCCTCATAAAATGGATAAGGTCCAAACCAATGTTCAAAAGCTTTCAACATGCGGGTTGCATCCTTGAATTGTACTTTGGCTTTGGCCAGATTGTCTCTCAATACATAGTAGTTGCAATCCAGGTTTCCTTTTTCTCCTTTGTATTTTTCTGAGAAATTGACATAATCACCGATGTTGATATTAACACCATAATTATTAATCGGATTTGAAACATACCAGTTATAGGTTTTTGTTCCGTCTTTTAATTGTTTTACACTTTGTAGACGACCATTGGAAACATCCATCAGGCCTTTTGGAACATTCACACTAATGAGCATGCTTTCGACCTCGTCATACATATGATCTTTATTAGGCCACCAAACACTGGCTCCTAAACCTTGGCATGAAGAAGCGATAAATGGATTGCCATTGCTGTCTTTTTTCCAGGTAATTCCTCCATCCCATGGTGGTCTTACAGCAACTTTTGGTTTACCGCCATAAAAAACGGTAAGTTCCTTTATGGCACCAGATTTTTGTGGAGCAACCAATTCGATGAAAAAAGCGTTGCCTTCTCTTTTGTATTTTAGTGCTACTCCATCTTGGGTTACTTTTTGTATCTCCATCGGATTTTGCAAATCTATTTGCATACGATTGTATTCTTGTAATACTTGATATCGTATCATGTTAGATCCTGTAATTGTGCTGTCTGAGGGATTAACTTTTATGTCAAGATGATAGTATTTTACATCCCACCATGCCCTTTCTTTGGTGATACTCCCTCTCAAAGAGTCTTGTCTGGTAAATACCATATCTGATTTTCCAAGCAGACTTTGGGCATTTAAACTATTAAAAAGTAAAAATGATGTAAAAATAATGAAGAACTGTTTTTTCATGAATTAAAAAAATTAAATAAAACTATAAATTGGGATTTTCTGAAAATTAGTAATTTAATGTAAATTGGATACTTTGTTTTGTTCTACGACTGCTGTAAAATGATTAACCAATCGATCGGTGTAATCATTCAATAATTCTAAAACCCGTTCATTTTTATCGGATTTTACAATTAATCCGGCGTGATAATCCAATGGAACTCTAAAACAGACTTCCGGATCTGAAAATGACGATAAGTCGGGATGCTGAAACTTAGATAAAGTCAGGACAATTCCGGCATAGCCTTTTTTGACTTCGGGTAAAGTATATTTTGTTTCTTTTTCTAAAGCATCTTCGATAGTCGCCCACTCTTTCCATAAATTGATGTCAGAAGCTTCGGCTATCATTTCGGCTAAATGGGCACCGCCTACGCGTGAGGAAGTTTCCAGAAAGTAGATTTGGCCGTCGTCCTTGCATTTTATGAATTCGGTATGTGCTGCGCCATGTTTAAGGCCAAAACCTTTTAGAACTTGCTCATTAACGGCTTTTATTGCTTTATCATCATCGGAATCATAAGGAATGTTGGCAGAACGGAAAACGCCGCCGCCTTGTGAAATCTCCATGGGTGTTGCCAAATATTTGGAGGTAATGCTAAACAAAATTTTACGGTCTAAAATCAGGCTGTCGCAATGGTATACATCGCCTGGCTTGAATTGTTCCAGTAAATATTTGAACCGATTATTACCTAATTCATTAATATGCATCCACAGACTTTCTTTGTCGTATACTTTAATGATTCCGGCAGCCGATGCTTCAGAACGTGGTTTTAAAACCCAGGGAGCTGAAACGGTATCTGCAAAAGTATTGATGTCGTGATCGTTGAATAGAGAACAAAATGCAGGAATTGGGATGCCGCAACTTTTGGCTCTCATTCGCATAGCCAATTTATCTCTAAAGTAACGTCCCGTAGTTTGTCCCATTCCGTCAATTCGTAAGTTTTCCCGAAGATAGGTCGCTTTCTCTACGTCATAATCATCAAGTGCTACAATGGCGTCTACTTTGGTAGATTTCATCAAATTTCCCACACCTAGAAGTAAATGTTCTAAATTCCATTCCATGTCCTGCCCTTCCATGTAGAATATTTCGTCAATGTAATCGTGAGGCCATGGTTTGTCTCTCAATTTTTCTGAAGTAACAAGAAATACGCGGTTTCCCAATTTCTTTAGATTGATCAAAAAATCTACGCCTTTGAAATAATTTGAAATACAAATGAAGGTTTTGGTATTTTCCATAAATTCTATAGATTTTCGATGAATTTAGTCAATAAATGAACTCCATAAGCCGTGGCATGTTTGCTTTTCGCAAATTCATCATCAATAAAAGTAACGCCAGCCACATCCAAATGTGCCCAAGCTTTATGTTCTTGTGTGAAATATTCCAAAAACTTGGCAGCGCTAATGGCTCCAGCAACGGGTTTTCCGCTATAGTTTTTCACGTCTGCAATATCGCTTTCGATATCTTTTTTGTAAACATCCCAGAGAGGTAATGGCCACAATCGTTCTCCTATCGCGTCTCCGGTTTGTTGTAATTTCTTTGAGATCTCCTCGTTATTGGTAAATAAAGCACCGCATTCATATCCAAAAGTCCCTATGCTACTTCCTGTAAGCGTTGCAATGTTAACAATATATTCGGGTTTGAAATTTGTAATTAAATAGGATAAACCATCGGCCAAAACGAGTCGTCCTT